>Ga0207714_1002432_pt1 | contig 11258 bp, 23 predicted proteins | sample PonA232FremontCA_2_FD_187270 | JGI IMG/M metagenome (GOLD analysis project Ga0207714, IMG submission 187270) | Marine sediment microbial community from Fremont, CA, USA - Pond A23 Sediment 2 (SPAdes) | ecosystem: Environmental > Aquatic > Marine > Unclassified | place: USA: Fremont, California... | reverse complement strand
CCGGGATTCGGGCGAAACCAATCCGCAGGAGAAAATAAAGCATGATGCAATTTATCACGACGATAGCGACCATCCTCGAACAGCAACGAGACGAGACCGACGACGAGCGCGCCGACCGACTCGCGTGGCGGGCGAGCGAAGCCGGCGTCGACCCCGTGACACTCCATCGCTTCGAGGAGGAGGTCGGCGACCTGTGCGAAGCGATGGTCGAGGACAGCGACTCAGACCCCAACGACGACCTCGCAGAGATAGCGAGTCTCCTTGCGAGCAGGGGTCTCGGCATGGAGGTCGACGGAGAGCAGGCGCTTGCGCTGGCGGGCATCGATTGGTCGACGGTCCGGCCCGTCCTCATCCAATCGGCAACCGCGAACGCAGCCGCGCTTGCTCCCATCATCAAAGTCCTCGACGAGACCTATCGGGCATCTGGCCTGTACCGCGACCTCGGGTTAGGCGGCGAGCAGGACCTCGACCCCTCGCAGAAAGTCAGTATCATCAACGAGGCAAGCGAGCGAGCCACGACCCCAGCGGTCGTCGACGACATCGAAGCCGAGCTATCGGTGTCGGACCTCGAACTCGGAGAGTAAAATGCCGGATTGCGACCATCAACCGACGCGGGATAACGGTCTCGACGGCCCCCGATGCACTCTGTGCGGGTCGCAAGTCGAGCGCGTCGACGGGGACTGGCAGGCGGTCAGCGACGACGACGGGAGGGTTGTCGGACCGTGACCCTCGATATCGACCACGGAGAGGTCACCGCAGTCATCGGTCAAAAACACTCGGGGAAATCCGTCCTCATGGAACGGCTCTTCTGCGAGATGGACCGGTTCGTCCTGCTCGACCCGAACCACGAACACGGACCTCCCGACTCCGCCGCCGTCGAACGCTACCAAGACGTTTGGACGCACTGGATGGACGGCCAAACTCAGCAGGTCGTTCGAGACCGACGCGGCGCGCTCATCAACGACCGAATGGAAGAATGGGTTCGAGCGGCGGCGCAGCTGCAAGACTGTTACCTCGGCATCGACGAGGCCCACAAGTTCATGAACGCGAACAGTTGCCCCGACGTTCTCCGAACCCTCGTAAAACACGTTGTGAGCCATCAAAACGTCGGTTTTATCTTCGGCGTCCACATGGCGAAGGACATCCCGTCCGACGTGTGGTCTCAAATAGACAACTTCGTTATCTTTAGCTATGGAGATAAGTGGGACGCGAAGATGCAGGATACCAGCATCCCATACAAGAAGGTCGTGAAGGACGGCTATGGGGCGTCTGCGGCCGGAATGGCCGACGAGACGACAATTCCGGAACCCGAGCTTCGGGACGGTCTCGACCCCAAATCCTACCGGTTCCTGACATATAAGGACGGTCTCGACGGCACGTCGACCGTCGAAGGGCCTGTTCCGATTCCGGCCCATCTGCACTGACGTTCGTCGATAGTCCCGAAGATATCTTCTGTCTTTCGTCGACGTCCTCTGCCGAAGATATCTTCGTCGGTGACCGACGTGGGCCGGGTCGGTCACGGCCGTCACGCGCACGTCCCCGAAATCCGACTTACAAGACTTGCGCCGGCCGATATCGGAACGCATGGCGTCGCAAAACTCCAACTCCAACGGGTCGTCGTCGGGCATTGTTGACCGTCTGACAGGACTCGTTTCGGACAAGATCGGCATCGCACTCATCCTCGCACTGCTCGCGGCCGGCGCGGTCACGTATCTGGTGGTGTTCTGAGATGACTCTCACCAGCAAGGAGACCACCGCGCTCGCGTCGTCGCTGCTGGCGTCGGGCGTACCGACCGTCTTCCAAGCCGTCGAAGGCGGAAATCTCACCGTCTCGTTCGCCAACGCGATCTTCGAGGGCGACCAAGGCGCGGCTCGCCTCTGGGGCGGCTTCGGCTTCGCGCTGGCCGCGCTCGCGCTCATCGGCGCGGCCATCGTCGGCCCGCTCAACGGGACGTACGGCCAGTTGGCGCTGGCCGGGGGCGTCGCGTCGCTGATGCTCGGCGTCGTCGTCGTCATCGAGGGGGGCCAGTAAGATGGCCCAGCAGGATGAACTCTCGTCCTCGTCCAAGCACGTCGCGGCGGCGGGCAACGACCCGAATCTCGACACGCCGACCCCGATCCAAATCTGGACCGTTCCCGAGGCCCAGCAGTGGGCCATCACGGACGGCGACTCGGCCGTGATGGAGGCCGAGACGACCGCCGGCAACGCCGGACCGGCGGGCGCGAACGACGACCCCGCGCTCGGCACGCAGTTCGGTCTCGCGTACCGCGAGAAGGACGCGCCGATGAACCAGTGGGAGGTCATCGCAATCTGGGCCATCGACGCGTTCAACCAACTGAGCATCGCTAAACAGCAGGACGGCCGCGCGTCCGACCGTCGGCTCATCGAGTTCGACGGCCGGGTCATCGACGCGGACGTAGACACTCTCACGTTCGACCCCGACGACCAGATCGCGCTGGTCACCAACGGGGACGACGAAATGGACCCGGACGCAACGTACTTCAATTACGACATGACCGTCTACCGAAACTGAGGTGAGAGAGCATGTCCTACCCCGAAACTCTCACCGCAGACGACTTCGAATGGACGCCGAACACGGCGGGCCGCGAGACCGCCGTCGCCACCCACACCGTCGACGACGACCGGGTGTTGATGGCCGACCTCGCCAAGCCCCTACTGCTCGCGCTCACCGTCAAGCAGACGGTGACCGTCGCGGCCAACTCGACCGAGACCAAGAGTCTCGACCCCGAAGCGCCCCGCGTCCCCTACCTACCGGACCCGACCGCCGGCGAGTACAACCGCAACGCCTACCTCGTCGGGCTCTACGACGCGTCCGGCGACGGGAGCAAGGACACCCTCGTCACTGACTCGACCGACGTGCAGTTTGACGGGTTCGGCGACGACGACGATTTCGTTCGAGAGATAACCCTGAGCGAGACCGCTGGGAACGAGACCGAGGTCGACCTGTTCTCGGTCGTCCGCGCTGGCTTCGCGCGCGTCCGTCGACGGAGTTCCGGTCGGGACTCGACCAGCGACCAACTCCACCGCGAGGATGCGGTCCGCTGGGCCTTCTCGAATCCCGACGAACCCGAGGGCAACCGCGAAATCAATTGGAACAACTCGAACTCCGGCATCGCTGGCGTAGTTGGCCCTGAGCAGCACGTCGACATCATGTTCTACGACGGCCACGAGGTCCTGTCGGTCCCCGGTGACGACGACGCCGACCCGACCAATCTCCGGGTCGCGCTCCCGTTCCAGAAGCGCGAACTCCGAGAGGCCGAGACGCCCGCACAGGTCCGCGAACAGGTCCGCGAGAGCATGGCGGACTAACCCCCGGTTCTCTTCTTACCATGCAATCAGGAAAACCCACAATCGACGACGAACAGCCCAGCGTGACCGAAGACACGGGAGAGACCGACGAGAGCAACGACAACAGCGAATCGGCCGTCTCGCGCGTCATCTCGACCGCACGGAACATCTCGGAGATCGTCGCTCCCTTTACCGGAGTGCTGAGCGCGCTGGTTCACGCAATCACTGCGTTCAAATTCTTCAAGGAGGCAAGCTAATGGAACGAAAGGAACCGATTTCGCTGTTCGAGCAGGTGCCTGCACTCGACCCCGAAGCCGACGACGAGCAGAACATGATAGAAAAACGCCGCGAACTCCCTCAGGACGGCACAATAGAGAATATCTGGCTCCGGAACTACGTCGGCCACGGATTCGATCTCCGATACGATGTGGTGGTGAACCACGAGGGCAACGAACGGTCGTTAGTCACCCACCTCGGTAAAGAGTTCATCACCGGAGACGACGACACCCGCGACATCGACCTGCGCGAAGAGGTCCGCGAGGGCGACGAGATTATCATCCGGGCGTGGAACGAGGAGACAGAACACGTCTACCACGCGAACGCGAGCGTGTCGGTCGACTACGAGGCCGGCCTCATGGGGTTCATCGAGACCGTCCTCGATGCGCTCGATTTCCTGCCGTTCGGGGGTGACAGTTAAATGGGGTACGAAGAACTCAACCGGACCGTTCGCGGTTCGGACGGCACCCTCGCGACCAGCACGACCGGCGTCATCCAGACCAACAACTACGACGAGGCAGGGGTGTTCAACGTCGATCCGAACAACGATGGCTACCAGGACTACCCAGTCACTGTCGATCCTGCCGGCTTCACGATTCAGTTCCTCAAGATTCTCGAAACGGGAGTCGACATCCGCGCCGACATCGTGACCAAGACCGGCGAGACGGCCTCGAACATCAACCTCCGAGGAGTTGGTCTCTCGGAGGAAGGCACCGAAATCTCGTCCATCACGCTCCGTGACCCCAACAACACGGGCGAACCGACCTTCGGCTACTATTCCGGTGAGTGAAATGTCGGTTGACACCACCAAGCGCGAAGTCGAAGAACACGAATCGAAGGACAACCCGCACCCCGACTCAGCGGCCGCGTCAGACCTCTACACCGACGACGACGCCCGCGCCGCGACCGACGGGCAGATCGACGCCGCCACCGTCGACGGCTTCGAGGCGACCGAACTCACCAGCGGGTTCGACTACGTCGATACCGACGAACCTACCTCGCCCGCCGAAGGCGAGGAGTGGTACGACGTCGATGGAGACGCGGCGTTCGTTTTCGACGGAGAAACGTGGTTAGAACAGACGATCTCCGACCACGGCAAACTGTCGAGCGTTGAGCCCGGCGACCATCGGAGCGACACGAACATCCGGAACGTGCTGGCGTCGGGAGACGCAATCAAATTCCCGACGTTCGCGACCGAGAACGATCTGCCGACCGGGATGCCCGAGGGCAGTGTCGTCTACGTCGCCGGCACCGGCAAGCTCTACGTGGAGGACGGTCAATGACGTGGGAACGAGTCGATAAATCGGATATCGCCGTGCAGAGCGATGCAGACGGCTATTCCGAGGACGTGACTGTTGTCGACGGTGAGACGGTCCACGTCGATTCGCACGCTGAAGCATCAGCGTCCGCGAGTGCCTCGCTCACGCTCAGTGAGGATACTTTTGGGGTTAACGCCGGTAATAATCGGAGAATCATCGCAGGGGCTCCCTTCGAGAATGCTCATGTGGATGCCACTGTGGGCCCCGTCTCAGAAAGCGGAGCAGATTTTTGGGTATCCTTCGGCGGTCAGTTCCAAATCGCTCCGGGATGGATAGATCAGGGTCAGACCCGGTCGTGGTCGGGGACTATTGGCAATCTCGATCAAATCCGAGTGAAAAATCTGGAGAACGACAAGACACACTTCCAGTTTGATATCGAGATAACAGAGATCGGTGACATAGCGTCCGCGACTGTCGACAGCACGACCGTCGTCACAGATAAAATCACTACCACGAGCAACAACCATGACTGAAGTAGACACATCGGAGACCGCACAGAACGGAGGTAGTCTGCATGGCGATGAGTGATCCGTCGCTCGTTTCGGTTGACATCCCGAGCGAAGCTCCCCCGAACAACACGATGCAGGTCGACGTGACTGTTCAGCAGGGCGGGCCGGACCCGTGGGGGTCAGCAGGAGACTGTACGTCGAAGAATCTCGACCCCACAGCGTGGCAGACGCCGGTCCGACTAAAGGTCAACGGTGAGGTCGTTGACAAGCGCGAGTTGTGTCTTGCGAGCGGCAACGAGCGGTCGGTCTCGTTCTCGACCTCCATCGGGTCGACCGGTCAGCATCGACTCGCAGTTGATGTCCTGTCGGTCGGCGGCAGTGAATGGAACCTCAAACCCCGGAAAGAAGAAGTGAACGACGAGATATCCAGCCAAATCAGTATCGCGCAGGACGCGACCGACCCGAGCAAGTCCGGCCCGGTCGAGTCCATCAAGCGAGTGCTGGGCAGTCTCGCCGACGAGCTGGGCGCGACGACGACGACCCTCGGGCTCGGGATGGCCCTCATGGTCGGCCTGTTGGTGGTGGTCTGAGATGATGGCCGGACCACCCGGTGGAGGCGGAGCCTACCCAACGCCGCCGAGCGGCGGCGGAGGCGGCGGCGGCGGTGGCGGCGGAGGCGGTGGCGGCGGAGGCGGTGGCGGCGGTGGAGCGTACCCGACGCCCCCGAGCGGCGGTGGTGGAGGCGGCGGCGGCGGTGGCGGCGGAGGCGGTGGCGGCGGTGGAGCGTACCCGACGCCCCCGAGCGGCGGTGGTGGAGGCGGCGGAGGCGGCGGCGGCGGCGGCGGCGGTGGCGGCGGGTCGGTACCGCCGAATCCGACGCTCGAATCCGTCTCGGCCCCCAGTGTCGTCGGCAACACGGGGTCACTGACGATATCCGCGACCGTCGAGAACCGGGGCGACGAGGATGCACAGGTCACTGTGTCGATGAACGTCGGCGGGCTGACCCTCGCAACCAAGAGCCAGACCATCGGCAGTCGGTCGACGACGACGTTCGAGGCAACTGCCAGCTACCCCGATCTCAAGAGCCTCGGTCTCGACAACTCGACCAAGGCCATCAGCGTGACCCTCGACGGCGGGTCGAGTTGGAGCCGGACGACCGAGAGAGTCGGCGAGGTGACGATTCAGGGTGGTCGGCCCGGCGGTGGCGGCGGTGGCGCGCACCCAACCCCGCCGAGCGGTGGCGTTGGTGACAATCCCAATGCTGGCGTCGGCGAGGGCGGCGGTGACACGCCGGTTCCGGTCCTTCAGGGGCTGGGCTTTACTGCCCTCAACGTCTCGGAGGGTGGCGAGACGACCATCCGCTCGCAGGTCAACAACATCGGCGACCAACCTGCTAACAACGTCACGGTCCGATGGTCGGTCGGCGGGACCACGATTGGCAGCGACTCGGCGAACCTCGGGTCGGGAGCGAGCCAGAAGTTTGAGACGACCGTCAGTTGGCAGGACCTCGTGGCGGTCGGCGCGTCGGGGTCGACCACGGTCCGCGCGACGATGGAGGCCGCGAGCGACTGGGAAATCCAGACCGCGACCGAGAGCGTGACCGTGCAGACGCCAGACGACGAGAGCAACGAGACGCCCGGCGGGTCGGGCATCCCGATGCTCCCGGCCGTGGGCGGCCTCACGCGGACGCAGACGACGCTGGCGGCCGGCGCTGGGGTCGTCGTCCTGCTGGGGGTGGCACGATGAACCCCTTCCGGGCGCTCGGCCGACTCGTCGGCCGTCTGCTCGGGGCCGGCGGCGTCCCGCTGCTCGGCGGGGTCATCGCGGGCCTGTTGGTCCTCGCGGGGGTGCTGCTGTAGATGTGCGTCGAGTGCAGGGCGCTCGCGGTCGCCGACTGGGTGGCCGGGCATCCGGGTCTCGCTGCTGGGCTGGCCGCGCTCGCGCTGGTCGGCGTCGGGATGGTGATTCGTCGATGACCCCGGTCGTGGAGTTCGTCGTCGCGGTCGCGGCGGCGCTGACGGCGGCCGCGTCGACTGCGGCCGCTGGCTACGCGCGGCGCGCGAACGACCGGGCAGAAACCGCGCTCGACGTTCTCGAAGGACCGACCGGCGCGGGCGGCCTCGTGGAAACAGTCGACGAGAACCGGCGTGCGCTGCTCCACGCTGACCTGTATCCCCCGCGCGCGACGGATGGAGGCGACGAAAGCGATGAGTGACGTGACCCTCGCGATATCCGAACTTGTGGGGATCGTCGTGGCGGCCGTCGCGCTGGCGGCGAGTGACCCAGCCGCATTATCCCGAATCGGAACAACGTGGCTCGCGACCAAAGCCGGCCTCGAACCCGGCGACATTCGAGCGTTCGATTCCGCGACCGATGGGGACGTGGAGCAAGAGGGCGAGTCCTGATGCCGTCGCCCGACGCGCGCGCTCAGGGTCAACGCGGCGAATTTGCGGCCGTTCGGAAGCTCGGCGGGCAGGTCGTCGCGGAAGGCCATGAGGCAGTCGACGTGATTGCTCCGAACGGGACCGGATATCAGGTTAAAGCGCCGGTCTATCATCGGGCAGATGGCAGCAACGGAGTGGTCCGGGTCTCTAAACCGCATCTCGACACCCTCCAATCCAAATTCCATCAAGCTGGCATCGTCGTCGTCCTCATGCCCTCGGTGGGCACGACCTCGGCCACGCCCCTCTCCATCGAGACCGTCCCGATCTCGACGGTCCGGGACGTGGTGGGTGGCCGCTGGTATCCCGAGACCCGCGAATACGAGATTCCGTGGCCGAGACTGCTCGATAACTGAGTTTTTCGTCTCGTTCTTCGTCGACAGTCCGGAACATATCTTCAAGGCCCTCGAACACTCAGAAGATATCTTCGGGTTCGCCGACGTCCACGTCGGAAGATATATTCCAGAATCTCCGTCGACGGCGAATCGGGAAGATATCTTCCGCGTCCATCGCGATGGTCCGGAAGATATCTTCGCGTCTTGAGCTCCAGTGAGCAGAAGATATCTTCGATGGCGGCTCGCGCTCTCCAGGACGACCGCGCCGACCTAGAGGACTGCCTCGATTGTCACGTCAGACGCGTCGGGGCCGGAGTGACCGGGCAGCTTCCGCCGCACCTGTTTCGCGACTTCTTCCGTCGGCGATTTCCCCTTCTGAACCTCGAGTTCGGCGAGTGCCTCCACCAAGAGCGTCCCGTCGTCGACCTCGTGAGCTTCTTCTGTGACGAAGCCGTGGTCTTCTAGCAGATTATTTTGTTCTCGCTGGAACACTTCGTTCGCGGTCTCGTCGTCGTCGCCCTCGAAAAACAGCGGGAATGCGGCGGACACCGTGACATCTCCGGGTTCGAAGTCGCCCTGCCACGAAGATTCGTTTATAAACCCGTCTTCGACCATCGTGTTCATCGTGTCTCGGAGCGACCTATCGCTCGGGCCGAATTCCAGTCTCTCCCGGACGTCGCTTTTGTCGAATCGGTTTCCGAACGACGTGGAGCGCGCGGCCTCCGCCGCCGCGTCGCGGATTGCCCTTCGAATCTTGTCGCGCTGGGTGTGCTTCGTCATGCGGGTTCCACCCATCCCTCGGAGAGATGAGCCCAGCAATCCGGGTGGAAAACGAAGCCCTCCTCCTCATTTCGGTCATCGACCCTCCGAAGCTCAGCATCGACCTTAACGTGGTCATCGTCCGGTTCAAACCGGTTGCCACAGATGGCGCAGTACAAGGTCGTCATTCCGTTTCAGCTATCGAGACCTTGCGGAATATATCTTCCGGTCTTGTGCCTTCGTGTTTCTGGCGAAGGGATAGGGACGGAACGCCGAGGGAAATTATATGCCCACGAAGGTATAGCAGACGAACATGGCACGAATCCCGCTTGCCGACGTTGCCGACGCGCTGCTCGAACACTCCGACCCGGTCGTGACCGCTCCCGAACTCGCCGACGAACTCGGGTGTTCTCGTCGTCACATGAGCGACCGACTCGACCTGCTCGAAATGGAGGGTCCCGTCGAATCGAAGAAGGTCGGGGGCCGGGCGCGCGTCTGGTGGCACGAGGAGCGCGTCACGCCGCCTCGCGTCGCGCCTGAAGACCATCCGGCCCAGTCCGACCTCCGGGACCACGACGACGCTCCTGCGCCCGCTGAGCGCGACGTGGGCCGAGAGACGAACGCTGGCACCGTGCCCGGAGCCGGTGGCTCCCTCGCGAGAACTCTCGAAGCCGACATCAACGATATCGACCTCCCCGGCAACGGCGATCTCCTCGAAGATCGGCGTGACGCAGTGCGCGCGACCGTCGACCTCCTGCGCGACCGGGGAACGGCCGAGAAGCAGGACTTTTTGACCGAGGTGCGGACCGACCATCCTGCCGGGTTCGACTCGGAGCGCGGATGGTGGAACGCTATCGGCATCCAAGGTCTCGGCCAGTTGGCCGACCGCCGCGACGACCTCCGGAAGCCGAATGCCGGCGCGGCGCAGTGGCGGTGGCTCGGTGACGACGGAAGCTAGCTCGACGGAAGATATATTCGAGATTCAGGACCTCGCCCAGTAGAAGATATGTTCGTTCGCAGCGCCGGCGTTCCAGAAGATATCTTCTGGATTATCGACGAACGTTCTATTCGATAATGCGTTCGCTCGCCGGAATCTCGGGGTCCTCGACGACTCGCCAGTAGCTCGTTTGCCCGGACTCGTCGCACTCGACGACCCCCAGCGTCTTAGCCGCTCGGAGTACAGCGTAGACGGTCCCTCGCGCGGGATTCCCCGGCGCGTGCGCCTGCACGTCAGCAGCCGTAAACTCGTCTTTGACCGCGCGAACACGCCGGATGCCGGCGTAGACGCGGTCTCGCGCGGTCACGTCCTCCGAGTCAGTCATCGTTCTCGACCTCCCCGAGATGCTCGATAGGGACGACACCTTGGAGCGAGTGCTCGGCGTGCTTGTGGACCTCGTCGCGGGACTCGTGGATAGTCCCGCAGTGGAGACACTTGTACGTGTCCGACGGGCTGGGTGCGAGTGGCATCAGTCCTCGACCTCCTCGTCCGCGATGCTGATAGCGGTGATTTCGGCGAGTTCTTCGTCGATGCGCATTACCGAGCAGATGCGGTCGTCGCTGCCGAGGCTCTGGCCGTGCCAGTTGAGGGTGAGTTTGAGGTCGTTGTCGTTGGTGACGTGCGCGACGCGTGTGCTTTCGACGTCGGTGACCGTGAGCGAGCCCTTCTCGATCTCGCCGTTCGATTTCCGGAGGGTGACGTCGAGTTCGTCCCCTTCGCTGAGTTGGGTGGTGTCCTTCATTTTCTGTCGCTCTACATTATCCTCGCGCTCCTCAGCGTCGTCGATGTCGAGACTGAGGTCGTCGTACTCCGGGATGTCGTCCTCCTCCTCGCGGCGCTGCAGCGACTCAGGTATCTGCACATCCAGTATCTCGGTCGTCTCGATCTCGTCGCCGGTCAAAATCGCAATCCCAATTGCGTCCCCGGTCGACAACGTGTATCGATGCCCGCCCTGTTGGAGGTAGACCCTCTTCTCGTCGCCCACGTCAATGCCGATGACCTCTAGATGGGTGTATGCCTTCTTGCGGCTGACAGGAAGCCAGAGGACATCTCCGATCTCGATTTCTGTGCCGTCGATTTCGGTCGATTCGACTTCTTCGGCGGGGGTTCGTCCCATACCAGTACAATATACTGCAATGCTAATAAAGGTTTCCATTATTTTGTACTCCAGAGGGTCGGGGTAAGCGCAGGGTTGTTCGAGGGCGGGTCGCGTTCGTGGCCGGCGTCGACGGCCTCGACGAGCGCGCCGAGCGTGCAGCTGCACCAGCGCGACGATCTCGACCGACCGGCGCTCGCGGTGAGCGCGGGTCGCGGTCGGCGGCGACCGCCGGCCGGAGATCGCGGCGGTCGACCACGACGACGCCCCGGCGGG
>Ga0207714_1002431_pt1 | contig 11261 bp, 9 predicted proteins | sample PonA232FremontCA_2_FD_187270 | JGI IMG/M metagenome (GOLD analysis project Ga0207714, IMG submission 187270) | Marine sediment microbial community from Fremont, CA, USA - Pond A23 Sediment 2 (SPAdes) | ecosystem: Environmental > Aquatic > Marine > Unclassified | place: USA: Fremont, California... | reverse complement strand
CCTCGGAGTTCGGCGGGACGGTGCTGTCGGGGTTGCCCTTGTAGTAAGCCGGCAGGTCGTACCACGCGTCGGGCTTCTCGGTGCCGTGGTCCTCGAAGACCGAGAAGTCGCGGATTGTGTTCGGGCGGGGCAGCGGCGCCCGGAGGGACACCTCCTCCTCGCCGTAGACGACCCGGCCGCCGCGCGGTCCCTCCTCGGGGAGGTCGCCGTCGGCGGCCGCCACGCGCACCTCCCGGGCGGCCTCGATGGCCTCGGGGCCGTTGCGCAGCAGTTCGAGCATGTCGGGCGGAGCGAGCGCCCGCGCGGCCTCGACCGGGCGGGTCCGGCCCCCGTCGGCCAGGACGGCCGCGTAGCCGGCCGTCAGGTCCACCAGGCTGTCACCGTACGTGAGGCCGACCCGGTCGATGGGGCCGACCGCCGTCCCGACCGTGAACGTGGCGAGTCGCATGCTCCCCGTGACTCGCGGCAGCGACAAAAAGGTTCGACGAGGGGTGTATCTCCCTCTCGCCGGCGACGACACGGGCCCTCGCCGCCACGGCGTCCGGTCGGGGGGAGGCGGTCGCGCGCAACCGGAGTGTCAGGGCTCGCAGCTCACGACTCCCTGTCGAGGACCGACTCCTCGGCGCCTGTGAAGACGACCAGGGCGGTGATCTCCTCGTCGATGTCGAAGAAGTCGTGTTCGAGGCCCTGTTCGACGTAGACGACGTCGCCCTCCTCGACGCTGTACGTCTCGGTCCCGACGTGGACCATCCCGGAGCCGGAGAGCACGACGTAGAGTTCGTCTTCCCTGTGGGGGGTCTTCGGCTCCGGGTTGGGGTAGCGGGCGAGTTCGACGCGCATCGACTCCTCGCTCAGCACCTCTGCGTAACTCGTCCCGTCCTGCTCGAGTCGGTCGGCCAGTTCGGCGGTAGAGACGTGAGCCATCGTCTTCGAGTCGAATCTACAGGTGCCGTCTCCGATGAACACTTCGGTCGCCCCGCCGACTGAGCGCGGGCGCCCCTCGGACAGCCCTACAGCGCCGCGTCGGACTCCGGCAGGGAGCCAACTGCCGTGCCCCAAACCAGTAAGAGCCTCGCCGTCGAAACTGTTCCCATGCCAGACAGTGTGACCCGGTTCGACATGCCGAGGCCTGACCTCCCGGCCTACCTCACCGCCTCGCCCGACGAACCCATCGGCTGTCACCTTGTCGACGACACCCTCTTCGGTACGGGCTACGCGCTCAGCACCGACCAGCTCCTCCGGAAACTCGAGGCCGCCGGGGGCCTCGAGCGCGTGGTCGTCGAACACGAGGACACCGACCACTACGGCGCGCTCCCGGGCGTGGTCGAGCGGTTCGACCCCGAGGTGGTCGTCCCCGACGGCGACCACGCCTTCCTCCAGCGGGCCTACGCGGACCTGGAGGCCGACCGCCTCGTCGAGGACGGCGAGGAGGTCGCGGGCTTCCGGGCGATCCGGGTGCGCGGGCACACCTACGGCAACATGGCCTTCGTCGACGAATCGCGGGGGCTGCTCGTCGCGGGTGACACGGTCGTCCGGGCCGACAGCGACATCGCGCCCGACCGGCGGTGGTCCGGCCCGCTCGCCCCGCCCGCCGAGATGTTCAACCGCGACACCGAGCGCGCCCGGCGCAACCTGGTCGCGCTCGCGGACCTGGACGTGGAGGATATCCTGCTGACACACGGGGCGGACGTCCGCGGCGGCGGCGACGCGGTCGACCGGCTGCTCCGGGACCTGGGGCTGCACTGGGAGCTGTAGGCGGGCGCGCCCTGTCGCTCCGCGGTCTCTCACTCGCGACCCGTCTCGGGGAGCCGCCGCTCCATCGCTGCCAGGTACTCGGCGGCGGCGTCGGGCTCGACCCCGTTGGCCCCTTCGGGGTCGTCACCCTCCGCGCTCCCGCCGCCGGTTTCGGGGTCGAGCAGCGCCCGGGCCTGCGCGCAGCCGTGTAGCAGTTGCCCGCGGAGGTCGCCCTCCGGGAGCTTGTTGGTCGCGACCTCCTCGGCGCTGGTGACGGCCTCGCGGGCGGTGTCGGCGTCGCCGTCGGCAAGCGCCTCCTGGCCCTCGCCGAACAGCTGGGCGAGCACCGCGAGTACGTCCGCCGGGGGGTCCTCGGTCACACTCCCCATCGTCGCCGGAGGCTCAAGAATCCCCGCCAACGTTTATCGACCCGCCGACCCTACCGGCTGGTGTGTCCGACCCACACCCGAACGGGGGAGCGACACCCTCGACCGACGACCAGCGAAACGTCCTCGGCGACCCCCTGGAACCGTGTAGCAAGGACCCCGTGACCGGCTACCTGCGGGACGGCTGCTGTACCGCCGCCGAGGGGGACCGCGGCCGCCACCACCTCTGTGCGGAGGTCACCGAGGACTTTCTCGAGTTCTCGCGAGCGATGGGAAACGACCTCGTGACGCCCCGACCCGAGTTCGACTTCCCGGGACTCGACCCCGGAGACAGCTGGTGTCTCTGTGTCGGCCGGTGGGTCGAGGCGCTGGAGGTCGGCCGGGCGCCGCCAGTCGTCCTCGAGGCGACCAACGAGGCCGCACTCGCCCACCCCGACGTCGACCGCGAGACGCTGCGCGCCCACGCCGTCGAGGACTGACACTCAATCGGTGCCGGCCACGGTCTCCAGCAGCTCCAGCGCCACCGCCTTGTCCAGCGGGTCGTTGGCGTTGCCACAGTGAGGCGACTGGACGCAGGCCGGACACCCCGCCCGGCAGTCGCAGGCAGCCACCAGCTTCCGGGTCGTGGCGGCGAGGTCGTCGACGGTCTCGAAGGCCGCCCGGGCCAGCCCCACGCCCCCCGGGTGGCCGTCGTAGATGAACACCGTCGCGCGGTCTGTGTAGGGGTGGACCGGCGTCGAGAGTCCGCCGATATCCCGGCGGTCACAGAGAAACTGCAGCGGGAAGGTGGCGATCATGGCGTGCTCGGCGGCGTGGATCCCCCCGTTGAACTCCCCGGCCCCGCGCAGTCGAGTCTCGAGCCCCGGAGGGAGGGCGTAATACAGCGCCCGCGTCTCCAGGGTCGTCTCCGGCAGGTCGAGCGACCGCCGCCCGAGCGTCTCCCCGCCCGTCCGGCGTTCGTAGCCCGTCACCCGCTTTCGCATCGTCACCTCGGCGAAGCGGACGGTCACATCCGGCGCGGCCCCGAAGCTCCCCTCCCGCAGGTCCCGCTCGACGGTGATCTCCTTCTCGTGGAGCGGGCGGGTGTAGTAGTCGGCCCAGGTGCGGTCGAGCGTCGCCACGCCATTCGAGAGGTCCAGGTCGACCACCTCGTAGGTCGTTCCCTGGTGGTGGTAGATGGCGCCCGGGTGGGCGTCCCGGAGCGCGTCCGCGAAGCCCAGCGACCCCACGTCGTCGCCGCCGGTCGTCCGCAGCTGGACCGTCCGGTCGTCGGCGGTCCGCAGGCTCGTCTCCTGCTGGGGGCTGCCGGCGCCGTCGTAGAGCCACCGGAGGCCGTCGTCGGTTGAGCGCCGGGTCAGCTCGCCCGCGTCGGTCAACTCGGCCACGACATCCGTGAAACTCTCGCCGAAGTTGGCATCGTCGCCGGGACGTAGCCAGTTCTCGCTGGCGGCCGCTCGGACGTGTGCCGGGAGAATCTGGTCGTTTTCGGGGTTGGTGATGGCGCGCTCGGGTGGCTCGTCGAACAGGGTGCCCGGCTCGCGCATCACGTACTGGTCGAGCTGGTCCTCGCCCGCCACGAGGACGACGAGGCTGGGGTCGGTCCCCCGCCCGGCCCGGCCGGCCTGCTGGAAGGTCCGCATCCGGGTGCCGGGGTAGCCGTCCAGAACGACGGCGTCGAGCCCGCCGACGTCGACCCCGAGTTCGAGCGCCGAGGTCGACCAGGCCCCGCGGACCTCCCCCGACTTCAGCCCGTCCTCGATGGTCTCCCGGCGCTCGTCGGGCAGCGCGGCCTGGTAGGCCGCCACCGAGGCTGCGAGGTCACCCCGCCCCCGGTCCCGGAGGGCGTCGGCGCTCTCGCTGGCGTACCGCTCGACGCCCTGCCGGGAGGCGGCGAAGGCGACGGTCTGGTGGCCCCGGGAGAGAAGGTCGACAAACAGCCGCTTGGCCTCGGCGTGGCTCGAGCGGCGCCGACCGGCCCCGCGGTCGGTCTCGGGGGGGTTCCAGCACAGCCAGTGGGTCGGCCCCGTGGCGCTCGTGTCCTCGTCGACGAGGCGGTAGCTGTCCGGCGGCTGGCCCGTGACGGTCGCGGCGTGCTCGACGGGGTTGCCGATGGTCGCCGAACAGCAGACGTACTGCGGGTCGGCGTCAAAACGCTCGCAGATGCGGTTGAGCCGGCGGAGAACGAGCCCGACGTGGCTGCCGAAGATGCCGCGGTAGGCGTGGACCTCGTCGACGGTGACCGTCTCCAGGCGCTGGAAAAACCAGTCCCAGAGTCGGTGAGCGTGGGGCAGGATCCCGTAGTGGAGCATGTCCGGCGTCGTCAGCAACACGGTGGGCTGGCGGTCGCGAACGGCCTCCTTCCCCCCGCGGGAGAGCCGGCCGGTGTAGCGGTCGACGGTGACCCGCGACCCGAACCCGAGGTCGTCGGCGAGCGCCGAGAGGGTCTCCACCTGGTCGTTTATCAGCGCGACCTGCGGCGCGATATAGAGCGTCGTCCCGAGGTGGTCCATCGCCCGCTCGAAGGCTGGGACGGTGTAGGCGAGGCTCTTGCCGCTCGCGGTCGGCGTCGCGAGGACGGCGTTGTCGCCGGCCCGCACCGCGTCGACGGCGTCGGCCTGGTGGTCGTAGAGGTCCTTGACCCCCCGTCCGGAGAGCGCCGACGCCAGCCGGGGGTCCAGGTCGACTGCGCGGGTGCGTGCGTCCCGGCCTGCGAGCACGCGGTGGTCTCTGACCTGCCCGCGGTCGGCGCGGCGCTCGCGGAGCCACTCGACGGTATTGTCCACGCCCGTGCGAGGGTCCGCGGGGGATTAGCGGTTGTGGTCAGTCCTCGGGCTCGGTAGCCCGGAACTCCCCGGCTCCGCGCCAGGGCTGGGGGCCGATGCCGAACAGCGGCGCCAGCGAACCGTCGCCGTTGACGAGCTGGTCCCAGACGACCAGTGCCGAGGGGAGGACGACCACCGAGGCGATGAACGCATAGAAGATCGAGAAGCCTGTGATGATCCCAAACTGGCCGATGGCCGGGAAGAGCGCAAGCGCGAGCACCCCGATCCCAGAGACGGTGGTGAGCATACTTCCGAGGAGCGCACCGCCGGTTCCTCTGACCGTCCGGTCGAGCGCCGGGCCGAGCGCCCGCTCGTTGCGCTCGTCCGCGAAGCGGTGGGTCACGTGGACGGAGTAGTCGATCCCCAGCCCGATGGTGATAGCGAGGATGGTCGCGGTGATGGAGTTGAACGGGATCCCGAGTACGCGCATCGAGGCCGCGACAGCCGCGACGGTCACTAGGATCGGCACGATGTTCGCGATCCCCAGCGAGCCGTGCCCCTCTAGCACGGCGTAGATGAAGACCAGGAACAGCGCCGCACCGGCCAGCGCAACAGCCAGGCTGAGGATCGCCGAGGAGAGGATTAGGTCAGAAACTTCCTGGAAAACGACCGTCTGTCCGGTAGCTGTGGCCGTCGCGCGGTACCGGCTGGCGACCTGCTGGGCATCCCTGTCAATCGCCGACTGGGGAGCGTCGCCCTCGATCGAGTAGACGACCCGGGTGCTGCGGTAGTCTTCGGTGAGATACGACAACGCCTGCGAGCGGGCCGGGGAGTCCAGCAGGGCGTCGTAGACCTCCCGGAGGTTGTCCTCTGGAATCCCGTCCCCGTCGGGGTCGTTGCGGTCGACGAGCGCCCGGAACTCGGTGTCGCGGGCCGCCTGCGACCGGATGACCGTGAGGATCGACTGGTACTCCGCCTCCCGGTTCGCGGAGACGAAAGAGCCCGGCGGGTTCTGCCCGGCCCGCTGGATAGCCTCCAGACTGGAGTCGCGTGTCATCGGCGCTTCGATAAACACCGTCGCGGAGGACTGCTGGGCGGCCGCGAAGCGATCCTCGAGGAGGTTTAGCGTTCCCGTCACGCTGTAGCTGCCCGGCCGGAACGGCTCGGGCAATTCGTAGAGTTCCTCGGGGATGTCTTCGGGCGGGAGGAAGTCCTCCTGCTCGAAGGTAGTGTCGATGCCGGTCGCGTAGATGCCCGCACCGACCGAGAGCAACAGCATGAGTGCCAGGAAGATAGCGGGTGCGCGCTTTCCGACGACGACCCCGACCCGGAGCACCGACGAGAGCAGGGACCCTTCGGACCCGAGCGGCGACTGGGAGAACGTCGGGATCGGGTACTGTTCCCGAGCCCTGTCCAACTTGACTTTCGCGGCGGGCAGGAAGACTCCGAAGATCAGGAAGGTGAAGACGATGCCGACGGAGGCGACCAGCCCGAAGTCGCGGATCGGGGGGAGGTCGCTGACGAAATTGGCGCCGAAGCCGATAACGGTCGTCCCGGTGACGATGAAGAAGGCCACGAGCAGCTGGTCGGTGGTGGTCCGCATCGCGGGCCCGATGTCGGCCCCGAACGCGAATTCCTCGCGGTAGCGGTTGATCGCGTGGATGCCGAAGTCGATCCCGACGGCGAGCAACAGCGGCGGGACGGAGATGAGCAGCTGTGAGAAGGGGATCCCGGCAAGCCCCATGAACCCGAACGTCCAGATGATCGCCATCAGCAACGCTCCCAGCCCGAGCAGCAGGTCCATCAGGTCGCGGTAGGCAAAGACCAGAAACAGGAAGATGAACAGCACCGCGGCGGGGACGACGATGAGCAACGAGTCCGTGATCACCGTGGAGAACTCGTCGGCGAGGATCCCGGAGCCGAAGACGGTGACCGAGGCACCGGCCATCCGGTCGATGCGCTGCTGGATCGGGGTCAGCGGGCTCGACCCGCCCTGACCGGCGCCGGAGGACAGCCCCGCGGGCACCTCATGCGAGACCGTCCCGATCGTCGCGCCCGCGCTGGCTGCCCGCGCGTTGAAGTCCGTGCTCAGGACGCTGGTGAACGACCCCTGGTCGGACAGCTCGCGGACTGCGCGGTCGATCTCGGTCGGGCTGGCTCGCTCGACGGCGGTGACCTGTGCCTCGAGGGTGTCGGCGGTCGGGTCGAGCTGGCGGGCGACCTGCTGTGCGGCGCTGCCGGTCCCGGTCACGCGGAGCTCTCCACGGTCCTCGACCCGCTCCTGGAGGCGGAGCATCCGCAGCAGTGACGGCTTGGCGAGGACGTTTTGCTCCTGCTGGATCAGCTGTGTGCTGCCGGTGTCGGGGGAAAACGTCGGCGAGAACTCGCGGTTGACGTCCTCCAGGGCTTGCTCGGAGGGGAGACCCGTGGTGAACTGGCTGGTGCCGGCTTCGGTGGAGATGTTCCCCAGACCGAACGCGAACACGCCGGTGAGCAGCAGGAAGACGAGCACGACCCGACCGGACTGGTTGACGATGCGGTCGTCGGCCCAGTCGACGTATCGCTGGTGGTCGACGGCGGCCAGCCGGTCGCGGATCCGAGTCATCGGTCAGGCGAACCTGCGGTAGGCGTACACCCCGACGGCGACGAGCACGACGAGCCCGACCACGAGCGGGAGGACCGGCAGGCCGCCGCCGTCGTCGGAGTCGTCGGTGACCTGCAGCGGCAGCGAGTAGGTGTCGGAGGTCAGCCTGTCACCGTCGGCGTCGTCGTACTGGAAGTCCATCGACAGCGGGTAGGTCTTGACGAGCGCGCCGCTTCCGGCGCCGACGTCGAACACGACGGTCTCGGACTCACCGGGTTCGAGCCCGGCGATGAAGGCCTCGTCGTCACCGGCCGAGAGCGGGTCCTCGGCGAACAGCTTCGCCGAGATGTCGGTGTACGTCTCGTCGCCGTTGTTGGTCACCTCGACTTCCAGTTGTGTCGACTCGCCGGCGGGGACCGACGCGCCCGTCACGGCGAGCCCGAAGGCGTCCGTATCCGGCCCGACATCGGCGCGGACGTCGAAGCTGTCGCTCCGGCGCTGTTCGTCGTCGGCGTTGCGGTACTGCACCGCGACCGAGAACTGCTTGGGGCCGGGCTCGGCGCTGCTCGCGATTTCAATCGGGATCGCGAAGTTCGCCGACTCGCCGGGGCCGAGGTTTCCGACCGGCGACTCTGTCTCGATGGCGGTCACCGTCCCGGATTCGCTCGTGAAGACCACGACGGCGCTGTCGGCCGGGCGCTCGCCGGTGTTGGTGACGGTCCCGCGCAGCCGGCCATCCTGGCCGACCGCGAGCGTCGCCGAGGTGTTCGACACCTCGAACGTCTGCTCGGGAGCGGGGGTGATACCCAGCGACCGACTCGGGGCCGTGGCGGTGTCACCGTCGTCGTCGCGGTAGGTGACTGTCGCCGACAGCGTGTAATCCCGGGGTTCGGCGTCCCCGGTCGCCGTGATGTCGTAGGTCACCGTCCGGGTCTCGTTCGGGGCCCACGAGCCGACGAAACGGCTGGCGGTCGCGCTCCCGCCGAAGGCGAGGTGCCCGCTCGTCGACTCCAGTCGGACCTCGGCGTCGTCGACCGCCAGCGGCCCGTCGTTACGCAACTGGACTGTCACCGAGCCGGTGTCGCCGACCGCCACGGCGCTGGTCGCGTTCACCACGCCGAACTCCTGCTGTGGGTCGGGCGCGACACTGAGTGTCGTGGGGTCCGAACTCCGGCTGACGCCGTCGGCCTCGTACTGTGTGGTCAGCGTCAGGGCGTAGTTGCCGCTGCGGGCCGAGGGCGCGGCGGTCACCTCGTAGTCGACCGTGGTCCGCTGCCCGGGTTCGAGGGTCCCGACCGACCGCGTCGCCGAGGTCGCCTCGCCGACGGTCAGGTCGGCGTTGGGTGACTCCAGTGCGAGCGTCGCGTCGGTCGCGGCCGTCGAGCCGCCGTTCTCGACGGTCAGCGAGACCGTCTCCGTCGAACCCGCCCGGACCTCCGAGTCGACGTCGACCACGTCGAAGGAGGCGTCATCCTCGACCTCGAGCGTGACGGGGAGCGTCCGGCGGACGGTCCGCTCGGTCTCGTCGCCGTCGTTGTCGTCGATCCGGCTCGTGTATCTGTACTCGACGGTCACGTCCACGGTGTAGGTCCCCGGGCTGGCGCCGTCGTCGACGGTGACGGGAATCGACAGCGGCGAGGCCGCACCCTCGGGCAGCGAGCCGACCGCCTGCGCCCCGGTCCGGACATCGATGGGGACGTCGTCGTCCTGGACGGTGACGGTCAGCCCGCGGGCGGTCGTGACCCGGTCGGTCCACTGCGGGTTCCGGGCCGACCCTTCGTCGACGTCACCGCGGTTGATCAGCTGTAGCTGCAGCTGTCTCTCCTCGCCGGGGGTGACGGTGTTGTCGGTGAAGACGGCACTCAGGTCCGGCTCACCGGTCACGTCGGCGGCAGCCGGGGCGGGGACCGCGGCCATCGACAGGACGACTGTCACCGCGACGAACAGGCGTAGGTGTCTCATGGAGTCAGTTGTTCCTCCTGTTGTGATGCCCGACGGGTATACCTGTCCGAAACGGAGAAAAACGGGCGTATTGTTTGTTCTAAAATACTTACATCGCCCCCGGTCCAGTCCGTCGAGGTTACGCGGCAGTAACCGGGTGCGGGAAGCGTTTGGTAACTCTTAACAATATCCGGGCGTAACCTCGTTATGTGAGCGAACCAGACAGCCAGTCCCCCTCCGAAGCCCCCGGGAACCCGCCCTCTGCCGACCAGCGGTACGCACAGCTCGAAGTCGGTGACCAGGTGGTCATCTACGACCGGCAGAACCACCAGGCGTGGGTCCAGTCCGATGCCGCAGTCAGCACCGACTCGATGGCCTGAGCCGGGCTTACGTGAAACAACCCGGTAACCGATTTTAAGTCCCCTTCTCCCGTACCCCCGGACATGGACGACAGCGACCGCGACCGGCTCGCAGTCTGGTGTGCCGGCGACGATTGGTGTCCCATCACGACGACTGCGACGCTGATCGGCCGCAAGTGGCACCCGGTCATCGTCCATCGCCTGCTGGAGGGCGGACCGCAGGGGTTCAACGCGCTGAAAGGGTCCGTCGACGGTATCTCGAGCAAGGTGCTCTCCGACAGCCTCGACGACCTCGAGGATGCGGGGCTGGTCGAGCGGGCGATCATCTCCGAGAAGCCGTTCCGGGTGGAGTACTCGCTGACCGAGCGCGGCGCGGACCTCGAACCGGTGGTCGAATCGATGCGGGAGTGGGGCGAGCGCCACCTGGTGCCCGCCGAGGACCGGTCCTCCTCGGTCGTCTGACGGGGCGGACTCGCGCCCCCCGGACTACGACGACCCGCGGCTGATCGACCGGTGGGTCTCCATCAGGTCGTCGAACTCGTCGACGCGCTCCCGGAGCTCCCCCGCGAGCTCGTCGGCCCGCCCCTGGAGCCGCTGGAACTCCGCGTTCGCCTCGAGTTCCGCCCGCGTCTTCTCCTCTTTGAGCACGGAGAGCTTCGAGACGACCCGGAAGAACTCGTCGAGTCGGTCGTCGGTATCGGGTGTGCCGAGGTGCTGTTCCAGCGTCTCCACGATCGTCTCCCGGTCGACGGGCTTGCAGAGGTAGTCGTCGAAGTCCATCTCCAGGATGTTCAGGTCCGGGTCGACCGCGGTCGTCATCACGACCACGCCGTCGTAGCCACGCTCGCGGAGCCTCTCGAGGACTTCGTCGCCGGACAGCCCGGGCATCCGGCGGTCGAGCAACACGGCGTCGACGTCCCCGTCGACGGCCTCCAGCGCCTCTTCCCCGCCGTAGGCGACGCGGGTCTCGTACAGGGTTTCCAGCCTGAGCGCGTAGGTGTCCGCCACGGCTGTTTCGTCGTCGACGACCAGGACGACCTGACTACTCGGTGCCACAGATGCGGTTCGGACAGCAACTGTATAGACCCTTTGTCCCGTGGCGCTTCGTCCAGTTGCGCTCCCGGCTCCGGCTCAAGTGTGGTGCCGGCCGATCTCCTGGAAGGCGCTGTCGATGTCCTCGAAGCCTTCGAGCGCATCGTCCATCTGGGCTTTGAGCTCGTCGGCTCGCCGGGAAAGCTCCTGCAGGTCCTCGTTTTCGCTGACCTCCTGGGCAGACAGCTCCGCCTCGAGCAACGCGAGCTTCGAGGTCACTTCCATGTACTCGGAGAGCCGGGCGTCGTACCGCTTGGCGCGGAGCTGCTGGCCGATGGCCGCCGTCAGGTCGTCCTTCTCGACGGGCTTGCAGAGGTAGTCGTCGAAGGGCATGTCGATGATGTCCATTCCCGGGTCGACGGCCGTGAGCATGATCACCCGGGTCTCGTAGCCGCGCTCGCGG
>Ga0207714_1002430_pt1 | contig 11263 bp, 12 predicted proteins | sample PonA232FremontCA_2_FD_187270 | JGI IMG/M metagenome (GOLD analysis project Ga0207714, IMG submission 187270) | Marine sediment microbial community from Fremont, CA, USA - Pond A23 Sediment 2 (SPAdes) | ecosystem: Environmental > Aquatic > Marine > Unclassified | place: USA: Fremont, California... | reverse complement strand
TTGTCTCCGCTTGCTGTCTCGTTGTCTCCGCTTGCTGTCTCGTTGTCTCCGTTTATCTCTTCGTCTCCCCCCCACCCCTTCGTTTCAGGTGGAACGTCGCTGAGGGGGAACCGTGTTTGTGGCACAATTTATTTAGCCGTATTTATAGAAAAATTAGTGTCGTCTACACAAAAATTAACAACAATGCGTACGACATATTCTACGTTCTATTATCGAGGGTACTGTTGTATACTATACTATATAAATCTGGTCAAATTAATATGCCGGTTACACGTCCCCTCCCCCCCCCACCCCCTCAATATACGATTCCACCCGAAACGAAGGGGTGGGGGGGTGGAGGTGACAGAACGACAGAGATCGTACAGATGATAGAGGTCGATTGATGAAGACGGCGGAGGTCGGTCGACGGAAACGACGGGAGTCGGTCAGCGGAAACGACGGGAGTCGGTCAGCGGGTCTACTGCAGCGTCTTGTCCGTACACATCCGACTCGTCTCTCGGAAGCCGAGACCCGTTGGCACGAGAGAGCAATATTTTTGTACCTTCTCTTCGTGCGTTTCGAGTGTATCAACTGGAGGCGGTCGGTCCCTGACCCGACCGCAAAGTCGCGTTTTGGGCCGGAGACGGCGCGAAACCGCACTTACGCAGTCAGTCTCCACCTGAAACAGGGGGGTTTCCATGGACGAAAACGACAACACGCCGCAGACCGATCCAACGACGACAGACCGTCCACACGAAAGCGAAGGTCCGTCGGAAGAGTCTCCGCCGGATGCGGACTCCTCGCTCGACGACGGACCCACGACCGACCCACGGTCTGACGCTCGTACGTCGGGAAACTCGTCGCCCGACGAGTCGCGCCCGCCCGACTCGGCCGCCGTCGATGTCTCGGCTGATCCCGACTCCAAGCCGTCGGTCGACACCGAGCGGGAGACGGCGAGTCTCGAAAGCGAAGGGCGGGACCGGTCGTCTCCGAACGTCGACTTCGACGGAGCCGTTCTCGACGACGAGAACAGCCAAGGACTGTTCGACGACCTGCTTTCCGGTGAGCCGATCTTCGAGAACAAGGAGGTGTTGCGTCCCTCGTACACTCCCCACGAACTTCCGCACCGAAACGATCAGATCAATCGCATGGCGACGATCCTCGTCTCCGCGCTCCGTGGCGAGACCCCGTCGAACATCCTCATCTACGGGAAGACGGGGACCGGCAAAACGGCCTCGGCGAAGTTCGTTTCACAGGAGCTCGAGTCGACCTCACAGAAGTACGACGTTCCCTGTGAGGTCGAGTACATCAACTGCGAGGTGACGGACACCCAATACCGGGTGCTGGCTCAGCTCGCGAACACGTTCATCGAGGAGAACCAGGCGGTCATCGCCGACCGACTCGACCGGTTCGAGCGGCTTCGAACGACCGCAAGCGACGACGCGACCGACGCGTCGTCGGTGCTCGCCGGCACGGAGTTCGACGACCTCGACGAGCTCGACGACCGAATTGCGACGCTCGAGACCGACGCCGCAGAGATGGAAGAAGTCCCGATGACCGGGTGGCCGACCGACCGCGTCTACTCGACGTTCTTCGAGGCGGTCGATTACCACGAGCGCGTGGTCGTGATCATGCTCGACGAGATCGACAAGCTTGTCGAGAAGAGCGGCGACGACACGCTGTATAACCTCTCGCGAATGAACTCCGAACTCGACCGCTCGCGGATCTCGATCATGGGGATCTCGAATGACCTGAAGTTCACTGACTTTCTTGACCCCCGCGTCAAATCGAGCCTCGGCGAAGAGGAGATCGTCTTTCCGCCGTACGACGCCAATCAGCTCCGAGACATTCTCCAGCACCGCGCCGACACCGCGTTCAAGCCGGACGCGCTCACCGACGACGTGATCCCGCTGTGTGCCGCCTTCGCCGCACAGGAGCACGGCGACGCCCGCCGCGCGCTCGATCTGTTCCGCACCGCCGGCGAACTCGCCGAGCGCTCGCAGGCGGAAGTCGTCGCCGAGACTCACGTTAGACAGGCACAAGACAAGATCGAACTCGACCGCGTCGTCGAGGTCGTCCGCACCCTTCCGACACAGAGCAAGATCGTCTTATTTGCCGTCATTCTTCTCGAAAAAAACGGCGTTCACAGCATCAACACGGGCGAGGTGTTCAACATATACAAGCGGCTCTGCGAGGAGATCGACGCCGACGTCCTGACACAGCGCCGCGTCACCGACCTCATCAGCGAGCTCGATATGCTCGGAATCGTCAACGCCGTGGTCGTCTCGAAGGGGCGCTACGGCCGCACGAAAGAGATGGGCCTCTCGGTCCCGGTCCAAGAGACGGAGGCGGTGCTGTTGTCTGACTCTCGGCTCGGCGACATCGAGAACGCACAGCCGTTCGTTCAGGCCCGGTTCGACAACTGAGCCGCTCGCGCCTGCCGCCGGCGGGCACAGCGTTCCCACCCGTCGGACGGAATCGCCGACTAACCCGCGGGAACCGCGCTTCCGACCGTGCGTTCGACCGCCTCGTTCAGCTCCACCTGTCCGGTCGCGAGCAGCCTGATGTACCCGAGATACGGGATCCGAAGCCTCGCAACACCGGTCATCCACTCGGCTTTGACCGGCGGCGCGAGCCCCCGCGCTTGGTCGTATCCGCCGTTGTCGTCGCCGAGCGTGATGTACCCGTCGTGGGGTGCCGGGCAGTGCTGCAGCGACTCGCAGTCCGTCGCGCCGTGGTACCGATCGTCGGCGCGGTCGTACCAGTTTTCGTCCGCCTCGACGTGAAACATCGCTCGGTGGATGATCGGCGACGCCGACCGACCGGGCGGATTATAAATGATGACGGAGCCGTACGACCCGAACGTCCGGTAGCCGGCCTCCCGACCGAGCTCGTGAGTCACCACTCCGGCCCCGTCGGCGACGTCGGGCGCGAGCCGCCCCGGGTCGGTCACGAACACCAGGTCGCCGACCTGCATGTTCGGCTCCATGCTCCCCGACTCGACCGCGACCATCGGCGGCCAGACGCCACTGACACCGAACAAAATCAGACCGACGAAAAGCACCACCGCGACGCTCGTCAGCGCCTCTCGAACCCACATCAGCGCCCCGGTGCGATCGTTGCGGAACCGAGACAGAAGCGACGCCTCCTCGGCGGAGCCTCGGTCCGTCGAACCGGGTTTTCCACCCGAAACGCGCTCGCTTTCGGCCGACGGATCCCCGGATCCGGTCGCCGGCTGATCCCCCTGCGTGACCGTCGAGCGTCCGCTGTCAGTGCTTTCGTCTCGACCCCCTACATCGTCGCCCGGGTCGGTCGAGTCGTCGCTCGGGTCGGTCGAGTCGTCGTCGCCCGGCCGACCTCCTTCGTGCATCACGTCGGCGTTGACGGGTTTCGCCCATAAGCTTCCGGGTCGGGCGGCTCCGGTGACCGGCCGCCGACCGTCCGGAACGGTTTTGTCTCGGACCGCCCTCTGACGGTCCGTGCCGCTGGAGTCGAACGCCCGCATCGCGAAGGCCCTCGCCGAGCGCGGCTACAACGCCGAACGAGAGGCGGTGACGCTGCTCGCGAGCGCGAGCGACCCCGCGACCGCGGTCGCGGCCGCCGCCGACCGCGCTCCCGAAGACGCTCTCCGGATCACCGCTGCTCACGTCCGTGACGCCGTGACTGATACCGCGCACACGGCTGACGACCGAGCCGAGTCTCCAGTCGAAACGAAGGGGTCCGGACCGACCGCCGCCCCTCCGGGCACGGGGCCCGACGGAGCCTCGGAGCCTGACCCGCCGGCGTCGGACTCACCAACGCCGGACCCGTCGGCGTCAGATGCGCCGACGTCGGATCCCGACCGGGCCGCGCCGAGCGAGCCCGAGGTCGGCAACGACATGACCGGCCGGAGCACCGGAACCGGCGAGTACGAGGATTTCGTCCGGACGTTTCGCGACCGGTACGAGCGCCTCTCGAAGGTCCTCCGCGGCCGCGTCAACCACCGTCCCACGGAGGCGGTCGCCGACATGCCCGGCGGCAGCGACACGGCCGTGATCGGGCTCGTCAACGATGTCAGGTCCACGAAGTCCGGCCACTGGCTGATCGAACTGGAGGACACGACCGGAACGTTCCCGGCGCTGGTGATGAAAGACAAGGGGCTCGCGGACCTCGTCGACGAAATCTTACTCGACGAGTGTCTCGCGGTCGAGGGCACCCTCGCGGACGACGCCGGCATTCTGTTCGCCGACTCGATCCATTTTCCGGACGTCCCGCGCACTCGGACTCCCGGCGGCGCGGACCGCCACGTTCAGGCGGCGCTGATATCCGACGTTCACGTCGGCAGCGAGGAGTTCATGGCCGACGCGTGGCACGCGTTCACCGACTGGCTCCACACGCCCGAGGCCGAGGCCGTCGAGTACGTTCTGCTCGCCGGCGACATGGTGGAAGGGGTCGGCGTCTACCCCGACCAGGACGACGAGTTGGAGATCGTCGACATCTACGAACAGTACGAGGCGTTCGCGGAGCTGCTCAAGGAGGTGCCGGCAGGCATCGAGGTGGTGATGATCCCTGGCAACCACGACGCGGTCCGGCTCGCTGAGCCCCAGCCGGGGTTCGACGACGAGATCCGGTCGATCCTCGACGTCCACGACCCCCAGATCGTCTCGAACCCGGCCACCGTCTCCGTCGAGGGCGTCGAGATCCTGATGTACCACGGCGTCTCCCTCGACGAGGTGATAGCCGAGCTGCCCGCTGAGAAGGCGAGCTACGACGAGCCGCACAAGGCGATGTACCAGCTGCTGAAAAAGCGCCACGTTGCACCTCAGTTCGGCGGCCACACCCGCGTCGCCCCGGAAGACAGGGATTATCTCGTTATCGACGACGTGCCGGACGTGTTCCACACGGGTCACGTCCACAAGCTCGGCTGGGGGAAGTACCACGACGTGCTCGCGGTCAACTCCGGCTGTTGGCAGGCGCAGACCGATTTCCAGCGGTCAGTCAACATCGACCCCGACGCCGGCTACGCGCCGATTCTCGACCTCGATACGCTCGATATGACCGTCCGGAAGTTCTCTTGAGTCAGGTCTCGATATCGACCCGGCCGCTCGTCGCGTCGTTGAGCCGCTCGCACAGCGCGTCGACCTCGCCCGCGGGCACTCGGACCACGAACCGGACGCGCCGGTCGTAGTCGGCGTCGAGCGTCGCGTCGACCGACTCGATCACGCCTCGCACCGTTCCCGAGTCGTCGTAGTCGGTCTCGACGACGAGTCGCCGGTGGGGCCGCTCCTCGACCACGCCGGCGGCGTCGACCGCGTCCTTCGCCGCCCGCGAGTACGCCCGCGCGAGCCCGCCGACGCCGAGGTTCGTCCCGCCGTAGTACCGAGTCACGGCCACGACGACGTTCCGGATCGCCCGCTGTTGGAGCACGTTCAGCGCCGGCTTCCCCGCCGACCCCGACGGCTCCCCGTCGTCCGAAGCGTACTCCCGTAACAGCGGCTCGGTCCCCGACGGGGGCGCTCCGGGATCGCCGGCCGGCACCCGGTACGCGGGCACGGTGTGTGTGGCGTCCGCGTACTCGTCTCGCACCTCCTCGACGAACGCCTCGGCCTCGGCGACCGTGTCCGCGGGAGCGGCGTGACCGAGGAACTCCGACCCCCGCACCTCGAACCACGCGGTCGCCCGCTCGGCCACCGTCTGGTACGCGTCCGTCACGGCTGCCCCTCGTCTACGCCTCCCTTCGCGTCGACGCCGGCTTCGGGTCGCCCGTCGTCACCGTCGTCGGCCCGGCGTTCGACGACGACGCTCGTCGGCGGCGCCAGCCGATACAGCCCGACGTACGCGGCGACCCCGACGACCTCGACGGCGACCGCGACGATCGCAAGCGGGTCCGCCGCCAGCGCCCGGCCCGCGCCGCCCCCGTGCCACGCGAGGTAGCCGAGGAGAAACGCTCCGAGCGTCCCCGCGCCGAGCGCGTACAGCCGGCGGTACGCCCCGGCCCGCAGCGTCGCGACGGCGACGGCGACCGCGAGCGCGCTCCCGGCGACGAAGAGGTACGGACGCGCGTCCGCCGGGGACGCGATCCGCGGCCACGCCCACAACAGGTGCACGGCCGCCGTAAGCGCCGCGGCCTGCGCGGCGACGCCCCTGAGCAGTCGTCTCACGCCGTCGTCTCGGTCGGGCTCCGAGCTGGGATCGCGGCTCACTCCCACGGGTGACGGCCGCGCGCGTCCGGCCACAGCGGATACCAGTACGACTCGTCGCCTTCGATACCGAGTTCGCCGTCGAGCACGGACTGCAGTTTGAACTCGACGCGCTGGTCGCGGTCGGTCGTCCCTCGCGGCGCGAACGGGTAGTACGCGCCGCGCCGGAACGAGTACACCCAGTACGCCGGGCCGTCGTCGCTCTCGAACCCGAAGACGGCCGCGAGGATCCGAGACCCGAACCCCTCCTCGATGAACTGGTCGGCCGCGAAGTGGACGGTCGTCACGAGGTCCTCCGGGTCGTCGTCGCTCAGCACGAACCACTGGTAGCCGTGGTCGTCCTCGTGGCGGCGAAACCCGGTTCCGGTCTCTATCTCGCCGGCCTCTAAGATTGCCTCGACGCTTTCGACCGCCCCGTCGAACCGGGTGCTGTCGACGCCGGAGAAACACAGCGCGGCCTCGCCGCAGTGGTCGTAGCCGAGGTCAGCCTGCATCGTCAGGTACGCGGTCGACATCCCGAAGAGGTCCTCCGGGTCCGCCTCGCGGGTCGCGTCGGTCTCGGCGCTCGTCCCGAACACGGCCCGGATCGTGTCGAAGATGCCCATCTGATCCCCTCTTACGCCCGACGGGGTTTAGGGCGTTTCTCTCGGTCCCGGACGCTCCGCGCCGCGGGGACACGCTCCGATCACTCCGCGCCGGCGACGCGATCGAGATACGTCAACACGCCGCGAACGTTCAGGCGTTCGTTCGCGCGGGCGCGCTCCGGGTTCCAGTAGTCGATGTCGCGGCTCGCCGCCTCGAAGTGCTCGACGACCGCCTCGTCGTCGTCGAGCGTCGCGCGCTTCTCGCGGACGGCCTCCACCCACTCGACGTAGGCGCGTTTCGCCTCGCCGATCACCTCGGGCTCGTACGAGCGCGGACCGAAGTGACCGAAACAGAGGGTGTCGGGGTCCATCTCTTCGATCAGCCGGAGGTCGTCGAGACACTGCTCGAAGTCGAACTGCGGCGGCGGGGTCGTCGCCACCACCGAGTCGGCCTCCGGGACGTAGATCCCGCTCGCGTCGGCGGTGAACACGACGCCCGCGTCCGGGTCGTGATACAGCGCGTGGTGGGGCGCGTGCCCCGGAGCCTCGTGGACGACGAGTTCGCGGTCGCCGAGGTCGATCCGATCGCCGTCCGCGACCCCGGCGATCCGACCTTCGGGGACCGGCTCCGGGTCGGCGTAGTGCTTCCACTGCCCCCCGACCGCGGACTTCGTGCCCGCGACGAGCGCCGCCGGGTCGACGAGATGGCGAACGCCCCGCTCGGGAACCCGGACCGCCGCGTTCGGGTACCGCTCGGCGAGGAACCCCGCCCCGCCCGCGTGGTCGAGGTGCGCGTGGGTCGGGAGGATCCACGCGAGGTCGTCCCGCCCGATCCCGACCTCCGCGACCGTCTCGAACAGCGCCGCCCGGTTCGTTCCCGTCCCGGTGTCGATCACGACCGGCCGCTCCGCGTCGTACACGTACACCGACCCGTACTCGTCCGTGTCGAACATGCCGGTGTCGTGAACGTACAGGTCGTCGACGCCGCGGACCTGTTCGAACTCGCCAGCGTGCATACTCGAACGGAGACGCGAGGGCACTTTTAGCGATCGGTCCCGGGTCCGATCCGCCGCGCCCGCGTCACCGACTCCGCAACTCGCGGAACTTGTCGAGGAGTGCCTCCGCGGAGTCGCCGGACTCGTACGTCAGCGAGCCGGAGTACTCCGGTCGCTCGGCGTCGAAGTCCGCGTCGACTTCGCTCGTCTTCTTTTCCCGACGCTCGTGTTCGGCCTCGTCATAGGCACCTATTGACATGGTACAATAACCCTTTGTCAGATCTACTCATATACTTACCGGCGACGACCAGACTCCTCGACCGTCCGAGCGGGCACCGGAACCCATTAACCGCTCGCTGTGGAGACTCCGTTGTGGCACAACCGCTCCGTTTCAGACGCTCTTCCGGCCGATGGACGAGGGACCGCGTCCGGTCGCAGCTCGCTCGGTCCCTCGACGAGAGCGTCGGCGCGACCGCCGGCGGGCCGTGGTTCGCGCCGCCGCCCGGCTACGAGGCCCGCCGGTTCGACATGGACGACGGCTCGTTCGCGCTGTTCTGCTGGACGGACGACGACGACGACCCGCCGGCCGGCGCCGCTGGCGGGCCAGCGGGCTACTGGCTGGGGAACACCGAGACGCCGAGAGCCCTCTGGCGGACCGACAAGTACGGCTTCGACGAGGCGCCGTACCCGGTCTCCCGGTGGGCACAGCGGGAGCTGCTCGCCGGGCTCCGCGACGACGAGCCGTGGCTGGCCGACTACCCGCACGTCTCGTGGTTTTTCCTCCCGGTGTTCTGCTCGAAGGACGGCGCCGAGACGACCCGGTCGTTCTTCCGGGACCACGCCGCCGGGTTCCCCGATGCGACCCGCGACGACGGGACCGGATTCGTCGAGGAGACGCTCCGCTCGGGAGTGCTCGACTCGTACCGCGAGACGATGGCGGGGAAGCTCGGGACCTCCGGGTCGCTCGATCTCGTTCGGATGAGCGCGACGGTCGCCGAGTTCACCGCGGCGCGGATCCTCCACGAGGCCGGCTACGGAGTCACCCCGGAGATCGAGGTGACGACGGGCCACTCGCTCGACTACCGGGCCACGGACCCGGAGACGGGCGTCAGCGAACTCGTCGAGGTGACCCGACCACAGCCGACGACCCGGCGCTCCGCGAGCGACCCCGTCGCCGCGGTCCGCGACACCGTCGAGACGAAAACTCGGGGTCAGCTCTCGGCCCACGGCGGCGGCGTCACGCTGTTCGTCGACTGCTCGTCGTTCCCGGCCGACGAGTGGGCCGCGGTGCGCGCGGCCGAACCCGAGGTCCGCCACCGGCCGGCGGTCGTGTTCCGCGCGCGGCCGGACGGCTCGGTCGAGGGGTACCGAACGGGGTCGGTCCCGCTCGATCTGTCCGCCGTCGTCGACCCGGTCTCGTAGCGCCGCCGGGGTGGCCTCACTCGCGCGACGCGTCAGAACGAGACCGGCGTCGGCCCGTCCTCGGCGTCCGTCGTCGGGTCGCGGTCCGAGTAGAAGCGCCGGCCGACACCGCGGTGGCACACACCGGCGCGGAGCGTCGTGCACACGTCGTCTGCGCTCTGAAACGTCTGATCGCCGAATCGCGACAACACGTCGCCGAGCCGCTCGGTCCCGTCCGCGAGCTGCACGGTCGCGTCACCGTGTGCCGCGATGATCTCTTCTGAGGTTGCCGGATACTCCTGCCGTTCGAGTCGGTCGCCGACGCCGTTCAGTTGCATCATCAGTACGAATCCGCCGTCGGTTCTTAACTATTGTCCATGCAGTTCCTTAGTCGGTCGTGACTGTGCATACGACCTTATACGAGACTGCCTGCCACGCCGCGCACGCCGGTCTCTCCGCCCCGATCACGGAACCAAAGCGACCGGAGCCGATTAGTTTCGGGACCACGTATCGGCCGATATGAGCGCTGATTCGCTCGCTACTCCCGCTGACGCGTCTGTCGTCGCCGACCTCCACGCGCACACGACCGTCTCAGACGGCACGATGACCCTCGACGAGGTGCCGGCCGTCGCGCGCGCGGCCGACGTCGAGTGGGTCGGGGTCACCGACCACGACCGGATCCACCCCGGCGTCGACGCCCCGGTTGTCGACGCCGACGGGGTCCGGATCGTTCGGGGGGTCGAACTCCGCGTCGACGCCGGATTCGAGCGGCTCGACCTCCTCGGGTACGCCGTCACACACACCGACGCGCTCGACGCCGAGATAGACCGGCTACAGCGGGACAGACGCGAGCGCGGGGCCGCGATCCTCGCCGCCGTCCAAGACCGTCTCGGCGTCGACCTCGATCTCGAGCCGCGCGCCGGGATCGGTCGACCGCACATCGCGCGCGCCGTCGACGAGTCCGCGGCGCCGTACGACTACGCCGACGCGTTCGCCGAGCTGATCGGCGACGACGACCCGTGTTACGTCGCCCGCGAGGTGACGCCGCTCGACGCGGGGCTCGCGCTCCTCGACGACGCGTGCGCGCTCGTCGCGCTCGCACACCCGTTCCGATACGACGACGTCGCCGCGGCGCTCGACGTCGCCCGCGAGTCCGCCGCTATCGACGCGGTCGAACGATTTTACCCGTACGGCCGGCCGGTCGACACGGGCCGCATCGACCGGCTCGCCGAGGCCGAGGACCTGCTCACGACGGGCGGAACGGACGCTCACGAGCGAACGCTCGGCGAGGCGGGACTGACGCGAAGCGCCTTCGAACCGGTCCGCGAGCGGCTACCGGACCCCGTGCCGTCCGACTCGGTCGCCCCGTCCGTCGACGAACAAGACTAAGCCCGCGCCCGACGAACGCTCGCACATGCGGTGTCACTACTGCGAGCGGGAGGCCGCGTACGAGGCCGAGCAGCACGGCGTGGTCGTCGGGCTCTGTGAGACCCACTTCAAACGGCGCGTCGAGGAGCTCGCCGAGTCCGACGAGCTCGCCGACCTCCGCGATCGGATCGACGTCGAGTCCCAGGAGTGAGGTCCGAACAGCGCCCCGAGCGCGGCCCGTTTTGCGGCCCCGTCTCGGTCGGAGCCGAACGGTAAAAGTCCGCGCGGAGCGAGCGTCGAACATGGATCTCACGGACCGGCCGCGACGCCTCCGGACGGACAAACTCCGCGATCTCGTCGCGGAGACCCCGATCTCCCCGACGGATCTCGTCGCGCCCGTCTTCGTCGACGCGACGGCCGACGAGCGCGTCCCGATCGAGACGATGCCCGGCCACGAGCGGGTCCCGATCGACGAGGCGACCGCCCGCGTCGCCGAAATCCGCGAGACCGGCGTCGAGGCGGTGATTCTCTTCGGCGTCCCCGAGTCGAAGGATCCCTCTGGAAGCCGCGCGTACGCCGCCGACGGCGTCGTCCAACGTGCGATCGACCGGATCGACGTCGAGACGGACGCGACCGTGATCGGCGACGTCTGCCTCTGTGAGTACACCGACCACGGCCACTGTGGCGTGATCGAGGAGTCGGCAGAGACCGACCCGACGCTCACGGTCAAAAACGACGCCACCTTAGAGTTGCTCCC
>Ga0207714_1002427_pt1 | contig 11269 bp, 9 predicted proteins | sample PonA232FremontCA_2_FD_187270 | JGI IMG/M metagenome (GOLD analysis project Ga0207714, IMG submission 187270) | Marine sediment microbial community from Fremont, CA, USA - Pond A23 Sediment 2 (SPAdes) | ecosystem: Environmental > Aquatic > Marine > Unclassified | place: USA: Fremont, California... | reverse complement strand
CGGACGAGCCACGTCCCGGCGAGCCGGTCGTGCAGCGTCCGGTGCTCGCTGTCGACGAGCGCCCAGGCGAAGCCCAGCCCCAGCAGGGCCCAGGACAGCGCCGCGGCCGCGAAGCGCAGGCTCGCCTGCTGGAGGGTCGGCGAGAGCCCGCGCCCGTTCACGACGCGCAGCCGCCAGGCCAGCATGCCCACCGTGCCCCCGCCGCGGGTCCAGGAGACGACGAAGAAGAGGTAGACCAGCGCCAGCAGGTAGGCCTGCAGCCCGTGCGCCGCCCACGACCCCGGCGCCGGGGCCTCGCCGCCGGTGGCCGGCAGGAAGGTGAGCGCCCCGATGAGGATGATCGCGGTGACCATCAGCAGGTCGTAGAGGAGGCCGGCGAGGCGCAGGCCGAGGCTCGCGTAGGCGCGCCCGCCGCTGAGGACCCGGTTCGGAGCAGCTGCGCTGGCGTTCGTCACGGCGGCGCTCTTGCGGGCTTGATGCTCCCGCCGGCTGGCGGGATGGGGGAAGTGGCGCTCCCAAGGGGATTTGAACCCCTGTTTCCGCCTTGAGAGGGCGGCGTCCTAACCGCTAGACGATGGGAGCGTTGTCTTTTGCCTCCGGCTCAACCGCCGGCAATGCAAGTGGTATTATAATGATCTTCATCTCTTAGGCAAGGGTGGTAGCCATTACGTCCGAAGATTGTCTCCGACAAGGCACGTTGACCGAGGTGGAGCCGACCATTATCCCCCGGGACGCGCACCCGATCTCGCGCCGGGATATCAGCGATAACGCCCTCAAGGTCCTCTACCGCCTGCGCAAGGCGGGCTACCAGGCCTACATGGTCGGCGGCGGGGTCCGCGATCTCTCCCTGGGGCGCGAGCCGAAGGACTTCGACGTGGCCACGGACGCCCACCCCGAGGAGGTGGCCCAGCTCTTCCGCAACTGCCGGCTCATCGGCCGGCGCTTCCGCCTGGCGCACGTGCACTTCGGCCCGGAGATCATCGAGGTGGCCACCTTCCGGGCCCTGCCGCCGCCGGACGACGACGTCGCCGAGGGCGAGCGGGTGATCGACAACGGGCGGATCGTGCGCGACAACGTCTACGGCACGCTGGCCGAGGACGCCCTGCGGCGCGACTTCACCGTCAATGCCCTGTACTACAACATCGCGGATTTCTCGGTGGTCGACCACGCCGGGGGCATGGAGGACCTGCAGGGGGGGGTCATCCGGCTCATCGGCGATCCGCGCGAGCGCTACCAGGAGGATCCGGTGCGCATGCTGCGCGCCGTGCGCTTCGCGCTGAAGCTCGGCTTCCGGATCCACCCCGAGACCGCGGCGCCCCTGCCCGAGATGGCCAGCGCCCTCGCCGACATGCCGGCGGCGCGGCTGTTCGACGAGGCGCTGAAGCTGTTCATGGCGGGCACGGGGCTCAGCGCCTTCGAGATGCTGCGCCACTACGGGCTCTTCGAGCCGCTGATGCCGCTGACTGCCGAGGCGCTCGCCGAGGAGGGCAGCGAGGACTGGATCCCGTTCATCGCTGCCGCGCTGCGCAACACCGATGAGCGGGTCAGCGCGGACAAGCCGGTGACCCCGGCCTTCCTCTTCGCCGCGCTGCTCTGGCCGGCCGTGCGCCGCCGCGAGGCCGAGCTCGTGGAGGCCGGCGAGGCGCAGGTCCCGGCGCTGCAGCGGGCCAGCTCGGAGATCCAGGCGCTGCAGCAATCGCGGATCGCGCTGCCCAAGCGCTTCAGCATCCCCATGCGCGAGGTCTGGACCCTGCAGCCGCGCTTCGAGCGCCGTGGCGGCAAGCGTGCCCGGCGGCTGCTCGGCCACCCGCGCTTCCGCGCCGCCTACGACTTCCTGGAGCTGCGCGCCCAGGCCGGCGACGCGTCCCAGGAGCTGGTCCAGTGGTGGCGCGATTTCCAGGACCAGCCGGAGAAGCCCCCCTCCCAGAAGAAGGGGTCGGGCAGCAGCAGCCGGCGCCGGCGCGGTAGCCGCGGCCGGGGCCGGGCCAGGGCGAAGGACGGCGGTGAGGGCGGCGCCGGCGACGGAGGCGGCAGCCCGGAGGCGGGCAGCTGATGGCCGGCGAGGTCACCGCCTACATCGGCCTGGGCAGCAATCTCGAGGCGCCCCGGGCGCAGGTCGAGCGGGCCGTGGCGCACCTGGACGGCCTGGACGATACTCGGGTCGCGGCTGTCTCCGCGCTCTACCGCAACCCGGCCCTGCAGGCGCCGGGCGTGCCGGCGCAGCCGGATTTCATCAACGCCGTGGCGCAGCTGCGGACGCGGCTGGGGCCGCTGGCGCTGCTCGACGCGCTGCTGGGCATCGAGGCCGCGCAGCAGCGCCGCCGCGACGGGGTGCGCTGGGGGCCGCGGACGCTGGATCTGGATCTGCTGCTCTACGGCCGCAGGCAGGTGGCCGAGCCGCGGCTCCAGGTCCCCCATCCGGAGCTCACCCGCCGGCCGTTCGTCGTCTTCCCGCTGCTCGAGCTCGCCCCGGGGCTGGAGCTGCCGGGCGGCGGCCCCCTGGCCGGCTACGCCGGGGGGCTGGATGCCGGCGCCCTGCAGCCGGTGGGGGCCGTGGCCGGCTTCGAGCCCGCCGGCGGCGCTGCCCGGCGCCTGGACGCGGGCGGGTGATGGGTCCTTCAATCCTGGGGGCGGGAGGCGGTAGAGTGTCGGCCCTTTCCCCGAGTCGAGGTGGCTGCCATGTCCAGCGCTGAGGGCAAGCGCGCCGCTAGTGAGGCTGTCACGGTCGCCCGCCTGCGCGCCATGAAGGAGGCGGGCCAGCCCGTGGCCTGCCTGACGGCCTACGACTACGGCTTCGCGGCGGCCTGCGAGCGCGCCGGGGTCGACCTGCTGCTCGTCGGCGACTCGCTGGGGATGGTGGTCCAGGGCCAGGAGACCACGCTGCCGGTGACGGTGGACGACGTGGTCTACCACACGCGCTGCGTGGCGCGGGCCTGCCGCCGGTCGCTGGTGGTCGCGGATCTGCCGTTCATGAGCCATACGGACGTGGCCAGCGGCCTGCACACCGCCGGCCGCCTGGTGAAGGAGGGCGGCGCGCGCATGGTCAAGCTCGAGGGCGGCGCCGATCAGGCGGCCCTGGTCGAGCGCCTCGCCGAGAGCGGCATCCCCGTTTGCGGCCACCTGGGCCTGAAGCCCCAGCGTATCCACAAGCTCGGCGGCTACCGCGTCCAGGGCCGGGCCCTGGTCGATGCGGAGGCCATGGAGAGCGATGCCCGGGCGCTGGAGGCGGCCGGGGCGGACCTGATCATCGTGGAGTGCGTGCCGGCGCCGCTGGCCCGCCACCTGAGCGCGCAGCTGGGCATCCCGGTGGTGGGCATCGGCGCCGGCGCCGGCTGCGACGGCCAGATCCTGGTCCTCCACGACGCCCTCGGCGTCTCGGCGCAGCCGCCGCGCTTCGCCCGCGACTTCAGCGACGGGGCGGGCAGCGTCCAGCAGGCGCTGGCCGCCTACGTCGACGCGGTGCGGACGGGCACCTTCCCGGGACCGGAGCACGAGTTCGAGGCTTGATACGGATCGAGGGACGCGAGGCCATGCGCGAGCGCTCCCGCGCCTGGCGCGCGCGGGGCGAGCGGATCGGGCTGGTGCCCACCATGGGCAACCTCCACGGGGGGCACCTGGAGCTGGTCGACCGCCTGGCCGGGGAGGTGGACCGCCTGGTGGTCTCCATCTTCGTCAATCCGCTGCAGTTCGGGCCGGACGAGGACTACGACAGCTACCCGCGGACCCTGGAGGCGGATCTGGCCGCCCTGGAGGAGCGGGGCGTGGCCGCCGCCTTCGCCCCGACGGCGCGGGAGATGTACCCGGGGGCGGAGCCGCCGCGCACGGGGATCGACGTCCCGGCGCTGACGGGGACCCTCTGCGGCGCCTCGCGGCCGGGGCACTTCGCCGGCGTGGCGGTGGTGGTGGTCAAGCTGCTCAACATCATCGAGCCGGACGTGGCGATCTTCGGCCGCAAGGACTACCAGCAGCTGCAGGTGGTCCGGCGCGTGGTCCACGACCTGGACCTGCCGGTGGCGATCCGGGATGGCCCGGTGGTCCGCGAGGCCGACGGCCTGGCGCTGAGCTCGCGGAACAGCTACCTGGCGCCCGAGCAGCGGCGCCGGGCGCCGGCGCTCTACGCCGCGCTCTGCGAGCTGGCGGCGGCCCTGCGGGACGGCCGGCGGGACCTGGCGGCGCTCGAGGCGCAGGGCCGGGAGCGGCTGCTGGCGGCCGGGTTCGACGCGGTGGACTACGTCGCCGTGCGCCGCTGCGAGGACCTGGCCGAGCCCCGCGGCGATGAGGCCTGCCTGGTCTGCCTCGGGGCCGCGTACCTGGGTAGCGCGCGGCTGATCGACAACGTCGAGGTTGCCTTGCATGTCTAGGGCATGGGCGGGACCATTATGCCGCTCGGGATTGTGCAGGTGCACATGACCGGTTCATCATAAGCCGGGTAAGGTATACGGTTTCTACGGCATCGAGGTTGGCGCCATGCAACTGAACATGCTCAAGGGCAAGCTGCACCAGGCCCGGGTCACGCAGACCGAGCTCGAGTACGAGGGCTCCTGCGCCATCGATGCGGACCTGCTGGACGCGGTCGGTATCCGCGAGTACGAGCAGGTCCACGTCTACAACGTCGACAATGGCGAGCGCCTGGTGACCTACGCCATTACCGGCGAGCGGGGCTCGCGCATGATCTCCATGAACGGCGCAGCCGCGCACAGGTGCAACGAGGCCGATCGGGTCATCATCTGCGCCTACGCCGCCGTCTCCGAGGCGGAGCTCGCCGATTTCCACCCCCGCCTCGCCTACCTGGACGCGGACAACCGCATCGTCCAGCGCCGCGACAGCATCCCCCGCCAGGTCGCGTAGCGCCCGGCGCGGAGCCGCCCGGCGGGCCGCGGGCGCGGGTGGCCGGTCCCTACCGGCCCAGTGCCCAGCCGACGTGCTCGCGCACCAGCGCCGACGGGTGGCGGCGCCGCTCGCGCAGGGCGGCGGCCACTGCCGGCGAGGCGGGGGCATTGCCCAGCGCCACGGCGAGGTTGCGCAGCCACCGCTCGTGCCCGATGCGCCGGATGGCCGAGCCTGCCGTCCGCTCCAGGAAGGTCGCCTCGTCCCAGCGGAAGAGCTCCGCCAGGTCGGCGGCGTCCAGCCCGTGGCGGGGCTGGAAGTCCGCCTCGCCGGTGGCGCGGGCGTAGCGGTTCCACGGGCAGGCCAGCTGGCAGTCGTCGCAGCCGAAGACCCGGTTGCCCAGGGCCGGGCGCAGCGCCTCGGGGATCGGGCCGCGGTGCTCGATGGTCAGGTAGGAGATGCAGCGCCGGGCGTCGAGCTGGTACGGGCCCACGAGGGCGCCGGTGGGGCAGGCGCGCAGGCAGCGCCGGCAGCTGCCGCAGTGCGGGGTCGCCGGGGTGTCCGCGGGCAGGGCCAGGTCGGTGAGCAGCTCGCCGAGGAGGAAGTACGACCCCGCCTGGCGGTTGAGCAGCATGGTGTTCTTGCCGATCCACCCCAGACCGGCGTCCCGGCCCAGGGCCCGCTCGAGGACCGGCGCGCTGTCGACGAAGGCGCGGTAGCCGAAGGGGCCGATGGCCGCCTGGATCCGCTCGGCGAGCCTCTGCAGCCGCCGCCGGAGCGGCTTGTGGTAGTCCCGTCCGAGGCTGTAGCGGGCGATGAAGGCGCGCTGCGGGTCGTCGAGCACGCCCGGCGCGGGCGCCGCCTCGCTCGGCGTGTAGTCCATGCGCACCACGATCACGGAGCGCGTGCCGGGCACCAGCTGCCGCGGCCGCGCCCGCTTGCGCCCGTGCCGGCCCATGTAGGCCATCTCGCCCTGGTAGCCGGCCTGCAGCCAGCGGATCAGGTGCGCCTCGTCCCGCGGCAGCTCCGTGCCCGCGATGCCGCAGGCGGCAAAGCCGAGCTCGGCGGACCAGGCGCGGATGGCGGCGACGAGGTCTTCGGTGTCCACGGGCGGTGTCCCGGTCTCCGGCTCCGGCCGGTGCGCCCGGCATCCCGAGGCGCGGCCCGGATGGTAGAATGGCAGCGGTAGCGATCCTACGTAACGTGCCATTTGCGGCGGCGGGCCACAACGCCGCCGGCAGGCCCGTACGCCGCCTGGAGGCCTAGCGGAGGGCGCCCATGTCCGAGCTCTACACCCCGGAGCAGGTCGCCGGCCTCGATCGCGCCGCCATGGACGCCGGCATCCCCGGCGAGACGCTCATGGAGCGCGCCGGCCGCCGGCTGTGGCAGGAGATCCGCCGGCGCTGGCCTGGTGTGCAGCGGCTGGCGGTGGTCAGCGGCGGCGGCAACAACGCCGGCGACGGCTACGTGGTGGCGCGCCTGGCCCGCCGGGCCGGGGTGGCGGCGGAGGTCCTGTACCTGGTGGCCCCGGAGCGCCTCGGGGGCGATGCCGCCACCAACGCCCGGCGCTACCACGACGCCGGCGGCGCCGCCCGGCCCTTCGAGGCGGAGGCGCTGGCCTCGGCGGACGTGATCGTCGACGCGGTGCTCGGCACCGGCCTGGACCGGCCGGTGGAGGGCCGCTTCGCCGACGCCGTGGCGGCGATCAACGCCGCCGCGGCGCCGGTGCTGGCGGTGGATATCCCCTCCGGCATCCACGGCCGTACCGGCGCCGAGATGGGCACCGCCGTGCGGGCGCAGGCGACGGCGACCTTCGTCGGCCGCAAGAGCGGCCTGGTCACCGGCCGCGGGCCGGCCTGCACCGGCGAGGTGGTCTTCGACGACCTCGGCGCCGCGGGGGCTACCGGCGGCATCGAGACGCCGTACGCCCGGCAGGTGGCGCCGGAGGCGGTGCGCGCCCTGCTGCCGCCGCGCCCGCGGGACGCCCACAAGGGCCGGTACGGCCACGTCCTGGTCGTCGGCGGGGACCGGGGCATGGCCGGTGCGGTGTGCCTGGCCGCCGCGGCGGCGGGGCGCTGCGGCGCCGGGCTGGTCAGCGCCGCCACCCGGCCGGAGCACGTCCCGGCGGTGGTCGGTACCCGGCCCGAGGTGATGGCCCACGGCGTCACCGATGCCGAGGGGCTGGCCCCCCTGCTGGAGCGGGCCAGCGTCCTGGCCATCGGCCCGGGGCTGGGCCGGGACGCCTGGGGGCAGGCGCTGTGGGCGGCCTGCCGGGACTGGTCCGGCCCCAAGGTCGTCGATGCCGACGGGCTGAGCCTGCTCGCCGCCGAGCCCCGGCCCGTGGCGGACGCCATCCTCACCCCGCACCCCGGGGAGGCGGCGCGGCTGCTCGGCGAGGGCTGGGACACCGGCGCCATCGGCGCCGACCGCTTCGCCGCCGCGCGCGCGCTGGCCGACGCCTGGCGGGCGGCGGTGGTCCTCAAGGGCGCGGGCAGCGTGGTCGACGACGGCGCGGCGCGCTGGGTCGCCGGCGCCGGGACGCCGGGGATGGCCAGCGGCGGCATGGGCGATCTGCTCACGGGGACCGTGGCCGGCCTGCGCGCCCAGTACCCGGATGCCGACCCGGGGCGCCTGGCGGCGGTGGCCGCCTACGCCCACGGCCGCGCCGCGGAGCGGGCCGCCGCGGCGCTCGGCGGCGAGCGGGGCCTGCTCGCCGCCGACCTGGCGGACCACCTGCCGGCGGTGCTGGAGGCCGGGGCGTGAGCGAGCAGGTCCGCGAGCTGCCCGACGCGGCCGCCACCGAGGCCCTGGGGGCGGCCCTGGCGGAGGCCCTGCCGGCGGGCGTCGTCCACCTGCACGGCGAGCTCGGCGCCGGGAAGACGGCCCTGGCTCGCGGCCTGCTCCGGGCCCGGGGGGTGACGGGCCCGGTGCGCAGCCCCACGTACACCCTGGTGGAGCCGTACGCCACCGACTCGGGCACGGTCCTGCACCTGGACCTCTACCGCCTGGCCGATCCCGAGGAGCTCCACTTCCTGGGGATCGAGGAGGTGGCGGCGCCGGGGACCCTGGCGCTGGTCGAGTGGCCGGAGCGCGGCGCCGGCGCGCTACCGGGCGCGGACCTGGCCGTCACCCTGGTCTACGCCGGCAGCGCGCGCCGGGCGTGGCTGGCGGCGACGGGGCCGCGGGGCCGGGCCGCGCTGGCCGCCCTGGCCCCAGGCCCCGCCTGAGCCCGGGTGTCCATCTACCCGTCCGGCGTGGGGCCGCCCTTGAAGGCGGCACGTTCCCCCGCCTAGAGTTGAGTGGATCGTACTGCGCCCGCGGGGCGCGAGGAGAGGCCTTGAGGCGGAAGGTGTGGCATGCGCTGATCGCGGGGCTCGCCGCGCTGGCCGCCCAGGCGGCCGGGGCGGCGGGCATCGACGGCGTGCGCGTCGCCGACAACGGCGAGCGCACGCGGGCGGTCTTCGAGCTCGGCGGGCAGCCGGACTACGAGGTGTTCCGCCTCGCGGATCCGCCCCGGGTGGTGGTCGACTTCGCCGACGGCGAGCTGGAGGCCGACGAGCTGCCCGCCCGCGGGGTCGTGGAGCGGATCCGCACCGGCCGCCAGGGCGACGGCACCCTGCGCGTGGTCTTCGACGTCGCCCGGGAGGTCGAGCCGCGCAGCTTCGTGGTCGGCGGCGGCGAGGCCGGCGGACGGCGGCTCTTCGTCGATCTCGCCTACAGCGGCGGCGCCGGCGGCGGCGAGCAGCGCGTGGTCCACTCCGCGGCGGAGCGGCGCGGCGAGGCCGTGGTCGTGGCTATCGATGCCGGCCACGGCGGGGTCGATCCGGGCGCGGTGGGCGCCAACGGGACCAACGAGAAGCGGGTGGTCCTGGAGGTGGCCCGCCGGCTGCGCCAGCGGATGGCCGAGGTGCCGGGGCTGGAGCCGCTCATGGTCCGGGACGGCGACTACTACATGGACCTGCGTGAGCGCACCCGGGCGGCCCACGAGGGCGACGCGGACATCTTCCTCTCGGTCCACGCCGACGGCTCCAAGGACCCGCACGTCGAGGGGGCGTCGGTCTACGCCCTGTCCCTCGACGGCGCGACCTCGGAGCAGGCGCGGGTGCTGGCGCGGCGCGAGAACGCCGCGGACCCGCTGGGCGGGGTCTCGCTGAGGCACCAGGACGAGGATCTGCGCGAGACGGTGGTGGATCTCTACTCCCGGTCCACCATCGAGTCGAGCCTGGAGATGGGCGGCTACCTGCTGCCCAAGCTGGACCGGCACGCGGACCTGCTGCACGACCGGGTGGAGCAGGCCGGCTTCGCGGTGCTCAAGTCCCTGGACATGCCGTCGCTGCTCGTGGAGCTGGGCTTTATCACCAACCCCGAGGAGGAGCGCCGGCTCCGCAGCGACAGCTACCAGCAGGCGCTGGCCGAGGGGATCGTCGCCGGCGTGCGCGAGTACGCCGGCAGCCACCTCCGCCGGGGGCTGCAGGTGGCGGACAGCGGCGGCGACGGCCAGCGCGAGCACGAGGTGCAGCGCGGCGAGAGCCTGTCGGAGATCGCGCAGCGCTACCAGGTCAGCGTTAGCCGCCTGCGCGCCGCCAACGACCTCACCGGCGACCGCATCCGGGCCGGCTCGACGCTGGTCATCCCCTAGGCCCATGGGCGCGGGGGCGATCCGACCGCTGCCGGATACCCTGATCGACCAGATCGCCGCCGGTGAGGTGGTCGAGCGCCCGGCGTCCGTGGTCAAGGAGCTGGTGGAGAACGCCCTGGACGCCGGCGCCTCGCGGATCGACGTCCAGGTCGAGCGCGGCGGTAAGCAGCGCATCCGCGTCGCCGACGACGGCGCCGGGATCCCGGCCGGGGAGCTGGCGCTAGCCCTGCGCCGCCACGCCACCAGCAAGCTGGCCGAGCCGCAGGATCTGGCGCGCATCGCCAGCCTCGGCTTCCGCGGCGAGGCGCTGCCGAGCATTGCCGCCGTCTCCCGGCTGACCCTGGCCTCGCGCGCCGCTGACGCGGAGCACGGCCACCAGCTCACCTGCGACGGCGGGGTCCTGGACGTGCCGGCCCCCGTGGCCCGGCCACCGGGGACCACGGCCACCGTGGACGACCTCTTCTTCAATACGCCCGGCCGCCGGAAGTTCCTGCGCACCGAGCGCACCGAGCTCCACCACGTCCAGGAGGCGCTGCGCCGGCTGGCGCTGAGCCGCTTCGACGTGGGCTTCTCGCTGGCGCACCAGGGGCGGCGGCTGTGGTCGGTGGCCCCGGCCGCCGGCGAGGCGGAGCGCCACGAGCGCCTGGCGGGGCTGCTGGGCCGCGCCTTCGCCGACGCCGCCCTGGCCGTGGAGCTGGAGGGGGCCGGCCTGCGCCTGACCGGCTGGCTGGGCCTGCCCACCGCCGCACGGCGCCAGGGCGATCTCCAGTACCTGTTCGTCAACGGCCGCCTGGTGCGCGACCGCGGCGCGGCCCACGGCGTCCGCCAGGCGTACAGCGACGTCCTCTACCGGGATCGCTATCCGGCCTACGTCCTCTACCTGGCGATGGATCCGGAGCAGGTGGACGTCAATGTCCACCCCATGAAGCACGAGGTCCGCTTCCGCGACGCGCGCACGGTGCACGACTTCCTGGCGCGGCGTATTGCCGATGCCCTGGCCGGGGCCGAGCCGGCGGGGACCGCCGCCCCGGCCCCGGCGGCTCCGGCGGCCAGCCCCGCCCCGGAGGGCGGCGCGGCGGGCGGCCGGCCCGCCGCGGGCGGTGGCGGCGGGCCGGGCCACCGCGCCGGTGTGGGGCGTGCGCCGCGAGCCGGGGCGTCGTCCCAGGGGACGGCGGATCTGGGGCTGCCCCTGGCCGAGGCGCGCAAGCTCTACGGCCCACCCGCCGAGGTGGACGGTGCCGCGAGCGCGGGTACGGCGGCGGCCGCCGGCGACGCCGGGGCGGGCCCGGCGAGCGCCGCCGGGGCCGGGGGCGAGCCCCCTGGCGGCACTGGCGGCACCCCGGAGCTGGGCTACGCCCTCGGCCAGATCCGCGACGCCTACATCCTCGCCGAGTCCGATCGCGGCCTGGTGCTGGTGGATATGCACGCCGCCCACGAGCGGGTGGTCTACGAGCGGCTCAAGGATCAGCTGGCGGGGACGGGGATCGCCACGCAGGCGCTGCTGGTGCCGGTCAGCGTCCCCGTGGCCCCCGGCGAGGCGGAGCGCGTGGAGCTCCACGCCCAGGCCCTGGCGCGCGCCGGGCTGGAGGTGGACCGGGCGGGGCCGGAGACGGTGCGCGTCCACCGCCTGCCGGCCGTCCTCGCCGAGGCGGACGCCGCGGCGCTGGTCCGCGACGCCGTGGCCGCCCTGGAGGGCGAGCGCACCGGCGGCGTCGAGGCGGCCGTCCACGGGCTGCTGGCGCAGATGGCCTGCCACGGCTCGGTCCGCGCCGGCCGGCGCCTGGAGCGCGCCGAGATGGACGC
>Ga0207714_1002425_pt1 | contig 11272 bp, 6 predicted proteins | sample PonA232FremontCA_2_FD_187270 | JGI IMG/M metagenome (GOLD analysis project Ga0207714, IMG submission 187270) | Marine sediment microbial community from Fremont, CA, USA - Pond A23 Sediment 2 (SPAdes) | ecosystem: Environmental > Aquatic > Marine > Unclassified | place: USA: Fremont, California... | reverse complement strand
GTTTTAAAATTCAACTTGTTTTTGAGTTATCGTGCAAAGATATATTTTTTTTTTAGAATTGCACTATCAAATTGGAACAGAGAAAATCTTGATATAACAGGTGCAGATTAGAAAATCAAAAATTATCTGATAAGTTTTTCATATTCTGTTTCAATAGGCTCTTGTTTTATGAAATCAAACAAAGTTGTTTTTCTTATCTGATAGTAATCTGTCCAATAACTTCTCAATGCAGAAATATAATTCCTTTTTGCAACATCTTTTTCTTGTGAAGCCACATTTAAATCCAAAACATCTACTTTTCCAACCATAAATCGTTTTTTCGTGATATCATATCGCTTTTGGGCTGTAGATTCTGCCTGTTCCTTTATATCAACCTGATCATCCTGCAAGTTAAATTTCATAATTTTTAAGGAAACATTCTGTTTGAATTCTGTTTTTGAGCGTTTAATATCCGTCCGAACTACCTCATTTCTTGATTCCGCCATCTTAAACTGTCCTTTTTTTTCTCCCCAGTCTAGAATAGGAATTTCCAACCCAAGCCTTATGCTTTCCTGATCTTGAGGAGAATTGTATACTTTCGCAAATTCCGGGGCTTTTTGGGTCAATCCAAAGCTGGCAAAAAAGTCGGCATTCAACCCTTTCTCTGCCTTGGCTCTTGCCACTTCTTTTTCAGACTGAATTAACTGCTTCTCGTATGAAACCATTTCCGGGTTATTTTCTAATGCTTTACTAACGGCTCTTTCCACTTCTATATCTAACCCCGGGACTCCCTCAGGTGGAACCAGGTCTATTTCCACATTATCATTAAATCCAAGAAAAGATCGCAGTTTTATTTTTGCTGCCTTAAGATTGATTCGTGCATCATTCAGATCAGAACCTGCATTTAAATAACTCAATTTCATCTGCATCAGTTCGTTTTCTGCTATGGTACCTATTTTAAATCGCTCCTGAGATATTTTATATAATGTATCGGCATTAGAGTAATTTGACTTTGCGATTTCCAGATTCTTTTGAGCTAATATAAGGTCAAAATAATAATTAACCGCTTTTATAGTAACCTCCTCAAGATTAGCCAGGTATCGTTTTTTTGATTCTTCATATTTAACAGGTTCAATTTTCCGCTCCCATTTGAATTCATTGAAAAGCAAAGTAGGTTGACGATACCCAATGCTCACAGGGGTCGACCTGTAGGAATGTGCTTCGTTATCCCCGAATTGATCAATTCTCTGAAGATCAGTATTAACAAACAATTCTCCGCCGGTAAATCCTATATTTTGGTAAAGATCCAGGTTGAGTGAAGAAGTATTAATATTATCTTCTACATATGAATAGGAACCATCCGGATTTTGATATTTTTTTATAGAACGGTTGAAGTTTGGAAATTCACTCCTCAAAGTAAGATCCGGCAGGTATTTTGCTTTATAGGAACGATACTCCCAATAATCTGCAAGAAATTGATGTTTAGCCACCATAGCATCCAGGGACTGTTCTCTCGCCAGCTCCACTAGTTCGTTCAGGGTAAATTTCTCCTTGCCGGTTTGAGCTTTTATCGTCACAGATGTAATACTAAAGAGGATACCAATTAGCAAGAAAACTAGAGTTCCTTTGTTTTTAACAAATAAATTCATATAAAATTGATGTTTTGTATTTTACTTTGTTGCTTTTTCTATTGAGCGAATTTATAATAAAAATACTATTTGAGTGTTTGCATAATTACCTATAATACTAATTGATGTTCTTCGTTTGCCCCAGACCCTAAAGCCAGCCTGCCGGTCTTGCAGGGGTGTAAAGAAAATCATTTAGTACTGGCAGTTAATGCTTAAGTGCACAAATAATTTTAATTTCTCATTATTATATCTTTTTTTGTAATCATACGGATAACCATTAAATACTAATTTTTTTGGATCGTCTCTCTGCCATACAGCTTCTATTGATTCCTATTAAGAAAGAATACCGGGAGAAACACGAAAACTCCTAACAAAGAAAAAACCAAGCCTCCTATAGAGCCCGCGGCAAATGCAAACCAAAACGCCTCGTTCTGCCCTCCGATAAGAAAGGGCACCAAACCTAATATCGTTGATGTTATAGTTAAAAGAATTGGTAATATCTTATGATTAAACGCTTTCAAATAGACATTTAAACTACTTGTTCCTGTTGGTTGATTATTAAATTCATTGATGATATATAAAGTTGAATTTACCGTAATACCAGCCAATAAGATAAAAGCAGCAAATCCGCCCTGATCAAAATTTATATTAAATAGGTAAAAAGTAAGGAAAACACCAATAAACGACATTGGAATCAATGATAAAATTACAAAAGGCTGTTTGAATGATTCGAAAAGTATGGAACAGATGAAAAAAATAATAAGAATCACTAATAACAACATCGATACTTTATCAGAATCCTGACCACGCCTAAAACTATACTGTGGCCATTTGGCCTTGTATCCAAGCGGTAAAATATCGTTCATTTCATCAATATTACGGGAAATGACTTTCTTTCTCAAAGGAGCTGGCCCTGCAAAGTTAAATTCTACTGCCAACTGGTATTCCTGATTTCTTTTGTATATGTCATTACCTGTAGGCTTTTTTGTAATTTCACCTACCTGATTAAGCTTTATCATACGTTTACCGGTTTGAAGGGGATAGTTTTCAAGTTTCCATCTTTCTAAGCCGGGTGAGTTGGATTGAAGGTTTACTTCCGTAAGTTGATCATCAATAAAAAATTTCCCGATTTGATTAGCATCCATTGCTTTCCTTTTGAGCACTGAATAAACTTTAAAAGGAGAAATATTTGTTTGAGCCAAATGCTCCTCATCAAAATCAATTACAATTTTATTTCGCAGGGGGGGAGCTCTCCATGAGCTTTCCCCCCGGATAGCCAAATCTTTCACCCGCTTATTCTTGCTCAGTTTTGCTCTCAGCATTTCCGCGAAGTTATATAGTTGATCGTAATTGTATCCAAACAAGTAAATTCTGGAGTCTTTATAATCTATGCTAACAGCATTACTAAACCCTTTGCCGACACCATAAATAGACCAATCCATGCCCCCAAGGCTGTTTGCTTTGGCGATAAGCTTTCCTTTGAGTTTGAAAGGAAAATATCCTTTTTCATACTGTTCTTTAAAATAAATGGTAATTCTTGAATTACGATAACTTCGAATTTTAGTCGTATAAAGGTCAACTTCGTCAAATTTATTTAAATAGTTCTCCATTTTTTTGACGGCTGTATTAATCTGCTGAATTGTTGCTCCTTCAGGCATTTTACCGGACACATAAAGCTTCGTCTCGCCCGGTTGACTGTAAAATGATGATTCATATACATGTTCAGTAAAAAGCCTGAGCACCCCTCCTAAATATTTATCCGTGACAGGCCGGATATTTTGCTGAAACCATTCGCTGCCGATTGTTTGATTATATATCCGGGCTGCCGGGTTTTCTTTGTCTATCTTATCCGGTAATTTATAAACAGGAATGCCAAAAGCAAGTATTAAAATTATAATAAAAACCCATTTGTATTTTAACTGTAGCTGAATCCACCGTTGATAATACCTGGAAAACCTGACTATACGTTTTTTTCTTCTCACAAAACGAGGACTATGCCTGGGAAGTATATCTATTTTCTGAAGCACGGAAGGAATAAAAAATAATGCAACGCAGAGTGAAATAGCTAGATTAATGATAATAATCAGACTAAAATCTACAAGTTTGAGTTGTTGCTCCTGATTAAGAAAAAATACCAGGCTAAGCGCACCGATGGTAGTTAATGTGGCTGCCAGAATAGAGAGAAATACTTTCCGGTTTCCCTGGTGTCTGATGTGATCCGCCATTATGATACTATTATCAATTATAATTCCCAATGAGATGGTCATTCCGGCAAGCGAATAAATGTGAATTTCCAAATCAATTGCATAATAAAAAATCACGGCGATAGCTAAATTTACAATAAGGCTGATGGTTATCAACATCAAATATTTCAGCCTCCGACTGATCAATAAAACAAAAACTAATAATACAACAACAGCAATTATGGTACGAATCCCCACTTTCTTCAACTCTTTATCAATATAATCCGTGGCATCGTACATTTTTTGGAGAGAATAACCTGGCGGAAGATTTTCTTCGATTGCACTGAGTCTTATTTTTACTTCTTTTGCCAGCTTAAGGCTGTTTACCTGTTTTTCTGCAGTAATTACCATGTTGATGGTATTGAGCCCATTCACTCTATAATAGCTGGAAGGAGCACGTTTTTTAAATTTTACTTCGGCAATATCATCCAAATAGATTATTCGTTCACTGCTCTTCTTTACAGGAATGTCCTCCCAGACAGATTCACTATTTTGCCGGGTATTTACACGCAATCTCATGTTTTTATCAGTGCCATCTTCTTCAATTAATCCATAGCCAACATTCTGCGTTCTGAAGTGATTTCTTACCGCCTTCTTTATATCTGCCGTATTAATCCCTAAGGCCCGTAATTTATCTGTTTCGTAAGAAATAAACCATTCATAGGGCGTTGCCCCGTAAACGTTGACACTATGAATGCCACTGATGTTAGAAATTTTAGGTTTGATATAATTCTGAGCATGTTGTTGTATGTAATGAGCCGATGCAGAACCGTAAACAGCATAAGTAAGAAGGGACTGTTTTTCATCTCCGGGAGTATTCACAGATATTGAAGGATAGGTTGCGTGCTCCGGGAATTCTGAATAAGCCCGGCGAATATAAGACGAAACCTGAAAACGAGCGGCATCCATATCTATATCTTCATTGAAATAGACAGTAATACGACCTCTTGATTTAGTTGTTTTGGATTCGACTTTTTCAACGCCTTTCATTCTGCAAAACAAGCCTTCCATTTGGGAAGTAATACTTGATTCAATAATCCTTGCAGAAGCATTGTGCCAATTGTAATTAACAGTAATGGAGGGTAAAGTACGTGAAGGAACCAACCTGACGTTAAGACGGGGAATGAGTGCTATTCCTATAATGGCTAGCAAAACAAAAATCACGATAATAGAAAACGCAGATAAAGGTTTGTTGTTTTGACTTGCTAAAGTACGCCGTTCACTTCCTGTGCACATGATAATTGATTCCTGTTACTTTTTAATTATTTTAAAGGTTTAAAAAACCGGTCCCATTTCATCCATTTTTCGCCTGCTCTGGAAAATAAGATCAATGTGGCTTTCCCGATTAAATGGTCTTCCGGAACAAATCCCCATGTTCTGCTGTCAATAGAATTACTGCGATTGTCACCAAGCATAAAGTAATAGTTTTGTTCAAACTGATATCTATCCTGCATTCTTTCATCTATATAGACTTTCCCGTTTTTTTCCTTCACAGTATGCTGTTCATGTTTTTCTATGATTTCCCTGTATAGCGAAATATTATGGGAGGTTAGTTGAATAGTTTCTCCTTTTGCCGGGACATAAACAGGCCCAAAATTAAAATTCTGCCATTTATTTTTGTCGTTTGCTTTTGCAAGAAATTGAGCCTCCCCTGACTGATTGATCAGGTATTGGTTGTTCTTATAAAATTTTCTGTAGTAAATACTTTTTAGTTCGGATGTAAGCAATTTTACAGAGTCTACAAATGAGCTCTGCTCTAATTTGATTTTAACTTTTCCCGGCATTATAGCAATCATCAAAGAATCAGAGGCATGAACTAAATCAGCGTTATATTGGGTTATTTTTTTTCGTATTTTTTCAAACTGATCATTTGAGTAAACCCAATATTTATTTAAAAGCCCATTTGGATTGTTCATTAATTTATTATTTACAAACAATTGACTCCCGGAAAGTTTCAGACTGTCTCCAGGAAGTCCTACACATCGCTTAACATAAACACTTGGGTTACTCGGATGGTCAAAAACTATGATGTCATTATAGCCTATTTTGCCAAATCCTTTCAACCGTTTTACTTTTTTTGTTGATTCATCATCCTGAGTTGTGTGAAAAATGTTCAGCCAGGGCACTTCTTCTAAGCTTTGGGGCAACTCAGGCCCGTAAACCAGTTTATTTACAACAACAACATCTCCCGGAAGCAGTGTATTTTTCATTGATCCCGAAGGAATGTTGTAAATTTCAAAGAAAAACACCCTGATGAAGATGGCAAAAAGAAATATCAGAATAAAGTAAATCGGCGCTTTTATCCAGTAGTTGCCAGAAAAGTATCTGAACGCTTGTTTTGTCTTTTTGGGCATTACAGCCAGCAGGCCCCACAACAAAAGAAAAAACAACAATTGCAGCCAACCTGTCCACAATGTAAAAGCTACAAACAACACGGCTGTCAAAATAAGGATACCATAATATCGGCGGTGCGGTATGTTTGTTAACCTTCTCATGCTGCCAGGGCGTATCGTTTTGATTGTTTACGTTTCAATAAATAATAAAACAAAGGAATAAAAAACAGGCTGACAAATGTTCCGAAAGTCATTCCCCCTATCACGGAAATAGCCAAAGGTTTTTGCAAATCGGAGCCCATTCCTGAAATAAACAGAAAAGGAATCATTGCCATAATTGTTGTAATGCTGGTCATTAAAATGGGTTTCAACCTCCTTTTCCCTCCGATTATCAAAGCTTTTAGCAATGGCATTCCATTTCTTCTTAACCGATTGATGGTGTCAATTTTCAGAATGGAATCGTTTATTATAATACCGATCATTACAATAATACCAATCAGTGACATGATATTAATCGTAGCGCCGAAGAGATAAAGAAACAAAAAAGCTCCTGCAATATCTATGGGCAACTCAAGCAGCACAATAAACGGTAAGCTTAGTGATTCAAATTGTGAAGCAAGAATAAAATACAAGAGTAATATAGAAATTAGCAATATCACGAATATCTCCTTTATCATCTGTTGATTCGAAAATATGCTACCCTGCCAGTTGACATCAAATTTGTTTTCCTCTCCAATAAATTGTTCTACTTTATTCTGAATTTTCTCCACATTTTCTTTTTCAACTTTAAAGGGCACAGGAAAATATTCTCCCATCTTGCCGGCTGTAATTTCTTTAAAATCCTGAGAATTTCGAAGTTCAAGCAACTCCTTTAAAGGAATGTTTTCACCATTGCTGTTACGGATTTTAGCATTATTAATTAACGAGAAAAATGTATTTTCATGATGAGCCAGAATAATAGGCATAAACTGCTGACTACTCTTGATTTCCGTTACCTGGTATTCACTGAATAAACTTTTCAGTTTGTTGATCACCTGTTTTCTGCTCACCTCATAAATAAGGAGCCGTTCCGGATCCAAAACTATTTCTATATGTTCTGCTGATGGTACGGTTGATATCGTTTCATATTCAATGTTTCCGGATATCTTTTTCACAAAATCATTGACTTCTGAATAATCAAGGCCTTGTTCTTTTTCAAAAGGTAAAATGCAGGCTACAACAGGAGCCTCGTTGTCTGAGAATAATAATTCAAACACATTTTCCGGAGGCAGGAACGTGTATTTTGCGTCAGGGTATTGATCGCTGAAAAATTGCCGGAGTTTCCGTTTTACCAATTTCAATTTAAATTCCTCTTCCACCCGGATGTAAATTTTTGACGCTTTCGGGCTGGATGGATTATTTCTGTTCATTAGAAATTGCTGCGTGCCCGCATGGACAGCTGACTGATATATCATGCTATCTATACTTTTCAACAAGGACAGCGACCGCTTTTTATTTTCTCCTACATTGATTTTTTCATTCCAGTCTACTGAAACAAACATTTCGTTTTGCTTGATTACCGGTAGCCTTTCTTTTCCCAATCCCTGATAGAAAAGAACTCCCACGGCTGTAACCAATATAAATAATATCAGAATTGCCTTTTGATTTCTAAAGACCAGGCGAAGTGCTTTTTCATATATCGAAAAATAATCAAACAACCTGATTTTTTTCAATATCCTGGCCTCTTGCGTTTTGCTTTTTTTGTATACCAATTTGTAATACACCGGAATAAGGGTAATTGATACAAAAAACGAGGTGAATAACCCAATAGCTACAGCAACAGCCTGGTCATAAAAGATAGCCCCTGCCAGGCCGCTGATAAAAATAAGCGGAATGAATACGGCACAAGTTGTAAGCACCGAACTAAGCAAGGGCCGGATGACTTCATTGGTACCTTTTCGGCATGCCTCCCGAAGTGAATTGCCCCGGTCAATATATTGGGTGATGTTATCGATGACAATAATGGAATTATCGATCATCATTCCAATACCCAGCACCAGCCCTGATAACGAAATTATATTAATTGAAATACCGAATACAAAGAAAAAAAGTATACTAATTATCAAAGATGCCGGTATACTAATGCCGATAAGCAACGGAGACCGAAAATCTCGTAAGAAAAGAAACATAACAATAAAAGCCAACACTGCTCCCAATAAAAGTGTGTTTCCCAGATTATGAATGGAGTAGTCCAGTAATTTCGTCTGATCACGCATAATTTCGAAATGCAGGTCGGAATAGTCTGAACGAAAATGATTTGTTAACTCATCCAAAGATTTCTGCATATCCTGCATACGGGCGCCCGATTTTTTGATAACAGCCAGAGAGACCGCATCTTCCCCCTGGGATGTAATCAGCCCGTTACGTTTGGCAGGGCGAACCTTAACCTTTGCAATGTCTTTCAGCTCAATGGTTTTATCCCCTGATTTCAGGCGGATCTGTTCAATATTCTTTTTATCGGCCAATGTTCGCTCAAATCGAAGGTTGTATTGATAAATACCGTCTTTTACAACGATATTGCCGAGTTTTAGGTTATTTATTTTGATAGCTTGCTCTATATCAGAAAAATGCAGATTCAGAGAATTCAATTTTTGCTCGTCAGGAATGATGGCAATTTCTGTCTTGACTGTTCCGCTAATATCTGCCATTGCCACCTCGGGAAGCTGCTCCAGACGTTTTTTTATTACCTGATCAGTGAATCTGCTAAGTTCAATAAAACGACCGGAAGCTTCTTTATTCTCTGAATTTTCTGCTTTATTTGGATCACTCTTCTTATCAGAATTTTCCCCCTTCAAAAAAGACTCTTTTGCCGTGATGTTCATATAAAATACGGGAATATCGGAAGCGCTTGCCTTTATCACTCTTGGCCGTTCCAGATCATCGGGGAGATAATTCATTGAGCGGTCTATCTTCTCATTGACATCAATAAATGCAAGGTCTACATCGGTTCCATATTCAAATTTGATACGAATAATGGAATGCTCATCACGCGTTTCACTCCGAATTGATTCCAGATGGGGCACCTGCAGCAATTGCCGACGTATCGGCTTCACCACACCGTTTTCCATCTGCCTGACAGGCATATTCTTCCCTTCAACCTGCACTGTAATTTCAGGCACATCAATGTCTGGCATCAAAGAAACAGGCAGCCGCGTCACAGACACAAGCCCGACAATAATAAGGGCGATAAAAGTCATACTGACTGCTATGGGGCGGGATGTTAGGAAGTTTACCATTATTTTCTGTTGTTTATTCTGTTGTCATTCGGTTGTCATTAATTGTCATTAATTGTCATTCGGTTGCCATTCGGTTACCATTCGGTGGTTATTTGTTGTTATTTTTACCTATTGTATTTATGTAATTGTTCAGTTTGATGCCAAGGTCTTTAAATTCGTCAATCAATTCATTATATTTGGTTTCCTCAATGAGTTTGCGTTTATGAGCTTTAAATATCCATGTACTTGTTTCGTATAATGAACCTCTCGCGTAGTAAAGAAAGTTTCGGTTGTCCTTAAAATGATATCTGCCAAAACCTTCACTTATATTAGCCGCAATAGAATCTGTCAACCTGACAAGTTGTTTGCCCATTGTATCCCTTGAAAAATAATCCCACTTTGATACAATTTCCCAAATGGATTCCCCAACTCCAATTGCCTGGTTGTATATTTTCAAGTCATTTAACTTCATGATATTGAATTAAGTTTTATGTTTTTTAGTTTCATTTTAAATTTACCCCCATTTCATTGTCTTTTTACTATTGAATGACCACCGAGTGACTACTGAATGACTATTGAATGACCACCGAATGACTACTGAATGACTACGGTAGATTCATGCGCCAAATTCACATTTCCGGATATGATTACCGTGTCACCAGCTTTAAGGCCTTCTTTTATGGTATAATTTGAGCTGTTTTCGTGTCCGGTTTTTACATAGTTCCAGATGGCAATGCTGTCGTTGTTAACCGTGAACACTACTTCTTTGTTCTGCCTGAGTACCATGGCGCTTTTGGGGATGATCAACTGATCTGGGATTTTGTTTCTGACCATTACCTTTACATTCATTCCTTCGAGAAGTTTGCCGTTACTGTTTTCCACCAACCCGCGAACCGTTACGAGGCCATTTTCATCAACAACAGGATTGATCTGGTCGATTTCACCTATAAATTCTCCGCCGGCCAGAGGTTTAGCTATGATTCTTTTCCCCTTTGAAATTTCATCCAATTCCGATTCGAGCACGGTAAACATCACGTGATATCGCTTGTTATTAATAAGGGTACAGAAATCATCACCTGAGCCGATTTTATCGAATTTTTTCTTGTCAATGTTGGCAACAACACCTGAAAAAGGCGCATGAAGCGAAGCCGATCGCAGCTTATGGCGAGCTTCCTTAAGGTTAGTAAGGGCATCAGCCAGCCCGGATTTTACTTTTGCAATACGGAGAAATTCATTTGGTACCGAAGCAGTATCTTCCGAGTTATACCCCTGCCCGATAAGAATATCCTTAAAGTTTACCCGCGATTTTTTCAGTTGGTTCCGGGCCTTTTTCACTTCATTTTTCAGGGAGAAATCCTCCAACTCCGCCAACAACTGTCCTTTTTCTACCTTCTGACCGTTATCCACATAAATATTTTTCAGCTCGCCCGAAACATTAAATCGGAGCTTAGCCTTTTGCAGCGCTTCAAGGTTGCCATTACTGGCTAATTCGCGGTAAAAAGTGCCTTTTGTCAGCACCATTGTGTCAACCGGATTCTTTTCCTCCAGGTGTTCCTGTTTCGCCTGGTCTTCCATATCCTCACTGCCGGATTTGCAGGAGAACAGGAAGAATAAAACCAATAAAAGTATCGCAGGCACTGTGCTAAATGAATAGTTTTTCATGGAATAAATGCTTCTTAAGGATCCCTTTTCCTCAATTTTTTTCATTGTCACTAAAATATGTTTTTTACTTTAAAGTGCAAAATTTTTGTATCGCGTTTCGAGTTTCGGGTTCCGTTGTCATTCTATTGTTTTAGCGTTCTTTGTGACTTCCCTGCTTCGTTTCCCTTGCGGTT
>Ga0207714_1002424_pt1 | contig 11273 bp, 10 predicted proteins | sample PonA232FremontCA_2_FD_187270 | JGI IMG/M metagenome (GOLD analysis project Ga0207714, IMG submission 187270) | Marine sediment microbial community from Fremont, CA, USA - Pond A23 Sediment 2 (SPAdes) | ecosystem: Environmental > Aquatic > Marine > Unclassified | place: USA: Fremont, California... | reverse complement strand
AAACCGGGGACCCCTCTTTGGGGTGTTTAACTGAGGTGCCTCTGCGGTGGGCTCCTCTTCCTGTCGCAGAAGCGCAGAACGCCCCCCGTGAAGGCTTACCTCCATGAGAGTTTGAATCCGGCACCTCCTTGACACGAGATCCATTTCCCTGAATCATAGTCGACCGGTCGGTCAGTATATGCTTTAAGGAACGCATTTCCCAGCAGAACGGCAGGCTCGCGGCATTCTCTCCCACCCCGGTCGAATCCGGGATGGGATGTTCGAGGGAACTAATCCAGGAGGCTGCCCAGGCAAAGGGAGGGGAGATGATTACCAAGGCGGAAGTAAGGGACAAGGCGCTGAGTCTGGGATTTGACGATGTGGGGTTCGCCTCGGCTGAGCCCTTTGACGGGCAAAGGGAGGTATTGCAGAAGCGCGAGCGGGAGTACGGCTGGGTCAGGGAGCTTGGGCTGGATCTGGTGCAGGGAACCGATCCGGCTTCCGTGCTGCCAGGGACAAAAAGCATAGTGGTCCTTCTGTGGAACTATTACCGGCAGGGCTTTCCTCGCTGGATGGAGGGCCACTTCGGCCGCTGTTACCTGGACGACGACAGGGTCACCAAGGACGGGATGTCCCGACTGATCAAGGCTTTCAGGGAATTCCTCACCCAGGGAGGCGCGAGGACGAAGGTCCCCTTCAACCTGCCGCATCGCGCGGCTGCCACTCGGGCCGGGGTGGGTTCCCCGGGCAGGAATTGTCTCCTTTACGCCAATCGCGTGGCAAGGGGGAGCTCCTTTGTGCTGCCGGTTGCCGTGCTTGTGGATCAGGAGTTCGAGCCGGACCCGCCCACTCAGGAATACGGCTGCCCCAAGTGGTGCGGGAAGGCCTGCCTCGCCGCCTGCCCCACCAAGGCCCTCAAGGGTGACGGGAGCCTGGATCCAAGGAAGTGTATTTCCTTCCTCACCTATTTGGGCCAGGACATGACCCCGCTCCATCTACGGGAGCTCATGGGGATCTCCATCTTCGGTTGCGATCGCTGCCAGGAGGTCTGTCCCAGGAACACCGCCTGGATGGCCCGGGATCTGCCTTTGAATGAGCGGGTAGCTGCCAAGGAGAAGGACTTCCAGCTTCCCCAACTGCTCAGCATGGACAGCGAATACTTTGAGCAGCGGATCTGGCCGTACATGTTCTACATCCCTTCGGAGCAGATCTGGAAGTGGAAAATGAATGTGGCCCGTGCCATGGGCAATACCGGGGACAGGGAATACGTCCCCGATCTCGTCAGGGCTTTCGAGGAGCACGAGGACTGGCGGGTCAAGGGGATGTGCGCCTGGGCCCTGGGACGGCTCGGAGGCGAAGATGCTGTAGCCGCCCTGAAGCGGTTCGCCTCGGTTAGCACTGGCACGGTGCGGGAGGAAGTGGATTACGCCCTCGGCATGGACCAGGACTCCTCAGGGACTGCAGAGCGGATGACGGCAGACGCGTAGTGTCCTGTCCGCGAGACAGGTGTTCAATCATCCATTCCATGACCATGATGAGCCTGTTCCCTTGCACTCCCGGAGGCATTACGGTAGTTCCTCCGGGAGCGCGAGATAAAAGCTGGGCAGCACCCCCCGCTGATTCGCTCGACGGGGCTCCTGTCCCGGGGCGGAAGAGTGGAAAGGAAAATCCCAAGGAGCTGAGAGAAGTAATATGAAAGGCCTTATGAACAAGGACGTGGGGCAGATATTGCAGGACGGGCGTATGTTGCCGCTTGTGCCGTTCATCCTGTCCGTGCGCTATTCCAGGCTCATGGGCTGGAGCTCCTCGGAAAATGTGTCCTTCGATCAGGTACTTTCCGCATGGGGCGTCACAAGGGATGATCTGCCGCAGCTCAGGGAGGTGCTGCAAAGAGGCTGCCTCGGCTTCCTGGCCTGGGTCGTCGTCGGGTCCCTGATCAGTGTCTTAGCCGGTTACTGGAACCCGCCGCACGCGGCAATCCTGGAGGATTTCGGGATGTTCATGGCCGGAGTGGCCCTGTTCGTGACCATAAGCAGGGGCTTTCTCCTGCTTGTTGTGCTTCAGGAAAAGCCACTCAGATGGTGGGACCTGTTGACCGGGAACTGGTGAAGGGCAAGCGGAGTATCTCCGTGATTGGAAGCAATAATGGGGCATTCCCCTTGTGCTCATGAAAGCCCATCCGGCTCAAGCGAATTGATGGGAGTCAGTTAGATTTCCTCCACTTCGGATTGTCCGGAGGATCTGTCTCCGGTTAGCCATTGCCATTCTTCCTGCAAAACCAGCTTGCCGTGAGCGTCCTCAGAAGGAACGGAGTTGCACTTTCCCGCCATAAGCTCACCCGAGGTGTTTACATGGTGATAAAGGAATTCCAGGCGCCCATCCGGAAGGACATTGCCGATGAGATGGCCCTGAACAACGGTGCCGCCGGAGTACGTGCCCGTAAGCCGATCACCCTCCTGATAGTAATGGAAGAGGGTTTCTCCTCCGACTTCCCCACTCGCGCTGTTCGTACGTCCACGAAAAGTACGGTTGTTGTAGTCCATCCTTTTGACCTCCTAATGGCTGATTGGGAACGGCGTTATGCCGTAAAATTCCGCGGGAACCGCGAAGCGGATTTGCCAGGGAGCTGGCTTTGCGCACAACGACAAAATTCCGACTGCCGAGATCTCCATGAGCATCGGTAGACGGCAAACGGATGTCCGGCTCAAAAGCTTTCATAGGCTCGAAGCGCCGTCATCAATTCCAGGAAAGATAGTGATTCTCTTGGATGTGGGCAATATCCTCGACCCGCAGTCCTAGAAATTGGGCACATGCCTGATCCACACGCACCGCGTCATACCCTCCGAATATTTTGTTCACAGGCGGATCACAAGCGGGGCCGCCCAGGTGAGACTGCGCCAGCCCCACCGACCCGTCCACGATGGACAGATCCGCCATTCTGTATCGATTCAGCTCGACAATGGACTGCTGCATGTGGCCGTGAAAAAACGCTTTTTTCCAGCCTCCCCCATGCCCTCCGTAATGCTCTGGAGGCGCCGCCCCCATCATGTTCTTCAGCGTTCCCGTAAGACGCGCAAGGGTATGCGCCTTGAGCACCGGCACGGAGATCACATAATGATCGAACAGTACTTCCGGCAGGGATATGTCGGGAAATACCCGGCAGTCATCCCTGGATAACTCCACAAGCGGCTCAGTGTTCAAATCCAAGAGCTCGACATCGTACTGCCGAGGCAGACGGTCATATCCCAGGTCGCAAAACACCTCGAACGTCTCCCGGCCGCTGTCCCCGCAACCCTCGCCCACGACAACTTGAGCATCCGAGCCGGCCTCCCGGATATAACGGATAATCGCCTCGCAGCACTCCACCGGCGTGGTCACCGGCGGCGGCGAGCTGTTGATGCAGTTGGGCTTGATTAATATCTTATCACACTCCCCAATAACCGTTTTCAAGTCCAGATCGTCCATCAACCTGGACACGGAATATTGATAATCGGTAAATTCTCTCACTGAAAGATCCATATAACTCCTTGATCGTTTCATACTGAATTACATATACTGTACCAATAAAATAAATCCAAATCAGTACTGATATATTTCTTCATTTGTGCTCTTTTATATAATGTATAAAGTAAATTTCCATTACAAATATTGCTATGTCTAGCTCTTTAGGTAATATCTGTATACGAAATCTTGTTTTAGTTCAGGCACAACCGAGGAAATGTTCTCTTCAAGATAATCCCTTTTTTTACCGCTGCACACGGGGACACCCTGAAGTATTCCAAACCATACATTATTGATCCCTATTTCCCGCATTATCTTTCCCAGTTCTCTGGCATGAACTTTACCCATTTCCTGATGAAAAATAACTGCCAAATCATGGCTTTTGGTAACAAGCTCCTCAATCTCTTCCCAATAATATTCTCGATTATGCTTGTTTTTTAAATAGAACTTGAGTTTTTGTTTATCATCCGCTTGTCCTTGTGCGGTTGCCTCAAAGGGTAACTGGGTGACAATACCGTAGTTTGCCTTGGCTTCATTGTAGGAATTGTTCAGCATTCTCCGCACTCCGCCGCCAAAACTTATATTGTAAGAAGCCAAATATCCGTCATAGACAATCCGGTTCTTGAACGGCAGCAAAACACCCTGTACAAGCACTGGTGGATATGGAAATTTATCTTTGAGAAGTTCGGCGAGGGAGAGAACACCGTAAGACACGCAAGGAGAGGAGGTTGAAAGGAATATGGTGTGCTTTTTCAAGTGCTTGAGAAGATAGAATTCATCTTTTAGGTAATTTTTCCAGCTTCTTATAATATCCAGCTCTTGCGATGCAAAATGAAAAGGATTTTCCTGCACAAAGAAGTCTATGATGTTAATATCTGCATAGAGCTCATCCCTGACCCGCATCCTTTCTTCAGCAGACTGGAGCATGAAATCTTCAGGACCGGTAACATTTTCCAGAATTTTCTTATGCGCATTCACGTATACCAATAAGGCTGGGTACAACTTGAAAAATTGTTCAGCATCTGCATTTGAGAGCTGCATAATTTGGGCTCCATCTAGCGAGACGGTTTAAAATATCTCAATGAGGTTTCTGTTCTCTTATCCTCAACAGGAGGTCGCGAACAATAAAGAGCCAAACCTGGTATCACCCGACATCTCATTTGCTGCGCCCAGCTGGCTGTTGAGGTCATTCGCTTGCAGAAACACTTCCGGAGACTTCTATCCAGGTAGCCTCGGCCATGGCTACGACATGCCCTGTCGCTGAGAAAATCGCGGAGCCCGCATAACGCTTTCGCCCTTCTTGGCCCAGCGACCAGCCGGTCACGACGTAATTCGTATTCGGTTCGACAGCGGCGTCCATCCGAGCGCACATTTCTCCCAGCACTGCCGCCTTTCCCGATTCAAGCATGGGTACGACCGCAAAATACCCCGGACAGTCGAGTGCCGCCCAGAGATACTCCTCGTGAATTCTTCCCGAGCCGTTTGCCAGCGCTTTATCCGGGATCCATGGGGCCGCGACGACCGGCTCCGATCCGATCGGACCGGGGAAAATCCGCAGGCCGTCGCCAGCCGCACGTTCGGGACCGCACACGAAGCATTGAGGAAAGGGGTGACGTGTGAAGCCAGCAAACGATTTAGCGGCCTCCCGGGCCTCTGCAAAAGACGGCCTGGCTGGGGGTGATAGCTCCAATTCAGCCACTTTGGCTTCAGCGATGACCCTAGATTGTTGCAAGAGCTGGGCCTCGGAATCCGAGGCCTGGACACGAAGCTCCGTTTCCAGTGGAGGCGGAGCCTTCAACCGAACCGCAGCACAGCCCGGCAAGTGGCTCGCCAGCCTTCCGCAAACGTACCCGCCGTTCCCCGACTCTATAGGTCCGCGAAATTGGGCCGGGATAATCATGGAATCCGATCTCATGGACATCCGCCTCCGTGGATTGCCGACCACCGCTCAACATCAGCTGCGGCGCGCAGGACTTTGCGTTGCATGCTCATCGAGTGTGCACAAAGATACAATTCCATCTCCCGAGATGGGCATTGACCTCGTTGGCATGAGCAGGATGGCAAATGAATGTCTGTCTGAAAAGCTTTCATGGGCTCCAAGAGCGCCATCATTGATTTATAGAAAGGCAGGGATCCTGGGAGGCTCCCAGAGCTCCAACAGCTGCTCGCCAGACTGGTATACTCTTGATTCTACACCTATTGTTTGGAATGGGTGCAGAATTGAGTTGACCCCCACTATCATGGATGTCCCCATGTGCTCAGTCTTTTTCCTTCTTATTTTTGTACGGATCATTCATGGAACTTGTGGCATCGTATACAATGAGAAGCTTGTCTACTTGAGGCTGTTGTTTTGCGCAGAGGTCTCTGATGCAAGGAGCACAAATGCTAGAAGATCCTGGACCCAACTGAATTGGTTCCAGGATCTACAATGCACGGACGCCTCCCTTACCGCCGTTCCCGGGTCCACAGCTTCCCGTTCACGGACAGGTCTACGTCCTCTTTTCCCAAGCTCTCCAGAGTAAAAACGCCCCCCATCCGATGGCCAAGAGCATTACCAAACGGCCGCAATTCAAGGATATGGCGCCAAAAGTTTTATCGTAAGCGAGCAAGCCGGTCTCGCCCAGGATGAACTCCCAGTCATGGAAACCATAAGGAGAGGTACTCCCTGTATTCCCACCGAGCAAAGGTAATTCTCCAGCCCGGGCATCGGCTATATAGGGCGCAATATCGATAAGATTCTGGCCGAACCACCACAAGCAGACACTTGTTCCAAAAGTGTCGGCACGTTTCCATAAAAGGGTAATCCCGCAAACAAGAGGCACAAGGAGTTGGACAAGCGTTCCACCCAGAGATCCTAAAAGCTCGCCATCGAATCCCAACAGGATATGTCCGGCTTCATGAAAAGGGAGGTTAATGAGGTGCATGAAGCCCCTTTCTTGCATAAGATCCGGAATGCCGGAACTGATATAGCTATATCCCCAGAGGGTGAACAAGACCCACAAGATCAAGTAACCCCACCATAAAGAGTGCATACTCTCAGAGGGTGTTAAAAAGAAATCCCTCCCGGATGGCCGGGAATATATTATAGTTGCCATTGCCACTCAGCCCTTCACGGGTTTATGGTTTCAGGTTCACGCACAGTTCCGGGTCCAAAAGGGAAGCCAGCTAACAAGTCCACAATGAGCCCATGTGCTCTCATTTCTTAGGATTGCTTATGCAATGCCGAGAATCGCTTTGGAAAAAATTGGAGTCCATAGATTATAGTTGGCACCTCATTCGTAACAATGGAATTGACAGATTCGGATTCCAGAAATGGATTTTGCAAAGGGGGATGCTTTTTGATTCTGCTGAAAAGTGGTGGCCGTCGGAAGGCAAGCGTCCCACGGAACACGAAGGTTTGGACATATGCCTCTTCCAGGATGATAACGACAACCTGCATGAGCTTGCTGCACCCATTCAGGTTCCGGCTGCTATGAACGGAAGGATAGTGAAAATCATGCAGGATTTCCTGGATTTGTCAGTTATGGCGTACCACGAGGCATTTTCCGATGACGAATGGGGCTTTTACACCATTTATGCCCATACCACCCCCGAAGACCATATAATCGAGGGCAAAAACATTGAAGAAGGAAATCCGATAGCAACTATTCACAAGACGAAAACCAATGAAAAATTACAGATGCTGCCACACCTGCATATCAGCCTGGGCTGGATTCATACGTCCTTACCTGTCCAAGAGCTCAACTGGCCAGCTATCAACAAAAGAAAAAATATGTATCTTTTGGATCCTCTCCCTCTGTTGCAGGAGGAATATATTATTCAAGAAAGTTTATCTGGATGTTGAATGGAATATTCTACCAATATTGAGTCTGCCCATGTGCTCACTCCCTACTATCCCTTATTCTCAGCCCACCATCGGGCCCATCTTTTCCGATTTGTTCCGAGGTTCCTTCCCGTGAGTTCTTTCAACACCTTTATTGCCGAGCCGCGTACGCCCTTTCTTTTATCTGTAACAAGTTCAATGAGCGGAGTAACAGCAGCCATGTCTTTACGCTTTATCAAAGCCCATTGCGCAGCTATTTGGACGTCTCTATTGCTGTCTTGCAGAGCCAGGACAAGCTGTTTCGTTACGCGGGTACCGGAAATGCTGGCAAGGGCCCAGACTGCACGTGACCTTACCCCCGGGTCCTCATCTTTCATAGTGTTGACCAAAGGCTGAAAAGACCTGGGGTCCTTGAGCTTTTCCAATGCAAGGGCCGCCATTTTTTGGACCTCAGGATTCCGGTCTCTAAGGCCGTTATGCAAAAGCTCCAGGACATCACCGGCCGGAAAATGGCGCAGGGCATATACAGATCGCATTCGGATATATGCATTGCTGTCCTGCAAGGAGGCTTTGATCGTCTCCAGGAGTTCAGCTGAGGGATGCTGAGTCAGTTTCCTTTCTATTTCGTTGAATTCCGAAAAGACCTCCTTGTTCTGCCGCCACCATGATTCCCATTTCCGCGACTCCCCGCCCAAGCTGACCCTGGTGATTTGCCGCAAGGCTCTCCGGGCTGTTCTCGAAACTTGTCCCTGCTCATCGTCCAGAAGGGGGATGAGTGCTTCCACGACGCGAGGATCTTTGAAATTTCCCACAGAACCGGCAGCCTTGCTTCTGACTGATGCGTCTTGATCATCCAACGCTTCAATCAGGGGGCCCACAGCGGAAGGATCTCCGATACTGCCAAGGGACGCAGCGGCGCGGGCACGGACGTAAGACTCCTCGTCCCCGAGCGCCTCGATCAAAGGCCCGACGGCTCTCTCTTGCACGGGGTGTGCTCCAAGCACCTCTGCGATTTTCCCCCTGAGCATTGTTTCCCCGTTTTTTAACCCATGGAATAGCGCGTCAGGCACTCGCTCATTATCTTTGATACCCCTTAGAGCCCGCGCGGCCGAACACCTCACTTCGAGGTCTTCTTCATCGTTTTGGAGAATGCCCAGCAGAAGATCGGCTGCCCTGGGGTCCCCAATACGACCGAGAGCGTTCATTGCCGCTTCCCTGGGTTGCATCCCTCTTGCCATGACAGAGGTGTTAACTCCGGTTTCCTCCTTGTGACCTTTTTGGGAGCGGACCAGACCCATGAGAGGCTCCACTGCCCTTGTGTCTTCTATCCTGCCCAGGCTCTCAGCCGCCCGGGCCCTCACTTCCGCATCCTCGTCCTGCAACGCCTGGATGAGTGAATCCACGGAGGATGCCCCTGAAATGACCCTGGCAGCCACCCTCCTTACTTCCGGAGAAGAATCCCGCAGAAGTCGTTCCAGGATTTCTGCGGTACGTTCATCATACGCAAGCGTAGCAAGCGCCCTTCTCACCTCCGGGGCCTTGTCACGAGCCATGGGAGTCAGGACATCCAAAAGGCGGGGGGCCCTGGTGCGGCCATACATTGTGGACAGAGCTGATACAGCTTTTGCGCGCTCTTGGACCCCACTGTCTTTCAGAGCTGCCTTCAATGTATCCAGGTGCCTCTCTTGAGAAAATTGAGTAATTCCGCCAGATGGCTCCCGGGGCTTTTCCTTGGTGTCTTCCGGTGGGGTCCGCGCCAAAGTTATCATTGCCAGGGTAGCAGCCTTGAATGCCTCTTTCCGAACACCGGGGTCCTCATCCTTCAAAGCCGACAGAATTGCAGTGGCCACTCGTCGATCCACCAACAAGCCGTTTGTTTTTCTCTGTTTTCTCAGCGAGGATACTGCGGCTTTTCTCACTGTAGCGTTGCTGTCTTTTAAAGCGCCGAGAAGCACCTCAATGACGTGAGGACCTCGCATTGCCTTCAGTCGCTTCTTGGCCAGCTCCCGTACTTTTTTGTGCGGATCCGTCCTGATTGTGTTCAGGATGGCCTCTGTCGCCCGGGGGTCTTTGATGCGGGCCAAAGCCTCGACCACCCTGCTACTGACCTCTGCATCTTCGTCTTGCAGGGAATCAATCAGTGCCGGCAACGCCCGAATGTCCCTGAATTGCTCCAGTACGTCCGCTGCAGCAATCCGCACTGCGCGATTCTCATCCTTGAGCAAACGGACAAAGTGCTCTACAGCGCCGGGAACCGGACAATCTTCGATCGCATAACAGGCTTTTCTCTTCACTTTTGGATTTTCATCCTGGAGAGCGATTATCAGTGCATCCTTTATCCGCTGATCTTTGTATCTTTCGCATAAATCTCTTAAAATACACGTCACATGCCAGCGCACGGTGGGGTTGGGACTGGACAGAGCATCGGAAACTGGACCTATGGCCGGTTCGCCGATGCTGGTCAGAGCGCTAGCCGCGGCATCGCCTGGCGTCACCTTGACCAGGTCGCCCTCAAGGGTGAATGATTCATCGCTGAGCAATTCGATCAGGAACGGAATAGCCGAAGCAGCCTTTTGGCCCATGCTACCAAGAGCATCCGCGGCATCGCGACGTTGTCCGGGGAGAGGGGACCGCAACTCTTTGATTGCGGATTTCACCTCGGCGGGAGCATCTTCCTGGACATCATCTTCCTGCACGTCTGCCATGGCAAGCTTAGGCCCTATAAAATCGCTCGTCTGATTGATTACCGTACCGCCGACTAGAGCGAACCCCAAGAATGCGAGTCCAATTACTACTCCTGCTGTTCTATTCATGGCACCCCCTTTCAAGCCGACAGATCCCGAACTCTTCCCTCTGCCTTGCGATGGGAGTAACCGGCGCAGCCGAATTTACAGCAAAACGCCATTGCTTTTGAAATCCATGGCAGTGCCGATTATGTATTTGTCTCTTTGTGCTCGCCACCTTATCAGGTAGAGGAGGATAATTGTAAATGATAAACCTTTCATCAAGTGCTTCTTCATCAAAGAATCCATGCCGAGCAAATCTATGATCAGTGCGTTCGCAGACGCTTCAGGGAATACACTCCATCGAACCCGGAAACCCGCTTGAATTTGCGCCTGCTGTACCGGTCAACAGTTATTTGGACACATTTGGGTACAAATAACTGTTGACCGGTACATATAAGATGAATTCATATCATGGAGTCCAATTCGAGAGAATGGCCTGCAAGGTTTCGCAATTAGACACGCCCCTGTAACCGAGGAAGCATCATGGCGTCCAAAAAGAAGCGCGATAAATCGCAGCAGGACAGATCCGCGAACCATGAAATGGTCAAGGACAGCCTCAAGAGCGAGCTTTTGGGCAAACAGCAGGCAAGCAACACCTTTATTCACAAGCAGCTGGATTCCATAGCACGGGAATTGCTCGAGGTGTCCCGCTCCAACCGCAACCAGGGCCTGCGGGGCCTGATTGCGGTTTATCTCGCCGGTCTTGCCTGTTTCTTTGTCAAAAAGGATTGAACGTATTGTGCTCGAATTGACCGCTCAAGTGCCCGCCAATACGATCGTGTTGCCAAGTAACCATTCAGGGGGCAGGATAGGCCGACTGCAAAGCTTCAGAGAGCATTTTTTCTCACCGCAGAGACGCAGAGAGATATTTGTTGCTTTGCGGTGAGGTGCCGCAAAGCAAAAGGGCTCAGCCCCGGCGAAAAAGCTAATGAGGACTCTAGCCAAGCAGAGCCCTATTATCCTTTGCCCCGTCTCAGGGCAAAGGATAAGGCTTCTTCCTCTGCGTCCCTCCCTCCGCGTTCTCCGCGCCTCGGCGGTGGGCCACTCTTCCTGCCGCAAAAGCGCAGAACGACCCCCGTAAAGGCTTACGTTGCCAGCCGCGGTTTCTTGGGGTATGCTTTCCGCGCCAAGGTCGCATTCGGCCGCGAATGGGGCCGCGGATCCTTGCGGGGAAAGAAAGCCCC
>Ga0207714_1002423_pt1 | contig 11276 bp, 13 predicted proteins | sample PonA232FremontCA_2_FD_187270 | JGI IMG/M metagenome (GOLD analysis project Ga0207714, IMG submission 187270) | Marine sediment microbial community from Fremont, CA, USA - Pond A23 Sediment 2 (SPAdes) | ecosystem: Environmental > Aquatic > Marine > Unclassified | place: USA: Fremont, California... | reverse complement strand
CGTTGAAGTCGGGGTTGTTGTAGAGGTTCGCCTGCCACGCGCCGGCGGAGCCCTCCTCCGTGGGTGTTTTTAGCTGCTTCCACATCGTCATCCACGGGTCGATGTCGACGTAGCCGTCGTACATCACGAGCGCGTTCTCGTAGCTGTAGAGGTTGTCCCAGTACGCCGAGGACTGCTGGACGTTGAGTTCCACCTCGATGCCGACCTGCGACAGCATCTCCTGAACGACGGTCATCCGGCGCTCGTCACCCGGAACCCCGAGCAGGGTGAGACTCATCCGGGGGTCGCCGGTGTATCCGGCTTCGTCGAGGAGCGCCTGGGCCTGCTCGGGATCGTAGTACTGCCCCGGATCGGGCTCCTCCTCGTGGAGCCACGAGATGGCGGGGTTGAACAGGGAGTGTGCGGGCTCGGCGTAGCCGAAGAACGCGCGTTCGACGAGGGCCTCGCGGTCGATGGCCATGGCGATGGCCTGGCGGACCCGCACGTCCGTCGTCGGGAGGTCCTGATCCGACCACTTGTCCGTGATCTGTGCGCTCCCGCTGGCGAACTGGGCGAAGTCGACCTCGCTCGGGTTGTTGGCGAGGGGCGCGATGCAGAACCACGCACCCGGGTTCGTCCCGACAACGTTCAGGTTACTCATCGACTCGGCCTGTCCCGCGTTCTCGGCCGGGATGCTGATCGAGTAGTCGATTTCGCCGCCCCGCATCGCCGTCCACATCGTCGACGGCTCCGGAATCAGGTTGACCCGGACCGAGTCGAGGTAGGGGAGGGAGTTCCCCTCACTGTCGGTGCCGAAGTAGCCGTCGTGGGCCTCCAACTGCAGGTATTCGCCGGACTCCCGTTCGGTGAGTTCGAACGCACCGCTCCCGACCGGCATACGGTTGTACTCGTCCGGGTTCGCTTGGGCCGCCTCGGCGTGGACGATGGTGCCAGCCCGGCCCGGTCCCCGGGTCAGGAACGAAATGAACGGGCCGACCGTCTCCGAGAGGCTGATCCGCAGCGTCGTCGCGTCCTCGGCGGTGATGCTCTCGACCGACGACACCTTACTGACGTGTGGCGAGTCGTCGAGGCTCATCAGCCGCTCAAGCGACGCCTTCACCGCCTCGGCGTCGAGCGGGTCGCCGTTGTGGAAGGTCGCGCCTTCCTTCAGGTCGAACACGTACGTCGAACTGTCGGGGAGCGTCCAGTCGTTGGCCAGGTCGCCGACGATCGAGCCGTCGGACCCGATCTTCACCAGGCCGCTGTAGATGTTGGACTGGAGGTAGATCTCCTGGCCCTTGTCGACGTAGTGGGGGTCGAGATACTCGATCTGGTCGATGTTCCAGCCGGCAGTGATCGATCCGCCGCTGGAACCGCTCGACTCCATCGAATCGTCCTCGGTCTCCGTACTGCCACCGTCGCCGCCGTCGCCGCCACCGCCGCCGTCGCCGCCACCGCCGCCGTCGCCACCCGAATCGCCGCCGCCACTACACCCGGCGAGGCCGCCGAGCCCTCCGGCTGCGAGCAGTTTCGTCGCCGTACGTCGATCGATCCGCGGCCCCTCGAGATCGGATTTGTCGAACTCGTCGAACATCGGTTTCAGTTGCTCCCCGTAGCCGCGCCGCTCCGGGCTACATCGTATTCAGTTGCTCCTGCACTGTTCCCCGTATTCTCCGACTGAATGTAATCAGTCACGTCAATTACTTCTCCATGTGTCCAGCTATATATCGCTTTGGAACAGATACCTACACATGTGATTTGAGAGTCGGGTACCGTACTAGGTAATTAATCTCCTTTTAGGATCGCACCGAGATCATCGATCGAAAGCGACTGACAAACGATATGGTGCCGCACCGACTGGTAGCAGTATGGTCGATTCAGACGACCGAATCATGGCCGGCGAGGCCGACGAGCAGCCGAACGCCGGGACGTGTCCGGCGTGCCAGCGTGAGTACCGACGCGCGCTCGCGTTCTCCGACGCGGACGGCGTGATCCGCGGCGAGATTTCGGGCGACATCTGCATCACGCCCGGGTACCTGTTCACCCACTCCGAGATCACGGTGTCACCCCCCGACGACGACTTCCCGACGCGAGAGGTCGGCGCAATGGGGAACCGCAAGGAGATCCCGATCGATCCAACCGACGTGTCGGGCGTGTGGTCGTCCGACGGCGAGGACGCGTTCGTCTACCCCGACACGGAGTGAGACGAGGGATCGTGAGCCGGTACCGGTGGTTCGCCGGACTAGCCCGCAGAACCACCGGGACACAGTTACAGTACGGGACGGCCCGGCGCTACCGCATGCGGTCCAGCCGAAACGCCGACGAGCGGTCGACCGTCAGCCACTCCGTCGCCATCGCCGGCGTCTCCGGCGAAAAGATCGTCAGCTCCGACGGGGACGACGGGTCGTCGTAGAGACACTCCAGTTCGAACTCCGGCGCCTGCCGGAGCGTCGCGTCCGTCGTCACCGGATACCCCGACAGCCACCACACAGCCGCCGGCCGGCCCCCGTCCGCGCCGGGACGCGCATCCCACAGCGGACACACTGGACCCGCGTGCGTACGTACTCCGTGTGCGATGCGACCGCCGATCCGTCTTCGTTCGATTCCATATGTGGTCATACAGCCAATAAGTTATATATTTACCGGTGTTTCTAGCATCGATGCGCCTTATCAATTCTTGACTATAGCATATTATCGCCAAAATTGTCCAGAATGTCCATACGTTTGTACGATTTTGCGAGCAGTCGGGGGGTTCGGTCCCGTCCAACCGTTTTTTATCGTCCGGTCCTACTCCCACGTATGGCCGACATTGACCCCAGCACGCTCCTGCCGAACGACCGGATGCGCCAGCAGGCACTCGATGGCGACGTGACACAGATCCACCGCGGGCAGCAGTACGCCGACGAGGGCGACATCTTCAGCATCGACGAAGCGACCTTCGAAGTCGTCGAGGTGGCCGACCGAACCCTCGGCGACATAACCGACGCCGACGCACAGGCCGAGGGCGCCCGCGATCTGGAGCACTACAAGACGATTCTGGAGCGCGCCCACGACAACTTCGAGTGGGACGACACCTCCGAGATCGTCAAACACCGGTTCGAGCGACGGGACTGAGCGGCGCCGTCCTCCCTGTCGTCGAGTTATTCCGGTTCCGGTGCGCCATGTGGCGTCTCGTCTTCAGCCGTCGCTCCGCTGTCTGAAGACCGAGTCACGGAGAAAGGTTGGGTCGGCGGCACAAAACGTTTCGTGGCCCGGTGGGGTTCGTTCGCCGAACCGGCGACACCGTCGAGTCGTGCGGGTTTTCGAACGACTCTTTCCACGCGAGTGAACGGAAAGGGAATTAGAGGGGTTACACATCGTCGACACCGACCATCCAACTCCCCACGAACGCGTTCAACTCGGGAGTATACATACACCACCCTCGTTCTCAGTGTCTTGGAATGGTGGGAGAAATTCACCGCACGTAGGCGGCTCTTTAGGTTCCGAGTCCAGTCGATCACGACTACCAGTTCCGGGCACTCTAAAACGGGTCCGGGATCTGAATAAACTGACTCCGAGAGTGCACTGTTCAGAGCGAGTCGGGACAGTATCGGAGGGGCTTTTGCAGGGTTCGTTGCGGCAGTAGTTTTGCGTGGAATCCCCGATAGAGCACTTCGGATTTTGGCCCTTATCGTGAGGTTGGTGTTGGCTATTCTTCACAGAACACACGAAAAAATTAATCAAATCTGCACCACGATCCGCTGAAAAATGGACATAATTTCGGGGAGAAAACTACGAGTCAGTTCAACCAGATAGAGTGAAATCAGATTGGCCTCCGAACCAAGGCTCTCAGCACGATGCCCCACAAAAATCCCGCCACACGAGCGAACACGCTCGTAAACGACCCACCCTCGACGAGCGTCTCAGCCTCGGGAAACAACCCCAGAGTCGGCACACCCAGTACGACAGATGACTCGCGTACTCGAAGTGAGTCGACTTCGTACCCGGGAATCGAACTCCGCGAACAGTTCCTCCTTGCGGTTTGCGATGAGGGTCATCGTCAAGTCCGGGATCCGATACAGGTCACAGAGCACGTCTGTCTCGTCCGGCTGATCGACCTCGTCGAGAATGGTCACGTACGGCGGCCCGTCGTACTCGCGCAGCCGATCCAGCAGCACATCGTGGGGCGTGGACTGCCGATCGATGTCCAGCGTCTCGTTGATGCCGTCGAGGATGCGGTACAGCGTCCGGAACCGACTGTAGTCATCCCAGCAGTTCACGTACTGGACGGCGAGCGCGACAACCTCTTCGCGCAGTCGCTCGACGGCAAACTGCGAGATACAGGTCTTCCCGGCACCCGACGGGCCGAAAATGAATGTGGTGTCGCCGGATCGCCCGTGCGTGATCGGACTGAGCGCGTTGGTGAGTTCGTTCACCTCGGCGTTCCGATGCTGGACTTCCGAGGGGATGAACTCGTCTTAGAGGACACGGGCGTCCTGAATCATGTTCGATGGCTTACTCGCCCGGGTAATAAGGTGAAGGGGATCGCTTCAGGGAAGCTCAGGGAAGCGGATGGGATGTGGAGTTGAAGTATGATTGGATAGAGGAGGCTCTGTTGAATCCCTCATACGGTTTAGTGTGAGTCAGTACCGGTGGTTCGTCGATCCGTCCTGGCGAACCACCGGTAAACAGTTACACTAATCCGTATCAGTGACTGACAGGGACTGTGTGCTGAATATAGAGGATGCAGTCGGCACAAAACCGGGTACGGTTCCTGGACGGCTGACGTTTGATCGTCCCCCGCGATCATCACGAGACACATTAGTCTCGGCAGTCTCTTTGTAGCATGGAGAAGATTGAGGGAATCGTCCTCGCTGGGCAGTCGTTCAAGCCGATCCACGGCCGGGTCGTCGTGGAGGGAGGTCGTATTACGGCCGTCGATGAGATACCTGAGCGCGACGGCGACCCGAGTCGCATCGTCCTGCCGGCGTTCGTAAACGCGCACACCCACATCGGGGACTCGGTCGCTAAAGAAGCAGCCGTCGGACTCGGCCTTGAAGAGGCGGTGGCCCCGCCCGACAGCCTGAAACACCGACGGTTGGCGGCGGCCGACCGCGAGACGCTGGTCGAGGCGATGCATCGCACGCTCCGGTTCATGGAACGAACTGGAACGGCCGCATTCCTCGACTTCCGCGAGTTCGGCGTCGAAGGTGCCCGGACGCTACGCGAGGCCGCCGAGGGCCTCGACATCGAGGACTTCGTCTTCGGAAGCGACGACCCCGCGGTGTTAGATGTGGCCGACGGGTTCGGTGCCAGCGGGGCTAACGACGGCGATTTCACCGGTCAGCGAACGGCCGCGAGAGAGCGTGGCGTCCCGTTCGCTATTCACGCCGGCGAGCCTGACGCCACCGACATCCATCCAGCGCTGGATCTGAACCCGGATCTGCTGATCCACATGGTCCACGCCGAAGTCGATCACTTGGAACGGGTCGCAGATCAAGGAGTCCCAATCGCGGTCTGTCCCCGTGCGAACCGCGTCCTCGGGGTCGGCCGGCCGCCGGTCGAGACGCTGCTCGAGTACACCAACGTGGCGCTCGGGACAGATAACGTGATGGTGAACGGGCCTTCGATGTTCCGCGAGATGGAGTACACCGCAAAGACGTTCGACCTCCCCTCGCGGACGGTGCTTCGAATGGCGACGGCCGCTGGAGCCGACGCAGTCGGTCTTGACTGTGGCGTCATCGAGCCGGACCGCCGCGCCGCGCTGCTGGTGCTCGACGGCGATTCGGACAACCTCTCTAGCGTTTCGGATCCGGTCGATGCGGTGGTCCGACGGGCGACAGCGCTCGATATTCAGCGCGTTATCTGCTGAATGGCAAAAGGTCCCGTCCTCGCACCTCCCTCTGGCGCGAGTGCCGTATACACGCCCTCTATGCACCATGCCGTTTATATCAGTCGCTGAGGATTTCAGTAGAGCCGCTGAATCATGAACGTACAGTTCCCGGACAGATGTAGGTACGGGACACTCCCAATACTGGGGAAGCATCATCGGCGTTGGTTTGACAACTTCTCGACTTACGACCTGCAATGCAACGGTCCCTAACCCGCAGGCAACTCCTCCGCAGCACCGCTCTCGCTGGTATCGTGGCGATAGCTGGGTGTAGCACAACAAATCGGACAGCAAATACTCCGAGCACCGCATCGCCGACAAGCACGAACATCCCCGAAAAAACGGCGACGACTGCCACAGAGGCTCCTCTGACGCCACCCGAGTCAACCGACGACTGGCTGACGAATGCCAACGGGTACCGGGAAGAGACGCCTCGGTACGGGCCTGGCGAGCAACCGACGATCGACGTCGGCCACCCGGTCGAGGACGGGTTGTCGTTCGATCCCCCAGTGATCGAAGTCGCTCCCATGACGAACGTGACCTGGGACTGGACTGGTCACGGCGGCCTCCACAACGTCGTCGCGCTTGATCGGACGTTCGACAGCGGCCGACCGAACGCCCAACCGGGCACGGCCTATCACTACATCTTCGAGGAACCGGGAACGTACCCGTTCGTCTCGGAACCGCACCGAGAGGAGGGAATGCGTGGCGCCGTGATCGTTAGAGAGCCTCCGTCGACGGGGAATCAGACCGTCGATATGTGGGTCGTCGACAGCAGTAACTTCGACGGCACGGTGGTTGATCGAACCGATTCCGACGTGGCGAGCGTCACCGTTGGGTCACGAGGTAACAGGGGTCATTTGGCCTTCGACCCGCCAGTCCTGAAGATTTCGACGGGCACGACGGTCGAGTGGAAGTGGACTGGAAGCGGCGGGGGGCACAACGTGGTGTTCCTGAACGCCGACATCCACTCCGGGCAGGTGACCCACGAATCCGGTGTCCACTTCCAGCACACGTTCGAGCAGCCCGGAACGTATCGCTACGCCTGTCAGCCCCACAGAGCACTCGGACAGAAAGGAGCGATTATCGTCGACTGACTGTTGCCATCTAACTGCGACAGCGACGAGTGAGACAGCACGGGATTTTTCAACTGATGCGGTAGCACGGAATCCTCTTCCTCGAACGCGAGCGCAGCGGGCGTCATGACGGGATCGTCGACCGAAGAGGTTTCAGGCTACTCGTCGATAGGGCTCCCATCCCACAGCGATACTGACACAGATGACCGCAGTAAATTGCGTTTCAGACGGTGAAACGCCTACTCTGCAGTTATTCCTCACCAACAATTTAGCTCGCCTATGAAAAATACACATCAACTGACAGTTCAGAAATGTTCGCTTCCAGTCGTTTGGCCGTCCGACAGGACATATCGGAGTACGAAATTTAATAGTAGTAAGAGAAAATGAACGGCGTTGACAGCCTCAGACGAAAGGCATCTCACCGGCCAATCGGAACCTTCCTATAGTAGCCTTTGTAAGTCATTGCACACCCGATCGAACGTCGTCTTGCGATCGGGTGTGCGAACAGTTCCAAACGCTACTATAGCTGTACTGACACTCTATTCCGGACTCGTCTTCGCGGGCCTCTACGGGACGTTCGGAGCCACTATTCCGACACTGGGAGTGATGCTCTATGCGTGGGCTCCGATGATTACTGCGGGGGTGACGGTCTGGCTGCTCGACGAAAGCGTTCGAGACTGGCTTGGACAACTTCGCAACCTGCGAGCTGGCGTTCACTGGTATCTCATCGGTAGCGCCATCATGATGCTCGGGACCGAAACTGAACCCATGGTTGCGGTGCTTCTCGGTGGCGACGTGGCGGGTCCGTACGCTCCGCTCAGCCATTACATCTTCACGTTCGGTGTCACACTGTTTCTGGCTGGTGCATTAGAGGAGTTGAGTTGGCGTGGCTTCCTACAGTCCCGTCTCCAGCAGCGATTCAGTGCGCTCCACGCGAGTATAGGGATTGGCGTCGTCTGGGGGCTTTGGCACACTCGCTAAGGGGGATTGTCCCGCCCCGCGGGACAAGACCCGCAGCGGGGCGGTCGGCGGTGGGATGCCTCGACATGTCGACGCCACTCCGAACACAAACAGATCAGACACCAATCGCTATCGAAGACAAGCAAAGTTGTGAAAACAAGAACGAACGCCGGTGATGCCTCCCAGCCGTCGGGCCGCTACTCTGTGGATCGCCAGGCCAGCCGTTCAGCGTTCTTGCGGACCGTCCGCCCGTCGGGCGCCTCGAACGCGACCTTCGCGGGGACCCGATGCATCGGGCGCCCGGACTTGTGCCACGCGATCCGACCCCAGTAGACGACCTCGGGCGTCCACTCGTCGGGGTTACTCTTCGCCATCGAGAGGACGGTCCGAATACGTAGCTGCTCGCCGTCTTCGCGAAATCCGGTCTCCTCGATCTCGGCGGCGTAGCGATTCACCCAGCGCTGCCAGGCCTTCCCCTTCCGATCCAGGTCGCGCGGATCCATGTCGGCGGCACGCGCCAGCGCGGTCGTTGCGGCGTCGACGCTCCGGTTCAGCGTATCCAGCACGTCACGAATCTCGTTGCGGAGCTTCCCGCTCACGAACTCGATGGTGCCGTTGTCGAGCCGCAGGATCTCGTCGAGCTTCGAGAGATGCCGGTAGTCGTGGACCGACTCCAGTCGGTCGCGGACTCGACGTCGTCGACACTCGTCCCGCCGTCGGTCCGAGCGAGTTCCTCGACGATCGCCTCACCGGCGCTGTCGGCGTCGGTCTCGCGGAACAGCGAGACGATCGCGGCCTCCTGGCGCTGCTCGGTCTCGGGGGGCAGGTCGTCGATCAGGGCGACCTGCCGATCCGGGTGAGTGTAGCGGCCTCCGGAGAAGTGCCAGTCCGACACCCACCACGGGCCGGGCGAGACAGCGATGCCGGCCCACGAGGCGATGTTCAGGACGTACGAATCCAGCGCCTCGACGGGGTCGTACCGACGGTGCCACGGCACCGCCTCGTCGCCGTTCAGGCCCTTCTTGAACGGGGCACCGAGCTTCGAATGGGCGAGCGGATCGCCCTCCTCGCGACCGCCAAGATGCTCGGGCTCGTACTTTTTCAACTGGTGGCCGACGTGGAGCCGGTCGAAGCCGTCGCCGGCGTCGAAGGGCGTCCGTACGGCCTGCTGGGTCAGCCGGAACTGATGGTTCCCCCCGACCGTCCGACAGTTATCCGCGGAGTAGGCGACTTTCGAGCCTTCCAAGTCGCCGACCAGATCGAACAGCGACCGGAAGACGCCGTCCGAGCGCGTGATCTTTTTCGCGGCGTCACTCGATGGGCGGACGTACCGCTCGTGCTGGGTGATCGCGGAGTAGTCGTGCAGGTCGCCACAGAAGTACGACCCGTCTCAGGACTGGCCGAGCCCCTAGGCGGTACCCTTCAGCAACAACGGGACGAGATACCGGATCTGGTCCAACTCGACGTTCGGGGAGTTGTTGATGTGGACACAGACAGCCTCGCCGAGGTCGTTCGGCACCGACTGCGGGCGCCGGTCCGGGCACGCGTCCCAGCCGAGCCGCGGCTTCACCTGAAGCGGGAGCGTCCGCTCCTCTTCGGCGTGGGGAGTGATGTCGAACTCATACAGCGAGTCCACGTCGTCGCTTGGTCGGGGTTCCATCCCGCTCTTGTAATACGAGACGGTCACGTCCCAGGTGCGCGTGCCCGCGCCACGCCAGCGCGGAATCTCGATCTGGAAGAACCTCGAACCCTCGTCGAAACTAAAAAAACAGCGAGGCGAGCGCCCAGTACGGTCGGTCGTCGTACTCGTTGTAGAGGAGGTCCCCACGCGTCTCGTGGGGCGCCGGCGCGATGTGATCGGCGTGATCATCGCCCTCAACGCGCAGCCACCGGAGGGGGGAGTCGAGACCAGGCGTGTCGCGGGTCGGTTCAGTCTCGACGGTCACCGCTCGTCACCTCCCTCAACCACGTACTGACCGGCATCGACGGTGTTCGTAAACGGATACTCGTCGTCCCGATCTGGCCACTCGAACGTCACGGCCGGCGACGGCGTCCGACTCCCGGGCTCGACACGGTCGTCACGCTCGCCGATCTCCTCCACCTCCGCTTCGCGCTCGTCGAGCCACTCCATGACCTGCTGCCGATGATGCTCCGAGACGTGGCCGTCGTCCGAGAGGCTCCGCTCGACCGCACGCCACGCGCGGAGCTCTTGGAAGGAGTCGATGCCGCGAATCCGAGCCCGCGCGAGCTTGAGGTCCTCAACGCGCTCGACGTCGAGATACCGGGCCGGGTCTTCGTTGGTGTCCTCGACGATAGCCGGGAACGTCTCGCGGTCGCGTGTCTCCCCGCCCATCGTGCCGACTCGACCGCCCGAATCGTCCCGCAGTTGTTGCACACGACGAGGACGCCGTCGGCGCGTTCGTAGCGTTCCCGAAGGGCGTCGGCATCCAGATCGCGACGCAGCCGATCCTCCTCAATAAAGTAGGTCAGGTTCGACTGCGACACCTGGGAGTGCATCCGGAGTCCGTCCGAGACGGGGTTCCCGCAGTGTTCGGAGACGACGCGCCACTGCCGGGCGCCGTTGAGGGGCTTCCCGCAGGTCGTGCAGCGTCACTCTTCGGACTGGCCGCCGTCCGCGACCAACTCCTGCTGAACGCCGCGCTGGACGTGGCTCGGCTTGAAGAAATCGGCCGGGATGAAGTGCCCGCAAGGCTCGACCGCAGCCGAGACGCCGATCCGCTCGGCCTGCCGGATCGCGGCCCCATCCTGCGGGCACGCGGGGAGCGGGGCGGCGGGGATCTCCGACCGTCACCTCCCGCGATCAGCGCCTCAAACTCGCTGGTGACCTCGTCCCACCCGCGAACGTCGTCGACGTGCTCGATCCACTGTGCGAGGACCCGGTCGCTGACTATCCGCTGTTCGTGAACTGGTTCTTTACCGGCTTCCTCGATCACCTCCAGCAGCCGGTCGCCGCCGGGGCTCCAGCGGAGCAGATGGTAGTCGCCGTCACCGTCACGCCCGACCAGCCGGTCGTAGCCGGTCACGCGCTCGATATGCAGGGCAGCCCCGAACGCCGGACTCGGGTAGTCCGGACTGACCAGCCGTGGCCCACGCTCGTCGATGGCGACGACAGTCGCGAAGGTCTTCGACTCGATGTTTCCGGCCGAGCGGTCGATGACGACCACGTCGCCGACGCTCAACTCGTCGGCTTTTATTCCTTGGACTGAATTCGTTGAATTAGAGATGGGACCGCCGTGATTCGAACACGGGTCCAACGCACCCCATGCGCAGAGGATACCACTACCCCACGGTCCCACGCTTCGAGCGAAGGCGGTGTCCGGGTTAAGCGTGTCGTTTCGCGATCAAACGAGCACCCGCTCCAAGTCGACGAC
>Ga0207714_1002422_pt1 | contig 11276 bp, 10 predicted proteins | sample PonA232FremontCA_2_FD_187270 | JGI IMG/M metagenome (GOLD analysis project Ga0207714, IMG submission 187270) | Marine sediment microbial community from Fremont, CA, USA - Pond A23 Sediment 2 (SPAdes) | ecosystem: Environmental > Aquatic > Marine > Unclassified | place: USA: Fremont, California... | reverse complement strand
CGCGGAAACCGCGCGCTTTTTCCGCGGCCAGGAAGACGAAACCGACGCCGATCCTTTCGTCGCCGGCCTGCTGGCCGAACATGACGAAACCGAACGGCCCGGTTGCGCGGACCTGCTCGACGCCGCCGCGCAGTGGATGGACGAGGCGGCCGTCTACACCATCCATTCGTTCTGCAATCGCATGCTGCGCGAACATGCCTTTGATTCGGGCAGTCTCTTTGATCTCGAACTCAGTCAGGACGAACAACAGATCGTCGAGGACGCCGCCCGGGATTACTGGCGTACCTTCTGTTATCCACTGAACGAACGCGAGGCGCACACGCTCAAAGAAATCGCCACCACGCCGGATGAACTCCTGGCGGAGGTGCGCCCCCTGCTGGGGCAGGATGGGGAAGCCCTGCGCGAATCCGCCGGCGATATCCTCCGGCGCATTACCGATGAACGCGAAGAAAAACGCGAAGCCGGCAAGGCCTTCTGGCGCGAACAGCTTCCCGATCTGATCGGCAAGTTCGAACAGGCCTGGAACGAAAAGCGCCTGCCGAAAAGCAAGCCGTCCAATTCGAAAAAGGTACTGGAGTGGCTGGACCAGATCCGTGCCTGGACCCAGGACCCGGAAGCGGTCACGCCTGGGCTCACGGCTACCGCCTTTCAGCGTCTGCGCCCGGAAGAAATCCGGGCGCACGGCACCGAAGTGGACGAACTCGCCGGCCATCCGGGGCTGGAACGGCTGCCCGAACTCCAGGACCCGCAAGCCGGACTGCCGAAACTAACACCGGAGCTGCTGCCCCATGCGGCCGCCTGGATCACCGAACGCGTTCAGCGGCACAAGCGGCGTCAGGGTGTTATCGGTTTCGACGACATGCTGAGCCGATTGCGCGATGCCCTGCACGGAGACAATGGCAATAAGCTCGCGCGCATCATTCGCAACCAGTTCCCGGTGGCGCTGATCGACGAGTTCCAGGACACGGATCCGGTGCAGTACGACATCTTCCACCGGATCTATGCCCAGCAGCCGGACGTAGGCTGGTTCATGATCGGCGATCCCAAGCAGGCGATCTATGCCTTCCGGGGCGCGGATATCTTTACCTATCTGCATGCACGGAAGACGGTCGGCGAAAACCGGCACAGTCTGGATCACAACTTCCGTTCCAGCCCGGCGCTGGTGGAAGCGGTGAATCAGGTCTTGGGCGCGGCCGAAGCCCGGAACCCGGAAGGGGCCTTTCTGCTGGATCACAGCATTCCGTTCGAGCACGTCCATGCGGGCACGAAACAGAACAAGCGACTGACGGTGAACGAACGCGAGCAGCCCGCACTCAACTTCTGGCTGCTGTTCCAGAATCCGGACTCCGGCGAGACCAGCCTGCCCAAGGGGCAGTATCAGGAACAGATGGCCGCCGCTTGCGCCTCGCACATGACCCGGCTGCTCAATCAGGGCCGCACCGGTGAGGCGTACCTGCACGACGACACCAGCGAACCGGTCCGGCCCGCGGACATGGCCGTGCTGGTACGCACCGGCCGGGAAGCCCGCGCCATCCGTAATGAACTCGACCGCCGCGGCGTGCGTTCGGTCTATCTTTCCGACAAGGACAATGTGCTCACCACGGGCGAAGCCAACGACATGCTGCTATGGCTCATGGCCTGTGCCGAACCGGAATCGGAAAGCGCGCTGCGCGCCGCCCTGGCCACGGCCACCCTGGGCCTGAGCTGGCGTCAGCTGGATGAACTGGGCAACGACGAACGCCAGCGGGAAGACAAGATCGATCAGTTCCGCGACTATCGCCGGCGCTGGCGCCGTCAGGGCGTGCTGGCCATGCTGCGCACCCTGATGCGTCAGCACGAGGTTCCCGAACGGCTGATGCAGTGCGAGGGTGGCGAACGTTCGCTCACCAATCTGCTGCATCTCTCGGAACTGCTGCAACAGGCGGCTACCGGTCTCGACGGCGAACAGGCTTTGATCCGCTGGTTCGCCGAGGAACAGGACGCGGCCGCCGACAGTGCCGCCAGCGAGGAACAGATCCTGCGCCTGGAAAGCGACGCGGATCTGGTGAAGGTGATCACCATTCACAAGGCCAAGGGCCTGGAATACCCACTGGTGTTTCTGCCCTTCATCTGCAACTTCCGCCCGGTAAATCCGAACGACAAGCCGCTGCGCTATCACGACGAAAACAATGTGCTGCAACTGAGTCTCGAACCGGACGAGACTATCCTGGCCCAGGCAGAACGCGAACGTCTGGCCGAGGACATGCGCCTGCTCTATGTCGCGCTGACACGAGCGAAGTTCGCCTGCTGGCTGGGCATGGCCCCCATGCGCAGTGGCGGCGGCAAAAGCCGAATGGATCTGCACCAGAGCGGGATAGGCACCCTGCTGGGGATCAACGCGGACGATCAGGTGGATCAGTTGCAGGAGAAACTGCAACACCACGCGCACAACAGTGAAACCATCCAGGTGGTGCCGGCACCGGAGATCACCAGCGAAACCCTGCAACCGGCCTCAGAGAAAGACAACAGAATCGGGTCTGCGGAGACCTTCGAGGGTGTGCCCATGGAACGCTGGTGGGTCGCCAGCTACAGCGCCCTGCAACATGAAGCGGGTCAAAATACGCCGCCGGATTCGGCCCGGGACGAGGATTATCTCGAAGAAACACCGGCATCCGGGTCCATGTCACGCGGAGCCGATTCGGGCCATCCCCTGCATGCCTTCATGAGCGGGCCCATGGCCGGGACCTTTCTGCACGGTTTGCTGGAAGTGCTGGCCGACGAAGGTTTCGATTGCGGCGCACCGGAAGAAGGTGTATTCGCCGACGCCCTGCATCAGCGTCTGGCCGTACGCCGCTGGGAAGACTGGCACCAGCCATTGCATGAATGGATGCACGCACTCGTGGCAACGCCGCTACCGCTGGGCGAAACCGAAGTCGCCTTGCAGCAATTGCAGCCGCATGCCTTTCGCCCGGAACTGGAATTCCTGTTTCCGGTGCATCAGGTACCGGCGGCCGAACTGGATCGCATTATCCGCGCGCATGTTCTTCCGGGCGAGGACCGTCCACCACTGGCCGAGGAACACCTCAACGGCATGCTCAAGGGCTTTATCGATCTGGTGTTCGAACACGATGGGCGCTATTACGTCATGGACTACAAGTCCAACCGCCTGGGCGAGGACGACCACGCCTATACCGAAGCGGCCATGCGGGAAGCGGTGCTGAAAAAACGCTATGACGTCCAGTACAGCCTCTACCTGCTGGCACTCCATCGATTACTCCAGACACGGCTGGGCGACGCCTATGACTATGACCAGCACATCGGTGGCTCTGCCTACTATTTCCTGCGCGGCATCCATGCCGACAGCCGTGGTCTGTTTTTCGAGTGTCCGCCGAAGGCATTGATGGAAGAAATGGATGCACTCTTTCGCGGGGATATGGTCCCCCATGGATAATCGTTCCGGTAGGGTGCGCCCATGCGCACCAACCAGGGCCCGGAATGGTGCGCACGGGCGCACCCCAAGGCGACCGGCCTGCCGATGATGGAGATTGAAGGGAATGCAGCAGCCTGAAGCAAGTCAGCAAAGATCCATCTTCGAAGCACTGATTCGCTGGCGCGACACCGAACAACTGCGCCCACTGGACCTTGCTCTGGCCCGCTTTTTTGCCGACGAAGGCGGTGAGACCGACGAGACGGTTCTCCTGCTTGCCGCGCTCGCCAGCCAGCAACTGGGCCACGGCCATATCTGTCTGGATCTGGATCATCTGCTGGCCGATCCCGACGCCCTCTTTACCAGTGAAGCAGCGGAAACGGAGATGGGGCCGCGGCCCGGCGAACTTCTTGCAGGCACCACCACGGTCTCGCTGACCGAAGCACTGGCGCAATCGCCGGCAGTGGATACCGGCGAAGGCAATGCGCCGCTGGTGCTACAACACAATCGCCTTTATCTGCGCCGCTACTGGCAATACGAACAGACCGTGGCGGATCAGCTAAGCCGCAAGCTGGCCCATGAAACGCAACCACCGGCGAATCTGCGCGCGCGGCTGGAAACCCTCTTTGACGCACCCGGCGAGCAAACGGACTGGCAGAAGGTGGCCTGTGCCCTGGCGACACGCTCGGCGTTAACGGTGATTACCGGCGGCCCGGGCACGGGCAAGACCACCACGGTGGTGAAACTCCTGGGCCTGCTGCAGTCCGGCGCCATGGAAAACGACCGCCCGCTGCGGATCCGCCTGGCTGCGCCCACGGGCAAGGCGGCGGCGCGCCTGTCCGGTTCCATTGGCGCGGCCGTCGAAGCACTGCCGTTTGCGGATTCGGTGAAAAATGAAATTCCCACCGAACCCACGACCCTGCACCGCCTGCTGGGCCGGCGCCCGGACAGCCGCCACTTCCGCCACCACCAGCACAACCCGTTGCACGCGGATCTGGTAGTGGTGGACGAGGCCAGCATGATCGATCTGGAACTCATGGCCGGCCTGCTGGATGCCCTGCGGCCGGAGACCCGGCTGGTGCTGCTGGGTGACAAGGATCAGCTCGCCTCGGTGGATGCGGGCGCGGTGCTGGGCGATCTCTGCCGCGACGCCGACCGGGGTGGCTATGACGAAACCACCTGCGCCTGGGTGGAGGAACAAACCGGCGAAAGCATCGACGCCTTCGCCGGCGACGGCGGCGCCCTGGCGCAGCAGACCGCCATGCTTCGGCACAACTGGCGCTTTCGCGACGCGCCCGGCATCGGTGAACTGGCCGCCGCGGTCAACGCCGGCGACCCGGGTGCCGCCCGGGCCGTCTGGCAGGCGGAGCATGACGACCTCGAACAGATCACCCTGGCCGGGCCCCGCGACCGGCGTCTGGCCCGCACCGCCGTGGCCGGGTACAGCCCCTATCTGCAAACCCTGCGCAACGAACGCCCCGCCAGCATCGATACCGAAGCCAACGACGCCTGGGCGAAAAAAGTGCTCGATGCCTTCACCGGCTTCCAGCTGCTCTGCGCCCTGCGCCAGGGCCCGGCCGGCGCCGAGGGCCTGAACACCCTGATCGCCGAAGCCCTGCACCAGGCCGGCGAGATCGAACGCGCCGAGGGCTGGTACGAAGGCCGCCCGGTCATGCTCACCCGCAACGACTATCAGCTGGGCCTGATGAACGGCGACGTAGGCATTACCCTGAACGTGCCCGATCCAGACGGCGCGGCCAGCCGCCTGCGCGTCGCCTTCCCTCTACCCAACGGCGAGATCCGCATGGTCCTCCCCAGCCGGCTGGACGCCGTGGAAACCGTCTATGCCATGACGGTGCACAAGTCCCAGGGCTCGGAGTTCGACCACACCGCCCTGGTCCTGCCCGGCATGGACAACCCGGTGCTTACCCGCGAGCTGCTCTACACCGCCATTACCCGCGCAAAGAAGCGGTTTACCCTGCTCAGCCCGAATCCGGCCGTGGTGGAAAATGCCATTGCGCGGCCGACCTGGCGGGCCTCGGGTCTGGCCGAGCAGTTGTGACGGGACGCGTACACGACGCTAGAATGGAACGGAGGGACCGTTTGGATCCGTCCTCTGGAGCATGGATAGCACAACCGACGTAAGGGACCACATGACGATCGAGCTTCACGGAAACTGGCACAAGGGGCTCGCCTTCGATGTTCACACACTGAGCAGCACCTATCTTGGCCCGGATGAAAATGGCTACGAGCACTGGGAAAACGTCCGGAGCGAAATGGGCGAGCTTCTTTATCAGTTAAAGTATCGGGGTGACAAAACGAAGATTCAAACGATCATTCAGCTTCTGGATCGAATCAAAGGTATTGAAAACATGGACCTCCTGATTCCGATTCCATCGACAAACCGGAACCGCGAGTTTCAGCCGGTTGTTGAAATTGCGCGAGCCCTTGGCGCTCAACACGGCGTAGAGACTCTGGATAATGTTTTGCACAAGACTCCAGGCGGTTCTGAACTCAAGAATGTCCTGGATACAGACGAGCGCGAACACTTGTTAAATGAACGTATACACCTCACGCCACACGAATCCGTTCCCGGCAGCAAGATCCTTCTTGTCGATAACTTGTACCGATCCGGCGCAACGCTGCGGGCGGCCACCAGCCTCCTTTATGAACAGGGAAACGCCGCCACCGTCAATGTTTTGACCATGACCAGAACCCGGAGCAGACGATGACTACTGTATTCGTTGCCGGATCAAGAAACCTTAAACAGTTGAGCCCTGAAATTCGTGAGCGACTGGAAAATCTGATCTCCGGTTCGTACGAGATTTTGGTGGGAGATGCCCATGGCGCGGACAAGGCCGTTCAGAAATTCTTTCTGGAAAAGAATTACCCAAACGTAGTCATCTATTGTTCCGGAAATACGTGCAGAAACAACACCGGGGACTGGCCTGTTCACAACGTTCCCGTCCCTTCTGATGCAAGGGGACGCGATTTCTATACCAGAAAAGATCTGGAAATGGCCCATGACGCCGATTACGGTTTCATGATCTGGGATGCCAAGAGCCCGGGGACGATCAGCAATGTTCTGGAATTGCTCAAGGAAGGGAAAAGCGCTCTGGTCCATGTATCGCGGAATTCAAGTTTTCATCGCATCATAACTTGCGAGGATCTGGAGAATCTGCTCATGACCTGCTCAAAAGACGATCTGGCCAGTTTGAGCAAAAAAATCCACCTGCAATCACGCATATCGGAAGTTTCGTCTTCAAGGCAGCAAGCACTTGACCTCTGATCACGATTGTTTGAGAGACACCGTTGAGAGTCCATGATAATCGTCATCCTTGATAGATTGCCTATTCACGGCGTTCGGGTTCACGCACGCTAATCATCCGGCGCCCGGTGCCTCACCGCCTCCTCATCGATCCAGTCCTCCTCCACGAACGACTGCCCGTGGCGCCCGGGCACTTGCCGTTTCGGCCCGGGCTTGTACAGCGGGCACGACTTCGGACCATAGCAAAAGGTCTCGAAGCGGTACTGGACCTTCGACGGATTCCAGTGGTCGACGATCATCTCCACCGGCATCCGGCAGCCCCAGATGCAGTTGTGGCACTGGGTGTCGTAGGTCCGCGCGGCCAGCCGGCGGTGGCCGCGCTCGCGATAGGTGGTCAGCGCTGGCGGAACGCCCAGCCAGGGCGGCGGCTCCGGCGGTGCGTCCCCACGCTCGGTCACCCGGAAACCGCTTACCTTGTAATAGCCGGCCACTTCCCGGCGCTCGTCCGCCACGGGCAGGCAGGTCCCCTCGGCCCAATCCCCGGCCCTGGGTTCGTGCCTGTCGCGCAGCGACGGTCCCACCGCCACCGAAAAGGTACCGATTTCACCCCCGATGGTTCCGTCCAGCGTGAGGACATAACCCAGATATTCGTGGTGGCGTTCATCGAAGGACCGGATCAGCCGGATCCGGGGCTGAATGCCCAGCACCTTGCCCTTCCAAGCAATCTTGCCCGTCATGGGCGTCCCCGTTTGTGCAAACCAGCGAAACAGGAACCATTCTTCCGCTCCGGGGCCGACGGGACAACCGCCGAGGGTGGAGCACGGGAGTAAAGGGTTTCCGGCATCACATGCGCAAGGTGGGCGCGGCCGACCTGGCGCGCCGCGGGGCCGGCCGGAGCACTCATCGGAGGATCATGGGCGAGGCGCGCCTACTTCCTGAAAAGGGATGTCCCGTCAGAGCCTATGCATAGTGCGTCCACAGTCGCAGTACTTTGACGACACCCTCCTCTTCCAGCACCTGGTACACAAGGCGATACAGAATATTAATCCTGCGGGAATAGGCCCCTTCGAGATCGCCGACCAGTTTCTCGAAGGGCGGTGGTTTGCGGAAGGGATCTTCCTCGAGTAACCGGAGCAGTTCCTGTGCTTTGGGTTTGAGACCACTCGAGGCCAGCTTTTCCGCATCCTTTTGAGCCTGCCGGGTATAGACCAGCTTCCATGTCACCAGTCGAGCTCCTCGTCGCACTCATCAGCGGGAGTGTCCATACCTTCCCGAATGGATTCACGCATGCCGGGCACGGACAACAGGAACAGGGTTTCCTGAATCGCCGCCCAGTCTTCTTCGGCAATCAGTACGGCATTGTTCCGCTTGCCCGTGATCACGACGGGCTCATGCGATTCCGCCGTTTCATCGATCAACCTGTACAGATTGCTACGCGCCTCGGTCGCCGTAATGTCCGCCATGATTCGTCTCCGGTTTATTGGTTCAGTGTACGCCTTTACGGACGTACGTCAATACGTACGCTTGGTTTCCGGTCACACAAAACGGAAGGGCGCAGCCAGCGGACGGTGGCATTGGTATTCTGGTGGTGGTTGTGGTTCATGGCCGTAACCAGGGATCTATCAGGCCCACGGAGAAACACGTCCCAATGAACTTCACGCGCCTGGGCATTCGCCTTCTGCTCACCACCAGTATCGTGCTGCTGGCCCTGTGGTACTGGAACAAGGACGTCTTCCCCGAGCAGCCCCGGGCCATCTCCGGCATGGAGAAAACACCGGATCAGGTGCGCGTGGACCGCGAGCCCTTGATGCTGGAGTCCAGCGGCGTCGAATACCGGGTCAAGCCGCTCTACCGCTACGAGCTGACCGGGATGGTGGTCTCTTACGCCCGCCACAGCGGCGACCGTGGCTTGCACGAGCTGTGGAATGATCACCTCAATGTGGCCGATGTCTGTGTGGTCTGGGGCCGGAATGCGCGCGAGGTGGCGCTCAATGCCTTCGATTTCTGGAACGGGCAATTCACCTGCCGGTACTCGACCGGATCGGAAAAGGCATGGCAGCAGTTCAACCCCGACCAGCTTTCCAACAACCACCTGATCACCAACGACCCCCGGGTCCGCGGGAAGATCGAGGACCTGCGCGTGGGGGATCAGATCCGTATCGACGGCTGGCTCGCCCACTATGGCGAGCCCGGCCAGAGCATGCGCAAGACCAGCACCACGCGTACGGACTCGGGCAACGGCGCCTGCGAGACCATACTGGTGGAAGATTTTCGGGTCGTCCGCAGCATGGACAACCCCTGGCGGGCCCTGTTTTGGCCCGGCCTGCTCGGCTTGCTGGGTTCCGTGGTCTGGTGGCTGGCGGCCCCGACCCATCGGTTCGCGGGGCGGTAACCGACGCGGCCCCGGTCTGCCGAGGCCCCGCAATGCTGAAACACGTCCGCGAGCTTATCCAGCTTTTTCCAACTGCGTCTATGCGATCTGGCCCGGCGCTTGAACTTCCAGGGTGGCAGGCGAAATGCTTTTGCTACTTGACGTGGAACACCAGGAAGGCTGAAACCGTTCGTTATGTGCGCTCGTTCGACGACGAAGGATCTTTCCGGACATGGAATACGGCCGTCACAATCACGTGATCGCCCTGTACGAAAAAGAATACGCGATACGGGAAGCGTCTTATGGGGATGCGTCGTAATTCTTTGTGAATCCGGGGATAAATGAGCGGGTTTCTCTCCAGCCTGCTAGACACAGGAGGAAATCGCGCCCGAGCCCCTCTCTTTTCTTTTCGTAATAATCGAATTGCTCGCCAATATCAAACTCGGCCTCTTGCCGAAGAGTGACCCGGCAACTCATTCCCGAGGCAGTATCCGGGCCTTGACGCTCGACCACGATGAACCTGCGTCCTGGTCAATCTCGAACGCGGCGAGCCGACGGTCGAGCTCTTCCTTCTGGGACTGCGAGAGTTCGATTTCCGCATCTTCTGCGACAACGCTATCCCACAAGGCCTCGGCAAGCATGATGCGTTCGGATACGGTCAGTGATTGTATGTCCATGACCTTGTTACCTCGGTTCTGAGACAGTCTATTGAAATCGTAATACAGGCAGGGGCTCGGCTCCTGCACACACAGGGCGCCATACCCGCAAAAGGCAATAGATTGCATCCCCCTCCCCCCGCGCTTTCTCGCAGGGCACGCCCGTTGCGCACAGATCGCACACCAGGTCCGCAAATCATTGCGCAACTGACTCCAGCGACACCCGAAAATTGGCACGATCGCCCTAGGCGCGGCAGGCAGGAGGTGCAATCCTGTTTCCACCTTCACACCGGAACGAGGGTGTCGCAAAAGGCAAAGCGTAGGGTGCGCTGTGCGCACCATTGGCCTTCGAAGGTGCGCACAGCGCACCCTACAGCTTATTCGAGCGTCCCGGACGCAAAATTCAGAAGCTTTTGCGACACCTGCAGAACAGGGGGATCCCGCATGCAACTGCCCAGCCCCGCGGAATTCGCGCGCACCAGTCTCAGCGTCTTCCATGCCGGCCGGCTGCTATGGCTGCGCGCGCGCCTGCCACTGGTTCGCAACCGCCCGCTCATTCTCTGGGGCGACGAAAGCTGGACCTATGCCGAGGTGTACCGCGAGGCCCAGCGCTACGCGCAGCTGTTCCGCGAACACCGGGAAAAGGCCATCCGCGCCGGCCGGTTGCAGAAGAACGAGCAGCTCACCATCGGCCTCTACCGCGACAACAGCCCGGCCTACTTTTTCGCCTGCTTCGGCGCCGCACTGGAGGGGGATCTGATCCTCGGACTCAATACCGGCTTCCGCGGCCAGATCCTGGCCACCCTGCTGGAGCAAAGCGGTACCCCGCTGGTGCTCACCGACGACGACTATGTGGCCTATCTGGAACAGGCGCTGGACGGCGTGCCCCAGCTTAAGCGCGACCATGTTCTGGTCGACACCGACCAGCCCCCCGAAGGCATGCAGAGCCTGCCCCGGGCACTCGACAGCGCCCGCCCGGCCGGCAACGGCCGCAGGCCCCGGGGCGCCGATCCGCTGCTGGTGATCTACACCTCCGGCACCACGGGCACGCCCAAGGGCATTCCCTGCTCGCACCTGAAACTGCTCGGCGCCGGCGGGCTCATCGCCGCGCGCATCGGCCTCAAGCGCGACGACCGCGGCTACATCGCCATGCCGCTGTTTCATTCCAACGCCTGGCTTATCGCGGTCATGCCCACCCTCTTCGCCGGGGCCAGCTTCGTGCTCAAGCCAAAGTTCAGCGCCAGCGCCTTTGCCAATGATGTGCTGGAAAGCCATGTGACCTGGATGAACTATGTGGGCCAGCCGGTGCACTACATCCTGGCCGCGCTGGAGCAGCGCTTCGGCTCGCCGGAGCAAGTCACCGAGGCGCTGGCGAGCCACCCGGACAACCACCTGCGCATCGCCTGCGGCAATGGCGCCAGCGCGCGGGACCGGCAGAAGTTCATGCGCTACTTCAACATGGCCCACATCTACGAGGTGTACGGCTCCACCGAGGCGGTGATCAGCACCATGCTCATGCCCGGCGACCCGCCGGACAGCGTAGGCTCGGTCTCGAAAGGCGTGATCATCCTGGAT
>Ga0207714_1002420_pt1 | contig 11283 bp, 9 predicted proteins | sample PonA232FremontCA_2_FD_187270 | JGI IMG/M metagenome (GOLD analysis project Ga0207714, IMG submission 187270) | Marine sediment microbial community from Fremont, CA, USA - Pond A23 Sediment 2 (SPAdes) | ecosystem: Environmental > Aquatic > Marine > Unclassified | place: USA: Fremont, California... | reverse complement strand
CTCCCACTCGACGTCGGTGTCGTGGGTGTACTCGCCGACGTCGGCGTCCGCCTCGGTCATCACCTCGACGTTCTCGAGACCGAGGTTCTCACACACCTGCAAGATTGCCTCCTCGTCGTCGCCCGGTGAGGCACTCATCCCCGTCACGAGCGGAGTCGCGGCGTCCTCTTGATACCGCTGTGCGATGTAGTTGTACGCGTACTTGCCGGTTGCACGGTGACACTCGTCGAACGTGCAGTGTGTCACCGATGACAGCGAGATGCGACTCCCCAGCAGGTCGTTCTCGACAACCTGTGGTGTCGCCAGCACGACCCGGGCATCCTCCCAGAGGGCGGCCCGGTCGTCGGGCCTGACCTCGCCGGTGAACACCACAATCTCCTCGTCGGGCACCGCGAGTGCCTCCCGGTAGAACTCGGCGTGTTGTGTCACCAACGGCTTCGTGGGTGCGAGCATCAGCGCCGTGCCGCCGTGCTCGTGGAGCCGTCGCGCCGTCACGAGCAACGAGACTGTTGTCTTCCCCAGCCCCGTGGGGAGACAGACGAGGCTGTCTGTCTCGCCGGCCCGCCGGGCGAGCTCCATCTGGTACTCCCGCTCCTCGAGCACACCCGGCGTCACCAGCGGCCGCTCGATAGTCCCGGTTGCCGCCATTGCTGTATCTTTGCTGTCTCGGCTGTTAAGCGTTCGTGTCCCGCGGTGAAAGTGGAATCTCGTGGGAACGGGACCCCCAGAGACGAAACTGCCTCACCCGGACCAACGGACGACGCCGAGGCGGTGTCACGGTGAGTTCGTGGCGATACCCCGTCGGGGGGCGTTTACCATCGCTATGTTCATACGGGTGTGTATATCACAGGGCGAGACCGGAGCGGGTCGGCGGTTTGGCGGCTCCGGCCACCGCCGCAGCTCGTCGACTGGTCGATACTCGTTACGGTGATGCTCGCCACTCTCGTCGGTGGGTTCGACTGGTCGACTCACACCCCTGTCGCCTCGACGACCCGGTGGCTACCGGAACCGGAACCCGCCCCCGTCGCCGCGGAGTGTCGCGGTCACACCGGCTCCAAAGGCGTAGGCGATACCGTGCGCTCCGGCACGCATCCGGGCTGAGAGGCTGCGCTTTGGCGCGAACTCCTCGACTGTCGGCTCGGTCCCGAGCAGCGCCGACAGTCGCTCCTCTACCTCCCGTCGCGTGCCGAGATCGTCGACGAGACCCATCTCGTGGGCACGGTCCCCCAGGTAGACCCGGGCCTCGGTCTCACGCAGCGACTCGGCGTCGATGTCGCGCCGGTCGGCGACGTTCTCGACGAACTGGTCGTAGTAGTCGTCGACAATCCCCTGGAGGTAGGCTCGCTCGTCGTCTTCGAGACGTTTCAGCGGGGTGCCGGCGTCCTTGAACTCGCCGGCCGTGAACTGCTCGTAGCTGACCCCGACCCGGTCGGCCAGGTCGGCCAGGTTCACCCGCGAGCCGACGACACCGATAGAGCCGACAATCGACCCCTCGCGGGCCCATATCTCGTCACAGCCGCTCGCAATCTCGTAACCCCCGCTGGCACAGGTGTCGGTCACGTACGCCACCGCGGGGCCGTCGAACCGCTCGATCGCTAGTTTGATATCCTCGCTTGGCACAATCTCGCCGCCCGGCGTGTTCAGCCGCACGAGCAGTGCCTCGACACCCCCATCGGCGTCTGCCCGGTCGATCTGGTCGACGATAGCGTCGGCCCCGACACCTGTCGGCGACGTCGGAAGCGGGCCCGACCCACCGTCGCGGCTGATCGCACCGGTCACCCCGACCTCGGCTACGTTGTACGGTGTCGCCACCGAGCGGGCGATACTAGCCGCCACACGGAACACGAACGGGGCTAGTAACACGACGAGCAGGATACCCACGAGCTCCAGAGCGGAGGTCGGATACACCACGAGCGTGCCAACGGCGAGGGCAACACCCGCGACAGCCAGGGCCAGGAACAGACTGAACCGCACGACAGTGCTCGGCGATACCATACCCTCTGTTCGGTGACCGATACACAAGAAATCCGTGCACCCGAGCGGGCTCAGCTGCGGTGCTCGCGGATGCGTTCGGCCAGGAAGACGGCTATCGGGACCGGCTCCGACTCGACGAACCGGGCGAGTTCGGTACCGTCGGCCTCGACGACGACCGTCGGGACGTACTCGATACCGTACGCCTCAACGTCCGGTCCCTGCTTGTCCTGGTCGACGACGTGGTGATGAATCCGGTCGTCGGGAACCTCCGCGGCCTCGAGTGCCGCGGCGAAGTCCGGAAGCTGTGCCCGGCAGTCCCCACACCAGTCACCACCCCAGACCCGGTAGGTCAGGTCCTCGTGCTCGGCGAGCGTCTCGACGGTCTCCTCGTGCGTCCCGGGGGTCCAGACGGGGTTCGGTTCGAGTGTCGCGAGTGACATAGACAGATTCGGTGACGGGCTCTCATAAGCCCGCGGGTCTCTGTTGTCCCGTGCTCACCGGCTGTCGCGTGCTCACCGGCCGTTCCCTGAACACTCACACGGTCACGAGTCTGCCGGAACCGACACACAGACGACTCCAGTAGGCACCCACAGACGCCGGTTCCGGCCGGACCCACTCCGGTACAGTTAGGCCCGTCGGGACCGACGGCCACACACGAACGATGCACCCGATAAAGGACAGCGTCCACGACTACATCACGCTCGATGCCGTCGCGGCGGACCTGCTCGATACGCCGACCGTCCAGCGGCTCCGTCACATAAAACAGCTCTCGACGGTCCGGCTCGTCTTTCCCTCTGCCAACCACACCCGTCTGGAGCACAGTCTCGGCGTCTACCACCTCGCAGACACCGCACTGTCACACCTGGACGTCGACGCCGACCGGGCCGCACACGTCCGCGCCGCCGCTCTCCTCCACGACGTGGGACACGGCCCCTACGGTCACCAGACCGAGACCCTCATCCAGCGCCGGACCGGGCTCGACCACGACGAGGTCGCCTGGCTGCTGACCGACGGCGACCGGCCGGTCTGTCGGGTGCTCGAGCGCCACGATTTGGACCCGGCGCGTGTCGCCGCCTACGTCGCGGGCGAGGGGACGCTCGGACAGCTCGTCTCGGGTGAACTCGACGTCGACCGGATGGACTATCTGGTGCGAGACGCTCACCACACCGGGGTCCCTTACGGCAGTATCGACCACGAGCGGCTCGTTCGACAGCTCCACGTCGAGAACGGCTCGCTCGTGCTCGGTGAGGGTAACGTCGCCACCGCGGAGTCGATGCTGCTCGCCCGCTCGCTGATGAACGCCACCGTCTACCGTCACCACGTCTCCCGGGTCGCGGGGGCGATGGTCGAGCGGGCGAGTGAGCGCTACCTCGACCGGACCGACACCGGCGTCGAGGCGTTTCGCCGGATGGCCGACCACGACCTACTGGTCGGGCTCGTTGAGACGGTTCCCGAGTTCGGCCGCCGTATCGAGCACCGGAAGCTGTACAAGCGTGCCGTCTGGGCGAGACTCGGGGCGGTTCCCCCGGGAACGGTCGAGGTCGGTCACGAGGGGGAGCGCCAGGCCGAGCGGGAGATAAGCGACCGCGCGGGCGTCGAAACACACGAGGTAGTCGTCGACGTGCCGCCGCGACCGGCGCTAAAGGAGTCCGCGACCGAGGTGGTTGTCGACGGACGGGTTCAGCGGCTCGAGGACGCCTCCGAACTCGTGGCGAGTATCCGCGACGCCGAGCGGGCCCGCTGGCGTCTCGGCGTCTACTGCCCTGTCGAGCACGTCGACGCTGTCGCCGACGCCGCGACGGCCGTACTCGGGCTCCGGACACCAGCCTGAGACCGTGCGACGAGCCACGTCCTGCCGACCGTGCCGTGACACCGGGGCACACCGGAGTTGGACTCCGGCGGTGAGTCGCTGTGTGGGGACTGGAGACGGGGAGGGCCCGACTCGATGACTGTCGACCGGGAGCGGCTGGTGGCCGTCTGGCGGCGTGTCACCGCCCTTTCGTGGCCGGTGATGGTCGAACAGGTCACCCGGACGCTGATGCGAACCACCGATATCCTCGTCACGGCGCTTTTCTCGCCACTCGCCGTCGCGGCGATCGGGCTCGCAGACCTGTACGCCAGACTGCCACTACGCATCGGTCTCGGGCTGAGCGCGGGTGCGATTGCACTGTCCAGTCAGGACACCGGCAGCGGTGCGACGGCCAACCGCGACGAGGCGGTCACGCAGGCGATTCTCATCGGTGTGCTTTCCGGTCTTCCGTTTGCCCTCTTTGGCGTGCTGTTCGGCGAGCAGGCCATCGCGTTGCTCGGGTTCTGGGCCGACCGAGAGGAGATGGCCGAGGTGGCCGACCTCGGCGGCACGTACCTCGCCATCATCTTCCTGACCGCGCCTGCACGACACGTTGCTCTCGTCGGCGCCCGGGCGCTACAGGGAACCGGCGACACCCGCACCCCGATGTACGTCAACGTCGTCTCGAACGGGCTCAACATCCTGTTCTCGCTGGTGCTCGGCCTCGGCCTGTTCGGTGCACCCCGTCTCGAGATCGTGGGTGTCGGTCTCGCGACCGCCTTCGGCAACGTGTTCACCGCGACGGCGTTTCTGACGGCTATCGCGACAGACTGGACGGCGGCCGACTTTGTCCTGCCACGCCGACTCGTCATCGCGAAACAACTACTCGTGGTGTCGGCCCCGAAGATAGGTGAGGGGTTCGTGGCGACGGCCGTCGAGTTCCCGTTCAACGCCCTGCTCCTGGTGTTTGGCGCGGAGGTGAACGGGGCCTACCAGATCGGTCGCCGGGTCTACCAGCAGGTCACCAGCCCGCTCTCGCGTGGTCTCAACGTCGGTGCGAGTATCGTAGTCGGACAGTCTCTCGGCGACGGTGACCCGGGTGGGGCGCGGTTCGACGGCTGGGCCACCGCCGCACTCGGACTCGTGACTGTCGGGGGTCTCGGACTCGGACTCGCCGCGCTCGCCGACCCGCTCGCCGGGCTGTTCACCGACGACCCAGAGACAGTACCGGTTGCTGCCGCCTTCGCGTTTACCTACGGGGTTACCGCCCCCTTTACCGCGCTGTACGTGACACTCTCCGGGGCACTCCAGGGAGGGAGCGACACGAAGACACCGCTTCTCGCCCGCGCGGTCGGACTGGTGGTGTTCTACCTCGGGTTCTCTGCGGTCACGAGCGTCCTGCTCGGCTGGGGGGTGTTCGGCGTCTACGTCGGCATCTTCCTGTACTACGTCTCGGCGTTCTGTATCGTCGCCGCCGGGTTCGAGTACGGTGGCTGGGCGACCCGTGCCACCGCGATGATGGCCGAGCGCGGGAGCACCGCCGACGACGACTGAGACACCGGCCGAGTCACCACCGCCGGCCGCTCAGAGGAACTGCTCGATATAGACACAGTGTTCGTCGACAGTCGGGTCGTGCTCGGCAGATAGCCCCCCGGTAACAACAGACAGGCCATCGCGTCGGGCCGGCAGACGAGCCGGTAGAACCGTCTGAGCCGTCTGTGGTCACAGGCCGGCAACCGTTTGGACGTGAGGGCCTGGTCGATGGGGAGGAGCCGTCCCCAGCCAGTCGTCGCGACGGGCCGGCTTCCGGCCGGTGACCCGGGCACTGGGCGACCAGTCTGTGTGGCCCCGACCGTCGACACACCGCTCAGCCGGTCTGTTCCGCGAGCTCACCCTGCCACTCGCGGAGGCGGTCGGCGGAGACACCCTGAATCTCGCCGGCCAGAGTCTCTGGGTCCGCCGTGTCGAGGTCGGTCGGGGAGTCGATACCGGCGGCCGACAGCTTCTCGACGGTCCGTCCGCCGATACCGTCGATATCCTCAAGATCGTCGATGGCTCGCTCCCGGCGGAACTCCCGGTAGCTACAGATCGGACAGCCCAGCTCCCAGGGGTCGTCGCCGTCGTGGACGACCAACTCCGGCAGGTCGTGTTCCTCACACCGCGGTTCGTCGACCTCGATATCACCCCGGCGGGGCAGTGGCAGCGAGTACTCACAGTCGGGGTAGCGGGTACAGCCAACGAGCCGCGACCCCGACCGGAGCGTCTTTATCGCCAACTCGCCGCCGTGGTCCGTGCCACACTCCGGGCAGACCCCGATGACACGGTCATCACTCTCGTCGGCGGCGTCGGCCGCACACTGCGGACAGCCGTGGACGAACGTGTTCCGACCGTCGAGCATCTTCACATGCTGGAGGGCGTGTTCCTCACAGCACGCAGAGAGCACCGTCGGCTCGCCCGAGTTCGGCAGCGGGAGCGTGTACTCACAGTCGGGGTAGCCGTCACAGCCGACAAAGTACGACCCCTGCTGGGAGCGTCGGACGAGCAGGTCGTCGCCACACTCCGGACAAGGACCGAGCAGACGGTCTGACTTTAGTGACTCCTGAATTTGCTCGCCGATCTCCTCGCGTGACGACCGGAGGCTCTCGAACACCTCGGCGAGCATCTCCCGGGACGCCTCGGTCACGGTCGACAGCTCCGCCTCACCCGCCGCGATGGCGTCCATGTCGGCCTCCAGTTCGCCGGTCATCTCCTCGGTGACGACCTGCTCGGCGTAGGCCTCGGTCGCGTCGACCACCGCCTCGGCGAGAGCCGTCGGCCGCGGCGGGTCACCCGACACGTACCCCCGGTCGTAGAGCTTCTCGATGACGTTGTGACGGGTGCTTTTTGTCCCGAGCCCCCGTGTCTCCATCTGCTTTATCAGCCTGGACTGGCCGTACCTGCGGGGCGGCTGTGTCTCCTTTTTCTCAATACGGGTCTCCTCGACCGCCAGGGTCTCCCCCTCCTCGACGGCGGGGAGACGGGTCTCACTGGTGCTCGCGTACGGGTAGACCCGGTGATACCCCCGCTCCAGAAGCCGCTTGCCGTTTGCCTTCAGCCGGTGGTCGTCGGCAGTCGCGGTCACGCGCAGGTGTGCCCACTCGGCAGGGTCGGCAACCGTCGCAAGGAACCGCCGAACGACGAGTTCGTATATCTCCCACTCGTCGTCGTCGAGGCTCCGGCGGGCGGGGAGCTCTGTCGTCGGGTGAATCGGAGGGTGGTCGGTTGTTTCCTCGTCACCCTCGGTCGGGTCGAGCGTGTCACGGTCGAGCAGGTACGACGCCGCGTCGTCGAACACGCTTTCGCGGAACGCCTCGACCAGCGCTACCGGGTCGAGGTCGTCCGGGTAGACGGTGTTGTCCGTTCGCGGGTAGGTGATGTACCCCTCGGTGTACAGCGCCTCGGCGACCGACATCGCCTGCTGTGCCGAGTAGCCGAGCGACCCGGCCGCACCGATAAACGCCGTCGTGTCGAACGGCGCGGGCGGGGTGTCGGTTCGGGTCCGTCGCCGAACCGACGAGACCCGGGCCTCTGTTGCCGCGTCGAGCCCCTCGTGGACCGCATCTGCGCGGTCACCGCTCCAGAGCCGCTCGGCCTCGCTTCCGTCGTCGTCGTGGAAAAACTGCGCCTCGAAGCTGTCGCCGTTTCCGGAGAGGGTGGCGAACAGCTCCCAGTAGGACTCGGGGTCGAACGCCCGGATCTCACGCTCGCGGTCGACGATGAGTTTCAGCGTCGGCGACTGGACGCGACCAACCGAGACGAACTCCTCACCGAGTCGTCCCGCGGTCAGTGAGAGAAACCGGGTCAGTGCCGCCCCCCAGACGAGATCGATGACCTGACGGGCCTGGCCGGCCGCCGCGAGGTCGAAATCCAGGTCGTCCGGGTCGGCAAAGGCCTCGCGGACCTCCGTGTCGGTTATCGAGGAGAAACGCACCCGCTGAACAGGCCCGTCGAACTCGGCTCGCACGAGCTCGTGGGCCTCCTTTCCGATGAGTTCACCCTCGCGGTCGTAGTCGGTGGCAATGAGCACCTCGTCGGCCCGACCCGCGAGCGCCTCCAGTGTGCGCACGATATTTTTCTGTGTGGGTTCGGTGACCAGCCCCGCGTCGACGAGTTCGACCGGCTCCACGTCCCGCCAGTTCTCGTACTCGTCGGGAAAGTCCAGGCCGACCACGTGCCCCGAGAGCCCGACCACGCGCGTGTTCCCGAAGCGGTAGACGTTCACACCGTGACGCCGGTCAGCCGTTGCCGCGCCGTTGCTCAGGATGTCTGCGATGCGCTTTGCCGCGTTGTTCTTCTCGGTGACGATGAGCTTCATCTGGTCGTGTGTCTGGTATGTCGTCACCGTGTCTAAACGTTTGCCTTCGCCACTGAACCCGGGGAGGGCGTCTGTGTCGTCCGCGCTGTCTATCGACGACCGGACGCTGTGTCCGGACCCGACCCGGTCGCCTACGCTCAGAACTGCCCCCGTTCGAGGCTGTCTTCGAGTCCTATCGCCTCGTTTGTCGTCCGGATGCTCTCGGCGGCGGACGCCGTTCCGAGCACCGCCCGGATGGCGTCAACGTTCTCCGGAACGACATCGGCCTCCTGATGGACGGCCTGGAACAGGTAGAGGTCTCGCCCCTCCACGGTGATGGACTCACCCCAGATGCAGTTCTCCCAGACGTCGGCCCGAGGTCTGCCGGCGTCACCCGCAAGCTCTTTTATATCACCCGCCCCGTCGAGGCCGAGCCACCCCGGAATGAGAAACAGCCGACTCTCCGCGGCGAGTCGCTCCCGGACGGCCTCGGCGTCGGCCTCCGAAGCCAGCGTGACGTTGATGCTGTGGGTGTGCATCAGGGTCGCGGGCACTTTCAGGCCGAGTGTGTCGATGGCGAGGTCGGGAAAGATCGTGTTGACATCGGGCCCGTGGTGGGAGGGCAACGCGACGGGGTCGGGGAGAATGTCGTTTATCGGGCCGCGGCCGGACTGTGCGGGGTCACCGCCGCGCCGGACCAGCGTGGCCCGCACCTTCTCGATACCGTACTCCTCTCGCAGGGGGGCGATGAGCCGCGACAGCCCCGTGCTGTTACACGAGACGACCCGAACCAGCTCCGCCCCGGTGACGCTGTCGTAGTTCGCACGGGCGACGAAACTCGCGTCGACAGCGTCGGCGTCTTCGCCACCCTGGAGCAGCGCCGGTGTGTCGTGTTCGCGGTACATCGCGGCGTTCTCGGCACCGATTCCGGACGGGCAACCGTCGACGACGATATCGCTCTCGGCGACGAGCTGCTCGACGTCACCGGCCAGCTCGATGCCCGCCTCGGCAAAGCGGGGCTCGCGCTCCTCGACGGCCGCGTACAGGTCGAACCCGCTGTCGACCGCTGTCGCCGCCTCGTGGTTCGGACGCGTCTTTGCGACACCCACTACCGACATATCCGGCTGCGCACGGACCGCCGCCGCGACGCGCTTGCCGATTGTCCCGTACCCGTTGACGCCGACGCGAATCATGCGCGACGGTTCGACGTGTTGCTGTTTAGCCGTTGTGGTCGCGCTGTCGTCGGCCCGGGCGAACGGGTGAGTTTTGAGCGTCCACCGCGTAGGTGAGGAACATGGGGAGGGCGACACGACTCGCCGGCAGCCTACTGTTCGCGCTGTTCGTGAGTGTCCTCGTCGTCCGACCGCTGGTGTCCAGTCCCGCCGTGGCCGCCGGTCTCGGGGGTCCGGTGGCGCTCGCTTTGCTCCCGCTGGTGGCGGTATCGCTGCTCGTCGTGGTGCTCAGGCTCCGCTCCGGTGACCCGGGGGCCGAGAGCGGGCGCTCACCGGGAGACGAACGCGAGGGTGGGTTCTGGGACGCCCACACCGCGGACGACGACCCGCCCTCCGGGGGGTCTGGTCGGAGCGACGACCCCACCACCCCCGGACCTGCCGTTCTGGGCGGCCAGGGCGGGAGCCGGGACCGAGGGTTCGATATCGAGGATGAGCCACCCGACGCACAGCTCGGGGAACATCTGGAGCACCTGCGGGCGGAGCTCGACGACGACCTCGCCGAGGACCTCCACACCCTGGAGGCGGTTGCGACTGAAACCGACGACGACCGGGAGGTGCCGGCCCGCTGTCCACAGGAACACTGTGACGCCGTCTGGTCGGGACGAACCGTGCTCGGGGTCGGGGCCGACCGGTACGAGCGTCTCGACGACAGCCGTGTCCAGTGTCTGGCCTGCGAGACGGTCACGCGACTCGACTGCCACGACGACTGACCCGCTCGGACAGACCGGGGCGACCACGCACGAGGGTCCAGCAGGTATCCACCGGGTGCGGGTGGAGCAGTCGTCGTCGGGGCCGCGGGTTGTTTCGATAGAGTAATACGACGGGCGGAGCCACCGTGAGATATGACTGACGCGGCTCGACTCCGCGACAGCACGGAGATTCGTCTACCGAGTACGGCGCTCGTCGGACTCCAGGCCGAACTCGAGGAGCGGTTCGTCGTCACTGTCCGGGAGGACGGCGGCGAGGTGCACATTATCGGCAGTCCAACCGAGATAAAACACGCGAGCGAGTTCCTCGCGCGCAGCGGTGTCGCCCTCGACTGAGTGTGTGGGCCACACAGAACAAAAGGGAATTCTTAACACCATCTCCACCGGATAGAGAGACATGGCAGACAGTATCGAGGTTCTGGTTCCCGGCGGCGAGGCAGACCCCGGACCGCCACTCGGACCCGAACTCGGGCCGACACCGGTGGACGTTCAGGCTGTTGTACAGGAGATAAACGAGGAGACAGCGGCGTTCGACGGAACAGAGGTACCCGTGACCGTCTCCTACGAGGACGACGGCTCGTTCGACATCGAGATCGGTGTCCCCCCGACGGCCGAACTCATAAAGGACGAGGCCGGGTTCGACACCGGGAGCGGCGAGCCACAGGAGGAGTTCGTCGCCAATCTCACCGTCGACCAGATAATCCAGATCGCCGAGCAAAAGCAGTCGGACCTGCTCTCCTACGACCTGCAAAACGCCGCAAAAGAGGTTGTCGGCACCTGCACCTCACTCGGTGTCACCATCGAGAACGAGGACCCACGGGAGTTCAAGCAGCGACTCGAGGGCGGCGAGTACGACGACCGATTCGCCACCTCGGCAGAGGCCTGAGAGCTGACACACGGCATCGGTTGTCCCGTTTCGAGACCAGAAACCGGTGACTGTACTTACCTGCTGACGTGTCGAACGTTAGGGTATGAGACAGAACGAACAATCCCGTGGTCTCTCGCGCCGTCGGTTCCTGGCGGCCGGTGGGGCTGCTGCTACCGCGGCGGTAGCCGGCTGTGCGGGCGTTGTAAACTGGGTCGTGGATCAGTTTTTCGGCCAGGTAAACGTGGGGAACAACACCGGCCGGACCCTCGACGGCTCGATCACCGTGGTCGGTCCGGACGACGAGACACTCCTCGATGAGTCGTTTAGCATCGCTCCCGGCGAGGAGAACGGCGAGGACAACACCGCAACCTACGACAGCG
>Ga0207714_1002419_pt1 | contig 11284 bp, 6 predicted proteins | sample PonA232FremontCA_2_FD_187270 | JGI IMG/M metagenome (GOLD analysis project Ga0207714, IMG submission 187270) | Marine sediment microbial community from Fremont, CA, USA - Pond A23 Sediment 2 (SPAdes) | ecosystem: Environmental > Aquatic > Marine > Unclassified | place: USA: Fremont, California... | reverse complement strand
CCTTCAGCTGGACCAGCACCTCTACCAGTGGGGCAAGAGATGGTCCAGGAGAGAGGCTGCGAAGGAGTCTCTCGAGGGCTCCCGCGCCGAGCATTCCCGAAGCGTGCAGCAAGTCCTCTTCCGGGTCGCCTCGAGCTACTACGAGGTGCTGCTCGGCAGGCGCTCCATTCAGATCGCGGAGAGCGCCCTGGAGCGCGCCCGGGCTCAGCTGGATCGGGCCCGAAGTCGCCGGGAAGTGGGTGTTGCGACCATGACCGACGTCCTTCGGTCCGAGGTTCAGGTGGCCCAAACCGAGGAACAGCTGGAGCGGGCCAAGAATCAGTACGATGTGGCCCGGGAGCAGCTAGCCCTGGAGATGGGCGTGGACCAGATTTCTTACAAGCTCGAGCATCCGGAAAGACGGAAAATGCCTGGGGATGTCACCATGCGGAGCCTGTATTCCAGGGCACTGGCCAACCGGAAGGATCTGGAGGCGATGGCCAACCGCATTGAGGCGGCAAGGGCCAGCAAGGAGGGCGAACAGGCGGACTACTTCCCCCGCCTCAGCGCGCACGGCACCTACAGCCGTACGGACGAGCCGGATATATATCAGGATAACAGGGAGAACTGGAGCGCCTCCCTGCGCCTGTCCTATCCCCTTTTCACCGGCGGCAGGGAACAGGCCCAACTGGAAAAGGCCCGCTCGGAGCTCATGCAGGTCAGAACCCAACGTAGGCGCCTGAAGCGGGAGATCCGGGAACAGGTGCGCAGCGTGTATCTGGATCTGCAGACTCAGCAAAGCGTGATCCAGCAGCTGGAAAAGCAGGTGGAGTCAGCGGAACGCAACTACAAACAGGTCACCGCACAGTTCAAGGAGGGAGCCGCCTCCGCCGTGGACCAGGTGGACGCCTTTACCGCACTGAACGAGGCCAAGAACCGCCTGGCCCAGGCCCGCTACACCTATCAGCTGGACATGGTCCGGTTGGATCTTGTCACAGGGATTCTGGAGCAACAACTCATCGCAGGCAAGGAGACGCCCTAAATGATATCCGGGAAAAGGACAGTTTTTCGCATGGATCGTGCGTGGGGAGTCGTCGTCGCTCTCGCCCTCGCTCTTCCCCTTTTCGCTTCCTCCGCTCCTGCCCGGGATGCATGCACTCCCGTAAAGCTGGAAAAAGTCACGCAGAGGGATCTCCCGGTCATATTGCAGGGTATCGGAACTCTGGAGTCCGTGGAAAAGGTGATGCTCAGCCCCGAGCTGGACGGACGGGTGAAAAAGATACACTTCCGCGAGGGGCAGAGCGTGGCCAAGGGGGAGCTCCTGGTCAGCCTCGACGCGGTGAAGCTCAAGAAGCGTCTTGAAGCTCAGCAGTCCGGCCTGAAAGAGGCCAGGGCGCGCATGAAGAACGCCCGCCGGACCTACCAACGGCAGCAGGCCCTGTACGACAAGGGAGTCGGATCCGAAGAGGCCCGTGACGAAAGCCTGACCTCCTATACAGCTGCCATGGCCAAGGTGGAACGCCTTCAGTCCGAGATCGATGAGCTACGAGAGACCATCGAGGATACCCGGATTCGGGCCCCCTTCAGCGGCACCCTCGGCGAGGCCAGGGTGGACTCCGGGCAGTTCATCCGGGCCGGATCCCCTCTTGTCCTTTTGACCAAGAAGGATCGGCTCGAGGTGTCCTTCACCGTCCCCGAGAGGTACATGGACCGGGTCAAGGTGGGACAGAACGCCACGTTTACCGTCCCGGGTCATCCGGGCAAGTCCTTTGCCGGAAGAGTTACCTTCCTGAATCCGTTGATCGAGGAAAGCACCCGGAGCCTGCGGATCAAGGCGAACGTGGTTAACAGCGCGGGAAGCCTCAGGCCTGGTGGGTTCGCCTCGGTCCGTCTCACCGTGGATCGGCGGAAAAACGCCGCGATCATCCCTGAAGAGGCTCTTATTCCCACCAGAAAGGGATATATGGTTTTTATTGTTCGAAATGGCACAGCCCAAGCAAGGGACGTGCAAATCGGCCTCCGCAAGCCTGGGATCGTGGAGATTCGGAAGGGGCTGAAGCCCGGACAGAACGTGATCGCCTCCGGGCACATCTCGGTCCAGGACGGGGATCGGGTTTGTGGGAAAAACAGCGATTGATCAGTGATTCACGGCTTTTCATTTACGATCCGTTACCTCCCAGGCCTCTGTCTGAGAGCCCCCACGACCCGTTGATCGTATGTTCGAACTCCGGAACAGCGAACCGTGAACGGAGAAACCCCGGGACAGACGCACCATGATCTGGAATTTTTGCATACGCCGCCCCGTGTTCACCGTTGTCCTTTTTCTCGCCCTGACCATCTTCGGCGTGTACGGGTACATGCAGATGCCGGTGCGGGAATATCCGGATGTGGAATTTCCCATCGTCAATGTCTCCGTGGTCCTGCCCGGAGCGGATCCCGAAGTGATCGAGACCGAGGTGGTGGAGCCCCTTGAGGAGGAGCTGAATACCATCGAAGGGATCAAGAAGATCACCTCCACCGCCCGCGAGGAGGTGGGCACGGTCACGGTGGAATTCGAGCTGCTCCGGGACGTGGATATCGCGGCCCAGGACGTCAGGGATCGCATCACACGGGCCAAACAGGAGCTGCCTGACGACGCGAACGAGCCCATCGTGCGCAAGGTGGATCCGGACGCGCGTTCGGTCATGTGGATCGCCCTCACCGGAAACAAGCGGTGGGATCAGGTGCGGATGACCCAGTACGCGGACAATGTGCTCAAGGACGAGTTGGAGCGCATCCCCGGCGTGGGCCAGGTCATCATCGGAGGAGAACGCAAGTACGCCGTCCGGATCCAACTCGACCCCCAGAGGCTTTCTGCCCATCGACTCACCCCTCAGGATGTGGTCCGCACCATCAGGCAGGAGAACGTGGACATCCCCTCCGGACGAATCACCAGCGAACAGCGGGAGTTCCTGGTCAAGACGGAGGGTCAGTTCTCCTCAGCGGAGCCCTTCAACGATCTGATCATCACCCACAGGAACGGCTCCCCCGTCCGCCTGGCGGATGTGGGGCAGGCCCGGCCGGGCGCGGAGAACGAGCGCACCGTGGCCCGCTACCGGCAGGAGCCCTCCGTGGGCCTGGGCATCGTCAAGCAGTCCGACGCCAACATGGTGGAGCTTGTGGATCGGATCCGCTCCGAGGTCGATAAGCTCTCCAAGGATTTTCCGCCAGGACTGAGTTACGAGGTTGCCTCGGACGACTCGCAGTACGTCCGGGAAAACATCAACGACCTGCTCTCCACCATATTTATCGCCACCGCTCTGGTCATCGTGGTGGTCCTGCTTTTCCTGGGCAGCTTTCGGGCCACGCTCATTACCTCAATCGCCATTCCCGCCTCCCTGCTGGGCGGCATGGCCATGATCAACTATTTCGGTTTCAGTCTGAACGTGCTCTCCATGCTCGGCTTCATCCTGGTCATCGGCATTGTCATAGACGACGCCATCGTGGTCCTGGAGAGCTGCTACCGGCACATGGAATACGGGGCCGAATCGAAACCCGCGGCCCGCACCGGGACCACGGAGATCGCCTTCGCGGCCATCGCCAACTCCCTGGCCCTGGCCGCGGTCTTCATTCCCGTTGCCTTCATGCCGGGCATGATCGGACGCTTCTTCAACGAGTTCGGGGTGACGGTCGCGGTGACCGTGTTCGTCTCCACCTTCACCGCCCTGACCCTGACCCCCATGCTCTGTTCCCGCTATCTTCGACCCGCCTCCCCCGGCTCGCGACAGATCCTGAACCGGATCAACCAGTCCTTCTTCCGAGCCCTGGAGCGAATTTACACGCCCGTATTGCGGGCGGCCCTGAACTGGCGCTGGATCACGGTGTTCATCGGGGTTGTGGCCTTCGCCGCGGGGATCGCCATGTTCCTCCAGCTGGAGTCCGAGTTCGCCCCCAGCGTAGACAAAGGGCAGTTCATGATCTCCTTCGAGGCGACGGAAGGGGCCAGCCTGCAGCACACGGACCGTTACGCTCGTGAGATCGAGGATGCCCTAAACAGTATTCCCGAAGTACGTTCCTTCTTTCTGGCCGTGGGCATGTCCCGGGCCGGTCCGGGCAAGGTGAGCGAGGGCATGACCTTCGTTCGGCTCACCCATCACTCCGAGCGGGAGCGGAGCCAGGAGGAGATCATGTCCGTGGCCCGGAAGAAGCTCGCCGGGGTGGAGGGCGTGAACGCCTATGTCCTGGAGGGCGGTGGCCCCGGAGGGGCCGAGGCGCCGCTGCAGATCGTGCTGAACAATCCGGATCTGGACGAGTTGGCGGACCAACAGCAGGAGGTCATGGCCTGGATGCGGCGTCAGCCCGAGTTTGTTGGCGTTCACTCCAACATGAAGCTGGACAAGCCCGAGGTGCAGGTTCGCATCAACCGTAACAAGGCCGGCGAGATGGGCGTCTCGGTGAGCGAGATCTCCAACACCCTGCGCTTTGTCTTCGCCGATCCGGATATATCCACCATCGACCGCAAGAACAAGCGCTACGATGTCATCACCGAAATCAACCGGGAAGAGACGGTGCCCGAGACCATCTACAACCTCTACACCCGCAACGAGCAGGGCGAGATGGTCTCCCTGGCCAACCTGGTGGACATCCGGGAGGCAGTGGGGCCCAGTGCGATCCACCACTTCAACCGCGGCCGGGCCGCGACGATCAAGGCTGAGACACCGACCGGGGTCGCCCTGGGCACGGCCCTGGACAAGCTGCGCAGCCATTTGGATCGGGAGCTCCCCGCGGACTTCGACACGGACATCACCGGGCAGGCCCAGGACTTCAAGGAATCCTTCTTCTATCTGACCATCACCCTGGCCTTCTCGGTGATCTTCATCTTTTTGGTCCTTTCCGCGCAGTTCGAGTCCTTCCTCCATCCCTTCACCATCCTCATGACCCTGCCCCTGGCCGGGGTGGGCGCCTTCGGGGCCCTGTATGCCCTGGACATGACCATGAACATCTTCTCCTTTATCGGTTTGATCATGCTCATGGGGCTGGTGACCAAGAACGGGATCCTCCTGGTTGACTACGCCAATGTGCTGCTGGCCAGGGGCAACACGGTGATGGAATCCGCCAGGCAGGCCGCCCTGGTCCGTTTCCGTCCGGTGCTGATGACAGCCATCTCCACCATCCTGGGCATGATGCCCATCGCCCTGGGCTACGGAGCCGGCGGCGCCGCCCGCGCCCCCATGGGCGTGGCCATCACCATGGGGATGCTCGCGGCCACCGCACTGACTCTGCTAGTTATTCCAGTAGTCTACACCCTCTTCGACAGCCTGCAGAGGACCATTCTGCGGCACAGGGCCCTGTTCCTGCTCTTCGCGGCAGCTGTGGCTGCGGTAGCGGCGGTGCTTGCCTCCTATGTCCTGTAAAATCCAGCAGGGCTCCGGAAATCCGGATCCCGGGATCCAAGGGAGAATTCATGAAATTTTTGCATATCACCTTCCACTTCGAGTATTCCGAGGACATCGAGGCCATCCTGGACAAGCACGGGATCTTGGACTTCATTCGCATTCCCATGGTCGAGGCCAAGGATCGGGATGGGAAGCACTACGGGAATCAGGTCTATCCCGGGAACTCCAGCATCGTGCAGGCCCAGGTCCCCGAGGAGGCCCTGGAGGATCTGCTTGCCGATCTGAAGACATTCAAGGAGGAAAAGGAATCGCACCGCCATCTCCAGGCCCTGGTCCTCCCTGTGGAGAGGCGTTTGGAGTAGGGGCGATTTACAGATCCCTGCTTTCGGGTTATCCTCACAAAATACCCTTGCAGACCGCAATCACACCCCGTTTTCAGTTTGAATACGGGGTGGTCTTTCTTGGATTCCCGATCCACTGATCCTATTGCCACCTCGTGGGGAGGTTGGACAAGGAGCCCCCTATGGAGAAGATCACTCTCGGTGTGAGCACCTGCCTTCTCGGTCACTCCGTTCGCTATGACGGAGGACACAAGCTAAACCGCTACGTTCGCGACACCCTGGGGCATTATTTCGAGTATGTCCCGGTTTGTCCGGAGGTGGACTGCGGAATGCCCATTCCCCGGGAGTCTCTGCGTCTTGTGGGCGATCCGGATTCCCCCAGATTGATGACCAGGAATTCCCAGCAGGACTTCACAGACCAGATGCAGGAATGGGGGCGCGGAAAGCTGGAGGAGCTTGCGGAAGCGGATATCTGCGGCTATATCTTCAAGAGCCGTTCACCCAGCAGCGGCATGGAACGGATCAAGGTCTACAACGAGCAGGGCATGCCCGGAGCGACAGGTGTGGGAATCTGGGCCAGGATGGTCATGGACCGCTTCCCCTTTCTCCCGGTGGAGGACGAAGGGAGGCTGAACGATCCCAAGCTGCGGGAGCGGTTCATCGAGCACGTCTTCGTCTATTGGCGCTGGCGCCAACTGGAGAAGCAGGGGCCGGACATCGGCGCCCTGGTTGATTTCCACTCCAGGCACAAGCTTCTGCTCATGGCGCACAATCCGGAGCTGTACAAGGAAATGGGCCAATATGTGGCCCATGCCAAAACCTTTCCCCGCGAGGAAATCCTTCCCGGATACCTGCTTTTGCTGGACCGGGCCATGCGGACTCCCAAATCGATTGCCAAGCATGTGAATGTCCTGCACCACATGCTGGGGTATTTCAAGGAGGAACTCAGCGCGGATGAAAAACAGGAATTCCTGGATATTGTGGACAAATACCGCCAGGGATACGTTCCGCTCATTGTGCCCGTCACCCTGATGAATCACTTCGTGCGGAAGTACCGGGAACCCTACCTGGGCCAACAGTTCTATCTCAATCCTCACCCTGCGGAGCTCAAGCTCCGCAACCATGCCTGACAGGGCGCCCACAATCTTCCAATTGCTGCGCTGTCCGGCACCTATTTGAGATGACAAAAGGGCGTCCGATTGACTCGGCTTCACAAATAGGTGCCGAACAGCCCAGCAATTGATCTGTTTGCGTGCGTCCCGCCCAGGAAATATTTTCTCCGCCACCATTCCCTGAGCCCTCAGAGTATGGTATAAAATCCCTGCTTACACCCTGCTCCTCAGCCTATTGCCTGATACCGAAGTTTGGTCCAATCTGCCCTTTCCGGTGAACCACAGGGAGTCGGAGGGACGTATGACCCCAGAGCCGACGTACGAAGAGCTGCGGAATCGCGTAGAGAACCTGGAGCGCGAGCTTGAGGAGCGGCAACGTGCTGATGAAGAACGCATCGTGCGGCTGCGGGAGCTGGAATCGGTCTTTGAGAATTCCCCGGATGCCTTTGTCACTTTGGATACTTCACACAGGATTGTGGACTGGAACGAGGGAGCCAAGCGAATCTTCGGCTATAGCGCCGAGGAGGCCATAGGCCGCGATATCGACGAGCTCATCAGCAGGGAAGATGTGGCTGACGAGGCCAGGGACTTTACACAAAGAGTGCTTGCCGGAGAAGCGGTGACTTCCGTGGAATCGGTCCGCTATACCAGGGAGGGAGCTCCTGTCTATGTCCTTTTTTCCGGAACGCCCATCTATCGGCAGAACAAGCTGCAGAGGATCGTTGGCGTATACACGGACATGACCGCCAGGAAGCGTGCAGAGCGGGAACAGGAGCAAGTCGCCCGGAAATACAGGGCGATCTTTGAGAACACCGGGACCGCCACCGCGATCATCGAAGAGGACGCCACCATTTCCATGGTCAACGCCGAGTTCGAGGAGCTGTGCGGGTACAGCAAGGAGGAGATCGAGGGCAGGACGAGTTTCATGCCCTTTGTCGCCAACCGGAGCGATGTGGAAAGGGTCCTCAACTATCACTGGCAGCGAAGAAGTGGAGCCACCTCAGTACCCCGCAAATACGAAACGGATATCATCAACCGCAAAGGGGATATCAAGAACATCTTTGTCACGGCTGACCTGATTCCGGGAACAAAGCAGACGGTTATCTCCCTCCTGGATGTAACCGGGTACAGGCAGCTGCAGGCCTCCTACAAGCAGGAGCGGGACCATCTGGACCAAATTCTGGAGTTTTCCCCGGACGGGATCGCCATCGTGAACAAGCACGGCGAGTTCGTCCGCTTCAACCGGATGGCTGCCGAGCTTTTCGGGTATACCTTTGAGGAGATCCAGGGCAGACGGGCCTTCGATTTCTATGCGGATGGGGAGGAGATGGAGAGGATGCTGCAGACGCTTCGCAGTCAGGGCTCGGTCCTGAACTACGAGATCGATTTCCTGTGCAAGGACGGGCAGCGTCTGCCCTGCTCCGTCTCCATCAACCTTCTGCGGGATCCACGGGGCCGACCCTCCGGCAGCATAAGCATCATCAGGGATCTCCGGCCGTGGAAGGAGATGCTGCAGGAGCTCCGTGAACAACAGGAGAAATTCAGGGGGATCGCCTCATCGGCCCTGGACGCAGTGATCATGATGGACGATCAGGGTCGGGTCACCTTCTGGAATAACGCCGCGAAAAGAATCTTCGGCTATAGTTCCGAAGAGGCCCTGTACCAGGACCTGCACGAGCTCATCGTTCCGGAGCGCTATCGGGGGGCCTACCGGAAGAGCCTGCCCGAATTCCAGCGCTCGGGAACGGGGCATATGATCGGTCAGGCTTTGGAGGTAACCGCTTTGCACAAGGATGGCACGGAATTCCCGGTGGAAGTTTCCCTGTCCGCGCTCAAGCTGGGAAATGCCTTTCATTCCGTGGGCCTTGTCAAGGACATCACCAGGCGCAAAATGATGGAGGAAAAGCTTCAGAACATGGCAAACACAGATCAGCTTACCGGTGCGTACAATCGACACAAGTTCCTGGAATTCCTGGATCACGAAATAAGCCGCGTCAAGCGGACCAACTCGCCGCTCTCCCTGGTCATGTTCGATATCGACCATTTCAAGTGGATCAACGACACCTACGGTCACGGAACAGGGGATGAAACCCTCAGGGAGCTTGTGCGGATAACTGGCGAGAATCTCCGCGATGTGGACATTCTGACCCGCTGGGGCGGTGAGGAGTTTATCGTTCTCACCCCGGATACGGACAAGCTGAGTGCCTCCGTGCTGGCGGAAAGGCTGCGCCGGACCGTGGAAGAGCACGATTTTCCCGGGGCGGGCCCGGTGACCATCAGCCTGGGGATCGTTCAATACGCGGGGAATGAGGCTGTCGAGGATCTGATCAACCGTGTGGATGAGCGCATGTACCTGGCCAAGAGGAGCGGCCGGAACAGGGTGAAATAGGAACGGAGTCCCCAATGCAGCCGAGCTTCAGCTTCTCTTCTTGCGGGTTTCCGCGCTTGTCCGTCGCCCTGCTGGGTCTGGTGCTTTGGGGACTGATCGTCTTTGCGTGGTCCACTCCCGTTTCCGCGCAGCAGGAAGCCCCAGGAATCGTGAGCGACCAGGAGGTCGAAAAGCCCTCCTCCGTGTCTTCGGAGGAACTGAACCGGGCAATCCGGATCCTGGAGAACGAAACAAGGCGCAAGGACCTCCTCCAGGACCTGAAGGCGATCTCGGCAGCGGAGGATTCCACCGGCGGATTCTCTGCAGCGTCTCAGGGTGGGAACGGCTGGAGCTGGCGGGGCCTCGGCTCCTGGATCAGCTCCAGGGGCGAATATGTGCAGCGAATGCTCCAATCCCGGGAGGGGCGGATCAAGCTGTTGCGACGCGCCCTGCTGACCCTCGGCCTGTTTCTTTTCGCGGGCGGAGGCTGGTATCTTGTGCGGCGCAATCTCACCCGCCTCCGGATATCCAGCCGCACTTCTCTCGCCGTGGTCAGGCTTTTCGCCGGCGGCCTGTTCCTTTTTTTCCTTCTTTCCATCTGGGGGGTGAATCTCTCCAGGCTCTTGCTGCAACCCGTCGTGATGTCCTTCTCCGGATCCGTCGCGGTGATCCTGCTCGTGATCGCCCTGGGCACGGCCGCATGGGAAATCTTTAACTTCTATCTGCGCAAGCAGGCGGAAAAGCTCGATAGCGGCGCCCTGAGCGGAAGAAGGATGCAGACCCTGCTGCCGCTTTTGCGCAATGTGGCCCGGATCGTGATCATCGTTGTCTGCCTGCTCATCATCATGTCCGAGCTTGGCATCAATATCGCGCCACTGCTTGCCGGTGCCGGGATCATCGGGCTGGCAGTGGGCTTCGGGGCCCAGACCCTGGTCAAGGACCTGATCAACGGTTTCCTTGTTCTCGCGGAAAACGCCATCAATATAGGGGACTGGGTGATCCTGGGAGGCCACGACGGGCAGGTGGAGAGCCTGAGCATCCGCAATGTCCGTGTCCGGGACATCTACGGCAACATGAACATCGTGCCCTGGAGCAGCGTGGAAACAGTGGTCAACCAGACCATGGGCCACGGCTGGGCCGTGGTGGAACCTGGCGTGGCCTACAGGGAGAACATTGACGAGGTCATCGAGGTGGTCCAGGAAGTGGCTGCTGAAATGCGCCGCGATCCGGCGATCAACCAGGACATCCTCAGCGATCTCCAGATACTCGGGCTCATCGAGCTCGGCGACTCCGCGGTCGTGGTCCGTACGCGCTTCAAAACCACGCCCTTCCGGCGCTGGTTTCTGGAACGCGACTTCCGGCGCAGGCTCAAAAAGCGTTTCGACGAGCTGGGCATCGAGATTCCCTACCCCCACAGCACGGTCTACTTCGGCGAGAACAAACAGGGACGGGCCTCGCCGGCACGCATCGAGGTGGTGCAGCGTGGGGACAGCGACGAGGAAACCGGTGGAGACACGGAATAGGCCCTTTGGGGGGATCGCCTTCCAGCTCTTGCCGCCTTTGCCCTATGCGCTGTTTTGCTCCAACAGCTCCCGCAGCCGGGTGTTCCGCTGGACCGGCTTGTTGTTGGCCAGGGCCATGCCCAGGGCCTTCTTCTGGCCCGCGAGGACGCACATCTGCCTGGCCCGGGTCACCGCAGTATAGACAAGGTTTCGCTGCAAGAGGCCGTAGTGCGCCGTAAGCAGGGGAAGGACCACAGCCGGGAATTCACACCCCTGCGCCTTGTGCACGGTGCAGGCGTAGGCGAGCACCAGCTCCTCCAATTCGTGCCACTCATAGGTCAGGCCGCGATCCGGAAAATCCACGCTGATGCGGCTGGCCTCCTCGTCCACGGAACGGATGATCCCCTGGTCCCCGTTGAACACCTCCTTCTCGTAGTTGTTCCGGGTCTGCATCACCTTGTCCCCTTCGCGGAGCATGCGCTGCCCTGCCCGAAAGGGGCGTCCCTGCGGATTGAGCAGTTTCTGGAGCCTGTCGTTCATTTCCCAGACCCCGGCCCTGGCCTTGTACATGGGGGTGAGCACCTGAACGGCCCTGGGCTCGTATCCG
>Ga0207714_1002418_pt1 | contig 11285 bp, 9 predicted proteins | sample PonA232FremontCA_2_FD_187270 | JGI IMG/M metagenome (GOLD analysis project Ga0207714, IMG submission 187270) | Marine sediment microbial community from Fremont, CA, USA - Pond A23 Sediment 2 (SPAdes) | ecosystem: Environmental > Aquatic > Marine > Unclassified | place: USA: Fremont, California... | reverse complement strand
AGGATAAAATAAAGGCTCTGAACGCCCTTCATGATGCCTTTAATTTAAATACAATTGGAGGTTAAATAATATGTATGAAAGTTTTGGTAACTTATTAACAGCAATGGTTACTCCTTTTGATAAAAATCTTGAGGTGGACTATGAAAAGGTCAAAGAATTATCCAATAAGCTTGTAGAAGAAGGAAATGATGGTTTAGTAGTTTTAGGCACTACAGGTGAAGTTCCAACTCTAAGTTCTAAAGAAAAGTTAGAAATATTAAGAACTGTTGTAAACAAAGTAGGTAACAGGGCAAATGTTGTAGCAGGTACTGGTTCTTATTCTACTGAAGAAAGCATAAAGCTTTCTCAAAAAGCAGAAAAAATTGGTGTAGATGGAATAATGCTGGTTGTACCATATTATAATAAGCCACCCCAGTATGCATTATATAATCATTTCAAAGAAGTAGCTGAAAGTGTTGATCTACCGGTTATGATTTATAATGTACCTTCTAGAACTTCTCGTAACATAGAACCAGAAACTGTAAAAGAACTAGCTGAAATAGATAATATTATTGCTATTAAAGAAGCTAGCGGCGACTTAGGGCAAGTAGCCGAACTAAGTCTCATTGAAAAAGAAGACTTTTATATTTACAGTGGTGATGATATGCTGACACTTCCTTTAATGTCACTTGGAGGAGAAGGAGTAGTCAGTGTAGCAGGACATTTAGCAGCTAAAGAAATTAAAGAAATGATCACACAGTTTAAAAATGGTAATCCTGAAAAAGCAAGGGAATTAAATAGAAAATTAATTCCTGTATATAATGCGATATTTATTGACACGAATCCAATTCCGGTTAAAGAAGCTTTAAGAATATCTGGTTTTGATGCAGGAGAACCGAGACCACCGTTATATAAATTAAAGACAGACAAAAAAGAAAAATTAGCCAAAGTACTAAAAGAAGCTGGAATAGTATAATTCAAAATATTTAAGTAATATACACAGCTCTTTAATATAGTACAAATTAACTACTTATGGAGGTGAATGATTTGGCTAAAGATACAAATTCCGATATTACCATCACGCCTTTAGGCGGTGTTGGCGAAATTGGTAAGAATATGATGTTATTTGAAATGGACGATGAAATGATTATCATCGACTCAGGAGTGAAATTTCCTGAAGATGATTTATTAGGTATAGATTTGGTAATTCCAGATTTTACTTATGTTATGGAAAACAAGGATAAAGTTAAGGCAATAGTATTAACTCATGGACACTTAGACCATATAGGAGCTCTACCTTACTTATTAAAAGAACTAGATGTTCCGGTTTATGGTACTAAATTAACTCTAGGATTATTACAGGGTAATTTAAAGGAACACAATTTACAAGGAAAAAGAAAATTAAAGGTTGTTACACCTGGAAAATCCTATCAGATAGGTTCAAGAGAAGTAGAATTTATTAGAATGAATCACAGTATTGCAGATACTTGTGCATTAGCTATCCATACCCCAGAAGGGCCTATTGTTTATGCTAGTGACTTTAAATTTGATCAAACTCCAATTGACGGAGAAGTTGCAGATTTTCACAAGTTAGCTGAACTAGGAGATTCTGACCCAGGAGTATTAGCTCTGTTTTCTGATAGTACTAATGCAGAAAGAAAAGGATATACCCTTTCAGAAAAAGTAGTAGGCGGTACAATAGACGATATTTTCCGCGAAACTAGAGATAGAATAGTTGTTGCAACTTTTGCTTCAAATATTCATAGGGTACAACAAATAGCTGATGCAGCGATGAAATATAATAGGAAGATTGCCTTAACAGGTAGAAGTATGATTGAAAATGTTAAAACTGCACGCGAATTAGGTTATTTAACAATTCCTGAGGATGTTATTATAGATACAAGGGATATTAGTAACCTTCCAAATGATCAGGTTGTATTATTAACTACCGGTAGTCAGGGGGAACCGATGGCTGCTTTAACAAGAATGGCCAGAGGAGACCACTACCATATTAATATAAAAGATGATGATACTGTGGTAATTTCTGCACGTGCAATACCTGGAAATGAAAAAGTAATTGGACAAACAATCAATCAGTTGTTTGAAAGAGGTGCAAATGTAATATTTGAAGAACTGTCCGGTGTTCATGTTTCCGGACATGCTAGCCAGGAAGAATTAAAATTGATGATGAATTTAACAAAACCAAAATATTTTGTACCTACCCACGGTGAATACAGACACATGCATAAACATGCTAAATTGGCTGAAGAAGTAGGTATTCCAAAAGATAATATTTACATTGCTGAAATGGGAGATGTAATTAAATTTGGTCCTGAAAAGATTGAAAAGAAAAATAATATTACAGCTGGTGACGTACTTGTAGATGGACTAGGTGTAGGAGATGTAGGAAATATCGTCCTACGCGATAGAAAGATGTTATCAGAACATGGTATCTTAATTGTTGTAGTAACAATTGATAAAAATGGTAATATTATAGCAGGGCCTGATATTATTACTAGAGGTTTTGTATATATACGTGAGTCTGAAAAACTGATCTCAGATGCACAAGAAAGAGTTCGTGAAAAGTTAAGAGAATGTGAAGAAAAAGGAGTAACTGAATGGTCAGTATGGAAATCTACCATTAAAGATTCATTAAATAACTATATATACAGCAGAATTCATAGAAAACCCATGATAATGCCAATAATTATGGAAATATAAATAGATAAATTATAAAGGGATGGGTTATTATTATAACTCATCCTTTTTAATACATATGATGGAGGAAAACAATGGAAATTATCAAAATTGTAATATTAGGTTTAGTTCAGGGTCTAACTGAATTTTTACCGATCAGTAGTTCAGGCCATTTAGTTATCTTGCAAAAACTATTTGCTATCAATGAAAACCAGCTACTCATCTCAGTTTTATTGCATTTCGGTACTTTAATCCCCGTTTTAATAGTTTTTAGAAAAGATATTATAGATATCCTATCTTTCAAAAAGAATAAAAGACATTTTATATTTTTAATAATTGTTGCTTCTATTCCAACAGCTATAATGGGTATATTTTTTGAAGATTTCTTCGAAAAACTTTTCTCATCCACAATAAGCGCAGCTTTCATGTTAATTGTTACCGGATTTATCTTACTATTAGGTGATAGACTAGCAAATTATGATAATACTTTAAGCAATTTTAAATGGTTAAACGCAATCTTAGTTGGACTTGCACAGGGATTTGCAATTATTCCTGGTATTTCAAGATCTGGTAGTACAATAACTGCTTCCCTAATCCAGGGTTTAGAAAAAGAGGATGCTGCTCGTTTTTCATTTATATTATCTATACCAGTAATTGGTGGAGCAGGACTTCTTAAAATTACTGACGCTGTTAGTGTAGGTGTAAACAACTTTAATCTTACTGCAATGATTTTAGGCATACTCAGTGCAATTATATCAGGTTATATTGCAATTAGATATTTTATTTATATACTAAAAAAGCAAAAGTTAATATATTTTTCCTATTATTGTTGGATTCTAGGAACAATCATATTAATATATGAAGGATTATATTAAATTTTATTGAATATATATAGTTGAGGTGAAGGTTTTGTCTAAGAAGAAAAAAAAAGGAGATATTAAAATAGAAAAGAGAAAAAATGAGATATTAGGTATAATGCTGACAGCATTTAGCTTATTTTTCTTAATAACCATCTATTTTGGTTATACCAGCATGCTAGGCGATAGGATAGTTGAAATATTCCGGTCTCTCATCGGAGAAGGAATATATATTTTCCCTTTTATGTTATTTTTATGGGGAATATTTCTAATTAGAAATAAAACACTTAAATTTAATTTAAAAATTTTCGGTTTTATATTATTGTTTGTCACTATTATCTCCTTTATACATTTATATAACCATCCTCAAATCACAGAAGATTATTTCTTCTTAAATGGGGGCGGAGGTATAATAGGAGCATCTTTATCCTGGTTATTAATCCGGGGTTTAGGTAAAATTGGCTCGTACATAATTTTATCAGCTCTTTTATTAATCGGTTTTTTATTATGGACCGATATATTATTACATTCCTTTTTTACAAAGTTAAAATTAAAAATTGTTGGAAAATTTAATTTAATAAAAGATAAAACAAAAGAAGTTTATGATAGTATATTTGAAAAGAAAAATAAGGAATTAAGCTATCAGGAAAATAAGACTTCTAATAAATCAACATCTAAAAATAAGCCAAAGGAAAATATTAAGAAGAAAAAGAAACCGAAAAAGCAATCTAAAAAACCAAAATCAAAAGAGCAACAAGAAGAAAATAGTTTACAGGAATTTGAAATTAAAGATAATACAGCTAAAACACAAAAAAGTAAATCTTTGGATGGATTTAAATTACCATCATTACAACTATTAGAGGTTTCAGATCGAAATAAGATCACTTTAGAAAACAAAAGTGATCTCTTAGAAGAAACTCTAGCAAGTTTTGGTGTTGAAGCTGAAGTTAAAGAAGTAAGCCATGGACCTACAATTACAAGATATGAAGTACAGCCTGCAACTGGAGTAAAAGTAAGTAAGATAGTTAACCTTGCAGATGATATTTCTCTGGCTCTAGCAGCTCCTGATGTAAGAATTGAAGCCCCTATTCCAGGCAAATCTGCAGTTGGAATCGAGGTACCACACCAGAACAACTTATTAGTAAGACTTGGAGATATTATATCAACAGATAAATTCCAGTCAGTTGAAAGTAAGTTAACACTTGCTCTAGGGAGAGGAATTGAAGGTGATCCGATAGTTACAGATCTTGCAAAAATGCCTCACTTATTAATCGCAGGTGCAACTGGTTCAGGAAAAAGTGTTTGTATGGGAAGTATAATTACAAGTCTTTTATATAAAGCAAGTCCTAAAGAAGTTAAATTAATTTTAATTGATCCTAAAAAGGTAGAGTTAATTAACTTTGAGGGTTTACCTCATCTTTTTTCACCAGTGGTTACTGATCCTGAAAAGGCATCTAATGTTCTAAAATATGTTGTTCAGGAAATGGAAAAAAGATACGAATTGTTTTCAGAAAGTAGAACAAATAGTATAGAAACCTATAATTCAAAGGTGGAAAAAGAAGAGGATAAATTACCATATATTGTAGTGATAATTGATGAGTTATCAGATTTAATGATGGTTGCTGCAAATGAGGTTGAAGATAATATCTGCCGTCTTGCTCAAATGTCTAGAGCAGCAGGTATTCACCTTGTAGTTGCAACTCAGCGGCCATCTGTAGATGTTATTACTGGTCTAATCAAAGCAAATATCCCGAGTAGAATATCATTTGCTGTATCATCACAGACAGATTCTAGAACTATACTCGACATGGGGGGTGCTGAAAAATTACTTGGTAATGGAGATATGCTCTTTTATCCAGTAGATTACAAAAAACCTGTGAGGATACAAGGAGGGTTAATTACTAACGACGAAATTATTGATGTTGTTGATTTTTTAAAGGAACAAAAAGAAGAACAACCTGAATTCGAAGTTAATTTAGATGAACTAAGTGAAGTTGAATTAAATAAACTAGGAGAAGATAAAGACGAATTATATGAAGATGCTGTAAAACTCGTGGTACAATATCGTGCTTCCATTTCAATGCTCCAAAGACGGTTACACATCGGACATTCTAGAGCAGCAAGATTAATTGATACAATGGAAGAAGATGGTATTGTGGGACCTTATGCAGGTTCTAAACCGCGTAAAGTATTAATTAATGAGGAAGACTTGGAAGAATACTTAGAAGATACTGATTAATATTTTAAGAAGGAGGATCGACAACTAATGACAGCTAGCAATGAACTGGCAGTAGAAATGAAGGGAATTACTAAAAGATTTCCCGGGGTATTAGCCAATGATAATGTTGATTTACAACTAAAACATGGTGAAATTCATGCTTTATTAGGCGAAAATGGTGCCGGGAAAACCACCCTAATGAACTGCTTATATGGTTTTTTAGAAGCAGACGAAGGTGATATTTTTATAAACGGCGAAAAGGTGAAAGTAACTAATCCTAATGTAGCAATAGCACATGGGATTGGGATGGTACACCAGCACTTTATGTTAGTCCCTCCCTTTACAGTAACTGAAAATATAGTTTTAGGTGGGGAACCTAGCAAAAATAGTATGATTGATTATAAAAAAGCTAGAAAAGAAGTTGAAGAAATTTCAGAACAATATGGATTACAAGTAGATCCTGATGCCAAAGTACAGGATATATCTGTAGGTATGCAGCAGAGAGTAGAAATTTTAAAAGCACTATATAAGGGTGCAGAGATCCTTATTTTAGATGAACCGACTGCTGTATTAACACCGCAAGAAGTTGAGGAACTTGTTAGTATCATGGAAAGTTTAACAGATGAAGGAAAATCAATTATATTTATAACTCATAAATTAAAAGAAGTGAAAGCTATTGCGGATAGAGTAACAGTTATTAGAAGTGGAAAATGGATTGATACTATTGATACTAATTCAGCTACTACTAATGAATTGGCTAATATGATGGTCGGTAGAGAAGTAATCCTTGAATTAGAAAAAGAAAAAGCTCAACCAGGTGAAGTTGTCTTAGAAGTTGAAGACTTATACGCTAAAAATAACAGAGATTTAATGGCTTTAAATGGTGCTTCTTTTTCTGTAAGACGTGGGGAAATTCTAGGAATTGCCGGAGTTGATGGCAATGGACAAACTGAATTAACCGAAGTTTTAACTGGTTTAAGGAAAAAAGAAAGTGGTACTATCAAATTTAAAGGCAGAGAAATTAAAAAACCCCAAACCAAACGACTTTTTGAAGAAGGAATATCACACGTACCTGAAGATAGACAAAGAAGAGGTTTAGTAATGGACTTCTCTCTTTATGAAAACTTAATTTTAGGACGTCATGATAGAAAACCTTATGCTAGTAAATTTAAGATGAACTACAAAACTGTCAAAAATGAAGCTAGAAGATTAATTAAAGATTTTGATGTAAGAACACCTAATGAAGTAGTAAAAGCAAAATCATTATCTGGTGGTAATCAGCAAAAATTAATTATAGCCAGAGAATTTGATAGAGAACCAGATTTATTGGTTGCAGCACAACCTACACGAGGTATAGATGTAGGTGCAATTGAATATATTCATGAAAAATTAGTTGAGCAAAGAAATAATAATAAAGCAATATTACTTTTATCTTTAGAATTAGATGAAATTCTTTCTTTGAGTGACAGAATCGCTGTTATTTATGAAGGTGAAATTGTCGATATTTTAGATGTAGAAGATGCAACAGAAGAAAAACTCGGTCTAATGATGGCCGGAGCAGAAAGTGAAGAAGTGGAAGGAGGAAATGACGTTGGTAGATAAAGATATATCAGAAAAAAAAGCAAATTATTTAAAATCTATGAAAATATTTGATTATATTATTCCTATTCTTTCTGTAGTAGCTGGCCTTCTGGTTGGTGCTATATTTATGAAAATAATCGGAGCTGATCCGATTGAAGCATATAAAGTTCTTTGGTCTTCATCATTCGGTAGTATGAGAGGCTTTAGTGAAATGTTAGTAAATACTATTCCATTAATATTTACTGGTTTAGCTGTAGCCTTTGGTTTCCGTATTGGATTATTTAATATTGGTGGTGACGGACAGTTTCTAATTGCTTATTTAGCATCTGCTTATATTGGTTTCTTATTTCAACTACCAATGTATTTTCATCTCCCCTTAGCTGTTCTAGCAGGTATTCTTGCTGGTGGTGTATGGGGTGGTTTTGCAGGATATCTTAAAGCTACATTAGGAGTACACGAAGTTATTACAACTATTATGATGAACTATATAGCTCTCTATTTTGTCGGATATATGGCATCAGGACCTTTAAAGGCTCAAGGAGGTCTACCAGCCACTCCAAAAATATTTGATTCGGCAAAGCTTCCACGATTAATGACAGGATTAAGATTACATTGGGGTATATTTTTAGCAATTGGCGCAGCAATCTTAATCTATTATATCCTATGGAAAACTCCTTTAGGTTATGAGGTAAGAGCAACAGGACAAAATTCAGATGCTGCTGAATTTGGTGGAATTAATGTAGCTAAAAACTTAATGTTAGCTATGTTTATAAGTGGTGCCTTAGCTGGTTTAGCAGGTACAAGTCAGGCTTTAGGTTTAGAATATAGAGCTTATCAACCATTCGGCTTTATCGGATATGGTTTTACTGGTATTGCTGTAGCCCTGGTTGGTAAAAGTCATCCTCTTGGTGTAGTTCTAGGTGCCCTATTATTCGGGGTTTTAGCAAGAGGAGCTATGATGATGCAGAGTATGGTTGGCGTCCCCAAAGAAGTTGTACAAATCATCCAGGCAAGTATTATAATATTTGTTGCTTCAGAATATATATTTAAGTATTTAGTAAGAAAATGGCGGGAAAGAAAGGGGGATGTTATAGATGCTAGCTAGTTTAGCAGCTCTTTTAAGTACTACCCTAAGAATGGCTACCCCCTTAATTTTAGCTTCATTAGGAGGTATGTTTTCTGAAAGTTCTGGTGTAATCAATATTGCTCTGGAAGGAATCATGTTAATCGGTGCTTTTACGGCAATGGCAGGTTCATATTTTGTAGGACCTTGGTTTGGAGTTTTAGCTGCAGTTATTGTCGGAATGCTTGTTGCTTTAGTTCATGCTATAGCATCAATTACTTTTAGAGCAGATCAAATTGTAACTGCTACAGCTATTAATATATTTGCGACTGGTATTACTGGTTTTTTACTTAGACTAATATTTGGAGATGCTGGTCAATCCCCTAGTGTTCAAGATGTAGGTACATGGACATTACCAGGTATTAATAAAATACCATTCATTGGTGATGTAATAGGTACTCAAATACCGTTTGTTTATATAGCATTAATTTTAGTAGCGGTTTCATATTGGGTATTATTTAAAACACCATTTGGTTTAAGGCTAAGATCTGTTGGTGAACATCCAGCAGCTGCTGATAGTGTTGGAATTAATGTGTTTAAAATGAGATATATTGCAGTTATCATGAGTGGATTTTTTGCTGGTCTAGCAGGAGCTAGTCTTTCTGTTGGATTATTAGACTTATTTGTTAAAAACATGGCTTCAGGCCGTGGATTTATTGCTTTAGCAGCAATGATCTTTGGTAAGTGGACACCTCATGGTGCTTTAATGGCAGCATTACTCTTTGGTTTTGCTGATGCACTTCAAATGTTAGCTCAAACCTTGGGTTTAACATTTGTTCCAAGACAGTTTTTATTGATGGCCCCATATATTTTAACCATTCTTGCATTAGCAGGTGTAGTTGGTCGTTCAACACCTCCTGCAGCAGATGGAGAGCCATATATCAAAGAAGAAGTATAATTGTATTCAATGTATTACAGGGGCTGTCTAAGCCCCTGTTAATACTTATATAAGAAGGGAGGCATATCCGTCGATGAGCATAGGTAGTAAGTTGAAGAAAGCCAGAAAATCAAGGGGATTATCTCTCGATGATATAAAAAATAAATCTAAAATTAAAAAAAGCTATTTAGAAGCCTTAGAAAATGACAATTTTGAAAAGCTTCCCGGAGAGGTTTATACAAAGGTATATATACGCGGGTATGCTAAAATTGTAGGTATAGATCCTCAAAAGATTCTAAGAGAATATGAAAATCAAAAAAATAATAATAAAAATATAAAAAGAAATAGTGAACCTCGTAATAAAGAAACTAAGCAAGAGAAAGAAAATAATTTTTTGATTAAAGATAAAATTTTTAAAGGATTATTAGGTATTATTTTGATTTTGATTATTGTTCTTTTAAGTTATAATGTATTTTTTAGAACAGATCAAAGTCAAAATAATACTGTAAACAATAATCAAAAATCAGAAGTAATACAAGAAAATAATTCAAATGAAAATAATAATAGTATTGATGAATCTAATGAGGAAAGTAATGCTGAAGAAATAACTGATGAAGAATTAGAAGCTGATTTGAATAATAATCCAAATAATGATAATTCTAATGAAGTAAATAGTTCAGAACAAAGTGAGAGTAATAACAATAATAAAAATCAGGAACAAAAACCATTAATTGAAGATAAATCAAAAGAAATAAAAATAATTGCCTCTGAAAAAAGTTGGCTACAGGTAAATGTTGATGGAGAGCTTAAATACCAGGGTTTTATTAATGAAGATGAAACAATGACTCACAGCGGGAATGAAACTATTAGGTTGAAGATAGGGAATGGAATAGCTGTCAAAGTTGAATTTGATGGAGAAAAGCTAGGTCCATTTGGACAAAGAGGAGAAGTAATAATAAAAGAATTTGATATTTAATAATTTAAAAATAAATATATTAACTATAATATCTAACCTCTTGATTTTTTTTAAATCGGGAGGTTGTTTTTTTTATGTTAACAAATAAAAAAAGCCATCTTAATTAAAAGATGGTTGAGTAAAAAATGGTGGAGGGGAGAGGATTTGAACCTCTGTAGGCATCGCCGGCAGATTTACAGTCTGCTCCCTTTAGCCACTCGGGCACCCCTCCAAAATGGTACCCTCAAGGGGATTCGAACCCCTGCCGCCAGGATGAAAACCTGGTATCCTAGACCCCTAGACGATGAGGGCATATTAAATTTTTACAAAAAATGGTCGGGCTGCTCGGATTTGAACCGAGGACCCCTTGCTCCCAAAGCAAGTGCGCTGCCAAACTGCGCTACAGCCCGTCGCACAATTAGTAGTATATAATAACTACCACTGTTGGTCAAAGTTGAATAATGACTATTATAGCTTCTCAGAATTATTTAGATAGTATATACTTCCATATAATGATCTATACTGCATTATATATAAAATTAAATTGTTATATTTATTAAAAGATTGTGAAAATTTTTTTATATTTTTTGAAGGAGAAAAAATAATTTTGTACAATATGTAATATAATACCAATATTATATATTTGAAAGGAGAGACTATTTATTATGGAAGTATTAAAAGTAGCAGCAAATTCAAGTCCTAATTCAGTAGCAGGTGCATTAGCAGGAGTAATACGCGAAGAAGGTAAAGCTGAATTACAGGCAATAGGTGCAGGAGCTCTAAATCAGGGTATTAAAGCAGTTGCAATCGCTCGGGGGTTCGTAGCACCAAGTGGTATTGATCTCTACTGTATCCCTGCATTTATTGATATAGAAATAGATGGAGAGGAAAGAACAGCTATAAAATTAATTGTAAGACAAAGATAAATAAGACATAGATAATATTTAAATATATTATTAATTATACCTGCTGCAATTGCAAGGTTGCAGCAGGTTTTT
>Ga0207714_1002416_pt1 | contig 11291 bp, 9 predicted proteins | sample PonA232FremontCA_2_FD_187270 | JGI IMG/M metagenome (GOLD analysis project Ga0207714, IMG submission 187270) | Marine sediment microbial community from Fremont, CA, USA - Pond A23 Sediment 2 (SPAdes) | ecosystem: Environmental > Aquatic > Marine > Unclassified | place: USA: Fremont, California... | reverse complement strand
CCCCCCCCCGACTCTCGTTGGCTGCTGTTATTCCGCAACTCGACAAAATATCCTCAGCATCAATTTTTTGGCCATTTGAAGCTTGTTCTCGGTCGGGTTCCCCCCCCCACGTGACGAGCGAAGAAAATCAATCAAAGTCTAATGATTCAAAATACCCCCGTGCAGGCTTACAGTTCAGCAATGTGGTGAATAGTTACGAGGAACGATTCTTTTCGGCGACCACGCGAGCGAGTTCCGAGACCATGCTCGACATATCCGCCCTCATCCCCAATGTCCTGGCCAAGCTGGACAAGCTGCCCAGCGGCCATGCGCTGGACCTTCGGACCTACAAGCGCAACCGGAGCGTGATCATCCTCAAGAAGGACGAGGACAGCTTCCTCTTTCTGGAGAACGGATTCCATCAGGACCGGTTTATCGTCCCCGCGGACAAGCTCAGGAAGACACTCAAGAAGTTGCTCAAGAAGGAATTCCCCAGAAGCCGCAAGGTGCGTGTCTACGATCTGGGAGCATGGGATGAGGAGTCCGGCGAGTCGCCCAAGCTGAAGACCCTGTAGCCCAACCGGGTTGAGATCTCCTCCTTTTCAACCCGGAACCCAGAACGGGGAACCCTGAACGGCGAACGGGCAACGATGAACGGGGAACGTACGAAAGCATATGCTGACCATCAAGTGCGCGGCGTGCAAACAGAAGCTCTTCAAGTACCACAAGATCGGCAAGGGCAGTGTGCTTCGCTGCCACAAGGATCGCATCCAGCGAAGCTACGGCGCTTCGTTAAGCGGCGACGAGCTCGTCTGCGACGGTTGCGGGAGGACCGTGGGCAGGGACAAGGGCAGCTACTACGGCATGGATCGCGGAGCCTTCACCGCCAGCGGCACCAAGACGAGCAAATAGAGCGGCCCAATTAGTGCTGGTCATCTTATTGACTAATCCTCCCCATCCCGCTCCTGTTTTCTCGCCTGGCTGGGATACCGCAGGAAAAACTTGCTCCCGAAGAAAATGAGCACGAGCCCCAGAAACACCGAGCCCCATCCGGCGCCGCCGTCCATGATCGAGCTTGCGCCGTAGGCACCGATCAGCGCTCCGAGGAGCTGACACAATATCGCCATCCCTCTGTTCATCACGCGCCTCCTTGTCCTTTGGCAGTGAATCCGCTCATGCCTTTTCCCTGTTGTGCCTCCGGCAGCAAGCAGCCCGAAGCTTTCCCGTTCCTGGGCCAGTCCTTTTCCGGATGCGCAGCAAGGTCATCCCCGGGAGAAATCGGAACCATAATCGGTCCAGCCGTAAAACCCCGCTTGTAGCAATGACCACATACAAACCGTCCTAATCCGGTTAAACTGCACTGTGGAATTGGAGCTCACCGGACCATGACAGGGCGTTGGAAATCTTCCAATTGCGGCGTTGCTTCAAAAAGTTCAAACTCTCACGTAGGCTAACTACGCTACGATCTAGAACTTTTTTCGCACCTTGCACTTGAAATTTTTGAACGCCCTGCCTGATAAGGATTTTTCAACAGGCTGATAACCCCACAGGAGCGAACTATGTTTCTTCTCGGAGTATCCGGATCGCCGATACCCAACAGCAACACGGACAGAGCCCTTCGGGCAGCCCTGGACGCTTCCGGCATGGAGAGCGAGCTCATCAAGCTGAGCGACCACAGCATCGCCCCGTGCATGGCCTGTCTGGGATGTGTGGACACGAATGAGTGCGTCATCGGCGACGCGGGCAACACCCTGGCCGATCGCGCCAGCGAGGCAGCCGGGATGATCGTCGCCGGATTCACCCCCTATTCCACACTGGATGCCCGGAGCAAGACATTCCTGGAACGGCTCTATCCCTTGAGGCACAAGCGGGGCCTGATGCAGGGCAAGCCCGGCGGGGCCATCATGACCTGCTCCATTCCGGACGACTGCGATCACCTCCCGCCGGCCTGCCAGTACGGCATCGACGCTGTACAGTTCTACATGCTGGAAGAGGGCATGGAATTCATGGGCGGGGTCAAGGTCGCCGGCAACGTGCCCTGCGTAACCTGCGGATACGGCGACGAGTGCGACCTTTCCGGGATCTCCATGATCCACGGCCCCGAGGCGACAGTGGCCTCCGTGGGCATCAACCGCTTCGAGGAGCAGTCCCAGGCGATGGAGCAGGTCCGGGATCTGGGGAGACGGATCGGCGAAGCGGCCAAGCGGGCATAACAGGGCGTTGAAAATCTTCCAATTGCTTCGTTGCTTCAAAAAGTTCAAACTCTCACGTAGACTAACTACGCTTCGACCTTGAACTTTTTTCGCGCCTTGCACTTGAAATTTTTGAACGCCCTGCCTGATAAGGACTTTTTCAACAGTCTGATAAACCTAGCAGGGGCGCCGAAAATCCCTGCTTTTCCCGCATCGGGCGTCGGAACGTTATAAGCCGGCGCCCGATATAGGATACCCGACACCCGCCACCCATATCCAGCGTCCGCCATCACTGACCGGCACCACTCCGAGGGCCCCATGCGGCCAAAAATAGGCTCACAGGTGCCAGGAGAATAGTCCAGTCTTTTCTTGATGCCATGCGCCCTCTTCCGCGTCAACAAAGCGCATCCAGAAACAGCCCTGAAGACAGGGAAAACTGGGGCCGCCTCGTTGACGCAAAATGCAATAATTCCTATCATTAAGAATGATTTTCAATAGTCTCAGAACAAGGAGACCCCAGATGAAACGCTTTTTACTTCTGGCCCTGGCTCTATTGCTCTTGGCGGGATGCGCCGGTATACAGCAGGATGCGGGACAGGATACGGACTGCCGTGACGCCTTTTCCCCGCACTATGAGGACAGCTATTTCGCAGTGGGCGAGAACTGTGAGATCAGCGCAGAGCTTTTGGCCGGCTCATCCGGGATCCGGAAAGGCTCCAACGATCTCCAGGCAATCCTGCACAATCGCATGGATCAGGACGTGACCGGCGCGACGCTCGAATTTTTTCTGTTGGGGCCCGAGGGCGAGGAAAAACAGCTTTCCCCCAGCATCCGGGAGGAGCGCGGGGGACTTTACTCCGTGAACGACCTGCGGATACAGAATATCGAGGGACAGACCCTTGTTCTGGAGATGGAGCGCAATACCGTCAGTGACCGCGTGCTTTTCGATCTGCAGAATATGACGCGGACAAGTAAAGAAGCCGGCGCCGGCCACACCCACGAGGTGATGCACGATGCGCGGGAAATCCCCGAGGATCTGGACACTTCCCGGAAGGTCCAGAGCCAGAAGGGGCGTTTCACGGTCTCCTACAGCATCAAGGACAGGGAGGAGATTCCCATCGGGGACTTCCACTCCTGGAAACTGCATATCGAGGACAACGAGAGCGGAGAGACCGTCAACAGGGCCCTGATCGCGATAAACGGGGACATGCCCCGCCACGGGCACGGACTGCCCTCCAATCCCGAGGCCGCCTTTCTGGGGAACGGCAACTACCGCCTGGACGGCCTCAAGTTCCACATGCCCGGCTGGTGGCAGCTGGTGCTCACCATCTCCACCGCGGACAAATACGACCGGGCGGTGTTCAACTTCATTCTGGAGCAATAGAACGAAAGGCCACACATGCGACGCCACTCCTCCGGAAAACCCTGGATCTACGCCCTGCTTCTGCCGGGTCTCATCCTATTCGCCATCAATGCGGGGATCGCCACCAGCTCCTCCGTGCAGTGGTCCGAGGAGGAGATCGAGACCCTCCGGTCCATGACCCTGGACAGTCTTCCGCCCCTGCCGGACGACCCCTCCAACGACTACGACACCGATCCCAAGGCCGCCAGGCTGGGTGAGCTCGTCTTCCACGACGAGCGTTTCAGCGAAAACGGGGACGTTTCCTGCGCCTCCTGCCATGAAAAGGACCAGGTCTTCCAGGACGGCCTCCCACGGGCCGAGGGGCTTGAAGTGGGACCCAGGAGGACCATGCCCCTCATCGGTGCGGCGTACAACGACTGGTTCTTCTGGGACGGCCGCAAGGATTCCCTCTGGTCCCAGGCCCTGGGTCCCATCGAGAACCCTCTGGAACACGGCATCAGCCGGACCAGGACGGTCTATTTGGTCGCCGAGCACTACAAGCGGGCCTACGAGACGGTCTTCGGCTCCCTCCCCGAGCTGCCGGGTGGCTATCCGGAAAAGGCAAGGCCCACGGAGGAGAACGCCACCGCGTCCCGGGCCTGGCAGTCCATCGACAAGCACCACCGCGACCTGATCAACGTGGTCTACGCCAACATCGGCAAGGCCGTGGCCGCGTACGTGCGCACCATCCTGCCGGAGCCGGCTCCCTTCGACCGTTTCGTCCGGGCCCTGGCCCAGGGGAACAGGGAGAAGGCGGACTCCATCCTGAGCCGGAAACAGCAGCACGGCCTGAAGATCTTCAAGGGCCGCGGGGGCTGCACCTCCTGTCACACCGGCCCCCTTCTGACCAACCAGGACTTCCACGACACCGGAGTGAACGACATGCCCGAGTCGGAGTACGACGCCGGCCGGGCCAAGGGCATCCCCAAGGTGCAGCACGATCGCTTCAACTGCCTTGGCGCGTATTCCGATGCCGGGGAACGCGACTGCATGGCCCTTCGCTACATGGATACCTCGACAGAGAAGTACAGGCAGGCCTTCAAAACGCCCACACTGCGCAGCGTCACGGATCGCCCGCCCTATTTCCACGCCGGACAGGCGGAAACCGTGCGGGAAGTTATTACCTTCTACATCGAGGAGAGCGAGGAGAACCCCGAGCTGGAGCACCTGGAGCTCACGGAAGGGGATGTGGACGCCCTGGTGGCATTTTTGGAGAGCTTGAGCGGGCCGGTACGTGTTCACCGGGACCTCATCGGCAGATTGCCCCGGGACATGCAATAGTCTCTTCTTTCGTAACTATTCACTATCTTCCGAAACCGAAATGGTGACGGGGCCAGAGAAGTGGTGAATAGTTGCCTTCTTTCGCCCTCTCAGGGAGCTCCCGCGGATCCTATCCGCGGTTCAGCCGCCAGTCGTAGGGTTGGTATTTCACGCGCAAGGTGTCCGCGTTCGCGCGGATGTACTCCGCATCGTCGCGGTTGTACACGAACCCCGCCAGAAAACGGAGCCTCTCCGGAAGGCTCTTTCCGAAGTCCTCCTTGTACCAGTCGAATATCCGGGACAGACGAACGCTTCCAGTCTCCCTGTCCAGAATGAGCCCTCCCCCGCCCACGAAGGAGCGGCCGGCCTGATCCAGCTCCCGGTCCAGATTCTCTGCCGTGTAGATGTCGATTGGGGGGCATGAGGAGGAGGCGCAGACCAGGGCGAAATGGACTCGGGGATCCATTTCGCCGAGGCTGTGACGCAGCCTGGGATCGCGGGGGCCCAGTAACCGGAACAGGGAGTCCGGCGGCCTGCGATTGGCACGAAGGATGCCGTGCTCGATGGTATCCGGGGTGTAGCTGTATCCGCCGATAAGGTAATGCATGCGCCGGAAGAATCGCGGGACTTCCTTGACCGAATCCCGGATATTCAGCTCGATCACCCCGTGGATGACGATGACGTTGTACAGATTGACCCAGAAGGCGATGGCCTCCTTCCTGTCGGAAAGCCTTCCCGGATCGAAAGCGTGCAGGCTGCGGGCCGCCTCGACGTACTCGGCGTAGAGCCCGGATCCCTTCATCCGTTCGTACGCCACCCGGCCCATCTTGGTATCGAAGAAAGCCCCGCGGAGCTTGTTCATGCTCGACTTCAGGGCCTGGGCCAGCTCTTCCGGTGAAATCTGCGTGTCTGGCTCGCCTTCGTTGAGGAGCAGGTTTGTCCCAGTCCAGCGGCTGCGCCGGGAGGTTCCAAGTGACGATGTTCCCTCGGACCTCTCGGGATGTTGCTGTTCCCTGGCTCCAAGGAGGTGAGTCACGCTGTTGATGAACCCGATGTGGGCAAAGGCCTGGGGAAAATTGCCCAGGGGTTGTTTCCAGAGCGGATCGTATTCCTCGGCGAAAAGCCCCAGATGATTCGCGGAGCCCTCCAGCCTGCGCAGCAGGGCCTCCGCTTCTTCCACACGGCCCAGTTCCGCCAAGCAGGTTACCATCCAGAAGGAGCAGAGCAGAAACGCGCCCTCCTCGCCCTCCAGTCCGTCCTCCGCGAAATAGCGGTAAACGAGCCCGTCCCGGACGAGCTCACGCTGCACAGCGTCCACGGTGGAAATCACCCGGGGATCGTCAAAGGGCAGAAATCCGAGCATGGGGATCAGCAGGGCGCTGGCGTCGAGGGCCTCCGTCTCGAAGTGCTGGACGAAGGCCCCCTTTTTCTCGCTGTACCCCTTTTCACAGACCTCGGCGTGGATGGCGTCCCGCGTGCGCTTCCAGAGCCCGGTGTCCGCCTCGAAGCCGTAGCGCCTGCCGATGGTGAGGCCCCGATCCAGGGCCACCCAGCACATCACCTTGGAGTAGACGAAGTGCCAGGGCCCGTCGCGCACTTCCCAGATCCCGAAGTCCCGCTCCCGCCAGACGGAGACCACATAGTCGCAGATCTGCTTCAGGCCGGGCCACTGGTCCGCCCCAATCTTGCCCACATAGTCGGAAAGCTTGAGAGCCGCGTCCATGAGCTCGCCGTAGATATCCAGCTGCTTCTGCTGGAAGGCGTCGTTGCCCACGCGCACCGGACGGGAACCCTTGTATCCGTCCAGATGGGTCAGCGTCTCCTCCGGAAGCTCCCGCTCCCCGCGCAGGCCGTACATGATCTGTATCCTGTCCGCGCCCTCCTGTTCGATGATCCGGCTTATCCATCCCAGAAAACGCTCGATCTCGAAGAGATGGCCCGTGTTGAACAGGGCCTCGAGCGTGAAGGCGGTGTCCCGGATCCAGGTATAGCGGTAGTCCCAGTTGCGCTCCCCGCCCACAACCTCGGGAAGCGAGGTGGTGGCCGCCGCCGCGATGGTCCCCTCGGGCTCGAAGAACAGGAGCTTGAGCACCAGCTGGGAGCGCTCCGTCATGTCCCGAAAACCCCGGTAATCCATGCTTCGGCCGGTCTCGTCCGTATCCAGCCAGCCCCGCCAGTAATCCGCGGTCTCCTGCAGGGACCGCTCCGTGGAAGGCAGATCGCAGGGAAGCACGTCCTCGCGGGAACAGCTTCCGGACTCCCCGCTCGTGCCCACCTTGAAGGAGGCCCTTTCCCCCTCCTCCATCCGCCAGCTGGCGAATGCGCCGTCCCGTTCCATGTTCAGGGGCACCGTCGCGGTCAGGGCCAGGCTCAGGCCGCCCCCTTCGGCAAGCGCTCCCCCCTCGATGGAGCGAATCACCGTTTCCGCGCGCGCGTAGTCAAAGCGGGGACAGAAATGCATCTCCAGGTCCATCCACCCCTGTTCCAGGGCGAGCAGACGGTAGAGGACATGGCGCTCCGCATTCGCGTTCTCCCCCGAGGAGACGGGCATGAAATCGGTAAGGCTCAGGACGCCGCTTCTGGTGCGGAATCGGGTCACCAGGATGTTCGTCCGCTCCAGGTATTCCGAGATCGCGTCGAACTCATCCGCCGGACGCACAGTCAGATAACCGCCCTTTTCCGTGTCCAGCAGGGCGCCGAAGACGGAGGGGGAATCCATGTGGGGAAAACAGAACCAGTCGATGGAGCCCAGCAGGCTGATCAGGGCCACCGTGCGCATGTCACCGATGATTCCGTAATTCTCGATGGGCTGGTATCGCAAGGCGCGCTCCTTGCCTGATTCTTCCTGAGACGAACTCTCGAAGGTATCCTGCGGCTTGCGACCCGGAGATCAGCATGAACGCCGTCCCTTCAGCAGTATCCGTATTCCAAGCCCCATGCGACAAGGACTGCCTCGCATTTTCATGTTTCCTTATGCCCGCGTGTTCCCGGGAATGAGGGTCGTATGGAAAAAGGGCCACCCCTTTGAAAAAAAGCGAACTGTAGATACTGCAAAATCGTCAGCATACTCTCCGACTCGCCGCGCTTGGCCATTGCTTTGCTAGTGACTTGCCCTGCTCAAGCTGTCATTAAGATGGAACATATGCGTGGGTATGCAGGGACTCAATAAAACCGAAGATTTACGCTGGACAAGGCGCTAGCCTTCAAGAAGCTCGGCGTATTCCGGAACCACGTCGTCGGTGAAGAGCTTCATCCCCTCCATGGTCAGGTCGTGGGTCAAAAGCTCCTCGATGACGGCAAAGGGGAGTGTCGCGATATGGGCGCCCACCTGGGCGGCCTCGCGCGTCTGGCGCGGATTGCGCAGGCTGGCCGCCAGGACTTCCGCCTCGTGCCCGTGGCGGGCCAGCAGGTCCGCGCATTCGGCCACGAGGTCGATCCCGGAGACGATGCCGTCGATATCCGGCACCTGCGCCGCATCCATGCCCTCTGCCGGAAAGTAGTCGTTCTTGGAGAAGGACATGTTGTTCAGTTTCCGCAAATGATCGTCCACCCTGCCGGCAAAGGGACTCACGATGGAGGCGCCGGCCTTGGCGGCGAGCAGGGCCTGCTCCGGAGTGAAGATCAGGGTGCAGTTGACCGGCACGCCTTCCCCGGTCAGGGTCCGTATGGCCTGGATGCCCTCGAAGTGGGTCTTCGCCCCCCTGCTGAACGCGGGGTCCACAGGGATCTTGACCAGGACGTTGCCCGCAACCGGATTGAAGGTCTCGTAGAGAAACCTCCCCTGCCTGACCATCGCCTCGTAGTCGCTGCCGATCACCTCCAGGCTCACCGGAACGTCTCCGGCCTCGGTGAGCAGGTTTTCCAGATACTGCCGCATGTCCACCTGCTCCCCCCTGTCCTGCATCGTGCCCACCGCCTTCTTGATCAGGGAGGGATTGGTGGTCACCCCGTCCAGGATGCCGTAGGACCTGGCAGACTTGATTTGCTCCAGGTCCGCGCTGTCGATGTAGATCTTCATAATGCGTCTGCTCCTTGACAGGCCGTTGAAAATCTTCAAATTGCCGCGTTGTCCGGCACCTATTTGAGGTGACAAAAGGGCTTCTGATTGACTTGCCTTCACAAATAGGTGCCGGATTCAAACTCTCATGGAGGCTCACTACGCCCCGGTGAAACAAAAGAAGGTTTCACGGGGTAAACCACGAGCTTGTCCGGCACTCACTTTTTTTATGTTTGCTCGTAACAGATTGAACTTCGGGAAATAAGTGAGTGCCGGGTCGCGCTGACCCTTGAAATTTTTCAACGGCCTGCTCTGTAAAGAGTTTTTCAACAGGCTGTTAGGCAAGAAGGGAACGGATCCTTTCCGCGATCGCGGCGTGATCCATGGCTTTCCCTGTTTTCCAGGTGTCACTCTTTTCTTGGCCCGCCTTGTCCGATCAAACGCAAGGAGCGAGCATAGTCCGTCGAAACCGCGGACGTTTTCAGCATAGGCCTTATTCTATAGTACACTCTGGGCGTTCCATGGACAACCCGCTTGCGGGAAATTTCCCCAATTTCGGACAAATACGTCGCGTCCGACAGGGTCCTTCTTCGAAGGAGATTCGGCTATTTGGCCCCGGAAGGGAGCAGACCGGACAAAAAAACCGGCATCCGGGGGCCAAGTGGGCCTCCGAGTGCCGGTTGTGGTGCTTATCCTTTCCGCGCCGGGGGATCAGTAGAAGGCCTCGTCCGCGCTCATGCTCTCCTCGGTGACGGTGTGACTGAAGCGCCTGTAGCTCCAGATCTGATACAGGAGCACGATGGGCACGAAGATCAGGGCAACCACGAGCATGATGGTCAGGGTCAGCTGGCTGGAGGAGGCGTTGTTCAGTGTCAGGCTGTATGCCGGGCTGAGGCTGGAGGGGATCAGGGCTGGATAGATCCCTGCCACTCCGAAGAGGGCGGACCCGGCAATGGTCACCGCGGAGGCGATCCAGGCCGCGCCCCAGCGCTGCAGGGCGATCATCCGGCGCATTCCCAAGAGTCCGGCCACTGCCAGAAGGGGCACTACCGCAAGCCAGGGATACAGCATATAGTTGGAGTAGAGATTGGTGGACACCGCGGACAGGCCCAGGAAGAGCACCAGCAGGATGGTGAGGACCGGCCAGACCCCTTGGGCCAATCGACCACTCCTGGCCTGGAGCCGGCCCTCGGTCTTGTAGCAGGCCCAGATGCTGCCGTGCATGACAAAGAGCGCGACAAAGACCAGCCCGCCCAGGAGGCCATAAATGTTCAACAGTCCGAAGAAGCTCCCCTGATAGACGCCCTGGGCGTCGATGGGGAGGCCCCGAAAGATGTTGGCAAAGGCCACTCCCAAGAGCAGGGCCGGAAGGAAGCTGCCGAGGACGATGCCTGTTTCCCACACGGCCTTCCAGGTCCTGTTGTCCAGCTGGGACCGCAGCTCCAAGGAGACCCCCCTGAGGATGAGGCCCACGAGCAGGAGCATGAATGCGGTGTAGAGCCCGCTGAACAGGGAGGCATACACCTCCGGGAATGCCGCGAAGGTCACCCCGCCGGCGGCGATGAGCCAGACCTCGTTGCCGTTCCAGAAGGGACCGATAGTGTGCAGGAGAATCTCCTTCTCCTTTTCCTCCCGGCTCAGGAAGGGATAGATCATGCCCACGCCAAAATCGAATCCGTCCAGGACAAAGTAGACGATCCACAGGACCGCCCAGAGCAGAAACCAAGTGCTTTCCAGCATGCCGTCACCTCCTCGCGGCGTTGTGAGCTATTGAACAGGGCCGGCATTGCGGCCCGCCTTGTTGTGCCCGACGGCTTGAGCAGCCCACTGTCAGGGGCATACCGCCTAGCAGCCTGTGGAAAAAGGCCTTGTCAGGCAGGGCGTTCAAAAAATTCCAAGTGCAAGGCGCGAAAAAAGTTCAAGGTCGTAGCGTAGTCAGCCTACGTGAGAGTTTGAACTTATTGAAGCAACGCAGCAATTGGAAGATTTATGAACGCCCTGCTAGGCATAAGGATCGCGCCTGGCGAACTTGACCAGGAGGAAGATGTCCACGAATCCCAGCAGGAGATAAAGCACCGTCAGCAGGACCAGGGAAAAGCCCACCTGGGCCGAGGCCACGGGAGAGGCCGCCTCCGAGGTCCGCATCAAACCATGCACAATCCAGGGCTGCCGCCCCACTTCAGCCAGAACCCAGCCCAGCTCGATGGCGACATAGGGAAGCGGTATGGCGTAGAGGAGTACCCGAAGAAGCCGGGGGCTCTCCGTGAGACGGTTCCGCTTGATCCAGGCCCAGATGCAGAGGATGGGAAAGAGGAAGCCAAGGCCCATCATGATCCGGAAGGAATAGTAGGTGATCGCCACAGGCGGCCGGTTCTTTTCCGCAAAATCGGACAATCCCTTCACTTCCGCAGAAGGCGAGTGATAGGCGAGCAGGCTGAGCCCCGAAGGAATGGGCAGGGCG
>Ga0207714_1002413_pt1 | contig 11302 bp, 10 predicted proteins | sample PonA232FremontCA_2_FD_187270 | JGI IMG/M metagenome (GOLD analysis project Ga0207714, IMG submission 187270) | Marine sediment microbial community from Fremont, CA, USA - Pond A23 Sediment 2 (SPAdes) | ecosystem: Environmental > Aquatic > Marine > Unclassified | place: USA: Fremont, California... | reverse complement strand
GTCTCGGCGAGGACGACGCCGACGCCCTGGGTGCCCTCGAGGAGCTTGATCACCACCGGCGAGCCGCCGACGAGCTGGAGCAGGTCGTCGGTATCGTCCGGCGAGTGGGCGAAGCCGGTGGCCGGCATCCCCACCCCCTCGCGGGAGAGCAGCTGCATGGAGCGCAGCTTGTCCCGGGAGCGGCTGATCCCCTGGGACTCGTTGAGCGGGTAGGTGCCGAGCATCTCGAACTGCCGCAGCACGGCCGTGCCGTAGAAGGTGATCGAGGCGCCGATCCGCGGGATGACGGCGTCGTAGGGCTCGAGCTTCTGCCCCTTGTAGTGGATCTCGGGGTTGCTCGTGGCGATATTCATGTAGCAGCGCAGCGGGTCGATGACCCGCATCTGGTGCCCGTGGCTCTCCCCGGCCTCGACCAGGCGCCGGGTCGAGTAGAGCCGCGGGTTGCGCGAGAGCACGGCGATCTTCATAAGCCTGCAGGCCCTCTATCGGGGGGTGGTGACGGCACGGGCACGGCGGACCCGCCCCATCAGGTAGGAGGCCTGCGGATCCACCAGGAAGCGCCCGGCCAGGGCGGTACGCCCGAGCAGCATGCGAAAGCGCATGGTATCGCGCGCGGCCAGGGTCAGCTCCGCGGTCCAGCTCGTATCGCCCAGGCGCAGCAGGGTCTCGATCACCCAGCGCTCCTCGCAGTGCCCGCCGGAGTCGGTAACGGGCCTTCGATCCGTCACCGGGGCCTCGCGCCAGATGGGCCCACTGGCGCCGTACCGGCGCGGGTGCAGCCCGAAGCGGACCCAGGTCCAGCCGTCCCGCTCGAAGGACTCGATGGCGAAGGTGTGCAGCGCCGAGGTCCGCGCGCCGGTGTCCACCTTGGCCTTGAGCCGGTCGATGCCCAGCCCCGGCAGGCCCACCCACTCCCGCCAGCCGAGCCGGACAGGGGCCGTCAACCGTCGCTCCCCTGCCGTGGCGGCGCCGGGATCAGGGCGTTGCGCCGGGCGGCGTAGGCGCCGTAGCCGGGCCGCGAGGCGCGGAGCCGCCCCTCGAGCAGCGGCACCCCGGAGACCCGCAGCAGCAGGCCGGTCATGGCCAGGGGCGCGAAGACCGTCCACCAACCACCGCTCGCCGCGGCGAGGCCCCAGAGCCCCCACCAGACCAGGGCCTCGCCGAAGTAGTTCGGGTGGCGGCTGTAGTGCCACAGCCCCGCGGCGCAGACCCGGCCGGCGTTGGCCGGGTCCGCGCGGAAGCGCGCCAGCTGCCAATCGGCCACCGTCTCGTAGAGCCAGCCGGCCAGGGCGACCGCCACGCCGGCCACCGCCAGCGGGCTCGCCCAGGCCGCCGCGCTGCCGTGGCTAATGGCGTGGAGCAGCGGCGTGGCCACCAGCCACAGCGCCACCGCCTGGAGCCAGAAGACGGTGACCAGGCTGCGTAGCGCCCACCACCGCCCGCCGGCCTCCCGCAGGGCGCGGTAGCGCGGGTCCTCGCCCTGGCCCCAGCTCCGCCAGGCCAGGTACGCGGTCAGCCTCATCCCCCAGAGGGTCACCAGGGCCACCACGAGCCAGCCGGCGGCCGGCCAGCCGGCCAGGGCCTGGTAGAGCCAGGCCAGGGCCACGAGCCCGGCGCCCCAGAAGCGGTCCACCAGGCTCGCATCCCGGGCGCGCAGGCTGTACGCCCAGACGCCGGCCATCAGCGCCAGCACCGCCCCCAGCCCGATCAGGGCCGAACCGAACATCCGCGTACCCGCTCGACTGCCGGCCTATGCCGTATATACCTAACGTAACCGCCAAGCCTGGCGCAGCCAATGGCGCAGGCGGTACCCTGGGCCGCTCGCCCGGATGCAGGAGCCTACGCCATGCGCATACTGATCTCCGGCGTGGTGATGTTCCTCGTCATGATGGCCATCGTCGCCCTGGCCCGCGACACCCTCTTCCGCCCCCCGGCGGAGGCCGAGCTGGATCTCACCGCGCTGGGCAACGACACGCCCCGCGAGGCGCTGAGCGAGGGCCTGTCGGATCTGGCGTTCGAGTGCACGGGCGACAAGCGCGGCCTGGAGGCCGGCGAGCGGGCCTGCTTCGCGCCGGTGAGCCGTGTCGGCGACTACGAGGCGGACTACCTGGCCCTGTTCCTCGACGCCGAGCAGGAGCTCGCCGCGGTCAACATCGTCTTGGACCCGGACCGCCAGCAGGCCAACCGGCAGCGGATGCGCGAGGCCCTCGGCGAGCCGACCCGGGAGATGGCCAACGGGCGTACCTGGCTCGTCTGGGAGCGGGACCAGCAGCTGATCCTGACCCACAAGGAGCCGGCGGCGACGTCGGACGCGCCGGTGCTGATGTGGTTCCGCAACGCCCAGCTCATGGAGCGGCTCCTCCCCGAGCCGTCGTAGCGGCGGGCGTATCGCCGAGGACGAGGAGCTGGCCGCAGGGCGGCTGCACGTCCCCCCAGGCCGGCGGCACCGCCCAGAGCACGGGCCACGGCGGGTGGAAGCGCGCCGGGCCCTGCAGGTCGGTGAGGACCAGACCCTGATCCGGGGCGTGGCGATCCGCCTCCTCGAGCAGCGGGGTGAAGTCCGTCCCCCCGCCGCCCGCGAAGGTCAGCTCCGCCGCCGGGCAGCACCCCGGCTCCAGGTGCGCCACGCGGCGGACCTGCTCGTCGCCGATGACGAGCACCAGCTCCGCCTCGCTGCGCCGGGTGATGGCGGCCACCTCGCCGGCGAAGCGGGCTAGCAGCGCCTCGTCGATGGAGCCGGAGGCGTCCACCACCAGGGCCAGCCGGGGCACCCGGCGCGCGGTGACGACCCCCGGCTCCCAGGGGATGCGCCGGCCGCCGGGCGTGCGGCCGCGGTTGGCCAGCCAGGAGCGCGACGGCCGCGACCAGGACCGATCCGGCTGCCGGGCCAGGCCCCGCGCCAGCCGGGTCCGCAGGATGTGCTCCCAGGGCGTGCGGGGCACCGGCCGGTCGGCGAGCAGGCCGCGCAGCATGGAGAAGGCCCCGTCGCTGGCGTGGGCGCGCAGCAGCCGCTCCGACCAGGTCCGGGTCCGCTCCGCCTCGGCCTCGGGCTGCTCGTCCGCCGGCGCCGGGCACAGGTCGCGCTCGGCGCCGGCGCCGAGCTGGCGCAGCCGCGCCGCCCGGGGGCCGTCCGGGCGCGGCCGGGGGCGCTGCTGCCGCCCCGCCCCGCCGTCGCCACCCCCCTGCCCACCGCTGCGCCGGCCGGCGCCGCCGCGGCGGTCGTCCACGGCGCGGTAGAGCCGCTCCACGTCCCACACCAGGAGGGCGCGCTCCGCCGAGGCCTCGGGCTCCTGGAGGACGTCGCGCAGGACCTGCTCCAGGGTCACTGCCCCCGGCGGCAGGGCCAGCCAGTCCAGGTGGCCGAGGGTGGCGTTCACCAGCGCATCGGCGCAGTAGTTGAACAGCTCCTCGTCGACGTCGCCGACCACGCCGGCCAGCGCCTCCTGGCGCTGGGGGTGGCGCAGGGCCACGTGGAGGACCTCGTGGGCCACCCGGCCCACCTGCTCCGCCCGCGGCAGGGCCTCGAAGGCCGGGGCGTAGTAGAGGGTGCGGCCGTCGTTGGCCACCGGCACGTCGAGCTCGTCGGCGGCCACGTCGCGGTGGCGCGCCCACAGGGCCAGGCCGCCGGTGGCCGGGGCCTGCTCGACCATGGCCCGCACCGCCGGGGTGCCGCGGTGGGTGTACGGCTCAGCCGGCGTCATCGCCGCGCTCGGCGAGATAGCGCTGGTAGGCGGGGCTGTCGAGGATGGCGCCCTCCAGGCCCTGCGCCAGGCCGCGCTGGAAGAGCAGCTCCAGGGTCAGGGTCTGCGCCTCGCGCGCCGGCAGCGGCGTGCCGCCGCGCATCTCCGGGTACTGCTCGACGATCTCCAGCGCCCGGGCCATGGTCGCCGCATCCGATACCGCCGCCACCAGGCCGTAGACCAGGCCGTAGAGGCCGTCGAGGGTCGTCGGCAGCAGCGCCGCGGTCTCCGGGCCGGGCTGCGCGGCGAGCAGCCGGGTAACGTCGGTAGCGGCCTGGAGCTCGTCGAGCACGCCGAAGAACTCCGCGGCGTTGGCGGCGCCGATCCGCCCCTGGACGAAGAGCCGCCGCGCCTCGTCGCCCAGGCCGGCGCGCAGCACCGCGGAGACATCCTCCCAGCCGCGCGGGCTCGCCCCCACCAGGTGGTCGTTGGCCAGCTGCGCGGCGGTGTCGTCCAGCCGGTCGGCGCGGACCCGCAGGAAGGCCATCACCTCCGGCGCCAGCCCCCGCTCGGCGGCGTAGCCCAGGAAGGCCTCCAGGGCCGTCTGGACGTTGAAGTGGAACATCCGGTCGGCGAGCGCCGTACCCATGTCGTGGCTGACCGCGCCCTGGAAGCGGGCGTTGCCCGCCGCCACCACCTGCCAGCCGTCGGGGAGGCGGTACTCGCCCACCTTGCGGTCGAGGATCAGGGAGTAAGCGGAGATCTGCAGGCGCTGATCGGCGGCGGTGATCTCGTCGAGGAAGAGGATCCCCTCGGGCTGCTCCGGGCCGGGCAGGAACTCCGGCGGGAACCAGACCGTGCGCTGCTGCTGCTCGTCGGCGTAGATGGCGCCGCGGATATCCACCGGCTCGATGGTGGTCAGGCGCAGGTCCACCAGCGGCACGCCGTAGTGGGCCGCCACCTGCGCCACCACCGACGACTTCCCCACCCCCCGCGTGCCCCAGAGCATGGTCGCCCGGCGGCGCAGGGCGGGCTCGGCGTACTGCTCGATGAGCGCCCGCTTGGCGGCGGCCACCGAGACCGCGGGGATGTTCATCGGATCAGCGCTCATCGCCCCCGCCCTGCCAGCTCGTCACCGTCAGCGGCCGCGGCAGCGGCGGCCGGTCCACCAGCGGTACCTCGTAGCCGGAGAACAGCAGCGCGCCGACGGCGAGCAGCGGCGGCACGCCGTGGAGCCACGGCGGCATCTCCCCCTCCGGCAGGAGCACGCCGAAGATCGGCACCGCCGCGAGGATCAGGAGGAAGGCGGCCATCGGCAGGACCCGGCGCCCCGCCGCCGCCCAGCGCTGCCGCCGGAAGCGCTCGTGGTAGGCCCGCGGCGGCGCGGCGAGGACCGCGCTCAGGTGGGCCACCAGGCGCAGCGCCTTGGCCTCCACGTCCGGCCGGCGCTGCGGCTCGTGGCGGCGCACCGCCACGGTGCTCTGCCAGGCGCCGCCGCGCCAGAGCAGCGGCCGCCAGGCCCAGCCGAGGACGCCGAGCAGGTCCTCGGGCAGCGCCGGCTCGCCGTCCGCATGGGGGGTGATCTCGATGCGTGCCGGCAGGCCCGCGCCCCGGGAGGCGTCCAGCCGGACCCGGCGGCCCGCCACCCGGGCCTCGGCGCCGGTGGCGTGCCAGGGCACCGCCGCCGCGCCGGGCGGGGCGGCGCCGGCCCGGTAGCTGAACGCCACCCGGCAGCCGCCGATCACGGCGAAGAGCGCCTGCGGCTGCCAGGCCTCGCGCAGCGCCAGGAGCGCCGCCGGATCCGGGCCGGCAGAACGGAGCACGGCGCTGGCCCCGTCGGGCTCGGTGAAGGTGCAGATCAGCTCGAGGTCGCCGCTTTCCGGGCACACCAGGGTGCGCGCCTCGGCCAGCCCCGCCTCGGCGACCCCGTCGCCGGCGGGATCGCCGGCCGCGGTCAGCGGGTGGGCGGCAGCGTGGAAGGCGGTCCGGCGGCGCTCCCGGTCCGTCGCGGCCAGGTCGACCTGCCACCCCGCCCGGCTGAAGGGGGCGGCGAGGCGCAGGATCTCGTGGTGGGTCAGCGGCCTGGCCAAGGGCGCGGCTCCGGACTAGCGGCTATACGCCGAGTCTACGCCGGGCGGCGCGGGTCGGTGAGCCCACTCCGTACAGGGTTATGCCGCGCCCCTACGCTGCCGGCGCGGAGGCGCCGAGCCCCCGCGCTGGCCGGCGGCGGCCGCCCGGGGTCAGCCGTGGGGCCGCAGCAGCGCCCCGCTGCCCAGCTTGATCACCGTCGCCACGAAGACGATGCCGATGACCAGGGTCGTGGCGGCCACCAGCACCATGACCGCGAGGCTGGCAGCCGGGCCGAAGTAGGCCTGGGTGAAGTGCTGGCTGGCCATGCTGAAGGCCGCCAGCGGGAAGGTATAGCCCCACCACGAGGGGTAGTACGGCACCCGGACCAGCCGCGGCACCCGGATGAGCAGCAGGAGGAAGGTGAACAGCGCCTTGTAGTAGAGCAGCCGGCCGACGATACCCGGCTCGCCGCCGTCCATCAGGGCGACCCAGGCCAGGTAGGCGGCTGCCGGCGCCGCCAGCAGGATGAACAGCGTCGGCAGCAGGAACTCCGGCAGGTTCGGCGCGCAGATCAGCCGGTAGTAGATCAGGGTCATCAGGATGAGCCAGAAGAAGATCCCGACGCTGAAGAAGAACCAGCCGATCTCCGGGTAGCCGGCCTGGGCCGCCGTGATGGGGACGACCACATTACCCACGGCCGGGATGTACCAGACCGGGTTGAGGGAGGCGAGCTCCATCTGGCGGAGGGTCCAGCTCGTGACGATGGCCAGGACCACGATCAGCTGCAGAGCCGCCCCGCTGCCCCAGAGGATCGTGGACAGCGGCTCCGTGCCGGCGGATAGCCCGCCGAGCAGGACCAGGGAGATGGGCACCGCGGGCAGGAAGTTGATGAGCACCGGATGGGCGATCTCGCCCCACGCGGCACGGGGGTAGAGGAGCCCCTTGAGCCCGTAGGCGAGGGCCATGGCGACGAAGCTGGCCGCGGCGAGCAGCGCGATCCCGTCACCCACGGCCCCGGGCCAGCCCCAGAGCGCCTGGCTCCGGTACCAGACCAGGGCCAGCCCGGCCAGCCCCATCGTGGCGGTGAACAGCGGCAGCGGCAGGTGAGCCAGGCTCACCCGTCCCCGGTCTTGCTGACGCATGCGCTCCACTCCAGCCATTCGCTCACAAAGTCAATAGATTAATGGCTGTGCATGTCGTTGTCAGCCGCCTGCGCCTCGTCGAGCCGCAGGCTCACGTACACGAGGTCCGGATCGCCCTCGCTCGGCTCGATCTGGAAGCCCATGGCCTCGTTGATCCGGAGCATGGGCTGGTTCTCGCGCAGCACCTCGCCGAAGATCTCGCGGATCCCGCGCCGGCGCGCGTACTCCACGATCCGGTGCATCAGCATGGGCCCGAGCCCCATGCCGGCCACCGAGGGATCGAGCATGATGTCGTACTCGGCCCCCTCCAGGTCCGGATCCGCGCTGATGTGGACCATGCCGAAGAGCTTGGCGCGCCCCGGCTGCCCCTTGTCGGTGATCACCAGCGCCATCTCGCGGTCGTAGTCGATCTGGGTCAGCCGCGCCGCCAGCTCCTGGGGCAGGCTGCTCAGCGCCTGGAAGAAGCGCATGCGCACCTGCTCCGGCGGCGTGCGCTCGACCATGGCGTTGAGCTGCGGGCCGTCCTCCGGCACCACGGGGCGCAGGTCGAGGCGCTGCCCGTCGGGCAGCTCGATCTCCTCGGCCAGCTCCTGGGGGTACGGGCGGATGGAGAGGTAGGCCGCCGGATCGCCGCGGTGGGGGTGGATGCGGACGCGCGCGTCGAGGGCCGTGACCCCCGCCCCCGTGGCCCACAGCGGGTTGATGTCCAGCGAGTCGACGGCCCCGAAGTCGATGACCATCTGCGAGAGCTTGACCAGGGCCAGCGCCACGGCGTCCAGGTCCGGGCTGCGCACCCCGCTGTCCGCCAGGAGCCCGTAGATGCGGGTGCGCTCCATGATCTCCCGGGCCAGGTGCATGTTCAGCGGCGGCAGCCCGTACGCCCAGTCGGCGATGGCCTCGGTCTCCGTGCCGCCGTGGCCGAAGTAGAGCACCGGCCCGAACGGGCCGCCGGGGCGCACCCCGACGGTGAGCTCGAAGGCCCCCTCGCGGCGGCTCATGGGCTGGATGGCGAAGCCGTCCACCGCCACGCCGTCGCCGCTGAGCCGGCCCAGGCGCTCGAGCATCGCCTGCGCCTCGGCGCGCACGGCCTCCGGCCCGTCGAGATCCAGCGCCACGCCGCCGACCTGGGACTTGAGCTGCACGTCCGGCGACATCAGCTTGAGGGCCACCGGCCGGCCCAGGGCCTCGGCCACCTCGGCCGCCTCCGCCGGATCGCTGGCCCGGCGCGTGTCCACGCAGGGGATGTCGTAGGCGTTGAGCAGGCGCTGGGTCTGGTACTCGTTGAGGTAGTCGCGGCCGGCGGTGAGTGCCGCCGAGAGGATCAGACGGGCCTGCTCGTGGTCCACGGTGAAGTCCTCCGGCAGCGACGGCGGCGCCTGCATCAGCAGCGTCTGGCTGCGCCGGTACTGCAGCAGCCGGCTGAAGGCGCGTACCGCCTCCTCCGGGTAGGTGAACGCCGGCACCGCGTCCGTCAGCCGCTGCAGCCCCGCCTCGCCGGCAGAGGGGTCCCAGGCGGCGAGCACCGGCTTGCGCAGCCGCTTGGCGTGGCGGGCGATCACCTCCGCCACCGCATCGCCGTCATCGGCCGAGCCCGGCGCCTTCAGCGCCAGGATGCCGCTGATATGCCGGTCCTTGCCCAGGACGTCCAGGACCTGCTCGTACGTCTCCGCGGTGGCCTCGCTGCCCAGGTTGAGCGGGTTGGCGCTGGTCTCCCGGTGGCGCGCCAGCCCCTGGAGCGCCTCGGCGCTCTCCTCGGACAGCTGCTGCGGGCAGGCGTCGTAGCGGCGCAGGGCGTTGCTCGCCAGCAGGCTCATGCTGAGGCTGTTGCCGAAGATCGCCAGCGGCCCGTCGCGACCGGGAACGCGGCTGTTATCGAGCAGCTCCACGGCGCTGAACAGCTCCTCCAGGTCGTCCACCCGCACCACGCCGGCGCGCCGGAAGGCGGCGTCGTAGACGAAGTCATCGACCTCGTCCCGGCCCACCTGGGGCGGCTTGAGGATGATCACCGGCTTCATGCGCGCCAGCCGGCGCAGGGCCGACATGAACTTCCGTGCCCGGCGCACCCGCTCCAGGTAGACGACCACCGCCCGGGCCCGGTGGTCGGTGGCCAGGTAGTCGAAGCTATCGCCCAGGTCCAGATCGGCCGCGGCGCCGATGTGGATGACGTGGGACAGCCCGGACGTGTTCCGCCGGCACCACTGCAGCGCCGCCCCGGCCGTGGCCCGGGACTTGGTCACCAGCGCCGCCCGCCCTGGCGCCAGGCCGACGGGCATCGTGGCGGCGTGCAGCCCCAGGTGCGGGGCGCTGATACAGCTGCTGCCCGGTCCGGCGACGCGGACGAGGTGGGGCTTGGCGGCGTCGAGGATGGCCTGCTCGAGGGCCTCGCGCTCCTCGCGGCTGATCCCCTTGGGGACGTCGCGGGTGATGATCACGCCGCGGGTGCCGGCCTCGCCGAGGGCCCGGATCAGCGCCGGGGCCTGATCCACGGGGCGGGTGATGACGGCCAGCTCCGGGGTGGTGGGCAGATCGTCTACACTGGCGAAGACGGGCACCCCGACGAGGGCGTCGATCCCCGCAACCACGGGCATCAGGGGGCCCTGGAAGGGCTCGCTGAGCAGGTTGCGGAGGATGTGGCGGTCGGTCTCGCTCCCCTCGCCGAGCAGCGCGATGGAGCGGGGCTGGAGAAGACTCTCGAGATTGCGTACGGTCATCGGGATCGGGACCTTGTCGGACGCTGCGCTGCAACACGGCCAGTCTAAGGCCCGCACCGGCCCGGGGCCAGATCCGTCTCCGAGGGAGCCGCGGATCCGCGACCCCGCCGCGTAGCGCAGCGCCCGGCAGCAACGGCCTGGGAGGAGCACGCCTTGGCGGCTGAGGACACGGAGGCATGGATCCAGCGCGCCGTTCAGGGGGCCCTGGCCGACGTCGCCCCGGAAGCGGACCCGGGACGCCTGGCCCCCGATCGCAGCCTCCACACCCAGCTCGGCCTCGACTCCGTGGACTTCCTGCGCTTCATCGCCGCCCTCGAGCGCCGGGCCGGCATCACCATCCCCGGGGCCCACAGCCACCGGCTCTCGACGCCGGCGGGGTGCCGGGCGTACCTGCGCGCGCACGCCCCCGCCGGGCCGCGCCCCTAGGGGCGGATCAGCCCCTGCGCAGCGCCCCGGGATCGGCGGCGGCGCCGAGGCCCGGCCGGGCGGACTCGGCCGCAGCGCCTGGCGCCGCGGGTAGCGTCAGCCCGACCGCCGCCAGCACCCGCGACAGCTCGGCGTCCAGCCCCGTGGTGAGGGTCAGCGGCTCGCCGCTTGCCGGATGGGGGACGGAGAGCCCGGTCGCCACGAGCATCAGGCGGCGGCAGGCGTAGTGCGAGCGGTACAGGCGGTTGTGGGCGCTGTCGCCGTGGCTGGTATCGCCGACAACGGGGTGGCTGAGCGCCTTCATGTGCCGGCGCAGCTGGTGCCGCCGCCCGGTGAGCGGGCGCAGCTCGAGGCGGGTGTAGCGGGCGGTGCTGTAGCGCGAGACCGGGATGGGGAGCTCGGTCCAGGCCAGCGGGTTGTAGTCGGTGACCGCCTCCTGGGGCGGCCCGCCCCGGCCGCGCCGGCCGGCGCCGAGGGGGCGGTCGACACGCCCGGGCGCCTCGAGCCAGCCGCGGGCCACGGCCTGGTAGCGCTTGCCCACCCGGTGCTCGCGGAAGGCGGCGGCCAGGGCGCCGGCGGCCTCGGGATCGAGGGCGAACAGCAGCACGCCGGCGGTGGGGCGGTCGAGCCGGTGGACCGGATAGACCCACTGGCCGCCGAGCTGGTCGCGGACGCGCTGCAGGGCCACGTCCCGGTCCGGATCGAGCTCGCTGCGGTGGACGAGCAGCCCCGCGGGCTTGTAGACGGCGACGAGCCGGTCGTCCCGGTAGAGGAGCGGCAGGCGCCCGTCGCTGTCGGCGGGCGTTCCGCTCGCGCCCGGCTCGCTCACGCGTCGCCCTCCCCCAGGACCTGCTCCGCGCGCTGCGCCGCGAAATCGAGCATCCGGCCCACCGAGCGCCGCGCCGCCACGGCGGTCTCCGGGTCCACGTGCACCTCGGGCGCCCCCGCCTCCAGCGCCGTCGCCAGGCTCCGCAGCCCGTTCAGCGCCATCCACGGGCAGTGCGCGCACGACCGGCACGTGGCGCTGCGGCCCGCCGTCGGCGCCTTGAGCAGCGTCTTCCCCGGCGCCGCCTCGTGCATCTTGTGGAAGATGCCGGCGTCGGTGGCCACGATGAACGTCTCCGCATCCAGCTCCGTCACCGCCCGGATGAGCTGCGAGGTCGAGCCGACTGCATCGGCCTGCTCGATCACCGGCGCCGGCGACTCCGGGTGGACCAGCACCTTGGCCGCCGGGTGCTCGCGGCGCAGCGCCGCCAGCTCCACGCCGCGGAAC
>Ga0207714_1002412_pt1 | contig 11302 bp, 13 predicted proteins | sample PonA232FremontCA_2_FD_187270 | JGI IMG/M metagenome (GOLD analysis project Ga0207714, IMG submission 187270) | Marine sediment microbial community from Fremont, CA, USA - Pond A23 Sediment 2 (SPAdes) | ecosystem: Environmental > Aquatic > Marine > Unclassified | place: USA: Fremont, California... | reverse complement strand
CGACCGGCCCGCCGGTCGACCCGTCGGCCGGGTCGTCGTCCGGCCCGCTATCTGTCATCGTCCGGTGTAGCGGGGCGGCGGGTTTACACGTAACGGCATCGACCCGGCGCCGAAGGGACTTAGGCGTGGCTGCCGTGAGTCCGGTATGGCCCTCGACATTGCGACCCCCGACCCGCCGGAGCTAGAGGCGATGGACCCCAACGAGTACGAGGACGCGGAGATCGTCGGCGACACCGACTACCGTCGCGAGGAGATCGAGTCCTTCCTCCGCGAGGGGGCGTGGGAGGAGGCGTTCGCCGAGTGGGCCGCCGACACGGGCATGACCGAGGAGGACTTCGCAGTCGTGCGGGACCTGGGCCTGCTCGGGCGCTTTGATTTCTTCTGGGACTCGCATGCCGACCGGGTCGGGTACCACGCCCCCGGCCTGCCGGAAGACTGGAAGGAACGGGAGATCCACCCCGACATCGACTCCTGGGGGACCGTCTCGGCGATCAACGCCGGCCTGACCGAACTCGGCCAGGTGGTGTGTGACGTGCTCAAAGCCGACTACATCGGCTGGGAGACCGACTACGAGGCTCCCGACGACCTGCCGGACTTCTGAGCGGCTCCTGGACTGCGAAGAGGCGCCGCGCCCGAAAGGGGTTTCCGGCGGGGTCGCCGTGTCCGGGGTATGAGCCTCGAGGAGCTGACCGGGGACATCGAGTCGACGTACGGCGACCTGGGCGAGGAGCTACCGGTGGACCTGGACCGCGAGACCCGCAACGAGCTGGCGATGCTCGTCGCCGTCATGGAGCCCGACGACCCCGACGAACTGGTCCGGCGGGCGGTCCACATGCTCTTTCAGACCGCCGTCGAGACCGGCACGCTCGATTTCCACCTCCGGAGCGGCTACGACGTCACCTACGACGAGTACCTCTCGGGGATGACCTTCGACGAGATGGGGGCGAGCTTCCCCCAGCAGGGGCAAAACGACGACCGCCGTTACCAGTTCTAGCGACGTCTGTCGCGCCACGTACCCACAGATTCGGAACTGAGTCGGCGGAAAACACCCCCTTGAGAGAGGGTAAGGCGGTCGTGGTCGGCGTCTGTTCGGTCGGTGTTGAGCACGATCGAGATGCCGGAGTCGTGTGCGAATCCAGCGACGGTCACGACGGCATCGGAGCCGAGCCCGGAAGTTTCGATGTCGAACGCGACTGGTTCGAGGTCGTCCATACCCATACATCACACCACCCCGACAAGGGCATTCCAGGGCTGGTTCGCTGTCTCAACGTCCGACTCCGAAACTACGAAACGGCACGGTTCGGTATTTACGTATGGCTACAGACGCACACCCTATGATCCACGACGCCCGGGTGCTCGAGGACGATTTCCTTCCGCGGGAGGTCGCCCACCGGCACGACGAGATGAACCACCTCTCGGCGGCACTGGAGCCAGCTGTTGCGGGTAACCGGCCGGAGGACGTCCTCATCGAGGGGCCGAGCGGGGCCGGCAAAACCTGTATCGCCCGGTACGCCGTCACCGAACTCGAACGCGAAGTCCTCGACATCGAGACGCAGTACATCGACTGCTGGCAACACTCCAACCACTTCCGCATCCTCTACAAGATCCTCGAAGGCGTCAGCACGACCTACGACATCCACCGGTCGACGCCCCGCGACGAGATGGTCGAGCGGCTCGAAGCGGTCGAGCAACCGTACGTCATCATCCTCGACGAGGCCGACCAGGTCGAAGACCCCGACCTCCTCCGGGAGCTGTACGGGATCCCGGCGGTCAGCATGATCCTCATCGCCAACCGCGAGCGGGATATCGTCGGGACACTCGACGAGCGCCTCCAGTCCCGGCTCCGAAGCGCGACGACCATTCGTTTCGACCAGTACACCGACGCCGAACTCGAAGCGATCCTCGCCGACCGGATCGAGTGGGGGCTCGATCCCGGAGCCACGACTGACGAGCAGGTCACACGCATCGCCAGTGCGGCTGCGGGTGATGCCCGTGACGCGATCGGGATTCTCCGCTCGGCAGCCCGGAGTGCGGAACACGCGGGAGCCGGGACCCTCCGCGACACCCACATCGAGACGGCGATCCCGGAGGCACGAGCGACGATCCGACAGAAGAGCCTGGAGAAGCTGACCGACCACCAGCGCGTCGTCTATGACATCCTCGACGACAGCGGCCCGCTGTCCCCGCAGGGACTCTACGCGCAGTACCAGTCGGCTGTCGACGACCCGCGGACGAAGCGGACGCTCACCAACTACCTGGGGAAACTCGACCAGTACAACCTCATCGAAGCCGAGGGGCGGGGTCCGAGCCGGACCTACCGGGTCGTCACCCGACGGCGCCCTGCCGAGTGACTCACGGGGTGGATTCAGTACTCGCGATAGGCGCTAACCTCACCCGCCGGAGTTCGAATGACGACCGTATCCCCGGCGTCGTCGATGGCAGCTACGCCCCGGCCCAAGGTCAGGATTCGCTCGTCGCTGTCTTCCGGTGCGGCCGGCCCGTCTCCGGTGTAGATCACGGCACGCTCTCCAGGCGAAAGGGGCTCCTCGGCCGTGATTGTCTCCGTTTGCTCCTCGTAGTCGACCGTGTAGCCGTCCAGCAGAAGCGGGCCGCCGCCCGTATGCTCCACAATAATCGCCTCACCGTTGGTCCGGTCGTCAGCCGGTGTATCTGGGGCTGTGCCACTCCCGTCACCGTCGATGGTCGTGATTTCGAGCCCATCTGGAGCCGGACCGGTTGCGAACTGGAGCAGGTCCGCAAACCGATACGGCGTCCCGTCCTCGCCGCGACTTTCGGAGATAGGCCGGGGAAGAGTTGGCGTCCATTCCGGCTCCTCGGTGACGAATGCACGCGGGTCGGCAGCGACCATCCCTGTAATCACCTCACCGACGATGCGACTGCCAAGGGCACCGAGCCGGTCGCCGCCCTGTTGTTGAGCTGCTTCCGCGAGTACGTACAGCCACAGTGGCGCCTCCGTGTCTGCCCCCCGGTGGACAGAACTGAGATAATCCGCGAAACTCTCCCCCCCAGGCAGGCGGAGTTCGCCGTTTGAGAGGGGATCGATATCCATCGTTGCGGCGAGCGCCTGTCCGGAAGGCAGGCCAAGCGCCTGTCCGCGGAGGAGGTTACGGACGGCGAGTGACTTCGGCCCCTCGCTGATAAACGGCAACCGTAGTAGCGCCGGCGGAAGCGCGCAATCGATCGGGCGTCCACGTTGTGCGGTCGACTGTTCTCCGTCGCCGGGGTGGTGGTCGAAAAAGTACCCCCACTCGATGGTCAGGCCCTCTGGAACGGGGCGGAATCCATTCAGGTTCTGGCTCGTCCCTTCTTCGACGATACCGTCAGACGGCGCGGGCGTGTCGCCGTCATCTCCGTTCGCAGTCAGCATCATTCTCATTATCGTCGGCACCTGTTCGGGGGCTGGCCCGGGGAAGAACTGCACATCCGTCGTGTCATCATTCACCGTATAGCGGTCCCGGATCTGGCTGTGGCCGTATCGGTACGCGGCGCCGGCGAACTCAACCGGGATCGAGGTCGGTGTATCGGGCTGCAAAAAATACGACCGTCCGTTCGCGCGGATATCGTCAAGAACAGACCCATCACAGATTCGGGGCAGGAATTCGTGAAGCACGAGCCACTGGTAGTGCCACCGGACGAGACGCCGGGCTGCCTCGTACGCGTGCTCGTCCGAACTCGTTTCCAGCAACTCGTGGCCGTCGCCCGAGCGGAGATAGTCCACCACGCGGTTGTGGAATTTGATAAAGCTCAGCTGGAGCTGCGCGATAACGACGTTCTCGTCGTTCCGCGGGTCGGTGATGAGCGCCCGCCCCTGTCGGTTGCGCTGCAGATCGCTCGCCCCAAACCGGGCTGCTCGTGGTGCATCCTCGTCAGTTGGGTCGGCGTCGCTTGCCGGTCCTGTGAGTAGCTTCGCCGTGTCCGGGTCGTCGTGGTCGTAGAGAAATGGCCGGACCTCCTCACCACCACCGTATACTGAGTCGAGATCGAGAGTAGGGGTCCGGAAGTTGCGGAGTGCCTGTGGGTCGTTACGTCGCTCGAGTGACGACGTCGGATCGAACGTTATCTCGTGGTCGATGAACTGTCCGAAGAACGCGATCCCCGCGTCGACATCGGCGACTGTCTCGCTCTCCTGGTCGCCGAGCATCGGTCCGGCTAGTGAGTCCTGTTCCACGGCGACACCACCTAGCGTCTCGAGAAACTCTTCTGCCCGAACGTACGGGTCTAAGTTCCCGAACCGGTTTGAAAAGCGGTGACTCCGAATACGCCCGCTTGCGGTCTGTGCCTCCTCTGTCATACCTCGCTGCCCGACCAGGCCATGGTGGTGAGCCATACGACACTGACTCGCACCACCGTGATAAACTGTTGCTCTTTCGTTCAATTTCTTCAACTAACAAATGTTTGGATGGTTTGTGTCGTTTGACAACGCTGGCCCGCCGGTCACGACCGATAGAGCGGGTGTGACCGTCTCTGCAAGCGACACGCCCAGACGCTATCCGCTCACTCGTCGTCGACAATCCGGTGCTATGGTGCCGGCAGCTTTGTCAACTACCGCAAGTTGTGGCTCGGACGATCAAAGGGGAGTTAGCTCTCCTACCGCCCATCCAGACCCACGGCGTTCATATCCGGACGTGGCCGTGACACCCGTTTCGATCACCTCTACTCTGCTTGGTGCTTCCGCCTACTGGAGCAGCTTCGGCGTTTCTTGGAAGCCACGAAACCCATCACCAGCGGCTAAGATGCCCTTTGCCAAACTGGTGAGTTACGCATGCCACGGCCGCAGCAACCTGCCGATGACGGAGGCCTCGATCCAACGGTCCCGGCCGCCGGGTCCGGACTAACGGCGCTCCGGTGTCCGCACCCGCGGTCGGGTGCGCTTCACCGTGTCGCGCTCCGGACGATACAGGACACCGACGGACCGGTCTACTGGGTCGATGCCCGGAATGCGGCGTCGACATACGCGCTCTCAGAGCTGGCTCCCGCTGGACACGTGCTCGAGGATATCCGGATCGCCAGGGCGTTCACCGCATACCAGCACTTCCGGCTCGTCGAACGCGTTGTCAATCGGGTGACGCCGAGGCTCGGGTGTGTCGTCGTGCCGAACCTCCCCGCGCTGTACCGCGACGACGACGTTCCGGGCCACGAGGCGACGGACATGCTCGATGCAGTCCTCGACGGTCTGGCGACACTTGCGGCTACCCTAGAAACTCCAGTGCTCGCGTCCACGACGGAATCAGACCGGCTCGCGACAAAGGTTACGGACCGTGCAACGCGGGAGATCGACTGTACCGAAACGGCCTTCGGCTACCGGTTTGATGGGGACGACGTCGATGCACACGGTTACTGGCAGGGAGGCTACTGGCAGACGACCATCCAGTACTGGGTAGACCTGTTCGGCCCCGCAGGGACGTCCCCGGCGCACACGATGGAACCGCCCGAGCCGGTGCTACCGGTGGAGGGGTAAAATGGGGCGGACGAACCCAACCTACCGTGACGCGGTCGAGCGGCTTGAGGATGATTGGAGGCCGTTCCGACGCGCGCTCCGGCGCCGGTACACCGCGGACTTCGACCGGCTGTTCGACCACGCCCGCTCGTTCGCCGACGCGGGTGGGTACCTGAACAGGTACGACCCTCTGGAGGTCGTTCTCCTCTCCGTGCTGCTCGCCCACGAGCACGAACTGCGACAGCTCCGTGAACGGCTCCTGGAGGACGACGATGCCACTGCTGACGTGTGAATTCGCCCCGGAGGGGTCGGTCCGGGAGTGGCACGCCACCCCCGACGGGACTGAGCAACGCCAGCGTGACGACTACCACCCCGCGCTGTTCGTCGCCGGCCCGGAGAGGGCCCGCGAACGCCTCGCGCGCACGCTCACGGCGGACCCGAAGGTGGCCGGCACCGGCACGGAGGAGTGGCTGCTCGGGCTCGACGACACCGACCGCTCGCCGGTCCTCCGCGTCGGGTGCGAGCGTGTCGACGAGGTACGGACCGTGGCTGGCGAGATCCGCGACATCTACGAACGGGACCACTCGCCACCGGGGACACTCGAGTTCTACAACGTCGACCTGGCGCCGCAGTTTCGCTACTGCATCGAGACGGACACCCGGCCGGTGCCGGCCCGCGAGGTAGACGCTCTTGAGTTGTCGCTCCCGGAACCAGCGCTCGTCGATGACGACGTGACGCAACTCGCGGCTGACGGCGAGGCCCTCGGTGCGAAACCCGACGAGACGCTCCGGGAACTGGACCGCCTGCTTGAGGACCGTGACCCGGATGTGTTGCTCTGTTCGACTGCGGCGGTTATCCCACTCTGTCATCGCCGTGCCGAGGAATTCGGTCTCCACGAGTTCCAACTCGGGCGCGCGCCGGGCTACGAGCAACTCGCCGGTGAGAGTACCTACGAGAGTTACGGCCAGGTCGGACACTCGCCGGCCCGGTATCGCGTGCCTGGGCGTGCGGTCATCGACCGGAGCAACAGCTTCCTGCTGAACGAGGCGGGCATCCCGGGATTACTCGATCTGGTCGAACGCTCCTGGCGACCACTGCAGGAGACTGCGTGGGGCAGCATCGGGACGATCCTCACCGCGGTCCAGGTTCGGGAAGCACTCAGCCGCGGTGTCCTGGTCCCCTGGAACAAGTGGGAGCCGGAGCAGTTCAAGTCCGTCGGGACGCTCCACGACGCTGACCGGGGCGGGTTCACGTTCGCGCCCGATGTCGGCGTACACGAGGACGTCGTGGAACTCGATTTCGGGTCGCTGTATCCCAACGTCATGTGCGAGTACAACATCAGCCCGGAGACGGTCTGCTGTGACTGCTGCTCCGGTGCCGACGTTCCCGGGGTAGGATACAGCATCTGTGACCGGGACGGGTTCATTCCCGACGTGCTCGGGCCGATCATCGACGACCGGGCCGGGATCAAAGAGGAGCTACGGGCGACAGACGACCCTGCCCGGGCGGACCTGCTGCAGGCACGGTCTGACGCGCTGAAGTGGGTCCTCGTCTCCTGTTTCGGGTATCAGGGGTACCGCAACGCCAAGTTCGGCCGGATCGAGTGTCACGAAGCGATCAACGCGTACGCCCGGGAGATTCTGCTCGACGCGAAGGGGACGCTCGAACGCAACGGCTGGCGTGTGGTCCACGGGATCGTCGACAGCCTATGGGTCCAGCCAGTCGCCAGTGAGGACCAGACTCCCCTCCCGGAGGTGGCCGAGACGATCTCGACGGCTGCGTCTATCCCCCTAGAGACCGAGGACCGTTTCGAGTGGTTATGTTTCGTGCCACGTCGGGACAGTGCCGCGGGCGCGCTGACCAAATACTTCGGCGCCGTGGCTGACCGGGACGAGTACAAAATCCGCGGGATCGAGGTCCGTCAGCGGAGCACACCCCAGTTCGTCGGAGCGCTCCAGCGTGAGTTACTCCGGGTCGTTGGTCAGGAGCGGTCGCCCGCTGCGGTAGCCGAACGGGTCGCACGCGCGCTCGGCCAACTCCGATGCGGCGCGGTTGACCCCTCAAACCTGGTCATCACGAAGCGCGTCTCGAAGGGACGGGCGGCGTATCAGCAACGGACCCACACCGTGGCAGCGCTGGAGCGTGCGGCGGACGTGGGGCTACAACGACACCCGGGCCAGGACGTTTCGTACGTGGTTGTTGACGACGACCGGCGGGACGCGATGCGGGTCCGGCTTGCCCACGAGTCGCCATCAGCGTACGATGCGGAATTCTACCGCGAGCTGGTAGTACGGGCAGCCGAAAGCGTTGTCTCCCCACTCGGGTGGGGGCGTGAGGAACTCACTCGCCACCTCACCGGTGTGCACACCCCTACCCTCTCGGCTTTCGAGTCTACGGATTGAGCATCCCCCGAGACCTGCTACGAGGATGCAGTTGATTGATGCAGGGACCCCCGGGCGACGGGGCGGTTACTTGCGGCCGCGCTTGCGCCCCCGATTTTGTCTAATTTTCCATCTCCCCTGCTGGAGGGCGACTGGTCGGCCCGCGTCGGGTTGGCTGCAATCGCAGACGCCGTCGGGAAAGACCGCTTCAACTGATTTCGGCTGTCGCTTGAAAACATTCCCGCCGACGGGGCCGCCGGCGACGATGCGGGAGGTGGTGTGGGTCTGGCACTTCTCGGCACACTCCTCACGGCCGTCGTCGGGGAATTGCGTCCCGGGATGGGCGTCATCACCACTGCATTCGTTCCCCCGTCGCTCGCCGTGGTCTGCGAGTCCCTCTCCGGGACGACCGTCGACAAGACGGGCGCGAGTTTCCCACAGCAGGGACAAAACGACGACCGCCGCTACCAGTTCTGAGCCGGGGGCCAGAGTGTCCCGCGGTACGGACTCGGCACCGTCGGCGCGACCCGGGGCCGCTCAGGCGGCCGAGCCCAGCACGCCCAGCCAGAACATCGTCCCGAAGAAGCCGGTGACAGCCTTGCCGATGAAGGTCCGGCCGTTGATGAGCGCGTCGAAGAACCTCCCCCCCTGTCCGACCTCGAACAGTCGCAGCGTGAACTCGATCTCGTTGAGGAGAACGTTGAGGTTGAGGACGACGTCGATCAGCGAGAGCGGTCCGAGCAGAAAGTCGATGAGTAGCTGTTCAACTCCCATTGAGACCGGGCGCGGACGCCTGGAAAATGTATCCACCGGTTTCCGGGCCGGAGTAGCGGCCCCGGGCCCTCACTCCAGCCGGTGACCGTCTCGGGGGCAGTACTCGTGGCGGTCGTCGGTCGTCCGGTAGTCACAGACCGGGCAGCGCCGGACCGCCGGCTCGGTGCAGTCGCCACCGCGTCGGAACAGGAAGGGGACGAACGGGATAAAAAAGAACAGAAAGAGGGTGTCGAAGGCGACCCAGACGAGGGCGCTGACGAGCAGGCTCGTGGCGACGCCGACGACAGCGGTCAGCAGGCGGCTGTCCATCGTGGGAGACGGGTGGAGGGAAGGGGGAGCTACAGGGTGTCCACGGCACCGCCGGGCCTACATCTCGACGTACTGGTCTTCCCACTCGCGGCGGGCCTCGATCTCGCGGGTTCCCCGGCGCGTCAGGCTGTAGAAGTTTGTTCGTCGGTCGCGCTGGCCCTTCTCCACGAGTCCCTTGTCGACCAGCGTGTCGAGGTTGGGGTACAGCCGCCCGTGGTGGATCTCCTTCTCGTAGTACTCCTCGAGTTCGTCCTTGATCGCCAGCCCGTGGGGCTCCTCCTTCCCGGCGATGACGTACAGCAGGTCGCGCTGGAAGCCTGTCAGGTCGTACATCGGTGAGCTCTACAGATCCGTACGTGTCTGATTATCTTAAATATGGCGTTTCAAATACGTAACCGGGTCGTCACTCGGGCCGAACACCGAAGCCGGAGGTCGTCTGGCGTGACTGGACACCGGGAGTACGCTCGAGGCGTTCTGAGCGGGGCAAATACGACAACGTGACACGGGAGGGGAATATCTACGGGAGACGCCAGCAGCAGCGGCCGACCGGCCCGTTAATGTACGCAATATTATACTAAAGAGCAAGCGTAGCCGGACGGACCGGTCAGAATACTAAACGACGGAGCGACGCGCGGCGGACTGGTGGCTGGCGGAGCTGTCCTGGCAGCTGTCGGCAGACGGACGTGGCCGGGGCTCGCGAGCATGCAGCGAAAGGAAAGCAAGTCACGCGGGCGAAAAAGGCCCGCGTGAACGCTTGCCGCCCTGAATTGGTCCCCGCTGACGCTTCGGCCCTCCAAGCGAAGCGTCACCTGATACAACCGGGTTGATGGACTTAAACATGTCGGCCGCTCGGTTGACACGAACCGGACCCCGGGAGCCTGCCGGGCCGACTGCGCCCGGCGGGAGCCCCGGCGCCGTCGGCAGCGATGGCCGGCGCTTATGCCCGGCTGGCGCGTAGGTGACGTATGGAGATACGCGGCGAGCGCGAGTGTACCGACTGTGGCGAGCGCTGGTCGTACTACGAGACCGGGGAGATACAGTGTCCGGCGTGTGGCTCAGTCAGAAGCGTCGGCGTCGGCGAGCGCGCCGAGCACACCGGCGGCGCGGTCGAACTCGACCTGAATGAGGTGCGAAACGCGGTCGACACCGCCTCAACCGACGAGCTGGCCGGGCGCGCGAGCGAGGCGGCCGCCGAGTACGTCCGTCGGGCGGGGTTCGTCCACGCCGGCCGGCTGGAGCCGCTCGGCGACACCTATCTGGCGGCGGCGGAGCTGCGGCGGGTCGGGGCCGAACTCGCGCGCCGGATGCGGGTCGACGACGCGGCGGAGCTGTACCTGCTGGAGCTGCTGCGGACCGCCGACAGCGGCGAGCGACCCGCCCCCGGGGAGGTGCCCGCGGAGCTGCGCGCCCAGCGCGGGCTCGCGGTCGCGGCCGCGGCGGACGCGTACGTGAGCGACTTCCGGCGGGTGTACGACGACCCGGACCGCGAGGTGAGCCGAGTGCTCTCGGGAGTCCGCGCCGAGCGCAAGCGCGTCGAGGCGCTCGACGGCGACATCAAGCCCGAGCGCGCCGAGCGGGTCGTTCGTGCGCTGCGGGACCTGCACGCATACCTCGAAGCCGACGACGAGGCGGCGCTGGTGCGGGCACAGGAGCGTGTCTGAGTCGAACAGGCCGACGGCGGAGCGGAGTGGTTGCCGGCAGGTCAGGGCAGGTCGACGTCGACGCCCGCGTCCTGGGCGGTCGCCTTCACCGTGTTGTACAGCAGCATCGCGCGGGTCATCGGCCCCACGCCGCCCGGGACGGGCGTGATGGCGCGTGCCTTCTCGCGTGCGCTCTCGAAGTCGACGTCCCCGACGAGTTCGTACCCCTTCTCGGTGTCGGCGTCGACGCGGTTGACGCCGACGTCGACCACCACGGCCCCCTCGCTGAGCATGTCGCCGTCTATCATCCCCGGGGCGCCAGCGGCGGCGACGAGAATGTCGGCCCCGCGGGTCTTCGCAGCCAGGTCGTCGGTCCGGGAGTGGCAGACGGTCACCGTGGCGTTGCCGCCCTCGGTCTTCTGCATGAGGAGGTTGGCCATCGGCTTGCCGACGATGTCAGAGCGCCCGACGACCACGGCGTCTTTCCCCTCGGGGTCGACGCCGGCCTCTGCCAGCAGCTTCTGGATGCCGTGGGGCGTACAGGGCTTGAACCGGGCGTCGCCCGCGACCAGCCGGCCGACGTTCTCGGGGTGGAAGCCGTCGACGTCCTTCGCGGGGTCGATCCGCCGGAGAACGCGGCGCTTGTCGACGTGGTCGGGGACGGGCATCTGGACGAGGACCCCGTTCACTTCGGGGTCGGCGTTCAGGTCGTCGACGGTGTCGTACAGCTCCCCGGCGGG
>Ga0207714_1002410_pt1 | contig 11308 bp, 4 predicted proteins | sample PonA232FremontCA_2_FD_187270 | JGI IMG/M metagenome (GOLD analysis project Ga0207714, IMG submission 187270) | Marine sediment microbial community from Fremont, CA, USA - Pond A23 Sediment 2 (SPAdes) | ecosystem: Environmental > Aquatic > Marine > Unclassified | place: USA: Fremont, California... | reverse complement strand
GGCTGGCGCGCGGCCTTCGATCCGCAGGCCATGCGCGGCGTGCGCCTGGACTTCGACCTGGTCGACGCCGACACGGGCAAGGTCGTCGCCGAGTCCGGCACCAAGCTGACTCCGCGGATGGCGCGGCGCATTGTCGAGAACGAGGGCCTGCAGGCCTACGTCATGCCGCGGCATAAGCTGGTCGGCCGCTACGTCGCCGAGGACATCATCAACGAAGAGACCGGCGAGATCCACGTCGAGGCGGGCGACGAATTGACCGACGGCCTGCTGGACCGTCTGGAGGAGGCGGGCGTCAGCGCGCTGCCCACCCTGGCGATCGACAACGTCCAGGTCGGCCCGTACCTGCGCAACACGCTGTCGATCGACAAGAACAGCTCGCGCGAGGACGCGCTGATCGACATCTACCGGGTGATGCGGCCCGGCGAGCCGCCGACGCTGGAGGCGGCCGAGCAGATGTTCAACAACCTCTTCTTCGACGCCGACCGCTACGATCTTTCCTCGGTCGGCCGCGTGAAGATGAACGCGCGCCTCGGTTTCGAGACGGACGACAACCTGCGCACCCTGCGCAAGGAAGACATCCTCGCCATCCTGCGCACGCTGCTGGAGCTGAAGGACGGCCGCGGCGACGTGGACGACATCGACCACCTGGGGAACCGCCGCGTGCGCGCCGTCGGCGAGCTGATGGAGAACCAGTACCGCCTCGGCCTCGTGCGCATGGAGCGCGCGATCCGCGAGCGCATGGGCTCCGTGGAGATCGACTCGGTGATGCCGAACGATCTCATCAACGCCAAGCCGGCCGCGGCGGCGACGCGCGAGTTCTTCGGCTCGTCGCAGCTCTCGCAGTTCATGGATCAGACGAACCCGCTTTCCGAGGTGACCCACAAGCGCCGCGTTTCCGCGCTGGGTCCCGGCGGGCTTACGCGCGAGCGCGCGGGCTTCGAGGTGCGCGACGTCCACCCCACGCATTACGGGCGCATCTGCCCCATCGAGACGCCGGAGGGGCCGAACATCGGCCTCATCAACTCGCTGGCGACCTACGCGCGCGTGAACAAGTACGGCTTCATCGAGAGCCCGTACCGCCGCGTGCGCGACGGCGAGGTGACCGAAGAGGTCGTCTACCTCTCCGCGGTGGACGAGTGGAAGTACACCATCGCTCAGGCCAACGCCGAGGTGGATGGGCACAACCGTCTCGCCTCGGAGCTGATCTCCTGCCGTTACGGTGGTGAGTACCTGCTCGGCCGCCCGCACGAGATCGACTACATCGACGTCTCGCCGAAGCAGATCATCTCCGTCGCGGCGGCGCTCATCCCCTTCCTGGAGAACGACGACTCCAACCGCGCGCTCATGGGCTCGAACATGCAGCGCCAGGCGGTGCCGCTGGTGCAGAGCGAGGCGCCGCTGGTGGGCACGGGCATCGAGGAGCGCGTCGCCCAGGACAGCGGCAACGCTATCGCGGTCAAGCGCTCGGGCGTGGTCGACCAGGTGGACGCCACGCGCATCGTCATCCGCGTGACCGAGGACATCACCGCCGGCGAGCAGGCGGTCGACATCTACAACCTGCGCAAGTTCCAGCGCTCCAACCAGAACACCTCGCTGACCCAGCGTCCGCTGGTGCACGTGGGCGACGAGATCGGGGCGGGCGACATCATCGCCGACGGCCCGTCCACCAACATGGGCGAGCTGGCGCTGGGCCGGAACGTGCTGTGCGCCTTCATGCCCTGGATGGGCTACAACTTCGAGGACTCCATCCTGATCTCCGAGCGCATCGTGCGCGACGACGTCTTCACCTCGGTCCACATCGAGGAATTCGAGGTGATGGCGCGCGACACCAAGCTCGGCCAGGAGGAGATCACCCGCGACATCCCGAACGTCGGCGAGGACGCGCTGCGCAACCTCGACGAGGCGGGCACCGTTTACATCGGCGCCGAGGTGAACGCGGGCGATATCCTCGTGGGCAAGGTGACGCCCAAGGGCGAAAGCCCGATGACGCCGGAGGAGAAGCTGCTCCGCGCCATCTTCGGCGAGAAGGCGTCGGACGTGCGCGACACCTCGCTGCGCCTGCCGCCGGGCGTCAGCGGCACGGTCGTCGAGGTGCGCGTCTTCTCCCGCCGCGGCGTGGAGAAGGATGAGCGTGCCCTGGCCATCGAACGCGCCGAGATCGAGCGGCTGGCCAAGGACCGTGACGACGAGCGGGCCATCCTGGAGCGCAGCTTCTACGGCCGGCTCAAGGATCTGCTGCTCGGCCAGACGGTCGCCAGCGGCCCCAAGGGCGTGAAGGCCGGCGCCGAGGTTACCGAAGACCTGCTGTCCGACTACACGCCGGGGCAGTGGCGCCAGATCACGGTCAAGGACGATGCCCGCCAGCAGGAGGTCGAGGAGCTCAATCGCCAGTTCGACGAGGCGCTCGACTCCCTGCAGAAGCGCTTCGAGAACAAGGTCGACAAGCTCCAGCGCGGCGACGAGCTGCCGCCGGGCGTCATGAAGATGGTCAAGATCTTCCTGGCGGTGAAGCGAAAGATGCAGCCTGGCGACAAGATGGCCGGCCGCCACGGCAACAAGGGCGTGATCTCCACGATCGTGCCCATGGAGGATATGCCGCACACCGAGGACGGCACCCCGGTCGACATGGTCCTCAACCCGCTGGGCGTGCCCTCGCGCATGAACGTCGGCCAGATCCTGGAGACGCACCTCGGCTGGGCGTGCGCCGGCATCGGCCAGCAGATCGATGAGTACTACAACCGCATCCAGCGGGCCGGTGAGTCCACCAGCGGGCTTCGGGAGAAGCTGCGCCGGGTCTACGGCGACGAGGTCTACACCCAGCAGATCGCGCCCATGGCGGACGATCAGCTCGTTGAGCTGGCGGGCAACCTGCGCGACGGCGTCCCCATCGCCACGCCGGTCTTCGACGGCGCCCGCGAGGACGAGATCGTGAGCATGCTGGAAGAGGCCGGCCTGGACCGCTCGGGGCAGGTGACGCTCATCGACGGGCGTACCGGCGAGGCGTTCGACCGGCCGGTGACCGTGGGCTACATCTACATGCTCAAGCTCCACCATCTGGTGGACGACAAGATCCACGCCCGCTCGATCGGCCCCTACAGCCTCGTCACGCAGCAGCCGCTGGGCGGCAAGGCACAGTTCGGCGGCCAGCGCTTCGGCGAGATGGAGGTCTGGGCGCTGGAAGCCTACGGCGCCGCCTACACCCTGCAGGAGATGCTGACGGTGAAGTCCGACGACGTTTCCGGCCGAACCAAGGTCTACGAGGCCATGGTGCGCGGAGACGAGGACTTCGAGGCCGGCATTCCGGAGTCCTTCAACGTGCTGGTGAAGGAGCTGCGGTCGCTGAGCCTGAACGTCGAGATGCGGGAAAGCGAGTAACGGCGGATGGCACGCCGGTCCCGTGTCGCGCGCCGGGACCGGCGTCGTCATGGATGCGGCGACGAGCCGCTGGGCGCGCACAACGGCGCTGAATCAGGAGTTCCTCGATGAACGAGTTGATGAACATCTTCGGCCAGCAGAGCGGTCCGCAAAGCTTCGATGAGCTGAGGATCTCCATTGCCAGCCCCGAGCGGATCCGGTCCTGGTCGTACGGCGAGGTCAAGAAGCCGGAAACCATCAACTACCGGACGTTCAAGCCCGAACGCGACGGGCTTTTCTGCGCCCGCATCTTCGGGCCGGTGAAGGACTACGAGTGCTTGTGCGGCAAGTACAAGCGCATGAAGTACCGCGGCATCATCTGCGAGAAGTGCGGGACCGAGGTCACGCTCTCCAAGGTGCGGCGCGAGCGCATGGGCCACATCGAACTGGCCGCGCCGATCGCGCACATCTGGTTCCTGAAGTCGCTGCCCAGCCGCGTCGGGCTGCTGCTGGACATGACGCTCAAGGATCTGGAGCGCGTCCTCTACTTCGAGAACTACGTCATTGTCGAGCCCGGCCTCTCGCCGCTCAAGATGCGTCAGCTCATGACCGAGGAAGAGCTGATGCAGGCCCAGGACGAGTACGGCGAGGACGCCTTCACCGCCATGATCGGCGCCGAGGCGATCAAGGCCATGCTCCAGTCCCTGGACCTCCAGGAGGAGCGAACGCACCTGCGCGCCGACCTCAAGGAGACGACCTCCGAGGCCAAGCGCAAGAAGCTGGTCAAGCGCCTGAAGGTGGTGGAGTCCTTCATCGATTCCGGCTGCAAGCCGGAGTGGATGGTCATGGACGTGCTGCCGGTGATCCCGCCGGACCTGCGCCCGCTGGTGCCGCTGGACGGCGGGCGCTTCGCCACGAGTGACCTGAACGACCTCTACCGCCGCGTGATCAACCGCAACAACCGCCTGAAGCGGCTGATCGAGCTGCGCGCGCCCGACATCATCGTGCGCAACGAAAAGCGCATGCTGCAGGAGGCCGTGGACGCCCTGTTCGACAACGGCCGGCGCGGGCGCGTCATCACGGGCTCCAACAAGCGCCCGCTGAAGTCGCTGTCCGACATGCTCAAGGGCAAGCAGGGCCGCTTCCGCCAGAACCTGCTGGGCAAGCGCGTGGACTACTCCGGCCGCTCCGTCATCGTCGTGGGGCCGGAGCTGAAGCTCCACCAGTGCGGCCTGCCCAAGAAAATGGCGCTGGAGCTGTTCAAGCCCTTCATCTATCACAAGCTTGAGTTGTACGGCTACGCGTCCACCATCAAGGCGGGCAAGCGCATGGTGGAAAAGGAGCGGCCCGAGGTCTGGGACATCCTGGAAGAGGTGATCCGCGAGCACCCGGTGCTGCTCAACCGCGCGCCCACGCTGCACCGCCTGGGCATCCAGGCGTTCGAGCCCGTGCTCATCGAGGGCAAGGCCATCCAGCTCCACCCGCTGGTGTGCACGGCCTTCAACGCGGACTTCGACGGCGACCAGATGGCGGTGCACGTGCCGCTCTCGCTGGAGGCCCAGCTTGAGTCGCGCGTGCTTATGATGTCGACGAACAACATCCTCTCGCCCGCCAGCGGCAAGCCCATCATCCAGCCCAGCCAGGACATCGTGCTGGGGATGTACTACCTCACGCAGGAGAACGAGGGTGAGCCCGGCGAGGGCATGGTGTTCAACAGCATCAACGAGATCGAGCACGCCTATCAGACGGGTGCCGTCGCCCTGCACGCGAAGGTCAAGACGCGCTTCCACACCTACGACGAGGACGGCCGCCCGGTCACCGAGATGGTGGAGACGACGCCGGGCCGCGCCTATCTCGGCAGCATCCTGCCCAAGCACTCGAAGGTGCCGTTCTCGCTGGTCAACCGGCTGCTGACGAAGAAGGAGCTGACCGAGGTCATCGACATCGTCTACCGCCACTGCGGGCAGAAGGAGACGGTCATCTTCTGCGACCAGCTCATGACCATGGGCTTCTCGCAGTCGACGCTGGCCGGCATCTCCTTCGGCAAGGACGACATGGTGATCCCGGACGCCAAGAAGCGCCTGATCAACGAGGCGCATGAAAGCGTCAAGGAGTTCGAGCAGCAGTATCAGGACGGCCTGATCACCTCCGGCGAGAAGTACAACAAGGTCGTTGATGTGTGGTCGACCTGCACCGACCAGGTCGCCGACGAGATGATGAAGGTCATCTCGGAAAAAAAGCAGGGCTCGGTGAACTCCGTCTACATGATGGCGCACTCCGGCGCGCGCGGTTCGCCCGCGCAAATCCGGCAGCTCGCCGGGATGCGCGGGTTGATGGCCAAGCCCTCGGGCGAGATCATCGAGACGCCGATCATCTCGAACTTCAAGGAAGGCCTGACGGTGCTGGAGTATTTCAACTCCACGCACGGCGCCCGCAAGGGCCTGGCCGACACAGCCCTCAAGACGGCCAACTCGGGCTATCTGACGCGGCGCCTCGTGGACGTCGCCCAGGACGGCGTGATCGTGGCGGCGGACTGCGGCACGAAGCACGGGCTGACGGTCGAGCCGGTCACCGAGGGCGGCGAGGTGATCGCGCCACTGGGGGACCGAATCATCGGCCGCACGGCGTTGGAGGATGTCACCCACCCGATGACGGGCGAGGTGCTGGTTCCCGCCAACACCGAGATCGACGAAAACGCCGTGGATCGCATCGAAGAGGCGGGCATCGACTACGTGCAGATCCGCTCCGTGTTGATGTGTGAGCACCGCGGCGGCATCTGCGCCAAGTGCTACGGCCGCGATCTGGCCCGCGGCACGCCGGTCAACGTCGGTGAGGCCGTGGGTGTCATGGCGGCGCAGTCGATCGGCGAGCCGGGCACGCAGCTGACGATGCGCACCTTCCACATCGGCGGTGCCGCGCAGGGCGGCGGCGAGCAGTCCAGCGTCGAATCCGCCACCGAAGGCACAGTGACGATCCGCAACCGCAACGTCGTGCAGAACTCCGACGGCCAGCTCATCGTGATGAGCCGCAACCTGGAGCTGGGCGTGGTAGACCAGACGGGGCGCGAGCGTGCCACGCACAAGATCCCTTACGGCGCCAAGCTGCTGGTCGACGACGGCGGCACGGTCCAGCGCGGCGACCGCCTCGCCGAGTGGGACCCCCACACCCAGCCGATCATCACGGAAAAGGCCGGTGTGGCCCGCTACGAGGATCTCATCGAAGGCACCTCGGTTCAGGCGGTCACGGACGAGACCACCGGGATCACGAACCGCGTGGTCACCGACTGGAAGCAGCAGGCGAAGAGCGGCGAACTTCGCCCGCGTATCTCGGTGCGCGACGAGAACGGCGAGGTGGTCAAGCTCGCCGACGGCAGCGACGCTTCCTATTACATGAGCGTCGATGCCATCCTCAGCATCGAGGACGGCGAACAGGTTCAGGCGGGCGACGTGCTGGCGCGTGTGCCGCGCGAGTCGACGAAGACGCGCGACATCACCGGCGGTCTGCCGCGTGTTGCCGAGCTGTTCGAGGCGCGCAAGCCGAAGGACTACGCGATCCTCTCGGAAATCCCGGGGCGCGTCGAATTCGGGAAGGATTACAAGACGAAGCGTCGCGTCTTCGTGGTGCCGGAGGATGAAAGCCAATCGCGGCGCGAGTATCTCATCCCCAAGGGCCAGCAGATTCTGGTCCGCGAGGGCGACTGGGTGAATCGCGGCGACATGCTGATGGACGGCAGCCCCGTCCCGCACGACATCCTCGACATCCTCGGCGTCGAGGCGCTGGCGAAGTACCTGGTGGAGGAAATCCAGAGCGTCTATCGCCTTCAGGGTGTGAAGATCTCCGACAAGCACATCGAGGTCATCATCCGCCAGATGCTGCAGAAGGTCGAGGTGACCGAGCCCGGCGACACGACCTACCTCATCGGCGAGCACGTCGACCGGGAGGACTTCCTGCAGATGAACCAGAAGATGCAGGAGGAGTCGCAGCGGCCGGCCGAGGCCAAGCCGGTGTTGCAGGGGATCACGAAGGCCAGCCTGCAGACCCGCTCCTTCATCTCCGCGGCCTCGTTCCAGGAGACGACGCGCGTGCTCACGGACGCCGCCGTGCAGGGCAAGGCGGATCATCTGCAGGGCCTGAAGGAGAACGTGATCGTCGGCCGCCTGATTCCGGCCGGAACTGGTGCGCAGATGAACCAGTACCGCCGGCTGGCCGCGGACCGCGACCGCAAGCTGGTCGCGGAGCGCGAGCGCAAGGAAGCGCTTCCGGGCGAGTCGGAACCGGAGGAAAGCCGCTCAGCGGCCGAATAAGCGCCGCATCCGTGCAATCGCACGGCGTGGGGTGGGTGCCGGTCCGGCATCCACCCCTTTTTGTTCGAGGCCGGGCGGCCGTCGAGTCCGTCCGGCTCGATTCAAACCCGGTGATGAAGGCCCGGCGGCGGATCGCGGGCCCCCGGGGCCGACCAAATTTCACGCCCGCGCGCCGAAACGGGGTTTTGAGCGAAGGTTGTCCTTGCATGACGACCAGCCAACCATTATGCCTCTTCATCCGGGCGGCGGCCGGCGAACGGCCGCGCGACGCGGCGAGCGGCGATAGGCGGGACCCGCCGAAAACGGCGGGGCAATCCGGTTGACGCCGGGTAAACGCCCCTCTATGGTTCGCCAACTTCTCGGGGGCTGGTGGTAGGCTTCGGGACGACCGAGGGCCTAGACGCGGCTCCAGCCGGCAACGGCACGCAGTCGAGGCTGCTTTCAGACGGCAGATCAGGGCGTCACCCGATAGGGGCGCACCACGCGCACCCTAGAGCGGGTGTTTGCTTCGCTGACAACGAAGGAAGCTGAGGACACATGCCGACGATCAACCAGCTGATCCGGCGCGGCCGGGAATCGCGCACGTCGAAGAAGCAGGCGCCCGCGCTCAACGCGTGTCCGCAGCGCCGCGGCGTGTGCACGCGCGTTTACACCACGACGCCGAAGAAGCCGAACTCCGCGCTGCGCAAGGTCGCGCGCGTCCGGCTTACCAACGGCATCGAGGTGACGAGCTACATTCCCGGCGAGGGCCACAACCTTCAGGAGCACTCCGTGGTGCTGAACCGCGGCGGCCGCGTGAAGGACCTGCCCGGCGTGCGCTACCACGTCGTGCGCGGCGCCCTGGATTGCCAGGGCGTGAAGAACCGCAAGCAGCGCCGCTCGAAGTACGGCGCCAAGCGGCCGAAGTAAGGGGGTTTCGGGATGTCTCGCCGTCACAGCGCCGAGAAGCGCGAAATCCTGCCGGATCCGCTCTTCGGCGACGCCGTCGTCACCAAGTTCGTCAACAACCTCATGGTCGACGGCAAGAAGGCCGTGGGTGAGCGGCTTCTCTACAAGGCCTTCGAGCGCGTCCAGTCGCGCACGGGTCAGGAACCGCTGACGGTCTTCCACAATGCGCTGGACAATGTGAAGCCGGATATCGAGGTTCGCTCGCGGCGCGTTGGCGGAGCGACGTATCAGGTGCCGGTCGAGGTGCGGTCGGGGCGTGCGCAGGCACTGGCCATCCGCTGGTTGATCGCCGCCTCGCGCAATCGCTCCGAGTACACCATGATCGAGCGCCTCGCCAACGAGTTGCTGGACGCGTCCAACAGCCGCGGCGCCGCTGTGAAGAAGCGTGAAGACACGCACCGGATGGCGGAAGCCAACCGGGCGTTCTCCCACTACCGCTGGTAAGGCATCGAGCCCAGGAGTATCACGGCATGACCGGCCGGCAGACCCCGCTCCAGCGCTACCGCAACATCGGCATTGCCGCGCATATCGATGCGGGCAAGACGACGACGACGGAGCGCATCCTCTACTACACGGGGCGGTCTCATAAGATCGGTGAAGTCCACGAGGGTGCGGCCGTCATGGACTTCATGTCCCAGGAGCAGGAGCGGGGGATCACGATCACCTCCGCGGCGACGACGGCCTTCTGGCAGGATCACCGCGTCAACATCATCGACACGCCGGGCCACGTCGACTTCACGATCGAGGTCGAGCGCGCGCTGCGTGTGCTGGACGGCGCCATCGCGGTGTTCGACAGCGTGGGCGGTGTCGAGCCGCAGTCCGAGACGGTCTGGCGCCAGGCGGATCGGTACAGCGTTCCGCGCATCGCGTTCGTCAACAAGATGGACCGCATGGGCGCGAACTTCGCGCGCTGCGTCCAGATGATGCGCGACCGCCTGAACGCGACGCCGCTGGTGATGCAGCTGCCGATCGGTTCGGAGAACGAGTTCCGCGGCGTGGTCGATGTCGTCTCGATGCGGGCGATCATCTGGCGGGACGAAACCCTTGGCGCGAAATTCGATTACGTCGAAATTCCGGATGAGCTCAAGGACGAGGCGGAGAGCGCACACGAAGCGCTCGTCGAGCTGGCGGTGGAGCAGGACGAGGAGGTCATGGAGGCCTACCTCGACGGCCAGGAGCCGGATGAGGAGACGCTGAAGCGCTGCATCCGCACCGGCACCTGCAATCTCTCGTTCGTGCCCGTGATGCTGGGCAGCGCCTTCAAGAACAAGGGCGTTCAGCCGCTGCTGGACGCGGTCGTGGATTACCTCCCCTCGCCGGAGGACGTGCCCGCGATCCGCGGTGTCGTCCCGGACACTGAGGAGGAGGTCACACGCGAGCCCGGCGATGATCAGCCGATGGCCGCGCTCGCCTTCAAAATCATGGCCGACCCTTACGTGGGCACGCTGACGTTCGTGCGCGTGTACTCGGGTCAGGTCCTCAAGGGGACACAGGTCTACAACCCGCTCAAGCACAAGCGCGAGCGCGTCGGGCGCATGCTCCTGATGCACGCAAACCACCGCGAAGAGGTGGAACACGCGCTGTCGGGCGACATCGTTGCGATTGCGGGCCTCAAAGACACGACCACCGGTGAGACGCTGTGCGATCAGAAGTCCCAGGTCGTGCTGGAGCGGATGGAATTCCCGGACCCAGTTATCGAGGTCGCGGTCGAGCCGAAGTCGAAGGCCGATCAGGAGAAGATGGCGACGGCGCTCGCGCGCCTGGCGCAGGAAGACCCCTCCTTCCAGGTCAACATCGACGAGGAAAGCGGCCAGACCGTCATCAAGGGCATGGGCGAGCTCCACCTCGAGGTGCTGATCGATCGCCTGAAGCGGGAGTTCAAGGTCGAGGCCAACATCGGGGCGCCTCAGGTCGCCTACCGCGAGGCGATCACCCAGCGCGCCGAGGTCGACTACACGCACAAGAAGCAGACCGGTGGCGCGGGTCAGTTCGCGCGGGTCAAGATCGTCTTCGAGCCGCTGGAAACCGGCGAAGGCTTCCGGTTCGAGAACGCCGTGGTCGGCGGTGCGGTGCCGAAGGACTACGTGCCGGGCGTTGAGCGCGGCGTGCGCGATAGCAAGGAGTCCGGCGTGCTTGCCGGCTTCCCGCTCATCGATTTCAAGGCGACGCTCGTGGACGGGCTCAGTCACGACGTGGACTCGAGCATTCTGGCGTTCGAGATCGCTTCGCGGCACGCGTTCCGTGAGGGCATCCCGAAAGCCGGGCCGGTGCTGCTGGAGCCGATGATGCAGGTGGAGGTCATCACGCCCGAGGAATACATGGGCGACATCATCGGCGACATGAACTCCCGGCGCGGCAACGTTGAAGGCATGGAGGAGCGTGGGGGCGCGCGCGTCGTCACGGCGTACGCGCCGCTCGCGAACATGTTCGGCTACGTGAAGACCTTGCGGTCGATGAGCCAGGGACGCGCGCAGTTCTCGATGTTTTTCAGCCACTATGAACGCGTGCCACAGGCCGTCGCGGACGAAGTCGTCTCCAAGATGGCCTAAGACCGCGATCGCGCGGGCAAGAGCGACAACACGACGGGGAACGGAGACACCGTAGCCATGGCGAAGTCGAAGTTTGAGAGGGACAAGCCGCACGTCAACATTGGGACGATTGGTCACGTGGACCATGGTAAGACGACGTTGACGGCGGCGATG
>Ga0207714_1002409_pt1 | contig 11310 bp, 1 predicted proteins | sample PonA232FremontCA_2_FD_187270 | JGI IMG/M metagenome (GOLD analysis project Ga0207714, IMG submission 187270) | Marine sediment microbial community from Fremont, CA, USA - Pond A23 Sediment 2 (SPAdes) | ecosystem: Environmental > Aquatic > Marine > Unclassified | place: USA: Fremont, California... | reverse complement strand
GCAGAACCGGGCCCGCGAGAAAGAGCGGCGCTATGCGGATCAGGCAACGCGGGAAATGCGCCAGCAGGTCGGCTCACAGGGCTCTCAGCTCATGCAGAACGCATCCCAGAACCTCCAGCAGGCCCAGCAGGGCCTGGCCGGCCTATTCAGCAAACAGAACAAGATGCACCGCCAGCGCGCGAGCGCCGCCTATAACGAGGCCGGGCGACTGGGCGCGAATGCGGTCATGCAGGGGATGAGCGCTGCATCCGCGCCGTCAGCGAACGGACAGGTCGGCGGTGGCGCCCCGGGTCAGCCCACCATGGATCTCGAATCCGGCAATGTGGACCTGTTCCCCAATTCAGGTTCGCGCGGCATGGGGCTGCGCCGCGGTACCGCGCGCCAGTCGCCGGGCCGCTTCTCGATGGGCTCTGGTCGTTCGTTTGGTGGCATGAATAACAGCGACTTTTATCAGGGAGCGTACTGATGGCGTCGGGTGCAACGGCCTTCACAGGTATCTCGCAGGGCGTCCGCCAGGGCCTCAAGGCGCGTCGTCAGCGCAAGCGCAACGAGGCCCAGGAAGAGCGCCAGCAGGAATCGCATGACCTCAGCATGCGCGCTACCCAGCAGGACATTGAGCAGTCGGGCGAGATGTTCGGGCTCAAGAAGCGCCAGCAGGAGCTGACGAACGAGAGCAGCGAGATCAAGATCAATCAGGCCGAGGCCGAGAAGGGCGCTCCGATTGCGATCACTGCGCTGGAAAAAGGCGACATCGCCGCCGTGCAAGGGTACATGCAGGACGCATTCCCGGACTTCATGAAAAACAAAACGATGAGGGAAGACGAAGACGGCAACGTGGTACTCGGAACCATGGAAGGCGGCAAACCCTTGACCAAGGTGATGAGCAAGGACGAGCTCGGGGCTGCAATCCGCCAGGCGGGCGGCATGGAAATGCCGGAGACGTTTGGCTCTCCCCAGGCAATCCCGGGTGTCGGTGTGGGGCAGCAGAACAAGAAGACCGGCGAGTTCAATATCCTCAAGGAATACGATTTTGGGGACGGCTCTGGCGGCGGCTCTGGCGGCGGCTCTGGCGGCGGTTCTTCTGACGATCGACTGCAGTTCAAGGCCATTCAGGACGCGACCGAGACCTTCTTCGCGCCCAACGACACGTTTTCCAGTGAGGACGCCAAGACCCAGTGGCTCAACGCAACCGATCGAGCCGAGAATTTGCGGCAGATGGGGCTCCCGTATGGCGACGCCATCCGGATCGGGACCTTTTCTGTCACCGGCCCAATGTCGGAACAGGAGGCCAAGATCAAGGCGGAGCAGGAGGCCAACCAGAAAGATTTTGCCTGGGGCGAGAAAGATCCCTGGGTCGAAAAGCGCACCGAGGATCTGATGCAAAAGAGCCGGCGCGCAAGCAAGGAGTACGATCAGCTCATGGAGAAGATGCGTCAGCGCCAGCCTGGTAACCCTCTGGGGATGAATCGCGGCTCGCAAGGCGGTGGTGACACCTCTGGGCCTACCCTGGAAGAGCAGAACGAGGCTCGCGAAGAAATGCGCGGTGACAGGCTGCAGGATGGGAGCCAGTCTCAGAGCGGTGACGGTAGTGGCGGCGGCTCTGGTTCGCAGGCCGATCTTCCCCAGCCGCAATCCGAGCAGGAGTACAACGAGCTGGAGTCGGGCACGAAGTTCGTGAATCCGGCGGACGGCAAGGTCTACATCAAGCAGTAAACCGGGCTCTGGAGCATTAATGGCTTTCGATGCGCGCAAAATGGGCGCCGTTCCTGCCGACGAGGAAGAGCAATCCGAAAATTCGGGCGAAGAGTTTGACGCCCGCGAGCTCGGTGCTATCCCCGAGAGTGAAGCCAGTCAGGAATCTCCGAAACTGGGCCTGAAAGGCAACCGCCCCAGCAACGATTCGGAAAAGCCGAAGAGTTCGCAACAGCCCGATCCCACCGATTCCGAGTATTACCACCGCGATTACAGCGACGAGCAGCTCGACGCCATGCGTGGTGGAGACGCCGATTCCCGGGATGCAGGAACCTTCTTAAAGGATGCAGGAGCCTCCCTGATGGAGGGGTTTGCCAGGACGGGCGAATCACTCCTTGAGGTCAATGACGCGATCAACCCTGGCCAGAACGCCTACGAGGCCGTGGTTGATCGTATGGCTGAAAACCCCGACGAATTTCAGCTTGAGGACGAGGCGCGCGAGCTGTTCTCGAACGCCACGGAATACTGGCGAGACGCAAAATCCCCCGAGCTGCAAGCGCAAAAGAAGGCGGTGCAGGAGGCGGATGGTTTTCTTGGAACGCTGGATTCCGCCGGCCGCAACCCGGGCGTCATCTGGGACACCATGATCCAGCAGGTTCCGATGCTGATGACGCAAGTGGGTGCGTCAGGAAAGGTTGCTCAAACAGTCGCGGCCAAGGCCGGGCAGTCGGCGGCCCAGAAAGCCGCCGCGGCGACAGCAACGGCTACCGAGGGGGCTCAGGCAGGCGGTCACGCAGGCCTTGAGGCGCGCGAAACCATCAACAGCATGAAGCTCGAAACGTTGCGCAAGGACGAGACGTTTCAGGAGCTGGAAAGCGAGTACGGCCCGGAAAAGGCCCGAAACATTCTGGCCGACCGGACGGCGCGGGGCGCCACATTGCTCGCCGGTGGCACCACGGCCCTGCTGAGCAAGTGGCTTGGCGATGGATCCCGGGTGGCCGAAGCGGTGGCCGGGAAGAATGCCGGGGCTCGCGGCATGCTGGGCCGGATCGGCATGGAAACCGCTTCTGAAAGCATACAGGAGGCAGGCGAGGGTGCGGCAACCGACTTGGTGACGAGCCAGGTGGATCCGCGCATTGATCCGCTTGATCCCAACCAGCGCGGCAAAGAGGCGGCCATGGGTCTTCTCGCAGGCGCTGGTCAGGCTGCCGGCGTCGAAGGTGTGCGCGCTGCAGGGAGCGGCATCCGGTCTCGTGTGCGCGATAAGTCGGGCGATTCCGGTACGGAAGACAGTGCGCCGACCATGGACGAGGCGATCAATCCGCTCTACGACCAGGAACGCGCCGAGAAATCCGATAGCGCAAGCCAAGGCGGCCGGTACGCTCAAGGCGGTCAGCCCGCACAGGCGGACACGGCCGCACCCGATCTGGCCGGGAATAACGACATCCCGGTAGATGATCAACCCTCCGCCGGTGGAACGGAGCAGGCCGACTCCGCCTCTGTCCCCACCATGATCACGCGCCGTATGCGCGACCAGCTCAAGGAGAAGGGCTTCACCGAGAACGACATCCGCCAGATGCGTCCGCAGGAGGCATGGAACCGTATCCAGGCTGGCGAAGGGCCGACGTCGGCCCAGCCGGAACAAGAGCAAGATCCTGAGCGCAAGGTCTTCGAGAGCCTTCTCAAGCAGTTCGACCGCGAATCTCCGGGCAACCCGAATGTGGTTGATCCGCGGCGGGACGACATTCTCACGGCCGTGGCCAAAGAGGGTGGTCTTGAGCCCAGCGACCTCGGTGGCGAGATCGACACGCGGGCCGCGCGCGACAAGCAACGCGTGGGCCGGCCCATTGTCCGCCGGCAGGGCGAAGGCCGCTCCATGGATGACATGGCTGAGCGGCTCAATCAGGAAGGCTTTCGGGACCCGCAGGGCCAAGAGCTGACCCCGGACACGCTCGCCCAGCAGATCAACGACGCGGCCGCCCTGGGTGAAACCATCGTCTCGCAGGCGTCCGAGCGCGAGACCATGATCGACCCGGACAATCAGGTGGCCCGGGACTACTTCGGCGGCGACCGCAAGCGGTTGCGCCGGGCGCTGGAGAAACGCGCTGCCGGCGAACCGCTCACGGCCAATCAGCAGGACGCCGTGGATGAGCTGGCCGACCGCGCCATGATCAGCGATGAGCGTTTTGAAGCGGGTGATCAGGACGCCAGCGAGGCAGTACAGGCACAGGCCCGTCAGGACGTGGCCGCTTCGGCCGAGCGCGATCCGGACAGCCTCGATGATGCCGAGGAATCGGCCGAGAATCTGGCCAATTTCTCGCCCTCCGGGTACGATGATAGTCAGGGTCAGCCGGCGCAGGGGCTGGATCAGGCCGTTCTGGATCAGTCGCTGGCCGCGGTTGAAGCCGGCGTCTCCCGGGATCAGGTGCGCGAGATTATTGAGCGTAACCGGGATCGGCCGGCATCCGCCCTGGGTGAGCTGCAGGCGGCCATGCCTGACCAGCAGGGCCGCGGACAGGAGCCGGAGCAACCGGTAAGTGAGTGGGAATATGAGCAAATCTCGGGAACAAGAGCCCTCGAACCCGGCGAAGTCCCGCCAGCGCCGCCTGATGTCGAGCCCGGAGAACCTGATGGAGCGGCTGGACCTGATGGTCGAGCGCAGGGCGCGCGGGGAGCTCAAGCCGAACCCGAACCGGCGCAAGGCCGTGGTGAAGAGGCGGCGCCGAGTCAAGAGCAAGAACCAGGGCGCCTGAGAGGTCCTGACGAGCTCCTTCGTCAGCAGCTCGAAGATCAGGGCGTTCTGCAGGGGCTCTCCCAAGACCGCGCCAACCGGATTGTAGAGGCATTCGCCGCATCCCGCACGGATAGCGTCACTGGCTGGGCAGACGCGCGCGCAGGCAATATCAAGAAGGATGCCGCCACGGAGGCCCAGCGCGCCCAGCAGGCAAGCGGCGACCCGGCCCACTATGTCTCGATGGACATCGAGAATCTGGGCGGTCTCAACGCCTTCCATAACGACGTCGCCTCGCAGGCCAACCAGGACATTCGGGCCATGACGGACATCGTCCGTGAAGAGCTCTCCGCGCTGGGTCCAACCTTCTTCATGCGCACCGGTGGCGACGAGATTGGCGTCTTCATTCAGGGCCCGGCGGCCAGCGAGATCAACGCGGCCATGGAGAGCGCGCGGGCGCGCATTGAGCAATATGGCCGCCAGCAGGGTTTTGCCGACATTCCGCACGCCAAAGGCAAGGATACGAAAGGCGTAAATATCCAGTTCAGCCCCGCCGAAGTTCGTATTGGTGAACAGGCGGTGGCGGTCTACGATAGGGCTGATGAGGCCCTGAAACAGAAGGAGGGCGAAGATGGCGGACAAGAGGCCGCAGGCCCCGAATCAGCCTTGGAGCGAGATTCCGCCCCCGAGTCAGGAGAAACAGGCGGAAGCGCTGTATCAGGCGTTTCAGGAGAACGCGCCGCCGGAGCAGCAGATCAGCAAAGCGGAGGCCCGCAAGATGGTCAAAGCGATCAACGCTCCGACGTCGTCCTAAAGCCGAACGGCACCCCCTACGAAACCCGCAATGCCGCGCAGGTCGCGATTACCGGTCGCGGCCTGCAAGGCTACACCCCCGTCGAAGTCGAAGGTGGCTGGGGTCTCGCCCCCGAGCAATCCGACCTTCTCGGCAACACCCCCGAACAGACCCGCGCGCAAGAGCTGGAGAACGAGCGCCAGCGCCGCCGGCAGCAGCGTGATCAGCAGGCCGATCAGGCTGAGCGCACCAGTGACGGACCCCTGTTTGACGACTCTCAGCAGCAACAGGACGTCGAGGGCGAAACGGGTAGCGAGCCGGCCGACGGCAATCTCGAGACCCCCTTCACCACGAAGAGCCGGGACAGCTTCACGATCGATGTGCCCGAAGTGGGCCGAATTACCGCCGATGTCGAGCACCGCGGCCTCCAGTCCGAGATCACCGGCGTCGACGCCTCCAACCGCCGCACCGACCGTCATATCTTCTATATCGACTACGAGGGCGCGCGCGACGGCTTCGTCACCCTGGAGACGGAGAGTAATCCGGGGATTATGAGCCGTGGCGAGGTCAAGGACATGGTGCGCCAGCGCCTGCAGTCCGCGATCGCAGAGACCGATCAGGCCCAGCAGCAGCGCCAGCAACAGACCCAGTCCGCAGAGCAGCGCGCTCAGACCGATCAGGAGATCAAGGCGGAAATGGCGGCGCTGGATCAGGGTCAGCCCGGATCCGGGCAGGCCCAGACCGCGATCGACCTGGTGCCGAAGGACCAGAAGGACGGCTTCCCGCAATTCCTCGCCAACCTGAGCATCAACCCGGAGACCAGCAATTTCCAGCGCACCGCCCTCCAGCGCGATGACTGGCTGCAGGCGGCGCAGGAGCCGTGGCTGGACCAGCCCTTCAAACCCGGGCAGGAAGGCGACGGCGGCGCCCGCTGGACTGCCGAGTGGCTCATCCAGAACCTTCGCGATGCCGAGGAAAACGTCCGGAGCCTCGATGGCCGTCTTCGTTCCAGTCGCAACCGGACGGCGTCGGAGAGCGATCTTCTCGATGCCTGGATCAAGCAGGAACAGCTCCGCAACGAGCTGGAGCGCTCGCGCGAGCAGTACCCGGCCGAGTGGCAGGCCTATGACCAGCGGCAGGAGGCCCTGCAGGAGCTGAGCAAGGGTGATCGCGTCCGCACCCCGATCCCGTCGCCCGAGGAACCCTACGGCGTCACCGGGACCATTGAGCGCAAGGGCAGCAAGAATTGGCGCGTCGACCGAGGCAACGGCAATTCGTCGTTGATCCCGAAGGAGGCGCTCGCACCCGCCAATGCGCCGGCGCACACCCAGGATCTCGACGGCCGCGTCGAGCAGGCCGCCAGCGAGGCGGCCACCAGTCCGGAGAACGACCGGGCGGAGCCCACCGACGGCCAGAAAGAGGCCGGCAACTACAAGAAGGGCGCCTATGCCTGGAAGGGACTCCGGCTGACGATCAAGAACCCGCGCGGATCCACCCGCGAGGGCACCGATCCGGACGGCAACCGCTGGCAAACGGAAATGGCGCACCACTACGGCGACATTTCCCAGACCGAGGGGGCTGACGGCGATGCCGTGGATGTCTTCATGGGGCCGAATCCGGAAAGTGAACAGGTCTTCATTATTGATCAGGTTGATCCGCAGACCGGGCGATTCGATGAACACAAGGTCATGCTCGGCTTCGATGGCCAGCGCGAGGCGGTCGACGGATACCTGGCGAATTATGAGCAAAACTGGGGCGGCCTGGGCGCCATCACCGCCATGCCGCTCGATGATTTCAAGACCTGGCTTGCCAGCGGGAATACGGGCACGGCCGTAGCAGCCGCGCTTCGAGGCAGTAGCCAGGGGCAGCAGGCAGAAGCAGGCACGGACCCGTCCACCCAGGGCCAGACCGGCGAGATTACCGACTTCGGCGAGAAGATCGCCGGCGCGCGCAAGGATTACGCCCAGAAGCTGGCGGATGCCGCCCAGAAGGACACGGCGTCGGTACCGCTGTCGCAGTCGTGGCCTGAGCCCAACTACAAGAAGATGCTGGACAACGGCTCGGATCCGCGCGCCGTGGCCATGGCTCGCGCTATGCGCGACCAGATCGGGACCAAGCCTCAAAAGCGCGGTTTGCGCCGCTGGGCCGAGCAGGTGGAGCAACTGCGCAGCTTCGCCGAGCGTCTCATGTCCGGCGAGATCGACACCGACTACGTCGAATCGAAGCTGGAGGAAAAGAGCTCGCTCAAGCCGGTGGCGCGCCGGGCCGACCTCTACGAGGCCGTGGGCCACGAGAAGTCGCTCAAGGGTATCAACCTGGTGGAAGGCGAGTTCACGGTCTTCGAGGGCGAGCGGTACGATCCGCCGCTCAAGCAGTGGGTCGTGGAGAAGAAGCGCTCCGCGACTGCGCTGGGCAACATGCCTGCCATCATTGCCCGCGCCAAGACGAAGCAGGAGGCGATCGAGCAGTTCCGCGAGAAGCTCTCCAGCCTCGACGAGGAACGCCAGTCCGCGCGCCGCAAGATCCGCTTTGACGTGTACAGCGACCGCGTGACCGGCGACGTCTTCATCGGCAAGAAGGCTGGCCGGGACGTGGTGCGCGTAATCGAAGGATTCGCGAACGGCCCCGAGGCCCGGAAATACCTCGAGGAAAACCGGGAGATCGTCGAGCGCAAGTTCGAGCGCATGAAGGACATTCCGGCCCACCGGAGCGAGAACAACGCGCCGCGCGTTGGCGTGGACTACCGCAACGGCCAGGACGTGACCCCGGAAATGTTCGAGGAAGCCTTCGGGTTCCGTGGCGTCCAGTTCGGCAACTATGTGGAGAACACCCGCCGCCAGCAGGATCTCAACGAGACCTACGATGCCCTGATGGACATGGCCGGCATCCTCAATATCCCGGCCCGGGCCCTGTCGCTCAACGGCGAGCTGGGGCTGGCCTTCGGCGCCCGGGGCAAGGGTGGCAAGCGCGCGCCGGCAGCGCATTTCGAGCCGGACCAGATGGTGATCAACCTCACCAAGGCCGCCGGCCCGGGGACGCTGGCCCATGAGTGGTTCCATAGCCTCGACAACCAGATCGCCCGGCGTAGCAGCTCGGACAGCAATGCCTACCAGACAGAGCGTCTCGAGGACGCCGGCATCCGCCCCGAGGTGGCCGCCGCCTTCAAGGGCATCCACCAGGCGATCAACCGCACCCGGCTGCGCCAGCGGGCCCAGAAGCTGGACAAGACCCGCACGAAGCCCTACTGGAGCGAAGGCCGGGAAATGGCCGCCCGGGCCTTCGAGAGCTACATTATCGAGAAGCTGCAAGATCAGGGCGCGCGCAACGACTACCTGGCGAATATCGTCTCGCAGGAATATTGGGAAATGCGGGAGGATCTGAAAGCCGGCCAGACCGACACCTACCCCTATCCCGAGGCCGCCGAGGTGCCGGAGATCCGGGGCGCTTTCGACCATCTGTTCCAGACGCTCGAGGCCCGCGAGGACGCCCAGGGCAATGTTGAGCTGCGCGAAGGCCGGCGGCTATACTCCGGATATGACCGAAACGCCGGGCAAGTACAGGATCAACGAGAAAGTGACAGCGGTGCGCTTCCCGAGCCCGCGCAGCACGACCTTTTCACCCCTTCTTCCATACCCCCAGAAACGGCGGCCACGCAATCCCGGGATAACTTCTTTGTCCGATACGAGCAGGTCGAAACCGGACAACTGAATGTTGGTCTGACGCAGATCCAGTCTCCAGAAGATGCTGCCCACGTAGTAGCCCCCATGCGTAAGCACGGGGATGAGGCTATGACCGCAGTTGTAACAGACGAGAACGGCCACATTCTCAACGTGGTGTATCACTCAAAAGGGACGCGCGACGGTGCTTCTGTATTCGCGCCCGAGCTGGCCTCTGCAATTATCAGCACCCCGGGAGCCGCAAAAGTATGGCTCTCTCATAACCACCCTTCGGGTAACCCGAAACCTTCGGGCGCTGATTTCACTATTACGGATCAAATCCGTAACGCCTTTGAAGGGGCTGACGTGGAGATTATGGGGCACGTCATAGTGTCCCCGAGTGGCCAGTCCACACTTTTCAGCAATAAAAATGTTGAAAGGGGCGAATACGCCGAAATCGAACCAACAAAGGCGCCTAGAAGGACAACTGCGTCGTTGACCGAGCGCAAGCTACGCAAGCGTACCAAGCCGGGCACGACTCTTGAGACCGTTGGAAATCCGAAAGAGGGGATGGATCTCGCGAATGAGTTGGAAACCGAAAACGCGATTATTCTTCTGAATACTCGCCATGCGCCGGTCGGCGTCGTTGCAATGTCGGTTAGCGAAATGAAGCGTCTCAGGGAAGGCGGTCGTGTTCAAAGGCTACACCGGGCGCTGGACCAAACTGGGGCCAATGCCGTCTTAATCAAAACCAATGATCGAGACGCTGCAGCCAACCTGGCTGGCTTCTTCTCGAACACCGGCGCCCGGGTTCTGGATGCGTTTCTGGAAAACGGTACGATCTCGGCCGCTGAGGACGCTGAGGCCGATGCAGTGTTGAACGCCAGGCACTTCGAGTCGGTCGGCGATGAAATGCCGCCCCAGATCGACCGTCGCGTCATGGGCGACGACGACGTGGTCATGGGCTGGACCATGCTGGCGCGCAACGACGACGCCTTCCAGTTGCCGTATTCCGAGAAGAAGAAGTCGCTGCCGGCCATGGTCAAAGAGCTGACGCCGCAGAACAAAACCGAGGCCCTGGACAAGGACTTCGCGGAGTCGCTCGATGCCGACCGGGGCTGGGCCCTCCGAACCCCGGACGACAAGCTCGCCTTCGTGCTCGAGCGCGGCAGCACCGTCTGGATCAGTGTTTCCGACCTCGACCCGGGCGACAGCGGCAAGGAGATCTACAATCTGGCCGCCAATTACGCCTTCAACACCGGCCGAGTGCTCATGGGCGACCCACTGGGGCTGTCCGACGTGGCCGTCACGCGCCGGCTGGAGAACATGCTGGCCAGTGCCCTCAAGTTCGGCACCACGGGCCACTTGTGGCCGCATGACCGGCAGGCCGGGCGCACCGCGGCCGGCGACCCGCTGGGCATGAGCCTGGATTGGCGCGATGGGGATGACGCCCACAACCTGCGTCAGATGATCGACGCAAGCTATGAGGCCACGGCCGCCCAATTTCCGAAAATCCGGGAGCTGCGCTACAATCCCGAGAAGGATCAGTTCGAGAGCGCCGAGACCGGCGAAAGGTGGACGGACGATGACTTCGAGGCCGAAGCAGCAGTGCGCAGACAAGAGGCTGGAGCAGCTCCGTCGGTGGAAGGAAACCCCCGAGGGGCAGGCGTTCGAGGCCCAATTACAGCGGGCCGCACAAGCCTTAAAAGAGCGGTACTCACAGGTACCCTTTCACGCGCGGAGAGCGAGGGAACGAGGACCGCAATACTGGCGCGACTTGGCGGGCAGCGCAGTGAATCTCTCGCCGGCATCCTCTACAGCGAGTGGCAGCCCGGTGGAGACCGGCGAGGCGCGCCGGCAGGAAATCGTAAAGGCGTTCAAGAGCAAGACTCTCAAACGCTGACCCCGCGCGGCCTGGGCCTGTCCGTGAACAAGGTCCGGGCCGCCATCCGCAACGCCCTGGGTGGCCTGGCCGATCAGGTGCAGGTCGTCCAATCCGTCTCCCAGATCCCTGCCCGCGACCGCATGGAGTCGCTCGCCGCCGACGGCATGTACAGCGCCGTCAAGAAGGCGGTGCAGACCATGAACCTGCCCCAGTGGAAGAAAGATGGCGGTACCGCCCGCGGCGCCGACGTCTGGGCCAAGATCAAATCCAGCGACGGCGTGAAGAAGGAAGAGCTCGAATGGCTCGGGCTGGAAGACTTCCTGACTGCAGATCCCCAGGCGCAGTTCTCGCGCGAGGACGTGGTCAGCTTCGTGGCTCAAAACGGCGTCAACGTCGAAGAGGTAGTGGCCGACCAGGACGTCGATGACGTCACTGTCAATCTGGAATGGAACCGGGCCCAGACATGGGATGATCCGAGCGCTTACCAGTTCCGTATCGATGAGGCCATGGCCGAGTTCGATGCTGGCCGCGACGTTGAAGAAATGGGCGTCTT
>Ga0207714_1002408_pt1 | contig 11311 bp, 8 predicted proteins | sample PonA232FremontCA_2_FD_187270 | JGI IMG/M metagenome (GOLD analysis project Ga0207714, IMG submission 187270) | Marine sediment microbial community from Fremont, CA, USA - Pond A23 Sediment 2 (SPAdes) | ecosystem: Environmental > Aquatic > Marine > Unclassified | place: USA: Fremont, California... | reverse complement strand
GTAGCCCAGGAGGTCACAGAACGTGTCGTTGACGTCGACCATCTCGCCCGTCTCCGGGTCGTGGACGACGATGGCGTCCTGGACACTGTTGAAGACCTGTTCGTACTCCTGTTCGCGGCGCTTGCGTTCGGTGACGTCCTGTACCCGCCCGACGATGCGGTCGACGTTCCCGTCCTCGCCCTCGACCGGGAAGCGGGTAACAGTGACCCACCGGGTCTCGCCGTCCCGACGGATCCGGTACTCACCCTCGTAGGCGTCCCGGGGATCACCGCTCTCGACATCGGCGCGCAGCCGCTCGACGTCTTCCTCGTACCGTGCCCTGTCCTCGGGGTGGGCGGCCTCGACGAACGAGGTGGGGTTCTCGTCGAGTTCCGCGACCGGCCGGCCGTAGACCTCCTCGTAGGCGTCGTTGATGTAGAGGATCTCCGAGAAGTCGGCGGTCGCGAGGTAAATGATCTCGTCGATGTGGTCGGCGATGAGCTGGAAGCGGCGCTCGCTCTCGCGCAGTTCCCGCTCCTGGCGCCGCCGCTCGGTGACGTCGTCGAACGTCGCCAGCGTCGCCGGCTCGCCCCGGTACTGGATCCGCGAGACGTGCAGGTCGATGATGCGCCGCTCCCCGTCGCTCGTCCGTATCTCCACCTCGTAGTTCCGCGGCGGCCGGTCGCCGCTGGTCCGTCGCTCGTAGCGTTCCCTGACCAGCTCGCGGTACTTCTCGGCCATCACCTCGTAGAAGGGGCGGCCGAGCAGCTCCGACTCCGACCACCCGGTCAGGCGTTCCATCCGGGGGTTGACGAACTGGACCGACTCGTCCTGGACGATCATCACGCCGTTGGGGCTCTGCTCGACGAGCGTGCTGTACAGCCGGCGTCGCTCCTCGAGTCGCTCCTCGCGCTCCCGGCGCTCGGTGATGTCGCGGACGCTCGCGAGCACGCGCTCCTCACCCCGGATCTCGACGACGCGCAGGTGGACCTCGACCGGAAAGGTCTCGCCGTCGGCCCGCTCGTTGTGCCACTCGAACAGCTGTGGCCCCTCCTCCCTGGCGGCCGCGATGCGGTCCCGGGCCTCCTCGTAGGCGTGGTCGGGCCCGGCGACCACGTCGATGGCCTCCCCCACCAGCTCCTCGCGGTCGTAGCCGTTCATCTCGCAGAACCGGTCGTTGACGTCGCGTATTTCGCCGGTCTCGGGGTCGTGGACGACCAGCCCGTCGGAGACACTCTCGAACACCTCGCGGTAGGTTCGCTCGAGCTGTCGGCGCTCAGTCGCATCCGTCGCGGCCCACAGCACCAGCTCCCGGGGGCCGAAGGTCACCCGTTCGATCCGGGAGTCGGTCCAGCGGACCCTCCCGTCGGCCCGCTCGAAGGGCCACTCGAGGGTCACCGGTTCCTCCTGGCCCGCGGCCTCTCCGACGACCTCCCGGGCGCGCTCGCCGTCGTATCCGGCCACGTCGGCCGTGAGCGCCCCCAGCGACAGCGACCGCAGCTCCTCCCGCGGGTAGCCGAGTGCCTCACAGGCCTGTCGGTTGGCCCGGAGCACCTCCCCGGTCTCCGGGTCGTGCAACGTCACCCCGCCCGCGACCCCGTCGTAGAGTTCCTGGAGCCCTTCCCGGGCGCGCTCGCGCTCGACCGTCTCGACGACCCGCTCGGCGAACAGCTCCGGCGCCGTTTCGGTCACCGCCGCCGGTAGCGTCTCGTCCGCGCCCGCCTCGAGTGCCTCGACGGCCCCGCCGTCCGCGCCGTTCGTGAGCGCGACCACCGGCAGCTCCGGGCGCTTTTCGGTACACTCCTCGACGACGTCGGTGCAGTCGACGCCGGACGCGCTGTCGACGACCACGCAGTGTAGCGGCTGGTCCCGGTCAGAGTCCACGACTGTCGCCGGCTCCACCGGCTCGACGTCGAGCGGGCGGTCGACGGCCTCGGCGTCAGAGAGCGGCGACTCGATGGACCCGTTCCCGAACACCCCCACACGGAGCGGTCCGGGTCCGAGCGGAAACATACGGTGTATCTCCACCTCCGCCCTGGTAAATCGTTCGTTCAGCTGAAACGCTGAGAGCGCGGACGGCGCCCCGCTCGGCCAGCACAACACAGTTCGGGACGGCCCCGCTCTCTCCGGTATGGAGGTCATCGAGAACACCCTTGAGGTCGGCGTCGACGACGTTCTGGACCGGCCGCTGTTTGCCTTCCTCGCCCAGACTTCGCCCGACTGGCCGCGGGTATCGCCGCTGTGGTTCCTCTGGGAGGACGGGGCGGTCTGGCACATTGCCCGGACGGGCGGTCGCTCCTACCCTGGGCGGGTGCGCCGGGACTCCCGGACCGCGCTGGCAGTCGTGGATTTCGACCCCGTGGCCGGCCGCGTCGAGCACGTCGGGATCCGGGTGGAGGCGAGCCTCGAGCCCTACGACCCCGACCGGGCCGGGCGGCTGCTGGCGAAGTACCTCGGTCCCGACAGACGGCAGTGGCCCGACCGCTTCTCGGGGCTCGACGCCGACGGCTACCGGCTCGTTCGGGTCGACCCCGCCACGGCCGTCGCCCGCGACCAGTCGTACCCGGTCCCCGAAGCCGACCGGTGAGCGCGCTCATCCGAGCCATTTTTGCCCCCGTCGGTCGCGCCACCGGACGTGGGCTCTCTGACCTCGCTGCTCGGCGACGACGCGGCCGTCCTCCGCGACCGGAACTTCCAGCTCCTCCTGCTGTCGAACGTGCCGCCGGTCATCGGGACGGCGCTGCTCTCGCCGGTGCTCGACTCGCTGGTCGGGCCCTTCGGGACGACACAGACCGACGTCGGCCTGCTGATCTCGGTTTTCACCGCACCGGGCATTCTCATCGTCCCGGTCGCGGGGGCGCTGGCCGACCGCTACGGCCGCAAGCCGGTACTGGTCGCCGCGCTCGTGCTTTTCGGGCTGGCCGGGACCGCCATCGCTTTCACTACCGACTTCCGGGTCGCGCTCGGCCTGCGGCTGCTCCAGGGCGTGGGCTTTGCGGGGATCGTCCCGACGCTGATCACGAGCATCGGGGACTTCTACGAGGGCTCCCGTGAGGCCACCGCCCAGGGGCTTCGCTTCACCGTCTCCGGGCTGAGCCAGGCCGCCTTCCCGCTGCTCGCGGGCGTTCTCGTCGCGACGGCCTGGCAGTACCCGTTCCTGCTGTTTGCCATCGCGTTGCCGGCCGCGGCCGCCGTCGCCGTCTGGTTCGAAGAGCCGACGGCCGCCGGGGAGGCGGAGACAGCGGCCGACGGCGGCCGCGGGGACCCCGACGGCGACGAGCCGGCCCCCGGCGGGGAGGCAGTCGACTGGGACGAGGGGGTCTCGTACGGGCGTGCCCTCGCCGGGCTTGTCCGCCGGCCCCGCGTGCTCGCGCTCGTGGTCGGGCGCACGCTCCCGGTCGTGGTCTGGATCGGCTTTCTCACCTACAACTCCATCATCGTCGGCGACCTGCTCGGCGGGACGCCCGCACAGGCCGGCCTGCTGACCGCCGTCGGCAGCGTCGCCTTCGCGGGCGCGGCCAGCCAGGCCGGCCGGGTGACCGAGCTCTTCGACTCCCGGTTTTACCCGCTCGTGGCCGCCAACTGCTGTCTGGCGGTCGGGCTGGCGGTCGTCCTCTTTGCGCCCGGCGTCCCGGTGGCCGGCGTCGGCATCCTCGTGACGGGCGTGGGCTTTGGCCTCGCGCTCTCGCTGTACCGGAGCATCGTCACCGGGCTGGCCTCCCAGTCGCTGCGGGCCGGGCTGGTCAGCGTCGCCGAGGCCGGCGGCCGCGTCACCGCGACGGCCACCCCGGTCGCGATGGGCGCGGCCATCGCCGCTCTCGCGCCACAGCTTGGCTTCGGGCCGGCCGTCCGCGTCGTCGGTCTCGGCGTCGCCGTCGTCGGCGGCGGCGGCGGCGTGGTCTGTCTGGTCGTCGCCCGCCTCTCCCCGCCGGCCCCCGCCGAGCGGGAGGGTGTGGCGGCCGAGTGACTGGTGCGTCCCGTCCGGCGCCGCTCAGTACGGCACCGAGAGGTACTCCGCGGGGACGGCGTTTCTGGCGGTCACCAGCGGGTCGACGACCTGGCTTATCTCCAGGCCGCCCACGAGACTCGAGAACAGGTAGGCCTCGGTCTTGGACATGCCGTGGTCCGCTTGAAGAAGCGCCAGGATGTCCCGGTTGGCGAGTTCGACAGCTTCCTCCATCGTGTCGGCGCTGGCGACGGACTTGACGGCCTCGCCGGTGTCGACGACCGGGCGGTCGATCCCCACCTCGGGCTCGGAGATGACCGAGACAGTGATGTCGATGTCGGTGCCGATCTCGGCGCCGGTGCCACACATCTCCCCGTCGGCCATGGCGGCCTTGGAGTCGCCCATCGCCAGCATGGCGCCCTCCTGGAAGACCGGGAAGTAGGCGGTCGTGCCGCCGGTCATGTCCGTGGTGTCGAGGTTCCCGCCGTGGTCGTGAGGGGTCAGCGTCGGGATGGTCTCCCCGGCGGTAGCGACGCCGATGGTCCCGATCACCGGCTCGATTGGAACGTCGATTCCGTCGAAATTGACCGTATCGCCGTCGACCTCGGTGATCCGGGTGGCGGGGTGGTCGATCTCCTCGTCATCCTGCAGGAGGCCGAAGCCGGGAGCGGTTATCACCCGCCCGCGGTCCTCGTTGACCCGGACGTCCTCGATCTCGACTTTCAGGACGTCGCCGGGCTCGGCCCCCTCGACGGCGATGGGGCCGGTGGCGGCGTTTACCTCCTCGGGGATCGCGTCGAGCAGGTCGTCGTCGGTCTGGATCTCCTTGTTGAGGCTGTCTATTGTCTCGACGGTGAGCGACTCCCCGTCGGCGGCGGTGTAGACGGGCTCCATCTCCGGCCCGAACTCGTACACGTGTCCGTCGTCGTCGTAGGAAACGACCTGGCGTGACATACAGGGAGGCTTCGGACGATCGGTACAAAAAACCCGCTCCCCCGGCGACCGTTTGCCGGGGCTTTCGACGCGTCGAGCACTCGCCGTATCAGTCAGCTATTTACGTCCCTACCCTCGTAGCTCCCGCTGTTGGTTATGGCCCTGTTACGCGATAAGACACCTGATTGGGTGCCGGACCGGGCGCGGGTCCGGACGGCGTTGTTCGTTGCCGTGCTCGCCCTGTTACTGTTCGATGTCCTGCGACGACTGCTGGGGGAGTCTCTCGCACCGTCACTTCTGACCGGCTACCTCTGGAACGGGCTCGTCTTCGGCCTGGTGATCGGCCTGGCGGGGGTCGGCCTCTCGCTGACCTACGACCTGCTCGGGTTCGCCAACTTCGCGCACGGCGACTACATCAGCGTCTCGGCCTTTGTCGGCTGGGGATCGACCTACCTCGTCGCGGGCTTCGGCGACTTCGACCCGCTGAACCTGCTGTTTCTCGGGGTCGGGGACACCGTCTTCCCCCGCGATGTCGGGGTCAGCGTGACGAACACCCCGGTGGCCGTGCTCGTGGGGCTGGTCATCGCTGCGGTCGGCGGCGCGGCCGTCGCCCTGCTCTTCGACCGCTTCGTCTACCGGTCGATGCGAAAGAGCGGGGCCATCGCCCTGCTCATCGCCTCGGTCGGTGTGGCCTTCACGCTGCGGTTCATGCTCGTCTTCCTGTTCACCCAGGACACCTTCGGGCTGACGGTCAGCGCCTGGGCCTACGAGCTCTCGCTGCCGGGCGGGACAGTCAACGTCAGCGCCCCGGAGCTGTTGCTCGTGACCGTCGCCGTGGTCTCGATGGTGAGCGTCCACCTGCTTCTGACGCGGACGAAACTCGGCAAGGCGATGCGGGCGATGTCGGCCAACCGCGACCTGGCGCGGGTGACGGGGATCCCCTCCGAGCGGGTGGTCACCGCCACCTGGCTGGTCGGCGGCGCGCTGGCCGGGCTCGCCGGCTTCATGATCGCTCTCTTCCAGGGGACGATCAACTACCAGCTGGGGTGGACGCTCCTCCTGCTCGTCTTCGCGGGCGTCATCATGGGCGGGATCGGCTCGGTCTACGGCGCTATCGCCGGCGGCGTGCTGATCGGGCTGGTCACCCGCGTCTCCCAGGTCTGGATCCCGGCGAGTTTCGCCGAGGCGGTCGGCTTCGCGGTCATGATCGCCGTCCTTCTGACCCGGCCGTCGGGCATCTTCGGAGGTGACTCGCTGTGAGCGGTGCGACCGACCCCATCGCCAGCCGGCTCCCCGACCCGCTCGCCGGCTACTGGGAACGCGACATCGTCAAGATCTTCGGCACGCTCGGGGTCGTCTACGCTCTCTATCTGTTCGTCGGCTTCCTGCTCGGCTACGACCTGTTCGGCCAGCTCAACTCGCTGCGCCGGCTCACCTTCCTGGTCGTCGTCTACGGGATCGCCGCCCTGGTGGTGAACCTCCACTGGGGGTACAGCGGGCTGTTCAACATCGGCGTCGTCGGGTTCATGGCCATCGGGGTCTACACGGCCACGATCCTCTCACGGCCGGTCGCCGGGCAGAATCCCACGGGGTCGCTGCCCGGCTTTGGCGTCCCGCTCGCGCTGGCGGTCGTCGCCGGGATTCTCGCGGCCGCCGCGGCCGGTTACGTCGCCGCGCTCCCCTCGCTGCGGCTCCGGGACGACTACTTCGCGATCGTCACGCTGGCCTTCGCCGAGATCGTCCGGATCACTTTCAAGTCATCCGAGCTCCAGGAGGTGACGGTCTTCGGGTGGACCTTCGGGACCGGCGGAGGGCGGGGTATCCGGACGTTCTCGAACCCTGTCCGGGACTTCTTCGAGACCACCGGCCAGCCGCTGGTCGCCGCCGTCGAGAGCCTGGGGCTCGACGGCCAGGTCGTCACCGACTGGGCGTTCGTCTTCGTCCTGCTTGCCATCCTGGTCGGCACCTACTGGCTGATCGCCCGGCTGTCGGCCTCCCCCTTCGGCCGCGTGCTGAAGGGGATCCGCGACGACGAGGAGGCCACGCAGTCACTCGCGAAGCGCACCTCCTCGTTCAAGATCCGCGCGTTCGTTATCGGCTGTGCTATCCTCGGCCTGCTGGGGATCGTCTGGCAGGGCGCCAGTAGCGGCTACATCACCCCCGGACGGTTCCTCCCCGAGCTGACCTTCTTCATCTGGATCGCCGTCATCATCGGCGGCGCCGGCTCGAACACCGGCACGGTCGTCGGGACCATCCTCTTTGTCGGCCTGGTGCTCGAGGGACCGGCCCAGGTCCGCCGGGTCGTCGACGAGTTCGTCGGCCTGTCGGGGACTGCCCCCACCTTCCCCGACGCCCTCGGCGCGCTCGGCGGCGGGAACGTCGACCCGATCCTGCTGTACGTCTTCGACCAGACCAGTGCGCTCAGGGTCGTTCTGACGGGACTGGTGCTCATCTGGCTGCTGAAACGGCGCCCCCAGGGGCTGCTCGGGGACCGCCGGGAGGTGGCCTCGAGTATCGACCTCGAGGAGCGGGTCGAAAAGCGCCGGCAGAGCGGGTCCGAGGCGACGCCACAGGGAGGTGACGCGGATTGAGCTCCACCTCCGAGGCGGACGCCACTGACGCGGACGCGGCGGAGACCGTCGACGCCGCCGGCGATGCGGCCGGGACGGACCCGATCCTGACCGTCGACGGCGTCCGGAAGACCTTCGGGGGCGTGACGGCGCTGGACGGCGTCTCCTTCGAGGTCGAGCCGGAGACGCTCACCGGCCTCATCGGCCCGAACGGCGCCGGGAAGTCGACGACATTCAACGTCATCAGCGGCGCCATCGAACCGGACGCAGGCAAGGTCACCTTCGACGGCCAGGACATCACCGGCTGGGCGCCCTACGAGACGTCCTCCCGCGGGCTCGTCCGGACCTTCCAGATCGCCCGCGAGTTCGAGACAATGACCGTCCTCGAGAACATGATGCTCCCGCCGAAGGGCCAGCGCGGGGAGGTCGCCTGGCGGTCGATCCTCCCCGGCGTCCGCGGCGGCGTCCAGGCCGACGAGGAGGAGCTGTTCGAGCGGGCCTGGGAGATGCTCGAATTCTTCGACATCGACCACCTCGCCCTGGAGGAGGCGGGGACGCTGTCGGGCGGCCAGCGGAAGCTGCTGGAGCTCGCCCGGGCGCTGATGCTCGACCCCGAGATGCTGTTGCTCGACGAGCCCTTTGCGGGCGTGAACCCCTCGCTGGAGCAGGACCTGCTCGACCGGATCGAGGACCTCCGGGACCGCGGGCGGACCTTCCTGCTCGTCGAACACGACATGGACCTGATCATGGAACACTGCGAGCGCGTCATCGTGATGCACCAGGGACAGACGCTGGTGACCGGCTCCCCCGAGGAGGTCAGGTCCGAGGAGCAGGTCATCGAGGCGTATCTGGGGGGTGAGGTGGCGTGAGCCTGCTCGAGGTCGAGGGGCTCTCTGCCGGCTACGGCGACCTTCAGGTCCTGACCGACGTCGACATGCACGTCGACGCCGGCGAGTACGTCACCGTTGTCGGCCCCAACGGTGCGGGCAAGTCGACGGTGATGAAGTCGGTGTTCGGCCTCACCGACCGGATGGGCGGCCGGATCACCTTCGACGGCACGGAGATCACGGCGATGGATCCGGAGGAGATCATCCACGAGGGAATCGGCTACGTTCCCCAGACCGACAACGTCTTTCCGCCGCTGTCGGTGCGCGAGAACCTCGAGATGGGGGCGTACATCCTCGACGAGGTGCCCGAGGAGACGCTTCAGGACGTCTACGACCGGTTCCCGGTGCTGGAGGAGCGCGCCTCACAGAAGGCGGGCACGCTCTCGGGCGGCCAGCGCCAGATGCTCGCGATGGGCCGGGCGCTGATGCTCGACCCCGAACTGCTCCTCCTGGACGAGCCGAGCGCCGGCCTTGCGCCCGACCTCGTCGATGAGATGTTCGAGCGGGTCGACCGGATCGTCGAGTCGGGCACCGCCGTGTTGATGGTCGAACAGAACGCCAAGGCCGCGCTCCGGCACTGCGACCGCGGGTACGTCCTGGTCAACGGCGAGAACCGCTACGTCGACACCGGCGAGGCGCTGCTCGCCGACGAACAGGTCCGCCAGGACTTCCTGGGCGGCTGACCCTGGGCTGCCGGCCCTTCCATACGCGGTGGCCAGGCTGTCGCCGAGCCGGCGCCCTCCCGCTGAAGTTCGCCGGTCGCTCCCCGGAGATCGTCGGACGCGTTTGCTGGTCTCGAACGTTCGCCGGTAAAAAACGGAAGCGCGGCTCGTCTCCGACGTCGGTTCTCAGTTGCCGCCGGGGTTGATCGCCTGGCTCCGCTCGACGTCGACGAGGTCCAGGCGGTTGATGCCGGACTCGCTGTCGTCGAACTCCCAGATCTCGTAGGTCCCGGAGGTGAGGTCGCCGCGGTCGTCGAAGTCGACCGCGGAAGAGGCCCCGGAGTACTGGACCTCCTCGCCGTTGGCGGCCATCTCGACCCCCTCTGCGAGGTTGTCGATGGTGACCTCGGTACCGCCGGGGTTGGCGACGTTCTGCATCTGGTCGCGGACCGCCGGCCCGCTGTTCTCGCCGGCCGCAGCGTTTGCCAGCAGGGTGACGGCCGAGGCGTCGTAGGTCTGGGCGGTGAAGGCGGCGGCCGCGTTGCCGTACTCATCCTCGTACATCGAGACGAAGGCGTCGTAGGCCGGCCCGTCCGCCGCCGGGAAGGTGCCGATGGCGTTGCTCATGTCCTGGCCGACTTCGTCGGGCAGGGTCGGCGACTTCGTCCCGTCGGTCAGCATGATCGGCCGGTCGGTGTCGAAGTCGGCGTAGTAGTCACGGAACAGCTGGGCCCCGGTCTGGGGGTAGGTGATGACCACGAACAGGTCCGGGTCATCCTGCAGCGCGGTCTGGAGCTTTGAGCTGTATGAGGACTGGACGGGGTCGTGGACGACCTGCTGCTGGACGGTGCCGCTGAAGCCCTGCTCGAAGTGGCGGGTGAACCACTGCGAAAGCAGCTGGCCGTAGTCGTCGTTGATGTAGGTGGTGGCGGCCGTCTCGATGCCGTCGAGCCGCTCGCCGGCGGCCTGGGCCATCGCGAAGCCCTGGTACCGGTCGCCGGGGGTCGTCCGGAAGAAAAAGCCGTTGTCCTCGAAGGTCCGCAGCGTCGGCAGCGTGTTCGAGGGCGAGCAGGCCACCATCTCGTTGGGGATGAACACCTGGTTGCCGATCTCGATGTTCGAGGTCGCGCCCCCGACCATCATCGGGTAGCCGGCGTTGACCAGGGCGTTGGCCCCGCTGATCGCGTCCGGGATCGTGGTCTGGGTGTCCTCCTCCTGCTTGTCGACGGTGAGGCCGTTGTCGGCGTCGTCGACCTGGCTGGTGGCCATGATGCCGGCGTCGCGCATTGCCGTGCCCAGCGACCCGAGGTCCCCGGTCAGCGGCAGCAGAAAGCCCTGCTTGATCGTCCGGCCGGACCCGCCGCCGCCGCCACCGTTACCGTCGCCGTCGCCACCGCCCGAACAGCCTGCGAGGGCGACCGCGCCGGCGGCTCCGACTGTTTTCAGGACGTTACGCCGCGAGAATCTGCTTGCTGTCTGTTCCATCGTCTACCACACGTTCAGGAGAGGTGCTTCTTAAGCGGTCCGAATCCGTCAAGACTGACAGCCCCCGGCTACGGCACCGGCACGTCGGGACGTGCCGGCCAAAACCGGCGAGGCGGCCGCGAGACGCGACCGGCGCTGTGGGCCCGGCCGAGCCCGACGGCGCGAACTCCGTGCGGATAAGTATATAATAATATATAGCCAACGTGGCCGGTACACCGACTATAGTCCTGAGGGTACCGGAACTGAACACTAATATAAATGGCTTTAGTCGGCCTCTGGTTCGTCCCGGATGATGCCGCAGGACACAGGGCGCCAGTTCGATACCGTATCACGGCGGAACTTTCTGCTCGGGACGGGTGCGGCCGGGGCAGTCGCGCTCGCGGGATGTACACAGGAGGTCGATGACGGGAACGGCGACGGCGGCGACGACTCCGGCGGCGGGTCCACGGACTCGAACCAGCTCTCCGGTCAGGTCATCATCAAAGGTTCCAGCACGGTGTTCCCGGTTTCGGACACCTTCGCGGAGCTGTTCATGGAGGAACACCCGCAGGTCAACGTCACGGTCGACTCGACCGGGAGCGGGGGCGGGTTCCAGAACCACTTCTGTCCCGGCGAGTCCGACATCAACGGGGCCTCCCGCCCGATCAAGGAGTCGGAGGTCGAGCAGTGTAGTTCGAACGGCGTCGAGCCCGTCGAGTTCGAGGTCGCCAGCGACGCGCTGACGATGGCGGTCAACAACGACGCCGACTGGGTCGACTGCGTCACGCCCGAGGAGATGTCACAGATCTGGCGAGAGGGTGGCGCCGAGATGTGGTCGGACGTGCGCGACGACTGGCCCGACCAGGAGTT
>Ga0207714_1002407_pt1 | contig 11318 bp, 13 predicted proteins | sample PonA232FremontCA_2_FD_187270 | JGI IMG/M metagenome (GOLD analysis project Ga0207714, IMG submission 187270) | Marine sediment microbial community from Fremont, CA, USA - Pond A23 Sediment 2 (SPAdes) | ecosystem: Environmental > Aquatic > Marine > Unclassified | place: USA: Fremont, California... | reverse complement strand
GTCAAGGCCGAATGGAGCACTGCTGGGGATACTAAAGTTTGTCCATTGTGTGCTCCTTTGGAGGGTCAGGAATATGATCTTAAAACGATTAGGGGAATGATACCTAGGCATCCTAATTGTTTTATTGATCCACAGACGCCGATTTATACTTCGGAAGGTTGGAAACCTATAGGCAAGATTGAGATTGGAGATCTAGTTCTTACTCATAGAGGCAAGTTCAGGAAAGTGTACGCGTTGCCCAGAACCCCAAAAGTAAAATCTCCGGAAGTAGTACGGTTTAAATTCAAAGGCGATCTTACTGTTACTATGACTGCAGATCATCCTGTACTAGTTAGTAAACCCGGAAGTTCTATGGCTAGATGGAAAAAGGCGAAAGATTGTAAATCTGGGGATTTTTCAGTTGTTCTGAGTTCTGGTTGTAAGCGTTGCGGAAAACTGATTCCTTACTATCGCCATTATTGTACTAGGACTTGTCTTAGTTTGGATATTACTGATAAGCAATGGTCTGATCCGAATCATAGAAAAAACGTGAGTCGTAAAAATAGCGAATCAATGTTAAATCAATACAAACTAGGGCTTAGAGATAAGGACCGTATTACTGATGCCGCTAATGAAAAAACCCGCGAAATGGTAGCCAATAATGCTCATCCTTTACAGGATAAACGAGTCCGGGAACGTGGAAGTCATTTGGTAAATACTCCAGAACAAAGACGGCGATCTTCCGAAAGAATGAAGCGAAATAATCCAATGTACGATCCTGTGGTAGTGCAGAAAACAGCTGTCAAAACTAGAGAGCGTTTAAGACTTTATCCTGAGACTCACCCTAATAGAGTGATGGCAGTCAAAGGACGCAGGACAGATATCGAACAGAAAATGAAGGATTTACTTGATCAAATGGGATTTGAATACGAGGAGCAGTTACCAATTTCAAGTCCTAATGGTGGATGGGGTCAGGGCGCTTATTACTATGTAGATTTTGCTTTAACTGGTTTAAACATCGTCATTGAATGCGATGGAAGTTATTGGCATCAGGAACAACACAAGGATGCCGAACGTCAAATTGATATTGAGGCTCAAGGATGGACGATGGTTCGGTTTACTGATGATCAGATAAATACAAATTTACAAGAAGTACAAGACGAAATAGCTAGAATTTCTGGAAACCATGCGGGAACGTATGATTTCTGTTGTTTGGAGATTGAATCAGTGCAAAAATGGAATTTACAAGGATCGACAACTTTGTATAATTTGAGTGTCGAAGAAGATGAGTCTTATTTAGCAAAAGGGATCGCGGTTCATAACTGTCGATGTGTGGCGCTCCCTATTGATCGGAGTTAGATAAATTAACAGGAGATAGAATAATGCCTTGGAGTAAAAGTGATGTAGACCGATTCAAAAGCGGGTTATCTGACGCCCAGAAAGAACGCTGGGTTAGGATAGCCAACGACGCTTTGAGACGGTGTTTAGATAACGGCGGATCGCAGGAAAATTGCGAGGCGTCCGCTATAAGACAGGCAAATGGAGTGGTAGGAAATATGGAACACATATACGCGCATTTAAGAGCAGAACGGCAAATAAGGTATGAAAATTGGCAGGAACGACGCCACTTGATTGCTCCAGTTGTACTTCTTACAGCCGGAGTACATCACGGATCGGCGGGCAGAATACTTTATACGCAGGAGGAGCTGTCTAGAATGCCCGCTGCTTGGAACGGTGCTCCTGTTCCAGTATTACATCCAACAGATAATACTGGATCTCCCTTATCTTGCAACGAACCCGACGTACTCGAAAATCAAAATGTCGGACGGGTATTTCGGGTGAATTGGGAACCAGGTAATCAAAGGTTGAAAGGGGAGATTTGGATTGATATAAATAAGGCAAAGCAAGTTTGCCAACGCCTATCGGTTCCAGACGCAGTGGACATGATTGAGTCGGGCCAGCCAGTGGAGGTATCTACTGGTCTTATTCCGGAGCAGTCCGGGGAGTCCGGCACGTTTGGAAATCAAGAATACGATGCATCAGCCCATCACATTCACGCTGATCACTTGGCTCTACTGCCCGGAGGGAGAGGAGCCTGCGCGTGGGAGGATGGTTGTGGTGTGAGAAATTATCAAGGAGGTTCAAATGGTATGAAAAGGACAATACCAGCAAAGAAGAATAATGCAGACGAAACCTTCCAATCCATCGTTAATCAAGAGCAGAACGACGGTAATGAGGAGGCGATTAAGTTTGCACAACGGGTTGCGTATGAATACCTGAACAGCGAATCTGACGAAATGGAAATGCCAGAGGATTTAAAGGCATATGAGCCGTTGATGAACAAGCTACAGAAGTGGTTCCATCAACAGATGATTGAGGCAAACGAGGGATATCGGGAAATTATGAGTCAGCTTCAGCGTAAATTGGATTCGTTGGATAATTCCCAGATGACTCATTTTCTCGAAGACGTGTACGAAGATGGGACGTTTGTTTACAAGGAGGAATCGGACAATGGAGTCAGGTATTTTCAGCAAGGTTATCAGAAAAATGAGGATGGGACGATTGAATTTTCCGACAGTCCCCAACAGGTGACAAAACGGATCGAATTTCAACCCATCCAATCTCAAAATTATGAAAATGAAGGAGGTAACGAAATGACAAAGAACCAAACTCAAAACGGATGTTGCCCCGAAAAGATCGAGGCAATTATCAACAGTCAGGTAAATGGATTTACCGAGGACGACAGGGAAACTTTGCAGGCGTATGACGAGGCGTTCTTGGACAAGATCCCGTTGGAGGAGCCACAAGTTAATAATCAAGAAACCCAAACCCAAAACAGCGAGGAAAACGACATGAATCAAGTAGATTTTGATACTCTGCTTAAAAATGCAGACGCTGAAACTCGCCAGTCCATTGAACGCGGGCGCGAGTTGTACAGGCAGGAAAGGCAACAGATGGTCGACAAGATTGTGAACTCCCAGAACTCCCAGTTCACTCAAGAGGAATTGGGTCAAATGGATCACACCATGCTGATCAAGATTGCCAACAGTATTGCCCCGCAGGTGCATAGAGGCCCGGCAGGTGGTCCTCCGGTCAATGATAACAATGCCGTTGAGGATCAATATGAGGACGGACTCGATATGCCTTGGATGCAGAGCGAACAGCCGGAAACCAACAAACAACAGTAAACGCAAACCAATAAAAATTTAGGAGGTATAAATAATGAATACTATCAGGCTCACAAACTACAATACCATACAGAAGGAATTCATCATGGCGGAGGACGCCATGCCCGGTCATCTGGTTGAGCGGGATACCAATGGAAAACTGCAAAAGCACAACGGTTCCGCATCCGTTGCCCAGCCAATGTTTCTGTTTGAAGATGAATTGCAGGGCAAGGACATCGACCAAGCCGTGCTGGCTGATAATCCCGGTCAGGCTATAATCGCTGGTCGCGGAGATGAAGCACAAGCCGTGCTGGCAGATGGCGAGAATGTATCTGTAGGTGATAAGCTGGAATCCAATGGTGACGGTACTTTGAAACAAGGGACAACTGCTCCTATCGCGATTGCGCTTGAGGCTATGGATTTGTCCGCCTCTAGCGGCGAGGAAGAATCCGGCGCATTGGGCTATGACAAGCGTATTCAGGTAGAAGTATTGTAACCACAAATCAATAAAATTAGGAGGTAGAAATAATGTTTGAAATGATGAATGTGCAGAATGGACAGCCGCAGGCAGAGGGGCCTATTGCTCAGACTCTTCTGTCCAATAGCATGAACCCCAATAAGATGAGGCCATTTATTAACGACAAGGGTCAACCTTGCGTGACTCAAATGGTAAACGGTAAACCCAAGGCAGTGCCCGTACAAAATGCTGGTACTCCAGTAACCAATGCGGTATTGCGCAAGGATGAGTGGAAACAGATTGATGAAGCAATGATGAAAGTTAGGCGTGAGCGCCTGACTGGCATTGATGATCTGGTAAGTCGTGGACTTACATACAATCTGACAAATCCAATGGCAAGCACCGTGATGGAATTTGAGAGGGTATCCGATAGTGGAAAGGCTCAAATGGATATGGACGGTATCAATCGTGGTCAATCTGACAGACCTAAATACGAGATCGACTATTTGCCGATCCCCATAATCCACAGTGATTTCCATTTCAATAGCAGGGTACTGGAATCCAGTAGGACTAAGGGCGATCCCTTGGATACCACGCAGGCAGAGAACAGTACAAGGCGCGTTGATGAAACTCTGGAGGATTTGTTGTTCACTAATACTAGCTACACCTTTGGCGCTGGTACGATATACAGCTATGTCAACCATCCCAATAGATTGACCAAGACCCTGTCCCAGAGCTGGAGCGCCAGTGGCAAGACTGGAGAGGAAATCGTACAGGATGTGATTGATCTGAAACAGCAAATGATCGACAATTACTTCTTCGGCCCGTTTGTACTGTATATATCCGCCAAGGATGAGACTGTGCTGGATGAGGATTATGTGAGCGGATATCCCAAAACCATCCGTCAACGTATTTTGGAAATATCCGGAATTGATGACGTTAAGGTTGCTGATCACTTGGCACAGGACAACCTGGTCATGGTTCAGATGACTAGTGACGTGATTCGGCTGGTTGATGGGATGTCCCCGACTTCCGTTCAGTGGGAATCCCAAGGCGGTTTTCAGCTCAATTTCAAGATTCTGACCATTAGGGTTCCGCAGATTAGGCAGGACTACAATGGCAGGACTGGAATTGTCCACGCTAGTCTGTAATTCTAAATAGGCGGTAATCAGCCGCCTTTATAAAGGAGGTTTCGTATGGAACGAACCAAGAAAAATAATCAACTGCCCTTGTGGAGAAATAAGGGATCTACTCATACGCTCGCAGATGGGCGTGCGATTGAGAACGGCGAGCGTTTCCGCGCCGACGAAACTGAGATTCCCAATGCGTTTAGAGGGAATAAGATTGAAAAAGTGGAACAAGGTGAAATGGAGCAGGAACAAGAGGAGCCTGCTGCCAACTCCCTGCAGAAATTCCACAAAGGCGGCGGACGTTACGTTGTCTACAATATGAATACCGGACAACAATATCACGAAGGGTATTTGTCTGGAAACCAAGCTGATGCGCTGATAAACGGCGAAAATATCGAACTGGACCAAGAGGAAGAAGAAAACGAGGATGAGGAATAATGCGGAACAACAGCGATTTGCCTAGTGGGTTGTGGAGCGGTGAACGCGTATTCATTATTGGTGGAGGGTTTTCCTTGATCGAGCAATTCAATATACCTTATGAATTATATAAGGAAGTTGATCAGGGGAATGTGCCAGTAAAGGCGCTGACTCCGTATTTAAGTGATCTTTGGGATAAACGGGTGATTGGTATTAATCGCGCATACGAACTTGGAGAATGGGTGGACGCAATTTATTTTTACGATTGTTCATTCTATAATCATTATCGAACTCTGTTGGATCGGTTTGGAGGTTTGAAATTCTCCAGTTGTTCTCGATTTATCAATAACAAATCACGTGGTATAAGGTATATACCTATTGACCGGGATTCCAAGACCGGGATATCTGGCAAGAGCGATCATATTCATTTCAATTTCTCCAGCGGTGGTGCAGCGGTAGATTTGGCGACAAAACTCGGGGCTAGTGAGATCGTGTTGGTTGGGTTTGATATGTGCAATGGTTCAAATCAGGAAACTCACTGGCATGGTGGATATAAAGAGAAAGAGGAACCTATCAGACAAGAAGCCAAGCGCAAGAATAAATTATACCAAAAGAAAATGCCACATAAGCGCCATTCAAAACCTTGGCGGGCTCTGCTCCGAGATACCCAAAAAAAGGGTGTAGAATTGGCGAACAGCTCTTATAGAACGGCGATAAACGAAATTCCGCAAGTAGGGCTAGGGGAGTATTTATGAACGTTCCTGATCCAATAATCATCACAGGTGCGGCTCGGTCTGGAACCTCTATGATCGCCGGAGTAGCCCATTTATGTGGGGCATTTAAGGGCGATACCGGGAGCGGACAGCACAAAAATAATGCCAAGGGAATGTTCGAGAACCTGCAAATTAGGAACGAAATTATCAAGCCCTTGTTACGGGATATGGATATTGATCCCAAGGCTCAATATCCATTACAACCTAAGAAACAAGTGATCCCTGCCCACATGAGGAATGAGATCTTGCGCATAATGCTCCGGCAGGGGTATAAGGGCGGGCGTTGGATGATCAAGGAACCTAAGATAACTCATTGCTGGCCTGCATTTGTTTACGCGTTTCCGCGCGCAAAGTGGCTGATTGTGAGGCGCCGGGACGAAGAAATAATAAAATCCTGTATGAATACTGGGTTTATGAACGCATATTGCAAGGCGAATACTTTAAGAGAAATTAGTGTTGATAATGAACAGGAAGGCTGGCAATATTGGTTAAACATCCATAAACAAAGATTTTATGACATGATTGAACAAGGAGTCAATGCGCGTATGATCTGGCCTGAACGAATGGTTAACGGAGATTACAGTGAAATGATGGATGTTGTGGATTGGATGGGACTTGACTGGGCGCAAGATTCTGTTCATCAATTTATCGAGCCGAGGCTCTGGAAGGCAAGGAGAAATTAAAATGGCTTTGAATACTCCAGACGAAATACAGGAAATTGTTGCGACTGAATTGACTACTGAACGAATTCAGGCGTATATTGATGGAGCCAATGCGCTGGTTGAATCGGCGCTATTTGGAAAAGGATTACCCGATGTACTATTAAAGGAGATTGAGCGCTGGCTTTCGGCTCACCTGCTTGTTACTACCAGCCAACGTCAGTTGGAAAAGGCGTCTGCAGGCCCGGCAGGAGCTACCTTTTTTGGTAAATCTGGCGCAGGGTTGAACAGTTCAACATACGGGCAGACCGTATTACATATGGATACAACCGGAACCTTGCAACAGTTAAATGATCCATCTGCTCAATCATTTTCTATAAAGGCGCTATAGGGGGAATTTATGGGCGATCCGCTTGTTGATTTTGTTGATCAGGTATGTGTACAAACCGCGGTACTTTGGAAAAATCCTCTACCGGACAGGTTTGGAGAATACGAATTTGATGACGCGATTGAAATCTACTGTCGCTGGGATGGAAAACAGCAACAAATCGTGGATGAGAATGGCGATGAAATTGTGAGTGTTGCCGAAATATTACTCCATAGTCAAGCGAGCACGCAGGTAGGCGAATATATTATGTTAGGGGTTTTGGAGGATTTGGAAACCAACCAAATAAACGACCCTTTGAGCGTATCGAATGCGTACCGGATTAAAAATATACAATCTACTCCATTATTTCAATCTACCGATCAATTTATACAGGTGGCGTATATATGAAAGTACAGGGATTGAATAAGGTACTTAAAAATCTCAATGACGAGATTCAGAAAATAGAGAATAGAACCGCCAAGGGATTATACCGGGCGGCCATTCCCATACGCCGGGATGCTCAAAAGAATTGTCCAGTTATTACAGCGAATCTTAAAGCATCTGCTTATATTATCACGTCTTGGAGTGGAGTGGTTAAAGGGGAAAGCCCGTCATTTTCAGGCGAAAACTCTAATGAAATGGCGGCCGACCATAAATCCACGATTAGTAAAGAAAGCGTATCAGTTAAGGGAAGCAAATATCCTGTTGTTCAAGTTGGATTTACTGCTGTATATGCGGCCTCAGTCCACGAAAATCCGCAAGCTGGACGTAACAATCCCCGGTCTGGTGAACGGACTAAAGGCGGTAGGTTAAAATACTCGGAAGTAGGGGAATGGAAATTTCTGGAAAAGGCAGTGAAAACCCATGCCGATAACGCAATCAAGGTCATAGCAGAGGAGGCTCGGATTAAATGAACCCTGCCAGTTTAGATATAGCCCAATTATTGGATGGAATGTTCGGACTCACATTGCAATCTAATCTGTTTGTCAGTGCGTCGCCTGATTCTCCGCAGGAAATTGTGGCGGTATATGATTCTCCGAGCACTCCGCCCGATTTACACGGATACAGATATAGCGCAATCAATATAAGAATACGCTCTGTCCACTACTTGGATGGATGGAAATTAGCAAATGATATCGGCCTCTATTTGCATACCGATTATGGTTATCAATTTGAGGGCGTTTATTATACAGGCATCTGGATGTCCACGGATGTCGAACCGATAGGCAAAGATGAAAACGAAAGACGATTATTTTCAGTTAATTTTGAAACGCAAAGGAGGTAATATATGCCTAGTAATGCAATTAGTGGTGTTGGGACCAAGTTCCGGAGGTATAATCCGGCGACGAGTTCTTGGGAACCCGTTGCGGAGATTAATTCCATATCCGGTCCCGGCATGAGTAGGGAAACCATTGACGTGACCAACCTTGACAGCGAGGCTGGCTGGAGGGAGTTCATAACTTCCTTTCGTGATGGCGGAGAGGTTACGTTGTCTATGAATTTCACAAGGGATACCTACGAAACCATGTTTAATGATTTCATGTCTGATACAAGAAAGGACTATGAGATCATTTTGCCGGACGAAGATATAACCACGATGGTATTTACTGGATTGGTTACTAATTGTCCGTGGGAAATTCCAATGGATGACAAGATCACATCCGAGGTAACCGTTAAGGTCAGCGGCGCGCCGCAACTCGAATCCGGTAGCGGATCGTAAACCTATAACTAAAAGGAGGTCTCTAATCATGGGGCTTTTAACTAAAGATCAATTACTCAAGGCTGATGAACTTCAAATGGAACAGGTGTATTTGGATGAGCAAGACTTTGTATATGTACGGGAAATGACAGCACGGGAAAAGGACAGATTTGAACAATCACTGATGAAAGAGGTTCGGCATGAGGATGGGACTGTTGAGTACGAGAGCAATCCTGAAGATTATAAGGCAAAGTTGTTGGCCAATACTATTTGCGACGATAAGGGTAGCTTGTTATTGGATGTGGATGATATTCCTGCCCTATCTCAAAACAAAGGCGCATCTAAGTTAGAGAAATTGGCTAATATAGCCAACAGCTTGAATCGGATTTCTAAAAGGGATCGTGATGCAATGTCAAAAAACTCCAACGCCGACAACCCCGGAGATTCCAATTCCGACTCTGCAAAGAGTTAGGATATAAACATCCGGATGAACTATTAGGGGATCTGTCGGCAAGGCAAATGATGGAATGGGAAGAATACAATAAAATTGAACCAATAGGGCATGATTGGCGGTCGGATTATAGGACGGCTCATATGTGCGCTGTCATAGTAAATACCGCAAAGTCCTTGGTTGGAAGCAAAGACAATAAGACGTTTGGAATTAGCGATTTCTTGATTGATTGGGATTTAACCAAAGATCGCTCTACAAAAACTGAAAAACAATCTCCGGATCAAATGAAATTTATCCTGCGAGGCATGGTAAAGAGCCGGGGAGGGCAGGTACAAAGGCGTGACCCAGAAAAACACGAACAACTTAAACAGGAGCTGGGTATAGAATGAATGTTGGGCAAATAAAAGCGAGTCTTGGTCTTGATTGGTCTGATATGCGCCAGTCTATGGAACGGGCGCAAAGTAAGATCAAGGAATATGACCAAACTGTTCGCACGGAACTCAGGCAGGCGGAACAGAGGTTTTCCAAATTCGCAGGTGAAGTTAGGTCCACTATGGCTAGAGTTAACGGGCCATTGAGTACGTTCCGCAATCGTATGGGGTCATTAGGTCCGGCGATAGCGGGTGCTGGAGGTGCGTTTGCGGCGGTTGGATTTATCAAGAAAATGGCTGATTTTGAAAGGTCATTATCTGCCGTTGAAGTAGTGTCTCAAGCCACTGCAGAGCAGATGGATAAAATGCGGGATTCTGCCAAGAAAATGGGAGCGACTACAGAATTCGCCGCTTCTCAAGCCGCTGACGCGCAGAAATATTTAGCCATGGCTGGATTGGATGTTGAGCAGACTCTTGGTACACTTCCAAAGATGTTGAATCTTGCTACTGCGGGTCAATTAGATTTAGCCAATGCCGCTGATATATCTACCAACATCATGTCCCAGTTTTCAATGGAGGTTGAGGAACTCACTGATGTAAACGACGCATTGGTTGCCGTTCAATCCACGGCTAATACCAATATTGAGGAGGCGGCCAACGCGCTCACATACGCGGGCGCGAAGGCCAAATCTTTTAACATGGATATTGAGGATTCCGTTTCGTTGATTGGAATGTTGGCGAATAATGGTATTAAGGCAAGCAAGGCTGGAACCACACTTCGTCAAGGGATGCAGAAATTACTCGCGCCTACTGGAGAGACCGCCGAGATATTGGATAAATATAACATTAATGTCAAGAAATCCGACGGTTCAATGCGCAATTTCGTTGATATATTAAAACAGATGGCGGACGCAGGAATTGACACTACGGAAATGGCTGAGATGTTAGGGGCTAGAGCTAGTAATTTGACATTGATTATGAATAATGGCAGTAAAGCTATTGAGGACTACAACCAAGAAATTCGCGATATGGAAGGAATATCCAAAAGTGCAGCGGAAACCATCCGTAATGATATGCAAGGTGCGATTGATAAATTACAATCCCGGGTAGAATCCGTTGGAATTGCAATATGGGAGGAATATAAAAAGACCATTAAAAATGCCACTGAAGACGCCGCTAAATGGCTGGGGAATCATAGACAAGAAATAGTAGAAATATTTGATTCTGTAGTTCAGAAAGCCAAAGAAATTAAAAACGCAGCACTTCCAGCAATAAAGGGAGTCACAGCCGCACTACAAGGTGTTATGGACGTCTATAATGCCTTGCCTTCCGCAGTGACTGGACCAGGAACCGCAGGTTTGGTCGGATATATTTTGTTCGGTCCGGCAGGAGCTGCGGCGTTCGCTGGATTATCCATTGGGCGGGCGATTTATGATGCTACAGATGCGTCTATTGAGTTTAATAATACCTTAGATGCTCGCGCTCAAAAAATGGAACAAATTCGTAATAAGATCGGTCAGCTTAAAGAGATGCGAGACACAAGGCAGTCTCGGTTTGTTGATGAAAAACAAATTAATAAGGACATCGAGGCACGTGAACGAAGATTGGAAATTATGCGAAAAGCCCAATCACTCGACAAAGCCCGCGCAGGCGAATATGATGAACTTGATATAACACGCCCAACACAACAGCGCGATCAGCGGACTGGAATTGATGCAATGTCAAAGAAGTATCAAGATGCGTTCAGTAAAGCGAAAGATGCAGTAGATAGTTCGGAATTGGCATTGACTAATTATATGGATACAATAAAATCGTGGCAATCATTGGTTCAGGTATCTAATAAATTAC
>Ga0207714_1002405_pt1 | contig 11323 bp, 8 predicted proteins | sample PonA232FremontCA_2_FD_187270 | JGI IMG/M metagenome (GOLD analysis project Ga0207714, IMG submission 187270) | Marine sediment microbial community from Fremont, CA, USA - Pond A23 Sediment 2 (SPAdes) | ecosystem: Environmental > Aquatic > Marine > Unclassified | place: USA: Fremont, California... | reverse complement strand
GGCCAGGCCCAGCTCCCAGCCCAGGACCCTGGCGGTGAAGACGATGGCCAGGACGTTGATCGCCGGGCCGGAGTAGAGGAAGGCCGTGGCCGGACCGATTCCGGCACCCCGCGAGTAGATGCCCGCGAACAGGGGGAGCACGGTGCAGGAGCACACGGCCAGGATCGTCCCCGAGATCGAAGCCACAGAGTAGGACAGGATCTTGTTGGCCTGGGCCCCGAAGTACTTGAGCACCGAGGCCTGGGAGACGAAGACCGCGATGGCCCCTGCGATGAAGAAGGCCGGGATGAGGCAGGTGATCACGTGCTGCCGGGCGTACTCCCGGAGCATCATGAAGGCCTCCAGCCCCGCCTGGCGAATGGTCTCGCTGCTCCAGGGCACATAGTAGGCCACCAGGAAGAAGAGCACGAGCAAAAGCAGCTTGTAGCGTTCCTTGATGTTCATGGGGCCTCCTCAATCACGCTTGAATGATTCTTAATTGGCAAAATAACCAAAAAGGGCTGAGGTGAATCCAACAGCTTGCGGATGAATAAGAGGCGCTCTTTCCGGCTATCCTTTCTCGGTCTCCCGGAAATCCCTGAGGCCGTTCATCTGCTTTTGGATGTTCGTCTGGACCATGTTCTCCAGACAGGAGAAAAAGTCGAGCACGCAGGGAGCGGCCAGGTGATAGTGCATCTGGGTGCCCCGTTTCTCGTAGTCCACGATTCCCGCCTCCCGCAACAGGGACAGGTGCTTGGACACTGTGGAGGTGTCCGCGCCCACCATCTCCGTGAGCTCGCAGACACACCTTTCCCCGCGGCTCAGCTCCTCCACCATGTAGAGCCGGGTGGGATGGCCCAGGGCCTTCATGATTCGGGCCCGCGTTTCGTAGCGGTCGCGGATTGCGCGGTTCATGTTCGCCTCCATTGTCTATTTGGCATAATAACCAAATTTGGCCTTCTGTCAAGTGGTGATGCACAACGAGTCAAGAATGGTGACAGGATTTACATGATCAACAGGATCTTCCCGGAAAAAGACCCTGTTCTTTTTCCGGGACGTCTCCATAAGTCCTGTCAATCCTGTTTATCCTGTCCTTCTCTTTTGGGGCCGGTTTATCCATCGCCCGGCAATCACTTCCCCGCCATCCAGTCCATGAGGCGTTCCTGGGCCCGAAGGGCCGCTTCCCTCCGGTCCCAGCCATCCCGCAATATTCGTCCAAGGTGTTCCCCGGCCCGAGCCGCGGCGCGCATGGTTTCCGGCTGCTCCTCGACCCTGGGAGTGATCTCCGGCCCTATCTCGACGTCCTCGCCGTGCCGCATGCGGGGCACGCCGATGCCGCAGGTCTTACCGAAGCCGCAGAAATAGCAGGGGGCCGCTCCGGTGGCGGTCACAGTGGCCACGGGCTCAATGAGGTTGAACAGGAAGAATCGCTCGATGTCCCCGGCCGGGGGGCCGCCGTCCATGCCCCCTACTCCCACGGCTACTCCGGGCTTGCCCCAGAGCAGATCGCCCTCCCTGTGCCGGAACTGGAACCAGCGCTCCAGAAAGGCCCGGGTCAGGGCGTTGCATCCGGAGAAGTGGTTGGGAGCGCCCACCACATAGGCATCTGCCTCGGCCACCGCCTCGCGCAGGAGAGCCATGTCGTCCTCCAGCTTGCACACGTTGTCCCCGGCGCAGCAAAGACACCCAGTGCAGCCCGAGATGCTGCGCCCCCGCAGGGACACGAGATCGTGCTCCAGCCCGGTGCGCTCCAGGACTGCGCCAACAAGAGTCTTTGTGCCGGAGATGTCCTCACTGCGGGGGCTCCCGGAAATACCCAGTATGCGCATAGTGTTTCCGCTTTGTTCTTTTGGGGCTATCCTATTTTGTTGCGTCTTTGGAAGCAAGGCAGGCCATGGCGGCAATAGGCTGAGTATGGTAGAAAGAATTATGGGGCTTATTCCATGGCATATCCAACAGGAGGACCATATATGACACGATCCGGTGCGATCCTTTGGTTGGAGGAGACCGGAATGCAGGACGTCGGGGAGGTGGGAGGGAAGAACGCTTCCCTGGGCGCCATGATCCGCGAGCTCAAGCAGGAGGGCATCCGGGTTCCGGACGGGTTCGCGACCACTGCGCGGACCTATTGGCGGGTCATCGAGGAGAACGGTCTGGACGAGGTCATCCGCGCTCTGGTGAAGGACCTGGAGCAGGGCAGAAAGCAGCTTTCGGAGGTGGGGCGGAGCATCCGGACCCGGGTGCAGGATCTGGTCTGGCCCGAGGATGTGGAAGCCCAGATCCGGCAGGCCTATCGCCGGATGTCCGAGCGGTACCAAACCGAAGCAGTGGACGTTGCGGTCCGAAGCAGCGCCACGGCAGAGGACCTGCCCGAGTCGAGCTTTGCCGGACAGCAGGAGAGCTTTCTCAATATAGTGGGGGAGAATCAGCTCCTGGAGGCCATCCGCAACTGTTACGCTTCCCTGTTTACCGATCGGGCGATCAGCTATCGCCAAGAGCGGGGCTTCGATCATCTCAAGGTGGCGCTGTCCGCGGGAGTGCAGAAAATGGTCCGCTCCGATCTGGCCGGATCGGGAGTGATGTTCTCCATCGATACGGAAACCGGCTTTCCCCATACAATCATCATCAATGCCGCCTGGGGCCTGGGGGAGAACGTGGTGCAGGGAACCGTGACCCCGGACGAGTACAGGGTCTTCAAACCCCTGCTCCAGGTCGGGCGCTATCGGCCCATCGTGGAAAAGGCGATGGGATTCAAGGAGCGCAAGATGGTCTATGCGGAGGGCGGTACCAAGCGAACCAAGAATGTGGTCACCTCAGCCGAGGAAAAGGGCGCCTATGTGCTCGACGAGGAGGAAATCCTGCAGCTGGCGCGGTGGGCCACCATTGCGGAGGAGCACTACGGGCAGGCCCTGGATATGGAATGGGCCAAGGATGGCCGGTCCGGGCTCCTCTATCTGGTCCAGGCCCGGCCGGAAACTGTGCAGTCCCAGAAAGAGGCCGCGTCCCTGAAGCACTACACCCTGAAGCAAAGCGGAGAGCAGCTCCTTGCCGGGCTGAGCATCGGCGACGCCATAGCCGCCGGGCCGGTGTGCCGCATTCGCAGCGCCTCGGAAATCGAGCAGTTCCGGGAGGGCTCGATCCTGGTCACGGAAATGACCGACCCGGACTGGGTTCCGGTGATGAAGAAGGCAGCGGGGATTATCACCGACCACGGTGGCCGTACCTGTCATGCGGCCATTGTCAGCCGCGAGTTGGGCGTTCCCGCGATCGTGGGTACCAGCAGCGGAACCCAGGTTTTGAGTGACGGCAGGGAGATTACCATGACCTGCGCCGAGGGCGAGGAGGGACTGGTCTATGACGGAATTCTGGACTACGAGGTGAGCGAGGTTTCCCTCCAGGATATCCCCGAGACACAGACCCGGATCATGATGAACATCGGCAGCCCCACTGCGGCCTATCGCTGGTGGCGGCTACCCTGCCAGGGGATCGGCCTGGCCCGGATGGAATTCATCATCAACAACATCATCAAGATCCATCCCATGGCCCTGCTCTATCCCCATCTGATCCGGGACAAGGAGGCGAAGAACTGGATCGACATGCTCACCCACCGCTTCGAGAACAAGCCGGAATATTTCCTGGAGCACCTCTCGCGCGGCATCGCCAAGATTGCCGCGTCCCAGCATCCCCATCCGGTCATCGTGCGCATGAGCGATTTCAAAAGCAACGAATACGCCAATCTCATAGGCGGCAGCGCCTTCGAGGATCCGGAAAGCAATCCCATGCTCGGATTCCGCGGGGCCTCGCGCTATTACAGCCCTGAGTATCGCGAAGGGTTCGATCTGGAGTGCCAAGCGGTCAAGCGGGTCCGGGACGAGATCGGGCTCACGAATGTGGTGCTCATGATCCCCTTTTGCCGAACTCTGGACGAGGCGGACCGGGTGCTTGAGGTCATGGCGGAGAACGGGCTCAGACAGGGGGAAAACGGGCTGGAGATCTACGTCATGTGCGAGATCCCCTCCAATGTGATCCTTGCGGAGGAGTTCGCCCGCCGCTTTGACGGCTTCTCCATCGGGTCCAACGATCTGGCCCAGCTCGTTCTCGGCGTGGACCGGGACTCGGACAAGCTGCGGCATCTGTTTGAGGAGCGCAACCAGGCGGTGAAGCGGTTCATCAGCGAGCTTCTGCGGCGGATCAAGGAGACGGTGCCGGAGTGCAAGGTGGGCATCTGCGGCCAGGCGCCGAGCGACTATCTCGATTTTGCGGAGTTTTTGGTCCGGGAGGGAATCGACTCCATCTCCCTGAACCCGGACAGCGTGCTCAGCGTCAAGAAGCGGATTTCGCAGTTCGAGGCGGGCCGGTCCTGACTACTCTCCCTCCTCTTGGGGGGGCTTTCCCGACGGGAAGTCCTCGCCGTTGATCTGTGGATGGTACTTGACAGCCACCAGGGTGACGTCGTCCTCCTGACGGGCCCCGCCGCGGAAGGATTGCAGGGAGTCCACGATGATGCGGCAGATCTGTTCCGTGGTTTTCTCCGCGTTCTCCGCCAGGATCCTCTGCACGCGATCTCTGCCGAACATTTCCCGCGAGGGGCTGCGTGCCTCGCGGATCCCGTCCGTTCCGATGAGCAGGATGTCTCCGGGGTCCATGGCCAGGTGCTGTTGCCTGTCATGGGACACATAGGCGGATATGCCCAGGGGCATTCCAGAGCTTCGGATCTCTTCCACCTTTCCGCTGCGGGCCCTGTAACACAGGGCCGGCTCGTGACCCGCGGAGATCCAGGTCAGGGAATGGGTCTCCGGATCGAGGACGGCGTAGAACAGGGTCAGAAACTGGTCGTCCCGGGAGTCGTGGACCAGGTGGCTGTTGAGCGTCTGGAGCAGGTCCTGGAGGTTCAGGTTGTATTGCAGGGCGTGGGAGCGGATCACGCCGCGGGCGGAGGCCATGAGGAAAGCGGCACCCAGGCCATGCCCGCTCACATCGCCCACGGCGATGCCCAGCTTGTTCATCTGGGGGGTCTCGATGTCGATAAAGTCATAGTAATCCCCGCCTGTCTCGTCGGAGTAGATGCTGGTTCCGCAGATATCGAAGCCGGGGGTCTTGGGCGCAAAGCGGGGCAAAAGATAGTTCTGGGCCTTCTTGGCCACTTCCATGGCCTGGCTCATGCGCTTGTGTTCTTCCAGCTTGGGCCCGATGTTGTTGAAGATGTCCCCCAGTTCCTGCATCTCGTCCCTGGAGTCGAGATCGATCCGGGTCTGGAAGTCGCCCTGGGCCAGTCTTCGCGCAGCGCTGGCAAGGTTCAGGACCGGTCTGGTCATGGAACGGGCGCTCCAGAGGGCCAGAATCACGGAGAGCCCGATCGCCGCAATAAGGATGAGCCCGGAGAGGAGGATCCATTGGGAGGTCTCGGAGCGGATGGTCTGCTCTTCCGCCTCAGCCTGGGCAATGATCTCCTCGTAGGGCAGCAGGATCAGCGGAAAGGGTTCCCCCTGCTTGTGGGAGCCGTGCGCGAGCAGGAGCTCCTGGTTGTTGCGCTCGATCCTGTGCACCCCGGAGTCGCCGGAGGCGATCATGCTGTGCACCTCGGGAAAGGGCACGAGATCGAAGGTGTTTGAAGGCAGTCCTCCCCCTTGCTTACTTCTCTCTATGGCTTGGCTTTTCCTCTGGCTTTCCCGGGCCAGTATCAGCAGCTTGTTGGGTCCCGTGTTGTCGGGTTGGTATGCGGCAAGCATGGCTGTCGCGCTCGCCCCCCATATGGTGGCGAAGCGAAGGTCCTGAAAAGCCCGCTCGTAGGGGACGCTCAAGGCTGTCACGCCGGCGAAGCGGCCGTCCGGAAAATGGACGGGCATGGCGACGACCTGGTTGACAGACCGGCTTGCGGGATTCCTGCTCACCGCGCGGACAATGGAGCCGGTCTCCCGAGCACGCTTGTACCAGGGCTCTTCGCGAGGATCATAGTTTGGCGGGAATTTCCCGTGAGCGGGGTAGGTGCTTTGCACTCCGGAGGCGAGCACGGTGTGCTGCCACAGGATGTGCTGCGGATGCAGCTTGTACACGAAACGATAGTCTTCGGTCAGATCAGAGATACGGCTGAGAGCGTCCCAAACTTCCTCTCTGTTCGTGTCCGGGGCAATATGGATGACTTGATACTTGTAATTGACCCATACTGGGCTGCGTCCGCCTGATTGGTCCTGCCGCATGTGCTTGTAGTCCAGGCGCAGCCCCGGCAAGGGATTTTCCCCTTTTTGAAAATCTTGGGGAAAGTGGATTGTTGCCTCTTCTCTTTGTGCTCCAGCCAAAAGCCGCTCCAGTTGCCGCGCCTGGAAATGGAGGGCGCGTTCATGGGTCATTTTGTCTCGACGCAAAATGGCCGTGTAGTCCTGCACGATCTTGTGCAGGAGGTCCCGTTCCTTGCGCGCGAGGATTTCCCCTGTGTGTTCGGCCATCCTCGTACCGAACCGGGTCATGGAGGAATGCTGGAAGTAGGTCACCGTGACCAGCGGCACGACGACGAGGAAAATGGCCAGCAGGGAGAATTTGTTCCGTATCTTCATTCGCGCGGCTCCCGGTGGGAATGAGGATTAGGCCGCCACGGACCGGTATATCGTGCGCGCGGGCATCCTGTAGGTGGAGCGCCGTTTGCGGGCCCCTTGTCCCGTGAAGGAGTGATTTGCCGCTGGAGCACCGCAATTCTGGCTGCTTCAGGACCTCGGATCGCGCTATTCATATCTTTCCTCGGGGCTGGCCAAATAAGGATTCCGGGAGTGTTGCCGGAATTCATAGGCCACCCCTTTGTTCAGGCTCCGGCACATGAAGAGCATGAGCACGGTGAACGGGAGCGCGGCGGTGATGGCCATCTTCTGCAGGGCCTCAAGCCCGCCCGCATAAAGCAGGATAACTGATGTGCCGGAAATGATCAGCCCCCAGGTTATCTTTTTGGCGGCGGGCGGAGAGAGCTTTCCCCTGGAGGTCATCATGGACAGGACGAAAGTTGCCGAATCCGCCGAAGTGATGAAGAAAACCCCGAGCAGGGCCACTGTGAGCAGGCTGAGCCCGATGCTCAGGGGAAAGAATTCGTAGAGCTCGAAGAGGCCTACGGAGACGTCCTGGGACACGGTCCGGGCGAGGTCCGCCTGGCGGGTGAGCTCCACCTGGAAGGCCGCTCCGCCGAAGACACTGAACCAGAGGAAGGTAAGCAGCGTGGGCACGATAAGGGCCCCGGAAACGAACTCCCGGATGGTGCGCCCCCTGGAGATGCTGGCAACGAAAAGCCCCACGAAGGGAGACCAGGAGATCCACCAGGCCCAGTAGAACATGGTCCAGGAGTGGGTCCATTCATAGCCCTGGAAGGGATTGGTGGAGAGGCTCATGTTGAACAGGGAGGAGAAATAGTCCGCGATGGTGTTCAGGAAGATGTCCAGGATATAGGTGGTGGGACCGGCAACGAGCATGAAGCCGAGCAGGGTGAGGGCCAGCATGATGTTGGTCTTGCTGAGCATCTGGATCCCCTTGTCTAGCCCGCTCAGGCTGGAAATCAAAAACAGCACCGTAACCACGCAGATAATGATCACCGTGGCCGTGAACGTGGGCTCAAAGGGGAAGACCGTGGAAAGCCCGGAGGTGATCTGCATGGCCCCGAGCCCGAGGGAGGTCACCACGCCGAATACAGTGGCGAAGACCGCCAGGGCGTCGATGAGATACCCCGGAAGGCCGTAGATCCGTTCCCCGATGAGGGGATAGAAACAGCTGGAGATGAGAGGGGGCATGCCGCGCCGGAAAGAGAAATAGGCGATGCACATGCTCATGGTGATGTAGATCGCCCAGGGCTGGATCCCCCAGTGGAAGAAGCTGTATTTCATGGCGAATTTTGCGGCCATGCCCGATTCCTGGGTGATGTATTCCGGAGGGTTCAGGTAGTGGCTCATGGGCTCAGCCACGCCCCAAAAGATCATGCCGATCCCCATCCCCGCGGCGAAGAGCATGCTGAACCAGCCGAAATAGGAATACTGCGGCTTTTCCTCGTCCTTGCCCAGCTTGATGCTTCCGTATCTGCTCAGGGCAAGGTACAGATTGAAGACGATAAAGATAAAGGCGGCCAGAAGATACCCCCACCCGAACATCTCGATGATGCGCTCCTGCAGATAGGTGGCCAGGGAGGCAAGGCCGTCCGGACTGAGAATGCCGATCACCACGAAGAAAAGCACGATGAAGAGCGCGATGATGAAGACGATGTTGTTTTTCAGAAGCTGCATGCTCTCGTTCCTGTGGTGTTTCCGTCGGATAGGGATCGGTTCGGGCCGTGAATGATTACCTTCTCCGGATGTCGGTGACAATGAATAGGGAGCACCTCGTCCTGTCCGGGAGCGTCTCCGCCACAGAGCCGAGCATCTGCTCCAGGGGCTTGGCCTTCTTCGACTTGCCCACGATGATCAGATCCACCTTTTTTTTCCGGGCCTGTCGAATGATCTGTCCCTTGATCGAGCCAGTGACTTCCAGGGTTTCCACAGTGGTGAAGGCGAAGGAGCACTCCTCGGCCAGGCGCTGCAGATTGCGCATGCTCTCCTGGCGTCTTTCTTCCTCGGCATACGGATCCGGCGCCCTTTCTCCCACATGGAGCAGATACAGCGTGTCCGTCCGAAAGTCGCTGTCTTGCAGATAGGGCATGACCGCGCTGTCCGTATGCTGGAAGTCCGTGGCATAGAGAACGCGGTTCAGGCTTGAGGTTCGCTCCAGGTGCTTCCGGCTTTGGTAGATGAAGACCGGAAGCGTGCACATGCGCAGGATGTCCGCGTCCGCGCTGCCCAGCAAGGTCTGCTTGATCACGTTCTTCTTGCGCCAGTGCAGGCTCAGATAGTCCGCCTCGAGCTCCTTGGCGGTTTGGCACACCGTATCCGCGATGCGGCCGGACTTGAAGTACATCTCCACGTACAGTCCCAGCTCGCGCAGGCTGTCCGCGATATCGCGGATGGTGTGCTGGATGGTCCTCTGCTTAGGGGAATCCTCCTTGTCGGTCATCACATGGACCAGATACACTGTTTCCGTGCCGAAGCACTTCAGGCACTGGGCCATGTCATAAAGTCTCTGCTTGGGCTCTTTGAGGCTCAGGGGGAGCACGGCGGTTTTCAGCATGCTGGGCTCCGCAAGATCTGGGTTTTGCCGGCATATGGGATACGGATCGCTTGAGAGGGTACACAAATTTGTGCCGGGACAAAAGAGGTTTGCCGTTGGGTTAGGTGTGGGGTATCTCGTTTCCCGTTCCTCGTTCTGGGTTCTGGATGTTCGGAATCGGGTCTGAATTTCGTTTTTTGGATTCGAATTTCGAATTTCGAATTTATGATTTTGAATGACTGGTTCTTGAGGTCTTGGCGGTTTATTCTTTCTAGAGCGGATTCGCATGGCCTGCAATGAACCGAGCCTTGCCAATAGAGTGCTTGTCGGATTATTATTCCGGATCGATAAGTTCTTTTCTGCATTCGATACCCTTTTGCCGGCAGTGAAAACAGTGAAAGCCCGTCCCGGCTTTATCCGGAAGTGTGCCATTGGGGATGCGAGTCGACGAAAAGGAAGAGGATGGCTATGGCGGAAAACGACTTTCTTATGCAGGCCCTGAGCAGCCGTTTCCCGGAAGAGGAGGCGGAGTGCTTCCGGAGGTTGGTGCTGGATTGTTTCCGGGAGACCAATCCCCGTTACGAGGATATCGATATATCCGGGGACAGCAAGGACGAATGTCTCCTCGAGGCCTTTGAGGAGCGTGTCGTCGTGCCGGCCCGCTCCGGGCCGGGCGGGGGGTGGAACGACCGCTCCCTGCGCCTGCAGGCTGGGGAATACTACACCATGCCTCCGGTGGTATGGCATCTCATGCGGCTCGCTCAGACCCACGGCCGTTTTCTGCCGGATCAGGCCCTGCATGAGGCCCTTAGCTCGGTGATCGGAGATGACACGGAGCAGAGCGCCTCATTGGTCCGGGAAGCCCGCAAGCACGTAACACGGCAGTACTTCGAGGCGGGCCTTTTCGCCGTCCTGGCAAGGAATTTGGAGCTGGATCTCGATCTGCACGAGACGCTGGATCGTTATGTGCTCCTGGGTATTGCGAGCCCGTACGCAAAAGGGGATGTAAATTCCGGCCTGGCCTGGTACGAGATCAATCCCTGCCTTTTCTGGTAGGCGCACGCATTGGGCCCGATTCGGCTTTTTTGAGCTTGCTGTCCTGCGCTGCGTTCGGATCTGCACATAGCGCATTCACGGAATGGAGCGAGAAGCGGACCGACCTGCATGTCGGGGAAGAAGGATCTCCATGAAGCGCGACGTTCTTGTTCTTTTGGTTCCTGTTGTGTGTCTCTTCGGATTGTGCACAGGGGTTCGGGCTGAGACCTCGCCCTGGGGAGCGACCCTTTTCTACGGGCAGCTTACCGAAACGCACTTCGAGGAGATTTTCTTCAGCCGTCCCCGCGTTGAGGAGCGCTATCTGCTCGGGGGCATGCTCCGCAGGGAGCTGGGGGCTGTGAGGGAGGCGCTCGAATGGGCTCCGAAGGGGCTGTTCCTGGACGCGGAAGGCGGCTTGCTGCACAAGTGGGGCGACTGGAAAGGGGTGGATCATCATTTTCAGGAAGCGGTTCTCTCGGCCAACCTGCGCTATGAATTCGGGAGCAATCCCTTGAGGCTCGACAGCATCAGCTTTGGAAACGGGCTGTCCTTCACCATGGAGAAACCGGAGTATGAAAAGGAGATCACCCTGAATGAGCGAACGTCGCAACTTCTGTACTACTTGATGGTGGAGACGGCCTTTCGCGTGCCCGCCGCCCCGGATTGGGAGCTGGTTCTCAGGGTGCACCACAGGTCCGGTGGATACGGCCTCATCAATGGCGTGAATGGGGGGTCGAACTATCTATGTCTCGGTGTGCGCTATAATTTTGCCTGGTTCTAGTACTGCGTCTCAAAAATGTTGCCTCAATTTTTGGCAAATGATTCTATTTCATTGAGAAGTCTATACATTTAGTCATTATTCGAGTTTGTTTCGAATTTCGATATTCGAATTTCAAATTTCAGTGTCGTTGAAGAGTGGGGCAAATTGAAAAAGAAAATCAACATGAGAAACTGCCACTGTTTTGTGACAGAACCTGTAAGACACGGCACTAGGGCGCGACATCCGTGCTCTGTTGTCGGTTATCGGTCATCCGGCATCTGGCATTCCGACATCCGAACCATCCAACTGAGTAACCGATATACCGATTCACTGACTCACTGACATACTGATACACCGACGCACCGACGCACTGACACACTGACCCACCGATCACAGGGGGTGGCCATGGCGGAGGAAATTTCCCGTGAACGCGCCGACTATCTG
>Ga0207714_1002404_pt1 | contig 11331 bp, 7 predicted proteins | sample PonA232FremontCA_2_FD_187270 | JGI IMG/M metagenome (GOLD analysis project Ga0207714, IMG submission 187270) | Marine sediment microbial community from Fremont, CA, USA - Pond A23 Sediment 2 (SPAdes) | ecosystem: Environmental > Aquatic > Marine > Unclassified | place: USA: Fremont, California... | reverse complement strand
GTCAGGAGCGCCTCGTGGCGAGTCTGCCCGGGGACGTCGAGAACATCGAGGACCTGCGGCCCGAGGACATCCGGTTTTCGCTGCGCGACGAGATCACCCGGACGGAAACCCTCACCGGCCGTTTCCAGACCCGTTTCGGCCGCAACGACCTGAGCCTGACGGGTAGCTACGAAACGGAATCCGAAGACGCCATCGAGGGCGAGAGCACCGAGGAGCGCATCCGCTTTTCCGCCACCTACGGCCGCGCCCTGACGCGCGACGTGGCGTTGAATCTGAGCGGCAGCTACGCCAACGTTCAGTTCAGCGACGTCGATCCCGGCACCGGCGCCACGGACGTCGAGGACGACGTGTACGACGCGACGATCGGACTCGACTATACGGGGTTCGAGCGGCTTTCCCTCGGTCTGCAATACAGCTTCTCCAGGCGCGATTCCACGCGCGCGAGCGACGAGTTCACCGAGAACGCGGTCACGTTCAGCGGCAGCTATCGCTTCTGACCGGCCCGCAACGCTTACCGTGCCCCGGCGGACCACAGCACCACGCGGATGGTCTGAAGCACGATGGACAGGTCGAACAGGATGCCGAAGTACTTGATGTAGAACAGGTCGTACTGGAGCTTCTGCCGGGCGTCCTCGACGCTTGCCCCGTAGGGATAATTGAGCTGCGCCCACCCGGTGATCCCCGGTTTCACGCTGTGACGCTCGGTGTAATAGGGGATCTGCTGAGCCAGCATCTGGACGAACTGCGGCCGCTCCGGGCGGGGGCCGACGAAGCTCATGTCGCCCTTGAGCACGTTGATCGCCTGCGGGATCTCGTCGATGCGCGTCTTGCGGATCACCGCGCCCACGCGGGTGACACGGGGATCCTTCGCCGCAGCCCACTGGGGCTGGCCGGCTTTCTCCGCGTCCACGGCCATCGAGCGGAACTTCAGCAGGGTGAACGGCTGCCCGCCGAGGCCAACGCGTTCCTGCTTGTAGAACACCGGTCCCCGGCTCTCCAGCTTGATCGCCAGGGCGGTCAGGACGAGCAGGGGCAAAGTGAACACCAGCAGCGCCAGGCTCACCCCGACGTCGAAAACGCGCTTGAGAAACCGGTGGACGCGACCCGAGCGGAAGCCGTCGGAATACAGGAACCAGCTCGGGCGCAGCGCATCCAGGTCGACCTTGCCCTGCGCGTACTCGGTGAAGCTCTGATAGTCCGTCACGCGCAGCCCGTTCAGCCGCGCCTTGATGAGGTCGTCGGCGGGCAGACGGCCGCGCCGGTCCTCCAGGGCGACCACGATCTCGTCGATGCCGTGGTTCGCCGCGAAGCCGAGAAGGTCGGGCGGCATCCGGCAGACCCGCCCGGCCGGCACGCTGGGCGCGCAATCCTCCAGGTCGACGAAACTGACCGCGACGAAGCGGCTCGCCGGCCCATGGCGCTCAAGATCGCGGATGCGCGCCGCTTGCGGCCCCGTACCCAGGACCATCACGCGCGACTTGAGGTGCGCCTGCTCGCTCAGGCGCAAAAAGCCGATACGCACGCCGAACAGGGCGGGCACGGCCAGCAGGATCGCCGCACCCAGCGTGGGCGGCGCGATCGCCAGTTCGTCCACGGCATAGACCATGGCGGCGTAGAGCAGATACGCCGTGCCGAAGGCCGCCACGATCCGCAGGCCCAGGTCGCCGTAGCTTGAGGCCGCGTGCCACGTATAAAGGCCCACGGAGAACATCATCGCCGTGACCAGCACACAAATGAGGCCGAAAGCCGTGGTGTGCTCGGCAAGACTGCCGGGATGGCCGTTCACGTAGCCGGTCGCCCACTCGCTCAGGCAGAGCGCGGCGAAAAGCAGAACGCACTCCGCGCCCGCCAGGATCGCCAGGGGCCAGGCAAAACGCGCCGAAATCATCGCGATCCCACGTCCCTATCCGTGTGGCCGCTGCCGCGAGGCCGTGCCGCCGGGCTGGCGCTGACGTTCGCGTGGCTGGCACAGCCCGGCAAGCGGGCCATCAAGGTCTCGTGAAATAAGCCTAGACAACCGCCTACGGCCGCGCGCCGCCGTCCTCGGACGTACCCCGAAGGTGGCGGACCGGGCGGATAAAGCGATAACCTTTTATCGACCAATCGGACGTGGGCCTGGCAAACGCCATTCCGGGGCGTCACGCGCTGGCACGACGGGCGCCGCCGGCCACCGCGGGGCTGGCCGCATCCACGTTTTCCAGGAAGCCAGCGAACATCAGAAGGGCCCAAATGGGTTGGCTATGGTCACGCAGACCGGCCATGTGCTGCTCGACGAGCCGGTCGATCGCCGCCGGCTCGAAGATCCCGCTCTCGCGCAGCCGGCCGCTCTGGAGCCGTGCCCGTACCGTGTCTTTCAGCGGCCCGCGGAACCACGTCTTGAGCGGTACGGCGAAACCCATCTTGGGCCGGTAGAGCAGCTCCGCCGGAAGCCAGGGTTCGAGGGCGCGCTTGAAAATGTGCTTGCCTTCGCGCCCCTTGAGCTTCTGCGCTGGTGCGATGCCGCCGGCCCAATCGACGAATTCGTGGTCCAGGACGGGCACCCGGACCTCGAGTCCATGGGCCATGCTGGCGCGGTCCACCTTGGTCAGAATGTCACCCGGCAGGTAGGTCTTCATGTCGACGTACTGCACGCGCGACAGGCGATGGTCGGTGGGCGCCTCCGCCATGTGCCGGCGGACGAGGTCGGGGGCGCGGAAGCCCTGCAGGCGCTGCTTAAAGCTTCCGGTGTAAAGCGCCGTGCGCAGGTCGTCGGGAATCACGCAGACGCTGCGGAAATAGGCGTCGGCCGTATCGTACGCGATCGCCTGAAGCGTCGATTTGGCGCGCAGCGCCTTGGGTGCCCAGTCCAGCCTCGGGTATGCCGCTCCCAGCGCGCCGAACAGCGACGCGCGCAGACCATTGGGCAGTCGGCCGCGTACACGCTCCTCGTCGTGGTGCCACCGATATCGGCGATAGCCGGCGAAGACCTCGTCGCCGCCGTCGCCGGAAAGGGCGACCGTGACGTGCTGGCGCGCCGCCTCGCACAGGCGGTACGTGGGCAGCGCGGAGCTGTCCGCGAAAGGCTCGTCGTACACCTGCGGCAGCGCCGCAATCAGGTCGAAATCCGCCGGATCGACCGTACGCGTGTGGTGCCGCGTCCCGTACTGCTCGGCGACCATCGCGGCGTACCGGGACTCGTCGTAGTCGGCTTCGCCGAAGGCGATGGCGCAGGTGTTCACCGGATCCGACGCCCCCCGCGCCATGCAGGCCGCGACCGCACTGGAATCCACCCCGCCGGAGAGGAATGCACCCAACGGCACCTCCGAGACCCGGCGCATCTCGACGGCCTCGGTGAGCCGTTCGCGCAGCTCTGCCGCCGTGTCCGCCTCGCTGCCGGCACCCTCCGCGTCGAAACGGGGCGCCCAGTAGCACGCCGGCTCGGGCACCGCCCGGCCGCGCTCGACCGTGAGCACGTGCCCCGGCGCGAGCTTGGCCACATGGCGATAAATCGCCATGGGATCAGGGACATAGCCGAAGCCGAGGTACGCCTCGACCGCCTGCGGGTCCAACTCGCGCGGCAAATCCGGGCATGCGAGCAACGCCTTGAGCTCGGACGCCACCAGCATCCGCCCGTCGGGCAGCTCGGCGTAGTACAGCGGCTTGATGCCAAGCCGGTCGCGCGCCAGGAAAAGCTGCTGCGCCTTGGCGTCGTACAGGGCGAAGGCGAACATACCCCGGAACTTCTCGACGCAGCGCGCGCCCCATTCCTCCCAGGCATGCGCGATCACTTCCGTGTCGCAGCGCGTGCGGAAGCTGTGCCCGCGGTCCCGCAACTCTGCCATCAGCTCGCCGAAATTGTAGATCTCGCCGTTGTAGACCACGGCGACCGAGCGGTCCTCGTTGAACAGGGGCTGATGGCCCGAAGCCAGGTCGATGATGGACAGCCGGCGGTGCCCCAGCCCGACACCGGCGTCCTGGAACAAACCGTCGTCGTCGGGTCCGCGGTGCCCGAGGGTATCCGTCATCGCCCGGAGCAGGACCGGATCCACGGACCGCCGGCCACGGGTGTCGAAGATGGCAACCAGTCCGCACATGAGCCAAGCGTGTCCCTATTTGCCGCCGGCGGGCGAAGCCTTCAGCGCGTCCATGTCGAGCGCACCGGCGAACCGTGCCAGCGCGTCCGCGGCCCCCTCGCCCGCGGGCGTCGCCAGGACGATCAGCCGCGCGCCGCTGTCGCCCAACCCCAGCCGCGCCAGAAGCTGGTAGGCCTTGCCCGTGATCGGCTCGCTGGTCAGGCGCCCGCCCACGGCGTACCAGTACCAAACGAGCCGTTCCCCCGTTCCGGCCTGCTCCAGCCGCAGGTATGCCGGCCGCGGTAGCCCGGGCACACGGGCCGCCGCGACGCGGCCGCGATGGGTGACCCGGCTGTCCCCGGCGGGCCTGAAGAACAGGCGGCCGCCGATCATGTCCGCGCCCTCGCCGCTATTGGCATACCGCGCCACCGCCAGGCTGACCGGCGCCCGGCCGTCGGTATACGCCCAGGCGTCCGTGGCGACCGGCCGCCCCTTGAACGCCGGCAACCAAGCGTCACCGGATGCGGTGCGCGCCCAGGGGCCGCCCGCCGCGGGTGCAGAAGGCGCGGCTGCAGGTGCGTCCAACGCGACCGGCGCGGCGAGCCCGGCGGCCGTTCCCTTGACGCCCAGGCCCAGGGCAATCGCGAACGCCGCCGCCAAGGCGAGGGTCGCGCCAGGCCGGCGCGGCCCGGCGCCCGGCGGCGTCCCGGCATGGACACCGGCAGGTACCCCGGACTCGCGGAAGGCCGCGGCGATCGCGATGAAGACGAGGCTGACCGCGCTGAGGAAGATGAAGCCGTAGACGACGTGCGCGACCCCGCTCGCCGCCTCGAAGCTCACCAGATCAGCCAGCATCACGATCCCGTACGCGCGCAGCACATTGGCGCCGATGGGGACGGCGACCGCCAACGCGAGCACCACGACCCGCTTCCATGGTGTGCGGTACCAGATCCCGGCGATCAGCCCGCCGATGGCGAGGCAGGCGAGAATGTACTGCAGACCGGCGCACACCTCGGCGACCAGAAACGCCCCGTCCGGCGTGACCATCTTCCAGTCGGAGACGAACACGGGCACGCCCGTCGCGCGCAGGAGCTGGGTCGTGTGGCGCGCCGTCAGGTCCTGGAGCGTGGGCAGGAGGCTTTCGCCGAAGGGAATCGCGAGCACGAGGTAGACAAGGGGAAACGCCAGGGCCAGCGCGGCGCGCACGCCCAGGATCAGCAGCACGGTGCTCTGCAGCATCCCGATCAGGCCCACGTGCTGAAGAAGCTGCGTCTCCGTCAGGCTGCCCGCCAGCCAGATGCCACCAGCCGCGGCCAGCCCGGCGCCCCCGAAACCCAGCGCCGGGCGGACGGGCGCGCTGCGCACGAGGGGAAGGCGCTGGTACGCCAGATAACCGGCAATCAGCGGAATGAGGATGCCGTGGCCGTAGATCACCGAGCTGGTCCAGACCTGAACCAGCGAAACCACGGTTGCGTGAAACACGCCCAGCAGCCCGGCAACCGCCGCGGCCGTCGCGGCGGCGCCCAGCACGTGCGGCCGGAGGTCCGCCGCGGCCCGTTGCGCGGTTTGGAACATCATGAAGCGGCTGGACATTTCCGTGTCGCGTCCTTGTCTGGCGGCGCGTGCGCGGCTCACCCCAGCCCGCGCGCGAGCACGGGCCCCATGCGGTTCGCCAGCCACAGCGGCAGGCGCTGCCACGCCTTGATGGCGAGGCTGTACTTCGGATTGGCGGGGGTTGTGTCGGGCACGGCGTCGGCGGTGATGAGCTTGTATTCGTGATACAATGGCGCCGGCGCAAAGCCCCAGTTCTTCTTGAAGTGGTACGCCCCGCTGTCCACCTTGCTGCGCCCGAAGTCGAACAGGCGGTAGCCCGCATCCGCCGCACGGCGCATCACCGCCCAGTACATCAGGTCGTTCGCTCCGGTCCGGCGCGCCTCGGGCCGACCGCCGCCGTAATAGGGCGCCACCTCGTCGCGGAAGAACAGCGAGAGGACACCGCTCTGCGGCCGGCCGTCCTTGCTGACGATCAGGATTTCCGCTTGGTCGCCGAACTCCGCCAGCAGCCGCCGCAGGTAATCCTTCGCGAAGACCGGTGTGCCCAGGTTGCGCACACTCTCGGCATAGAGATCGTAGAACGTATCCAGGTCGTGACCCGCGTGGGTTTCCAGCCCGGCCGCGATGGCCTTCCGCACGACCGCGCGCTGCTTGCGCGGGATGGCCTTGAGGTTGGCATCGTGGTCGCCCGAGATCGCCTTCCGGAACGTGGCGTGCCGGTTCGCGGCACACGGCCAGGCCGGGTGCAGCGGCCGGCGCAGGCGATACTCCAGGTGCCCCACGCGCAGGCGCTGGGCCAAGTCCGCGGCCGCGGCGTCCAGCGTTGCCAGTGCCGCCTCGTCGGCAACCAGCGGACCGCCGTAGACGCAGAACGCATTGGAGATCAGCGCCGTGTCGAACAGCCGGCTGCGCTTGTGCACCAGCGGCAGGACACCCCGGATGCCATCGTTCGCCATGGCGGCCAACAGATAGACACGGTGACCAAACGCGCCCTCCAGAACGGGCTGCCAGCCGGCAAGGTGGAAAACCGTGCCCTCGGGGTGTGCGTGAACGTACGCGTCCCATCGCGCACGCTGATCGGGGTCGGCCGCATCCAACCGCGCAACGTACAGCCCGCTCATGTTGTCGCCTCCGCGATTTCGGGAAACGCCCGGTTCATGGGCCCCCAGGGGTAGCGCCGCAGGAGGTGGGTCAGCCGCGGCGCCGTCCGTGACAGGTTCACGTAGTGGCGAAACCGCGTCCGCCCCGACAGGCCGGGCACGCGCGGCTGCCCCGGATCTATCTCCCAGGGATGCAGGTAAAAAACGCAGCGCGCGCCCTCGCGCCGGTTCAGCCGATCGATTGCCGCGGCCGAAACCGGCAACGGCAGCAGCCGGAAATAGCCCCCGCCGGCGCAGGGCACGCGCCGGCCCATGACCTCGGCGGTCGACAGCGGGATCTCGCGGAACCCGCTTCCGGGCAGCGGCGCGTACGCAAACCGTGGCGCCGAGGGCATGCCGTAGTGATCGTGGCGGATGGGGTAGACGCTGGAGCTGTACGCGTGGCCCGTCTCCGCCAGTACGGCGTGCGCCCAGGGCGTGCTGGCGTCGATGGAAAAGCTGGCCGCCCGGTACCCGCGGACGGAAACGCCCCCGGCGTCCTCCAGGACGGCCTTGGCGCGCCGGACATCGGCGCGGAACGCCGCCGGATCCTGTGTGTTCACGCGCACGTGGGCATAGCCGTGGCTGGCCAGCTCGTGCCCGGCGGCGACGATGCGCCGGATCATGGCGCCATGGCGCTCGGCGATCCAGCCCAGGGTGAAGAAGGTGGCCGCGATGCCATGCTCGGCGAAACGGTCGAGCAGCCAGTCGACGTTCGCCTCCACGCGCGACGGATGGCGGTCCCAGTCCCCGCGCCGGACGACCGTTTCCATAGCCGAGACCTGGAAGTGCTCTTCGACGTCCACCGTCATCGCGTTGGGACGCACGGGCGCGCGGTTCGGCGGACCGGCGGCGTCCATCCGGCGCCCGGCCGCGGCGGGGTCGCGCGCCAGCGCGCGCCGGGCGGGCGTCATGCGCCCTCGCTCCCGGAACCGGCCGTGGTCTCCTGAAGCCGGCGCTGCTCGCGCGCCACGAGACTCACGATCCGGTTCAGCTTGGTCTTGTACGCGGCGACCTCGCGCTGAAGCGTTGCCACGGTCTGTTCCAGATCGGCGTAGCTGTGCCCGCCGTGTCCGGCGTCCGTGTCACCGTGGCCGTTGGCGCCGTTGGCCGCGCCGTTTAGCTGGACCGGTGCCGCCTCGCCGCTGCCCGCCGGGTGCTGCGGCGCGAGATGTCCGGTCACATCCTCCGGAGGCTGCGCGGCGATCACGTCCGGCTCCGCCCCGGGCGCGCCTTCCAGGGCTTCGTTGCGCATCTCCGCGACCACCGCATCGACGTCCGCGGCATCCAGGTAGAGCCGGTTCTCCAGATAGCCGTAGAGCAGGCAGCGGTCGCACAGCCGGTTGATGCGCCGCGGCACGCCGCCACTGACCCGGGCGACACGGTCGAGGGCACGATCGCTGAACAGGTTGCTGCCCGACCAGCCGGACGCGCGCAGGCGGTGTTCCACGTACTGCTTGGTGTCGTCATGAACCAGCGGACTAAGGTGGTATGACGCGACCACGCGCTGGCGAATCTGTTCGCAGCCCGGCCCGGCGAGGCGCTCGCGGAATTCCGGCTGCCCCACCAGCAGGATCTGCAGCAGCGCGCTCGACTCCGCCTGGAAATTCGAGAGCATGCGCATCTCCTCCAGCGCCTCCTGGGAGAGGTTCTGCACCTCGTCCACGATCAGGAGCACGCGCTTGCCCCTGGCCCGGACCTGGAAGAGATGCTCGCGCAGGTCGCGCAGCGCGGCCGCCTTGGTTTCGCCGACCTGCGAGAGGTTCAGGTTGTAGGCGATCAGGTGGAGCAGATTTTCTGAGCCCAATTGCGTGGTGTTGATACGCGCCGTGATGGCGTCGGCGATGTGATCGCTGACCAGAAGCCGTTCGATCAGGGTCGTCTTGCCCGCGCCGACCGCGCCGGTGACGACGACGAAGCCCTCGCCCTTGCTCAGGCCGTAGATCATGGTCAGCAATGCGCGCTTGTGGCCGGGGCTTTCGAAAAAGAAGCTCGCGTCCGGCGTCATCTGGAAAGGCAGTCGCGAGAGGCTGTAATGATCCAGATACATCGCGCTTTCGCTCGTTCGTCAGCCGCACGGCACGGCATGCCTAACGCCCCGCATCCCCGGCGTCGCCGCACCATCGGGGTTACCCTTCCGGTCGGCGTCGCAGGGGATATCAGCGCCGCTTGCGGTATTGATCGTGGTAGTACAGCTCGCCCGAGCCGCTGCGCGAGCGGCCCTTGTTCAGAACCAGCGCGGGATCGCAGTGCTCGGGCAGGAGATCCAGGGCTTCCTCCACAGACCCCCGCTCCGTCTGGTCGGCCTCGACGACGAACAGGGTCTGCCCCATGAGTTCCGCCATCACCACCGGTTCGGAGGCGGCCAGAAGGGGTGAGGTGTCGAAGATGATCAAACGGTCCGGATAGCGGCTGGCCAACTCGTCGGCGATCTCGCGCATCCGCTGGCTGCTCAGGAGTTCCGCCGAGAGTTCGCGGTTGCGCCCGGCGCCGATCACGGAAAGCCGTTCGACGTCGGTGCGCTGGATGACCTCGCCCAGATCCCGGTTCGTGTCCGCGAGAATGTCGAGGAAGCCCTGAGCCGTATCGATGCCCAGATTGCGCAGGGCGGTCGGCCGCTCGAAATCCGCGTCCACCAGCAGGACATACAGATCGAGTTCGCAGGCCAGGCTCAGCGCGAGGTTCACCGCGATGAAGCTCTTGCCCTCACCCGGCCCGGCGCTGGTGACCATGATCATGTTCGACCGCTCGGCCTTGCGGCTCCAGAAGTCGTGCAGCACGGAGCGCTTGATCAGGCGCATCTGCTCGGCCAGCCGCGTGCGCATGCTCGAGGGCGTGATGAAGCCGCGCGCCTTCAGCGCCGCGAAGTCGATGTGCGCCGCCGGCGCCTTGCGTGTCCGGCCGCGCGGCGTCGCGTCGGCGGCCGAACCCTTGGCCGTGCTCGGCGCGCGCGCCTCGGGCCGCGGCGTGCCGTCGATGCGCTCCGCGGCCCGCTCGATCAGGGAACGCCGGGCGGCGGCCTCGCCGGGAGCCTCGGGATCATTTGCCTGCGCCATGAACCTGTCCGCCTTTGATCATGCAAAATTTTTGCGTGGGCCGCCGGTTAGGCACTGCCCGCAAGACCCTCGAAACTCTGGAGCAGCACCTCGCGGACGTGCCCCAAGGTCAGCGGCCCCTCGATCAGTGCCGGAAGACCGACCTGCCGCTCGATCACGATGAGCGTGCCGAACAGCGCCAGCAGCACCAGGACCGCAAGCACGAGCCCGGCGACGTCGAGGGCGGCCTTGAGGCGCGCGCCACGCCCGGGTAGCTGGTTCACCAGGCCGACCACGCGCAGGTCGAAGTCCCGGCGGAGGTGATTGACGCTGCCGTAGGTCGCCTTGGTCAGCGCGAGCAGCGCCGAGGAACCCGCGCCCGCGCCCAGGCTCATGACCAGCACGGCCGCCATGAACATCGGCCGCGGCGGGCCGGCGGGCGACGAGGGCACGCGCGGCGGCTCGACGATCCGGAATTCCACGCGATCGCTGGTGGCGCGGCGCTCGGCGGACATCTTGGCCGATTCCCGGCGCGAGAGCAGGGTCTCGTAGCGCGACTGGATCACGTTGTAGTCGCGCTTGAGCTTTTGCAGTTTGGCCTCCACCTCGGGCACGCGCTGGAGCTTGCGTTTGATATCGGCGACCGTCTCCGCCTGCCGCTGCACGCTCTGGCGCAACGTCTCGATCTCGGACTGGCGATCCACCATGGCCACACGAAGCTGGGAGTACGTGGGGTTGGGCACCTTGGCGCCACCGCGGCCGTTCGCCGCCGGCCCGCCGCCGTTGGCCGCCGGGCCGCCGCCGGCGGCGCCGGGCTGGCCCGGACCGCTCCCCGGCCCACCGGCGCCGCCCGGACCACCGGTGCTCGCCAACTCCTTCTTGAGCGCCTTGAGCCGGCGCTGTGCCGCCCGGACATCGGGGTGCTTGTCGGTATAGCGCGACGTGAGCTGATCCAGGCGGGCGCGCACCTCCATGATCTGTGCTTCCACCTGCGTCGGCGGCCCGGCGCCGTATCCGCCCCCGCCCTGCGTGAGCATCTCGGGCGTCTGATCGAGTTCTTTCTGCAGGATATCGCGGCGCGTAATCGCGGCCTGAAGCTGGCCGCGCAGATCGGCCAGTTTGTTCTGGGCCTCGCCCAGCTCCTCCTGAAGCCCGCTCTGGCCGGGGAGCAGCTCGCGGTGCTCCTGCTTGAAGTTGGCCAGACGCGATTCCGCCCGATCGAGCTGACGCTCGTACTGCTTGAGCTGTCGGTTCAGAAATTCCTGGGCGGTCTCCATATCCCGCCGGCTTTCGCCGAGGTTGTTCTGGACGAACAACGTGGTCAATTCCTGAACAACCTCCTTGGCACGTTCCTTATCCGTATCCCGGTAATTGATCGTAAATATGTTGGATTGCGTCGACTCGATGCTTACACGGCCTTCCAGCGCGTCCACGATCTTGTCGAACTCGCGCTCGTTTTTGGCCTTGAGATCCATGTCCGTGTTGCGCGCGACCTGCTCGAGATTGGGCCGGGCGAGCAGGGTCTGGCGCATCACGGTGAGCTGGCGGTCC
>Ga0207714_1002402_pt1 | contig 11342 bp, 11 predicted proteins | sample PonA232FremontCA_2_FD_187270 | JGI IMG/M metagenome (GOLD analysis project Ga0207714, IMG submission 187270) | Marine sediment microbial community from Fremont, CA, USA - Pond A23 Sediment 2 (SPAdes) | ecosystem: Environmental > Aquatic > Marine > Unclassified | place: USA: Fremont, California... | reverse complement strand
GTTCTTGTATAAAAGAAAAAGCAGAGCTATCAGAGCGTACCAGAGAAAAACGATAACTAGGCATGCCGTTAAAGCCAGCATCATCGAAAAGAACCGCTGATCTGTTACGCCTTCTACACGGTCACTAAATAATATTGGCGCTGAAAGCAGGAAGAAAATACCGCTTACGCCTGACAGTGCAGCTCCGACGGGGCGAGACAGCACCAGTGCTAAAATAACGTAAACAAAGCAGGCCAATGCCGCTGCCAAGGGGCTTTCTGTCCATAGCAAACATGTCATTCCAATCAGAAAAGGGTTGATAACGAGTGCGATGTGAAAAGCTGTATCGTTCAATTTGGGGTAGCGTAAGATCGTATAGACCCCAAGAGCTATTGTAACGCCGATATACGCTCCTAAAATGAACCACCGATGCATGTACACCGGCTCTGAGAGGAAGCGCATGCTTGCCACTGACAGTAAGATCAGCAGAAAAATGACATTTAAAACTAAGTTAGACAGTTGCCATCTGTCCTTTAGAAGCGTATGTATATAGCTGATGGCTTTCATGAAATCAGATGTTCTTCAGACGCTCTTCTTGTGATTTCACTTCTGTGATGCGCAGGCCGAACTTGTCGTTCACCACCACAACGTCGCCTTTGCCTACCTGTACACCGTTTATCAGCAAGTCGACTTCTTCATCAGCGACTTTCTGCAACTCCACAACCGAATTGTTTTTCAGTTCCAGTAATTCTCGGATCGACATCTCTGTCTGACCCAGACGGACAGAAACGGTAACAGGGATATCATACAGCATTTCCAGATTCCTCTGCTGCAGATTCGATTCATCATCGGGGGGCTGTGACGTGTCTGTTACTTCTGAAAAACGTCCTTCAGCAACTTGCGGCTGCTCGTCTGCAGCGGCTTCACCACCGCCCGATTGCTCCTGTTGGGGAGATTGCTCCTGTTCATTGGTGTTTTCTTGAGATTCGTTATCAGTTGCCATATGACGGTCTCCTTTATGTGTTCGTTGATAATTAATTTTGGTTACTTCCCACTTTGAGTGGTTCGTTTTTTGATTTTAACTGCCAGATTATCCCCTGTTACACCTGGTCGTCCAAGAAGCCTTTTGTGTTTGTTTATCCGCAGAACGACAGGATCGTCAATCTTTGAGCCGCACATAAGAATATCACCTTCTCTTATATTGAGCCAATCTCCGGCATTTATTTTCGTTTCCCCCAGGAGAACATCTATCGGCAGCGGTACATCCGAGATCGCGCCCAGTATGTCCACGTCTTGTGTGGATTCACTGCTGCTTCGGAAATAATTACTTGTGTCCGGGCCTGTGGCACCTGTATGTTCTAGCACGTGCTGAACAAAGGGTAACGGATAACACAAGTTGACAGCCCCTTGGAGATCCTGTGAGGATATCTGAAAATTCAATGTGACCACTGGGGCTTCCTGCGATGCCGCTTGCAGGTATTCCGGATTGGATTCATCCCGGTGAATACGGGGCTCAGACTCCGCGATATTGCTGAATGTCTGCGTAAGACTTTCGACTGCACTATCCAAAACAGGTTGGGCAATGGCGAGTTCGGTGTCCGTCAGCTCACGGTCTTCCTGCGGCGCTTCGCCCGTACCGCCTAACAAGAGATCGTCGAATGCAACCAGTAACGTCGGGCTTATTTCCATGATCACCAATCCGGGCAGGGGGGGCATTTCCAGGAGTCGAGCATACGTTACTTCGCCTGATGAGGAGATGTATGCTTTATATTGCTGCTGATCAAAAGCAATCGGTGTGACTTCCATTCGCAGGTGAAGCAACTGGAAGAGACGGGATTGCAGTGTATTGGTAAACGTATTATGTATGCGGGAAAAGAGTTCTAAACGATCCTGTGTGATGAGCTTAGGGCGCCGAAAGTCGTAGGCTGAAACATCGTCACGCTCCCCTTGCTGTGATTCCTGTGCTTCCTCTTCGCCGGAGTCAGAGGCATCGAGTAGAGAATCGATTTCGTCCTGAGAGAGTATGTTTTCGTTATCATCACCCATAGCGCTTTCCTTCTTTCGTTATCGTTCGTTCGCGTTGGCCTTTTTTGCCTGAATTGATCGGCTCAGTCCGGGTTTTCAATATCCGGGATAGTCCGCATTCAATTATACTTTACATGCTAAGCCGCATTTTGCACAAGCTATGATTGCCCCAACTCAGTCCTATTGAATGAGAAAACTGGAGAAGAGAACAGTTTTCACGACACCTTCTTTTTCTTTTTTCATAAGAAGTTCGTTCAGAGAGTCTTTGATCTCCTGCGCAAGCTTGTTTCTGCCCTCCTGCTTTAACAGCGTCTGTAAATCCTTGTTTGTGGCAAGGCTCACGATACGAGCCTGGGCGAGTTTCAGCAGACTTTTGTCGCTTTTCTCCGGTTTCTCTCGGAAAAGCTGGGCGGTTTTGGTATTACTGACATTCAGAATGACTTCAAACTGCGCGTAACGCTGCCCCTGTGTACCGGCTATGTTTGTTTGAATTTTGGGCATAACCACTTGCGTTCCACCGGGATTCTTCTGTTCTTTTTTCTGGGCATCATTACCGTCATTGGCGAGCGAGGTTTTTAATGCAAAGATCGTCACCACCGGGGTAAGTATCATTACCAGAATTGCCAAAGCAATAACGATTATAACCAATTTTGTGGGGGCCTTGCTACCTTGCTGTTGTGCTTGTTCGCCGGTATTCTGTTCCGTATTTTTTGTTTGAGTTTCTTCAGCCATAATCAGTTGCTTCCTTTTAATAAATTGTTTATTACTGTTTGGGGTTTTTCACGTGTTTAATATACACAAATGTAGCTTGTTCCGGTTGTTCGTCACTTCCTTCAGCGAATTCAAAGTACCGTTGGTCTGCATACCCGGCGGAAGTTATCCGCGCTAAAGGGATACGCGCGTTTTTATGCAAGTATCTGGCGATTGAAGCAGCCCTGCGTAACGCCAGAGATTGGTCTTCGGCTTCGTTTCCCGTTTCACGGGAATATGAGCGAATGCTGAAGGGGATTTCTAAGCCGGCCAACCCTGTTCCCATAACGTCCAGGTATTCCATGATATCTGGTGTAAGCTCATGTTCACCTTCCGGAAAATTGTCAGGAATTTGAACCCGATAATATTCCAGAGGCGGTGTCTCTTCCGCATCCGGTGTACTTTGACTGTCTTCGCCGGTTAAAGGATCCGGTTTCGTCTTTTTTGGAAACTGCTTATCGCCTATTTGTCCAGACTTCGTTTCTATTTCTTCAAGCGTTTTTTGTCCTTGCGGTGTGAAGATGCCGACGCCTAAGTTCTCCCCGATAAATCCAAAACCAGTGCGAACTTTTCCTATATCTCTGTGAAACCCCGACTCCTGTTCTTGGGTCAGGGTATTGAGGATTACAAAGAATGACAGCAGCAGGAGCATCAGTATAGCGAACAATTGCATATAAGCAGGCCCCTGTGGTGCTCCCTTACCCATAGCATATCAGTTCCTTTCTTTCATTATGTTTACAAGTCTCCCATGTGTGACTCGGTTCGTAGGCAGTTTTTCCAGAATAACCAAATCAATAAACGGTTTGCGGTCGGCAGAGACAGGGCGGATGCCATACCCGAAGCGGCTTTTTTTAATATTAAACGTTTTATGCAGAAAGGTTCCGATAGTCGCTGTTCGGCTGAGAGCGTCCCCCCATCTCTTGTCTTCGATGGAAGCACTGTTGCCGCTTAAATGAAGACAGTCCACAATCCTTAGTTCGTTATCAGTATTCGCCGCAAGATTCGCGACATCAGTCAATAAGTCGCGAGCGTCCGACGTCAGGTTTTGCGGGTTCTTGAAAATCGCATCGCGCTGGATCATTATATGAACTCCGTCCAGAAGGTTGGCGTAGGTTATGTGTTTTTCCCCGCGTTTGCTTACGAGTCTTCTTTTGCGTTTGAGAAAGCGTTTGCGAATTGAGTCGCGATAACTTTTTTCTCCTGTTTCTTTTTCTTTCAGAGGCCCTAGATCATCCGAAAAGCGCATGTCGGTTTGTCTAAGAGGTGTCTTGCTCTTTGTGCGTTCACTGGAATATAGGTCACCTTTTAGGGACTTGGAGGTGCTGAATGCGCCATCCATTATGCCCATCACTTTTCGGACGGATTCTTTCTCAAATGATGAAAAAGATAGCAGCATAACAAAAAAAGTAAGCATAAGTGCAGATACATCTCCCAGAGTGACCATCCACAAGGGGCAACCCGGTTTAGCTTTTTTTTTCTTGTTCGCCATAGGTGTTATTGCTCCTGTGTAAGTTCTGCATGCTGAGAGGGCGGCACATAAGTTAAAAGCTTATGGCCGACAGCCCGCGGACTTTCGCCTGCCTGGATTGCAGTGACCCCTGCGGCAAGCATGCGGCGTAGATTCAATTCTTCTTCTGTGCGCTGTTCCAGTTTTCCCTGGATGGGAATCGCGATAAGATTCGCGAGCAATGCACCGTAAAACGTCGTAAGTAATGCGGTTGCCATCCCTTGGCCGATTTGTTCCGGGTCCTCCAGATTTCGCAGCATCTGTACGAGTCCGATGAGTGTTCCGATCATGCCGAAAGCGGGGGCGTATGTTCCGATACTCTGGAAGATGGAGTGTCCTACACCGTGCCGGGCCTCCATGTTTTCGATTTCATCGTCCAGAACATTTTTGACGGCTTCAGGGGAACTGCCGTCCACGACCATCTGTAAACCGCGCCGCAGGAAAGGATCAACGAACTCTTCCAGCCGTTCTTCCAGCGCTAACAGTCCATCGCGGCGTGAGACCGTTGCCAGATCTACCATGGTATGATACCAAGGCACCAGGTCGAGGTTGCCGGCTTTAAAGGTCTTTTTGGCATAAATGAATACGGCTTTGACTTTTGCTACCGGGAAACTGATAAGCAGTGCAGCCGTTGTCCCGCCTATCGTCACCAGCAAAGAAGGAATGTTGATAAATGCAGTTCCCGAACCGCCGGAGATGATGGCACCGGAGACCATAATGATGCCAAGAAAAATGCCTAGAAGCGTTGCGATATCCATACTGGAACCTTATATCTTCTCTGATCTGATGTTGCGTATGCTTTTGTGCGACTTTTCTGTAACTTTCGCTTAACCGGCATTATTTAACGCAATATTTGTGCCAAACAATGCCGTAAAGGTAAGCCGGATTTTGTATGAATCGTCAGTGAAGTAGATGTTTCCATTGCAATATACGGACACCCCGGATCATCCAATATCCGGGGTGAAATTACATCAGACTCCGATAAATCAAGCGTTTATCGCTTCAGACTTAAGGCTTCCTTCAAGAGGTCATCTGCCGTCTGGATCGTTCGGGAATTGGCCTGATAAGCCCTCTGGGTGGCAATCATATCCGCAAATTCACGAACCAAGTCTACATTGGACTGTTCCAGATATCCCTGCTGTAATGAACCTGCACCGTGTTCCCCGGGGATCACCGGTGTATCAGCCGGATCGCCGTCCACCCCCGTAGCAAGCCCGTCGCCGCCTTTCACTGTACCGGTCGTGGTCTGAAACAAACCACCGCTCTCGTGAAGCAACGTATCGGGATTACCGAAGGTCTGGAGCCTTATCTGGGCACTGCTGAAGCCGTCTAACGTGCCGTCACCATTTGTATCAATGTCTTCAGAACCTGGCTGTCCGACAAGTATGCCTGGACCGGTGGGGTGTGACGTCCCGTCTCCATCCGGATCCTGCTCCGGCGGAGTTGCCACTCTGATTTCACCGGATGCACTGATCTGAAGGCTTGAAGGGATACCGCTGAATGTCAGTTTAGTCAAGTTCCCGGCGCCGTCGTCAACCATCAGCTGGGCGCCGTTGGGCCGGGCCAGGACGATGTCACCGGTTTTGTCCTTTGCAAAGGAAAAGTCACCGGCCCGCGAAAATTTTGTCTCAGCCTGGTGCAATACGGGAAACATACCTTTTTCTTCAGTGATAGCCATATGCGTCTTTTTGCCCGTTTGGTCTGTACCGCCGGGCTGCCAGTTGAAGATGTTGCCTTTCGTAGCCGCCCCATTACCCGATTGATCAAGAACACCGGAGCCTGCTGTTCCGCCCACATTATAGAATGTGTCAGAAAACTGGACACTGGATGCCTTGTAGGCCGGTGTCTGACTGTTTGCGATATTGTTACCGATGGCTTTTATCTGTTTGTTCTGGGCCAACATGCCTGAAGTACCGATGTCTAATAGAGCTCCCATAATTATTCTCCTTTTGGTTGATTACTGTTGTTACTATTTATATGGACGAACGTTTCTTTTTACACTTGCAGAATCAGCCTTGAACTTGTTAAGGATTTTTTCTGCAATTATGTGATTCTTTTATCTCCATGGCGGCAATCCTATAACAGGTTTTGTATGGCGTTTTGCAGCATTTTGTTGCCCGTAGATACCGCGCGTGAATTCGCCTGGTATATTCTTTGTGCCTGCAATAAGTTGCTGAATTCGTTGACTAGCTCCACGTTGGAGGTTTCGAGAGCGCCTTGTCTCAGTTGACCGCTGCCGTTTGCCCCGGGCTCAACCGGTGCTTTCGGCTGTGATTGAACGGATTGTCCTTCATGGTTTATTGTCTGCGTTGACGCTTCGTATAAACCGTTGCCGACACTGCGCAGCGTCTCCGGGTTAGCGAAAAGCTGCAGACGTACTTCAGGGACACTGGGGCTTGCGGTCCCCATTTCCTGGAATGCGCCATTCGGCGAGATGGAAAAATTCGCAGGAATATCGCCGAAACTTATTTCGTTCCCTGTACTGTCAGCCAATCTTTCTCCGGTGGGACGCGAGAGGACGAAACCACTCCGGTCGTCGTTTCTATTAAAGCTGAAGTTGCCGGCTCTTGTAAAAAATGTCTTACCGCCCTGAACAACTGGAAACATCCCCTCTCCCTGGATGGCGAGATCGGTCGGCCTGTCTGTATCAGTCGGTGTGCTTGCCGACCAGTTAACACTGACCCCTTTTGCCGTAACACCCGGTGCCTGCTCACTGCCGGTGTCGCTGTGACGACTCATCTCTGCAAGAAATGTATCGTGGCTGCGATAGCCCGGTGTACGCATGTTCGCGATGTTATGCCCGATCCAGTTCAGCTTCTCGTTCTGGGCAAGCATCCCGTGCATTCCAGTTGATATTATGTTACTCATTTCTGACTCCTTTGTTGTTACCCATAACTAATGAACAGAAATTATCTTGTCGGCAGTGACGTTAGTGCCGTTAATGCTGAACAAGGTCTTACCTCCGTTTCTGGTTACTTGATCAACAGTGCCCGAATAAGTAGTGTCGGCATCTTCAGCATTGTACTCGACGTTCCGGCCTACTAAAGATGCCGCAGAAGACAGTTGGTTAAAGGAGGTAAGCTGTTCTATGTTGCTATTCATTTCACTTATGCCGTGGACTTGAGTCATTTGAGCCATCTGCGAGATGAATTCCTTGTTCTTTACCGGATCCAGAGGGTCCTGATTTTTTATCTGAGAAATCATAAGCTTAAGGTAGTCATCTTGACCTAAGTTCGTATTACCTATTTCCATTTTTCTTACCTCCGAGTGTGTTTTTTAGCTGGAGAAAATATCATCATCAGTAATCGCACACTTAATGCCTATAGCAGATAAAAGTCGATAACTATTCTCATATATTGTTGATTGATAAGAGTTTATGATTATTTTGATTATCGATTCTGAAGTCTGAAGATGGAAAAATATCGGAATTTTTTTCCGCAGTGTAAGGCATGATTTACCGTTGCCCTCTTATCCAATAGCCCGGATAGGCGGGTGTCCCCCGGATTTTTCAAGGTGCAAGCTTTCTTGTTATAGTTTGGCGTGAAACATGCGAAATCATAGAAGAGAACTCGCGCATATTTAATCTGAATATTGCCTGAAAAATGAAAATTTGTCTCAACCCTATATAAGGAAAATATGCTGGGTGATGTTGCCGGAAATAACATTGTAACCAGGTTGCAGCTGATGGCGGCCCAGGAAAAGTTAATAAGAACAGTATGGAGATTGGTATGAGTCGGTTTTATCGCCACACACAAAGGAATTGGAATTGGACGTTGTTCAAACTTAATACCGTCATCGCTGCCGGGCTGCTTGTGATAAGCGCAGCATCTCTTCGGGGCGCTGAATCCAGCTCCGAGGATAGTGGAAAAAATGTAACAAAACCGGCAAATTTACAGGCGCAGGAAGTATTGAATGAAAAAGAAGACGCCGACAACGAAAATAAGACGGATGAACAGGCACAATCAGGCCAACAAGATCCCATAACAAGCATGCAAAAGGTCCTCGAAAAATTAGAAGATAATACGTCTGAGCAGTTAAGAGCTTTTCAGGGAGTTGATGTTGCCAGCGTGACAGAAGTAAAACAAAGCATAAACTCACTTCTTAAAGATATTACGGAATGGGAGACAAACATTGCTCCAGCCGTCACTGATTCGCGCACCCAGAACTTACTCCGGCAAGCTGAGGCCTACGGCAAAGAGCGTGAATTCAGACGCCTGTTGGCTGAACAGATGCAGACACTGGTAGAGCGTGTCAAGCTACGGGAATTCTATCATCGGACGATACTTCAAAAACAAAAGAAAAAAATTCAGCGCCTCAAAACTTTGCTGAAGCAAGAAAAAAACAAAGCAGAAGGGGAAAGATCAGCAGGTTCGGCGGCTGATGAAGAATCGTCGATTGAGAACCTGTATTCGTTTAAATTTTACGAAGTCCCTGAAGAAACAACGTTGCAGAAGCTCAGCGGTAAGCAGGAAGTCTATGGGGATTCAGGTATGTGGCGACTTTTGTGGAAGGCGAACAAAAAGAAAATTCCTTCAGAATCAGCGGATGCAACGATTGAAGCGGGTACCGTGCTTACGATACCCAAAGCCCCCGTGAAACGGAAATTTGAATTTAAATAAAAGACAACATTCTATGCAGCTAAGCGAATGGAGCATCATGGTAGTTGAGGATGATCCAAGTGTTGCGGAAAACAACATCACCTGCCTTGAAGAGGCAGGGGCCAATGTTGTTTATACAGACAGGGTCGATTCAGCAATCAGTCTTATCCGCACGAATACGATTGATCTCATCCTCAGTGATTTTCACTTGCCCGATGGAACAGCAGCGGATTTGCTCGCTGCGCTTAACAATCTCAATGTGACAATAAGTGTTGTTCTTCTTAGCGCCGAGGGCAAGAAAGCAAACCTACAGATTGAGGGCGACTCGCTTGTGCAGGAAGTTCTTACAAAACCCGTTTCTTCTTCCGACCTGCAAAACCATATCAGCGCAATTTTGGCGAAAAAGAAAAAAATGCGAGAAAAAACGCCGGGGGTAATTTCGTTTGAAGAAAGACAGCGGATTCTCAACGACATCACAGGCGAATAAACAGTGAAACCGGGACTACGCCGATGAAAAAAAACTTCTACATTTTACTTCGTAACTGGTTGCCGGCCTTGCTGGTCGGTGGAACCTGTGTCGTGGGTATGGTCGTGGCTGAGCGGTCTATGTACAACAAGGAAAAAGCGCAGCAGAAGAAAAAAATTGAGCAGGCCTTCGGTGATCCGAAGGCCATAGTCGAGAACGTGCATCCGGCAAACTATACCGACTTTATTAAGCCCCTCTATCCTGTACCTGATGAACTGCTGAAACGAAAACACTTGTTTAAACGTTCCCTCATAAAAGGCCGCATATATAAAAAACTGGTCAAAGACTTCCCTCAGCACATTGACCGTGAGTGGGCGCTTGCAAAGATGCGTAAAAACTGCCTGCGGGCTGAATCCTTAGCAGTTAATAATCAGGAACGCGCGCGTGTATTTTATCTGCATGCAAGACACAATATGCTCAAAGAGGACTGGCGGCAAGCTATGCGGTGGATAAACAAAACCCAGGCATTGGAAACGAAGAGTCGGCATCGGCAGGATTTGGAATTTTACAAGATTAAATGCCTGCGTAAGATAGACGACAATAATGAAGATGTCTTGTCGCACTTGAATAAACTGCTTGATAATAACCTTGAAAAAAGCCGGCGAGTGAGATTGTTACTGGAAAAAGCGGACATTTTATGTCAACGGGTCGTAGACGCATCATACCTGCAGAATGGTGAGGCGGTTCAAAACAAAACTCCGGAAATAACAGCTTCCGCGCAAAAGGCTCAAAAAAGCTATAAAAAAGTCATTGAACTGCTGTCGATCACAGAGCCGGAGAAACGTTTTCGCTGCATCTTTGGGCTCATCAGGCTTTTTGCCGCGCAGCAAAAAGAAGATGCCGTATATAACTGGTTGGAGCAGTTGGATGAACAGCGTTATGCTCAGGAAAAACTGGATAAAATTTACACACTTATCTCACGCATGGAATTGGCAATGGGACGGCCTGAGCGCGCCATACATACCCTGAAAATGGTGCTGCAGCAAAGTGAGGACAAAAGTCGGCATGTTCCGCAGCTATGGGTTTTGTTCGAAATACAGAAAGTGCAGCAAGCGTATGACCAAGCACTGCAAACGCTTTCAATGCTGGCGACTTATACTTCTGACAAAAAGCAGAGTCGGCGGATACTGGCGTCTTTACTGCCGGACGAAAAAGGGGAAAATGCCTTTTTAGAAGCGTTAGCAGTGCAAGAGGAGCCTCAACGAGACAGAAACCTCGAAAAGCTTCTTTCTCTGTTACAAAACCTCCAGATGACAGTTGATCCTCGCCACGAGGGCCTTCGGCAACAAGCCTCTTTCCTGGAAGGATATGCCAATTGGGTCTTTCAACGCTATGCACAGGCAGATGCTTCCCTGCAAGAATATCTCTCCCGGATGGAGGGAAAAGACAGGAACAGGGACAATGCCGCCTTTTGGCGTGTGCTTATCGCTCAAAAACACCGTGACTTGCCTACCGCCGTGCTGGCGCTAAGGGCAAGGTTTTACCTGAATCTATTTCCGTCGGGTCTACATAGTCGCAAAGTACGACGCCTGCTACAGGATGTCTATGACAGCATGCAACTTTATAAAGGAGCAGCAGAGGTTGCCAAGACAGTGTTGCTGAATAATATGGTAACTGCGGCCGAACAAGCACTAGGCGGGGACCAGAAGCAAGAGCAGAGACAACGCTGGATTGACAGCATGGGAAAGTCTGCCGTTGCTTTTATGAAAGATGAACAGTTCGCCGAAGCGGAGCAGCTCTTCGATATGTTTATGTATGCCGCAGGTCCTGAATCGGCCTCTGACAAAGTTTTACTGTATTGGACACGCGCGGCGATTCAGCAGGGGCAGACAAAGGAAGCGATGCGGCGAGCGGCCGTCGCCTTGTATAATATGGAAGACGAGACGATGAAAAGAAAGGTGGAAATGGCACAGTACTTGCGTCAATTACAAATAGCAGAAGAGCCTGAAACAAAGTT
>Ga0207714_1002401_pt1 | contig 11344 bp, 8 predicted proteins | sample PonA232FremontCA_2_FD_187270 | JGI IMG/M metagenome (GOLD analysis project Ga0207714, IMG submission 187270) | Marine sediment microbial community from Fremont, CA, USA - Pond A23 Sediment 2 (SPAdes) | ecosystem: Environmental > Aquatic > Marine > Unclassified | place: USA: Fremont, California... | reverse complement strand
TCCATCGCCTGGTACCGCCGCATGGGCTTTGAATACGCCGGGGCTCAGGTTGCGGACATCGGCGGGGGATTCGTCATGGACGACTACGTCCTGCACAAGAAAGTCGGCTCCGACAAAACCGGATAATCCCCCGGACACCCATCCCAGAAAGCGTAAGCCGACTCCTCTCCCCATCTTTCGGAACACACCTTTTTCCGGATGCCTACGGCCCCTGTCTGTGTAAAATCCGGAGCCCATCTCCAAGCATGCCCCTTCATCCGCGTCTGCATCCACGGACGCATGGATGCTCCCTGAACACCTCATTCCTTCCACTCCCCCGCGACAGATACAGCGACAATCGGTTCCCGTTGTTTCCGTGCATTTTCCGCTTTTTCACCTATTGACCCCGTTTCCCCACCAATACTAAACAGAAAATACACTCCTGTACGTGCATATCTTGTCCATCGAACCCATCTTGTGCCGTTCCCGGTCCGCACGCACCTGTCAGCAAGGGATACAGGGCGACCCTGTTTTGAGGGCCGCCCACAGGAATCATAAAGGGAGGGGGAGTTATGGATGCATCCACTCGAGAACAGGCCCTGGAGCTTGCGAGCCAGTTCGAGAAGGGCTGGATCAGCAGGCGGGCCTTTATCCGCATGCTCACCGCTCTGGGGCTGTCCGTCTCCGCGGCGGGACTCTTCGCGGACACGGCTCTGGCAGCTGAGCGGTCCGAGGAGTCCAAGGCTGCCACAAACCACACCCTGGTCATCGATCCCGCCAAGTGCACCGGCTGTCTCTCCTGTGCCATGGCCTGCGCGGACAAGTTCATGCAGGAGATCGCCCCGGAAGCGGCCCAGGACACCATCAACCTGGAATTCTCCAGAATACGGCCCATGCGCTTTCAATTCGTGGATTTCGTGGATGTGTGCCAGCACTGTGAGCTGATCGAGTGGGCCGAAGGCAGCCGGAAGCATCCCTGCGAAACGGTCTGCCCCACCGGAGCGCTGCACACGGTCCCCGAGGGCGAGGGCAAGCCGGGGTACACCGGTGGGGGCTACATGAGCGTGGACCGCAAGAAATGCCTGGGCATCGACATGTGCGGCCGCTGTCTCGAGGTGTGCGAACAGCAGTTCGGCAGCGGCATCTTTTTCGACCCCCTGGAAGGCAAGGCCCAGGTGTGCACCCGCTGCGGAGGAGACCCGGCCTGCGTCCGGGCCTGTCCGGAGGAAGGGGCCCTTCGGTTCATCCCGGTCCTGGTCAACGGCCGCTACTATGCGAACACTCCGGACGAGGCGGCGGAGATGCTCTACCGGAAAATGTTCAACCAAGGGAGGGATCTCTAATGGCGGACACATACGGATATACCGGCAAGATCGCCAGGGTGGACCTCTCCTCCGGCTCGGTGAGCACTCTTAAGCCTCCGGAAGAGGTCTACAGGAAGTATCTCGGGGGTTGGGCCCTGGGCATGTATTACCTGCTGCGGGAGGGCCTTGCGGATCCGGATGCCGATCCCATGGGCCCGGAAAACATGCTCCAGCTCCTGGTGGGGCCTGTAACAGGGATCTCCCCGAATGCGCGAACAGCCATCGTGACCAAGAGTCCCTACGGCTTCAACTGCACAACCCTCTGCGGCGGCCAGGGCGGATCGAATCTCAAGTTCGCCGGCTGGGACGGCATCCAGATCGTGGGCAAGGCGGACAAGCCCGTGTACCTCGCAATCGTGGACCAGGACATCGAGATCCGCGACGCGGGCGATTACTGGGGCATGGGGGCTGAAGAGGCGGAAATGGCGCTGCGCAAACAGGTCCTCGCCCCGCTGGAGCAATCCGGGAGCAAGCTTTCCCCTGAGGATATGACCGAGAAGTGGGCCGACCTCAGACCTCCCGGGGAAAAGGGGATCGGCGCCAAGCGGCTGGCCAGCGCCTGGGTCATCGGGCCGGCAGGAGAGAACAGGGTTTGGTTCGCCAACATGGTCACCGAGGGGGCCAGGGCCCACGGCCGCTACGGCTCGGGCGCTATCGCGGGCTCCAAGCACCTCAAGGGCATCGTGGTCCGGGGCACCAAGGGCCAGAAGTTCGCGGACAAGAAGAAATTCCTGCGCATCTCACGCGGGATCCGGGAGCGGGAAGGCAAGAGCCATTTCTGGCGCAGCTACGGAACCGCCGGGATCAGCGCCAAGGAAAGCAACGTGCTCGGCGGCTATCCCATCCGGAACTGGCAGTGGGAGTCCTGGGCGGACCCCAAAACGGTCAAGACCCTGTCCGGCCCCTTCATGGACCGGCTGAGCTTTGTCCGGAAGCAGTCCTGCCCCGGGTGCGCCCTGCACTGCCTCTACCCCACCGAGGTCACCAGCAAGAAGTCCTTCCTGGACGGAACGATCACCGACATGCCCGACTGGGAGGCCATGGGCATGGTGGGCGGAAACATCGGGTACCTGGAAACCGGGGACATGGACCCGGGGGACCCCTACTCCGGGACCACCGAGGACATGGTGCAGAACGCGGCCAAGTCGCAGTATACCACCCGCCTCTTCGACAACCAGGGTATGGACTTCATCGAAGGAGGCGCCCTGCTGGGGCTGCTCATGGAGCTGCGGCAAAGAGACCTGATCAGCCCGGCGGATCTGGACGACATCGATATCCGGTGGGGGGACGTGGAATCCGTGAGGGCCCTCATGGTCCGGGTCGTACACCGCAGAGGCGTGGGCGAGGTCCTGGCCCGGGGCACGTACGAGACAGCCAGGCACTTCAGCCGGAAAAAGGGCGACGAAGGGATCATGTACTACAGCATAACCGGCAAGCGATACGCCCAGCCGGCCCATGGGACCCGGAGCAATCACGACCGCAACGCCCTGGAATACGTGACCGTGGTGCGGCCCTGCGAGCACACCGGAGGCGGCTCCGGGGCCTTCATGAAGGAGCCCATCGACTATGAGGGAGCGGTGCAGGGCCAGAACACCACCGCCGCGATCAACTCCATGGTCTACTGCCTCTTCGCCGGCGGTTTCTGGGGCGACGAGGGCAACGTGGAGCTGGTCCGGGCAGTCACCGGCTGGAGCGACTTCAGCAAACAGGAGTTCCTCAGGGTGGGCGAGAGGGCCTATGCCCTGTCCCGGCTCTTCAACCTCCACGCCCTGAACGTCAAAAATCCCAGGCAGGAGTGGGATTCCCCCTCGATGTTCCCCAGGCGCTGGTTCGAAGAGCCCCTGCCCACGGGACCGTACAAGGGAAAAGCGGCTTTCGGCGGAGACAGTGCCAAGCTCTTCGATCAGGCCCTGCCCCAGTACTGGAAGCAGAGGGGCTGGAGCGCGGACAAGGGCATCCCCACTCGGGATAAGCTCGCGGAGCTTGGGCTAACGGATATCGCCGAGGACATCGCTTCCCGGCTGCGGGGTTGATCCTGTGCTGCTACGGCCTCTTTTTTTCGCTGTCTGCGAACGCCTCTGCTCCTTGAATTGGCGGAACTGACCGACTGCTCTGCACCCATTCGGCGGATGGGTGCAGGGCCAACCTGCTGGACGCAAGCTTCAACCTTGGATACCCTACGAACGGATTACTCACATGGTTCCAATCTCCCACGAGATCAAGGAAGGTCGCCTTGCAAGTCACCAAGTTTGCCATCCCGGAAATCATATTCGGCTCCAACAGCCTGGAATATGTCGTTCCCTGTGCCCAGCAAAACGGAGCCCAAAAAGTCCTCTTGATAAGCGATCCCGGCATCGAGGAGTCCGGCTGGGTCAAGAAGCTCACCGAATTCTTCGAATCCGAGAACTTAAACTGGGTCTACTACAACGCGGTAGACTCCAACCCCAGGAACTATCAGATTGAGGAAGGGGCGGAATTCTATTTGCGGGAAGAGGCGGATGTTATCGTGGCTCTCGGGGGCGGCAGCCCCATGGACACGGCCAAGGGCATTGCCCTCGTCGCCAGCAACGGTGGCAAAATCGACGATTACGAAGGAGCGAACCGCATCCAGCATCCCCTGCCCCCCATGATCTTTATTCCAACCACCGCCGGAAGCGGTGCGGACATATCCCAGTTCGCCATCATCACCGACGTACAGCGCCAGGTCAAAATGGCCATTATCAGCAGGACCCTCGTCCCCAACATCTCCATCATCGACCCCCTGTTCCTCGAGACCAAGCCCCAATGGCTGATCATTGCTTCAGCCATCGATGCCCTGGCCCACGCAGTCGAGGCCTACGTTTCCGTTTTGGCCACTCCGTTCACCGAAATCCAGTCCTTGAAAGCCATCGAGTTGATCAGGAATAACCTGGAAGCCGCAGTCCACTCGAACTCACTGCATCCGCTGACCAATCTGTGCATCGCCAGCACCGCCGCGGGAATGGCTTTCAGCAATGCCAGTCTGGGAGTGGATCACGCTATTGCCCATTCTCTGGGTGGGAAATACGATGTTATGCACGGGCTGATGCATCCCGTGCTTCTCCCGGAAGTGATGCGTTTCAATCTCCCGGCCTGTCCGGAAAAAATGGCCAGAATCGGAGAAATATTCGCCCGGGACAGGATGGACACAGACGAGGAAACCGCCATGATGGGCATCCGGTCTCTGGAATCCTTTTTCAACTCCCTGGAGATTCCCTTGAAATTGCGGGAGCTCATCCCCAGTCGAGCTCAACTTCGAGAAGCCTGCCAAGTGGCGGTACAGGACGCGTGTATCTTGACCAACCCCAGGGAGGTTACCTGGCAGGAGTGTCTCGGTATTTGTGAGCAGGTGTGGTGATGTCTATGAACAAGAACACGACATTGCAGGATTTGATCGGAATTGAGGACGTCAAGCTCGGATTTTTCCAGGAAGCCCAAAAGAAGGTGGAGGAACTGAAGACCTCCAACAGGAAGCTGCAGGAAAAGCAGCGGGAAATCCAGGCCATTCTGGATGGTATTGCCGATGTGATGATCGTGTTATCCAGGGACTTTCAAGTCCTGTCCGTCAACCACGTCTATCATCAGCTTTTTTCCAATACCCGTCCAGAGGGCAAGTATTGCCACGAAGTTCTTTTCCATCAGGATGCTCCCTGCGAATCATGTCCTGTGCGAAACGCCTTCAGCAGCGGATCGGTCACCCGGACCCAGGCAGTGATTCCGGGCCGGGACAAAAACCGCTACTTCGATGTAACCGCCTCGCCATTGCACTCCTCGCAGGACCCTCCGGACAGGTTTCTCCTGTTTATGCGGGACGTCACCCTGGAAAAGGAATATCAAGCCCAACTCATACAAACCGAGAAGATGGCCACCATAGGGACCCTTGCCGCGGGAGTCGCCCACGAGATCAACAACCCCTTGACCGCCATCCAGGGGTTTTCCCGGGGAATAGAGCGCCGCATCCCGCAGTTGGAAGGCAGGGCCGACACCGGAGTCCTGGAGGATATTCAGGAGTATCTGGGCACGATTCTCAAGGAATGCTCCAGATGCCAGGACATTGTCCAAAACCTGCTCACCTTTAGCCGCCCCAGGGAGAATCCCTTTCATCGGGTCAACTTAAGGTCGGTGATCCTCGATTGCCTGAAAATCCTTCGCTATCGACTCAAAAAGAGACCCCGCGTGGATGTCGATCTCCGTTTCGATCCGGAACATCCGGAAATATACGGAGACGAGGCCCAACTCAAGCAGGTGGTCCTGAATCTGGTGAGCAACGCCTTGGATGCGGTGGGGTATCAGGGCAAGGTCTCCATTGCAGTGGAGCAGGGCCATCAAGATATGTACTGCTTGTCGGTGGAGGACACCGGACACGGAATTCCCTCGGAGCACCTGGACCGTTTGTTCGATCCCTTTTTCACCACCAAGCCGGTGGGGCAGGGTACCGGTATTGGCCTGTCCACTTGCTATACTATTGTCAAGGCCCATGAAGGGCAGATTATCGTCTGCAGCGAGCCGGAAAACGGGAGCAGCTTTTGCGTCAAGCTGCCGCAATCCCAACAGAATAGAATAGAATATGACAGAAAAGTGCCGAATCCTCGTGGTTGACGATGAAGAGAACATTCGACGGCTTTTCCTCAAGGAGCTCGGATCTAGCGCCACGTTGATCCAGGCAGCCGCAAACGGCGCGGAAGCCAGGGACCTGTGCAGCGCACACCACTTCGACATTGTGGTTCTGGACGTGTGTCTGCCGGATGTGGATGGATTGAAGCTCCTTTCCGAAATCAAGGATACGGACCCGGACCTTGAAGTTATCATGATCACGGGCTACGGGACTATTCCCGATGCAGTAGAAGCCATGCGCTTGGGAGCGTATGACTATGTGACCAAGCCATTCGAGCTGGAACGCGTGGAATTCGTCATCGAGAAGGCATTTCAGCGGGCCAGGCTGCAAAGGGAAAACAAGCTATTCAAAAGGCAGTGGCAGGATGCGACCACAAACTTCCTCGTCGGCCAGTCCGACAGCATTAATGCCATACGCTCCCTGATCAGCAAGGTGGCCCCCTCCGAGGTCCCGGTGCTCATCACCGGAGAAAGCGGAACCGGAAAGGATGTGGTGGCCCGGGAGCTGCATAACCAAAGCAGGCGCAGCAACGAGCCATTGATCATCAAAAACTGCGGGACGCTGCAAAAGGAGCTGGCAAGAAGCGAGATCTTCGGACACTGCAAGGGGGCCTTTACCGGAGCTGATCAGAACCAGGAGGGTTTGTTGGAGCTTGCCCACAGGGGAAGCATGTTTTTCGACGAGATAGGCGATCTCCCCTTGGAGGTGCAGAGCACCTTCCTTCGGGTCCTGGAAAGCCAGGCCTATCGCAAAGTCGGATCCAAAAAGATGTGTCAGGTGGATATCAGGTTCATATTCGCCACCAACCGGAATCTCCAGGAGGAAGTCGAGCAGGGGAGATTCCATGAAGCCCTGTACCATCGCATCAATGTTGTGACTATCCACATGCCCCCGCTCAAGGAGCGAAAGGAAGACATCCCCCTCCTGGTGGAACACTTTCTGACCAAGCTCAGGCCGGAAGGGAAATTCTCCCTTTCCGACAGTGCCATGAGGACCCTCATGGACTACCACTGGCCGGGCAATGTCCGCGAGCTGAAAAACATCCTGGAGCGCAGCACCATCCTTTCGGAGAACAGGGTCATCACTGAACAGGACCTTCCCGCGGAGCTGCTCCAGGAGGGACCCTCCTCCGTGCCGGAAACGGGCTTGATGCCGTTGCGGGATATGGAACAGGCCTATATCGCCAAGGTCCTGGAACAGTGCGGGCACAATCGCTCCAGGGCCTCCGAGGTACTGGGCATCAGCAGGCGAACGCTGTATCGCAAACTCATGCAGCAGCAAAACTGAGTCGATGTGTCTCAGCTGGATTGTTCCTGAGCCATAACCGCTCAGCCGCAGCTCCCTCCTGAACACCCCGTTTCCAGGTACGTGACGCACGTGATGCGCCGCTTTCGAGACACAATTGCTCATCCCGCCCGGTCCCTTCGCCCTTCATTTTTGCTAACCCTCCGTATACAAACGTCTTTTTATCTTGGCACCGCCCTTGCTTGTGCAAAACCAGTTTTTCAAATTGAACATTGTTTCAACCAAGGGAGGTAGCTATGGCCGATCAAGTCAATGGATTCTTTATCCCCAGCGTCACTATGATCGGAATGGGAGCCAGCAAGGAAGTCCCGGAGAAAATGAAATCCCTGGGCGGGAAGAAGGCGTTTGTGGTAACGGACAAGGGGATCACGTCCGCCGGTATCACCGAGCAGATCACGGCTCCCCTCAAGGAAGCGGGCTTGGAGGTTGTGGTCTACGACGAAACGGTCCCCAACCCCACGGACAACAATGTCCATGAAGCCGCGGAAATGTATCGCAAGGAAGGCTGCGACACCCTGATCACCCTGGGCGGGGGAAGCTCGCACGACTGCGGGAAAGGCGTGGGCCTGGTCGTCTCCAATGGCGGCAAAATCCACGATTTCGAGGGCATTGATCAATCCACCCAGCCGCTTCCACCCTATCTGGCCATCAACACCACCGCGGGCACGGCCAGCGAGATGACCAGGTTCTGCATCATTACCGACACGTCCCGCAAAGTGAAAATGGCTATTGTGGATTGGCGCGTGACCCCCAACATGGCCTTTGACGATCCCGTGCTCATGGCCGGGATGCCGCCTCACCTGACAGCCGCCACCGGCATGGACGCCCTGACCCACGCTGTCGAGGCCTACGTTTCTACTGCCGCAACACCCATGACCAACGCATGCGCGGAAAAGGCCATTGAGCTCATTAGCCAATACCTGCGGCCGGCAGTTGCCAATGGACAGGACATGGAGGCCAGGGACATGATGTGCCACGCCCAATACCTGGCCGGCATGGCCTTCAACAACGCCATTCTGGGCCATGTGCATGCCATGGCGCATCAACTGGGCGGATTTTATGATCTCCCCCACGGAGTGTGCAATGCCATCCTTCTGCCCCATGTGTCCCGATTCAATTTGATGGCCAAACTCGATAAATTCGAAAACATCGCCACTCTCATGGGTGAAAACACAATGGGACTGTCCCGAAGAGATGCTGCGGAACGTGCGGTATATGCCATTGAAGTCCTGTCCCGGGATATCGGGATTCCTCAAGGACTCACCGAGCTCGGGGTCAAGGAACAGGATATTGATGTGATGACCCAAAATGCCCAGAAGGACGCCTGTGGATTGACAAACCCCAGGTGTCCATCTGATGAAGAGGTGAAGCAGATATACATGGCTGCTATGTAGAACGGGACGAGGGGTTCACCGGCTCTGGTCCGCCTGCGGACTGGAGCCTTTTTATTCAACCAGGAGGAACCATATGGACAAGATTCTGCGGATCGACGTAACTGGAGGAAACCCTCAATTTCTGGAGGAATCCCTCGGGAACTATGCCGGTCTTGGGGGGAGGGGGCTGACGTCTTCCATTGTGGGCAAGGAGGTGCCCGCGGACTGTCATCCCCTGGGACCGGAAAACAAGCTGGTCATCGCTCCGGGGCTTCTGAGCGGGAGCGCCGCTGTGAATGCGGGCCGGCTGTCCGTTGGATGCAAGAGCCCCCTAACCGGCGGGATCAAGGAGGCCAACTCCGGAGGCCAGGGGGCGAACGTCCTGTCCAGGCTCGGCTACGCAGCGATCGTGCTCGAGGGCGAGCGTCAGGGGGATGAGCTGTATGTACTGCGTATCGGTACAAACGGTGTGAGTGTGGACAAAGCCCCGGATCTCAGGATGCTCACCAACTATCAGCTCATGGAGCGCTTGCAGGACGAATACGGCAAGAACGGGGCCATGATCAGCATCGGAACAGCCGGGGAAATGCGTCTGGCCAATTCCACCGTGGCTGTCACGGATCCCGAAGGCCGGCCCACCCGGCACGCCGGGCGCGGCGGCGTGGGAGCGGTAATGGGCTCCAAGGGAATCAAGGCCATTATTCTGGACGGCACGGACGCCCCCATGCGGCGGCCCCAGGACGCGGAGGCCTTCAAGGACGCGAACAAGCGCTTCGGACAAGGCCTGCGCAATCATCCCGTCACCGGTCAGGGCCTGGCCGCCTACGGCACCAACGTGCTCACCAACATCATCAACGAGGCCGGGGCCTATCCCACGTACAACTTCCGTACAGGGCAATATCAGGATGCCGAGCGCATCAGCGGGGAGTCCCAGGCAGAGCTGGAGAAGAGCCGGGGCGGCAAGACGAGCCACGGATGCCATCGCGGCTGCGTGATGCAGTGTTCCGGCGAATTCGTGGACAAGGACGGCCACTTCGTGAGCAAGCAGCCCGAATACGAGACCGTCTGGGCCCACGGCGGCAACTGCGGCATCAGCGACTTGGACGCCATTGCCCGTCTGGATTACCTGAACGACGACTACGGGCTGGACACCATTGAGACGGGGGCCACCATCGGAGTGGCCATGGAGGCCGGAATCCTGGACTTCGGCGATGCGGAAGGGGCGATCAGCCTGCTCCGGGAAATAGGCCAGGGCACGCCCATGGGCCGAATCCTGGGGAGCGGCACCGCTGTCACGGCCAAGGCCTACGGAGTGGAGCGGGCCCCGGTGGTCAAGAACCAGGCCATGCCTGCGTACGACCCCAGGTCGGTCAAGGGCATAGGGGTCACCTACGCCACTTCACCCATGGGCGCGGACCACACCGCAGGATACGCGGTTACCTCGAACATCATGAAGGTCGGAGGAGAGGTGAATCCCCTGAGCACAGAGGGCCAGGTGCAGCTCTCCCGCGATCTGCAGGTTGCAACCGCTGCCCTGGACTCCACGGGATTCTGTCTGTTCATCGCCTTCGCCATTCTGGATCAGCCGGAGACGTTCCAGGCAATGGTGGATATGATCAACACCTTCCACGGGCTGGAACTGACCGCGGATGACGTGAGCGCCCTTGGCAAGAGCATTCTCCAGACCGAGCGCGATTTCAACACCAGAGCGGGCTTCACGGCAATGGACGACAGGCTGCCCCGCTACTTCCGCAGGGAGGCGTTCGCCCCGCACCAAACCGTCTTCGACGTCTCGGACCAGGAGCTGGACCAGGTCTTCAGCTGGTGATGTCTCTTTCACGCTGCCGAAAGAACGGGGCGGGCGCGGCTCGTCCCGTTCTCTCTCTCCGGGCACGGGCTTTTCCTATGCTCCATTCCATCACCCTGACCCTGAAAAGTGACCAATTCCTCCTCCTGCACCCCCTCCTGCAAAACGGCTTCTGTATCCGGGCCGGTGCGTGCAGCTCCCTGCGCGATATTCTGATCACTGATCTCGGGCTTTCCGGGGAAGCAATCCGCAGAATCCGGACCGTGCTCCTGGACGGGATTGTTGTCCACGACCTCGATGCCGTCTATCCGCCAGCGCTTTCCACTCTGGCCCTATCGAATGGCATAGCTGTCCTGCCGGGAACCTGCACACACGTGGACAGACCTTTTGCCGGATCGAGAAGCGCGATCAGCAGCAGAAAATGCCCTCCGGTTCTCTGGGATGGCATCAAAGAGGTGCGTATCCAGTTCTGTTCTCTGCTCGCAGAAGAGTGGGGGGATATCTTTCTGGAGCGCGGCATCATTGTGGCGATAAGCGATATGAAAGCACTCCTGGAGGAACGTTTCCCCGAACTCCGTGGAAGCCTGCGTGAAGCGCGGCTCAACGAAACCGGCGTCACCGCGGCGAAGCTTTCGGACTGGATCAAGAGCAGACCGGACTGGGAACGGATCGGTTTGTACCTTCTTGAGCCATGACACCAGAACCCTTGGGGCCAAGCCCGGCAAGGTTTTCACGCCGTCCGCACATAGCTCGCCGGTCGTGCGTCCAAAAGCGAACCCATCTCAGACCAGGGCCACGAGGTCGTGGGTCCGAGTCTCCTCGATCCGGGCGGTCACCATGTCTCCCGGGGAAAGATTCTCCCCGCTCACGTAGCAGATGCCGT
>Ga0207714_1002400_pt1 | contig 11346 bp, 6 predicted proteins | sample PonA232FremontCA_2_FD_187270 | JGI IMG/M metagenome (GOLD analysis project Ga0207714, IMG submission 187270) | Marine sediment microbial community from Fremont, CA, USA - Pond A23 Sediment 2 (SPAdes) | ecosystem: Environmental > Aquatic > Marine > Unclassified | place: USA: Fremont, California... | reverse complement strand
CCTTCGATGCGGTCGAGCCACGCCGTGATGCCGACGGGAAGCTCCTCCGAGAGCGGCTCCGAACGGACGATCGAGACGGGCTCACCGTCGGGACTGACGGGCGTCGCGAAGCCGACGCCCGTCGCTCCGACGCCGACCGTCGTCGTCAGGCCGTGTTCGTCCCAGCCCGCCGCGAGCCGACCCTCTATCCGAGGCGGCCAGATAACGCCTCGAAAACGCGGTTCGAGCCGGACCCTGTGGGGCCGGTTCGCCCGAACGATCGCCTCGACGAACGTCGCCCGATCCCCCTCGACGACGGCGGCACTCAGCGTCGGCATACCCCGTTTCCCCGCGTGCTGAGTGATAAACCGGCGGATCATCCCCGCGGCGGGATCCGGTACGCCGGTGCCCCGAGCCAGCGCTCGGCGGCGTCGCGGGTCGGGAACCGACCGCAGGCGAGGACGACCGGTCGTCGGATCCGACCCACCTTGACGAGCGCGAGCGCGGCCGACACCGCGTCGGCATCGCCGAACTCGTCGGCCTCACTTCCCGGTGCGTCCGCCACCGCATCGTCGATGCGCGGGCGGACCGCCGAGATCAGCTCCCGACGAGCCGTCCGCTCGGCGTTCCCGAGACGGTCCTCCAGACGCAAGCGGCGATCACGGTCGTCAAGAGCGCCCCGAGCCCGCTCGCGAGCGTCCTCGAGGGCTTCCCTCGCGGCCGCGTGCTCGGTTTCGGCCTCGGAGAGCGTCTTGATCGCATCCCGGTATGCGGCGCCGAGGTCCCCGTCGCCGGCCTGCATTCGTCCCCGGAGCGTCGCCACACGCTCGCGTTTGGCTTCGAGTTCGGCGGCGGTCTCGGCCACCCGACGGCGCGCCGTCGTTCGCGATGGGACCGCCTCAGGGGGCGAATCGAGTTCCGCCCGCAATGTCCGCAGTTCGTCGTCGACGCTCGTCCGGATACCCAGCGATCGGCCCACTGCCGCGAGCGCGTCACGGTCGGACACCGAGATACCGGGGGCGATCAGCCCGACGTGTTCGTACAGGCTCACAGGTCCCGGCTCTTCAGCGTCGACGGTGCCGGATGCGTGGACCCGACAGCGAACGCCGAGTACGGCGTGGTGTCGTTCGCCCGGTCCTCGTAGGCGCGTGCGGCGTCGCGGACCGACTCGGGGACGTCGCGGAACTCGTTGAGCGGTTCGGTCCGCTCGAGTCGGACCGTCTCGGGGTGTTTCTCGCGCAGCCGGAGCGCCAAAAACGCGCCGTGCTCGGTCTCCTCGAGCAACGCCGCCCGGCCGAGTCGCCGGACGACGCTCGAGGCGTGCGTCCGACAGACGTTCCGAAGTGACGTCCGCGCGGCCTGTGAGTACGTTACGACCAACAACACGACCGAAGATTTCGACGGTTACAGTATTAAAATTACGTGCTCATTCGATCGATCGAACCGTCGGCGCGTCGGCGTCAGTCAGCTCGCGGACCCGCTCGCGCGCCTCCCGCTCGGATCCGGCGACGACGACGGTCCCGTCGTCGGCACGGTACGCCGAGAGGTCGCCGTCGAACTCCGTCGCGAACGTTCGGACGGCGGCGCGGACACGCCGTTCGCACGTCTCGAGGTCGGTCTCGCCGGACTCGAACGCCGACAGCGACGCCTCGATCCGACGGAGGGCTGCGATTCGGTCCATTCACACCGTCCTCAGGTGATCCGTCGTCGGTTCGTACACGTCGCCCTGTCGGCGGAGCTTCTCGATCTCGTGTTCGGCCTGGGAGCGCTCCATCCCGACCTCCTCGGCGCGGTCGAGGATCGTCTCGATCGGCGCGCCCTCGTCGTACTCGGACTCGATCTCGCCGATCAGCGACTTGACGTTCTTGATCCGGTCGCGTTGGGTCTTGCTCTGGCCGGTCTCGACGACGTCGGCGTCGAACTCGCCGGTCTCGGGGTCGACGCCGATGTCCTGGAGACACGACCGGACGATCTCGATGACGCGCTCGGCGTCCCCGCTGTCGACGGTATCGGACAGCCGCATCCGCGCGGAGGCCTCCGCGAGCCGCACCAGCGCCTCCAGCTTCCGGGCCGTCACCGGGACCGGGGCGTCCTCGTCTTGGCCCTTCGCGCGCAGGTCGACGTAGAAGTCCCGGATCTCGGCTTTGGCCTCCTCGGTCATCATCGGATAGCAGTTCCGCTTGGCGTAGGCGACGTACTTCCGGAGCAACTCGGCGTCGATCTCGGGTTCGACGTCCTCGGTGACGTTTTGGACCTCCTCCTCGGAGACGTTCGAGGTCGTCGTGTTCTCGCGGTGGGTGTGCAACTCGCCCGCGTAGTTGGTGTTGATGATGTGCTCGGCGAGGTTCGCGTCCTCCTCGGCGTCCGGCTGATCGGTGACCGTGAAGATCAGATCGAACCGCGAGATGAGCGCCGGTTCGAGGTCGATCTGCTCGCCGATCGGCTCGTACTGGTCGAAGCGGCCGTATTTCGGGTTCGCAGCGCCCAAAAGCGAGCATCTCGATTTGAGCGTGGCGTTGATGCCGGCCTTGCTTATACTGATGGAGTTGTGGAGAACGACACCCGAACTGACGAACGTGTTCGTCGGCTCGACGGTCACGTCGTAGACCCACTCACAAGCGTTCTCACCGTCGTTGGGAACGGTCTCAACATCGCGAACGCGGTAGTATCGGAGATCACAGCGCTCTTCGAGCGCTGTTGCACGATCAGCAAACTCCTCAAGCGCAGTGTACACAGCATCCATCGCGCGGTCAGCCAGATCCGACCGTCGATTGCCGTCGTATCCGCCGTTTTCGGCGTAGTGTATGGCGCTCGTCGTTTCGTCACCGAGTTGATCAGCCAGTCGGCGACCGGACCAGCCGGAGATCTTCCGAATATCGGCGAGCGTCTCGGCCTGTTGCAGTTCCCGTTCGATCTCATCAGCGCGCTCCCGAAGCCCCTCAATTTCTTCCCACACTGATTCGATTTGCACGCCGTATCCCGCATCGAGATGTGGCCTAAATCTCCCCGTAAGAGAAACACCGAGCAATCGCTTGAGGTCGCGGATTTCCCGGGCAGCGCTCGTCGGGAGCACGTCGTGATGGCGACGCGTTTCGTTGCTCCGCTCGGCAAACGCCTGGGCCGCATCGTATCGCCCGTCGGCCGGATCCACGACAGCCTCGACGAACCGCTCGGTCGAGTCGCCCATCACGTACACTTTCCAGGAATCCTCCGTTTTGTCGTGGTGAATCCGGGAGCCGACACCGATCTTCGAGAGTGCATCGGCGTAATCCCGGGCGAGGCCGTCGGAGGCCGTCGAAAACGACATGGCCTCGCTTTCGACGCCACCATCGCCCGCGAACGCCCCGACGAGGAACCGCCGGATCGCCTCCTCGGACGCTCCGAGCACCCGGTCCGGGATGCGTTTGCTCCGGGCCGTGTGCATGAATCCGGGGAAGTTCCGACCGAACCAGCGGTACAGTTTCGTCGACACCCACCGTTTCGTTACCGTTCCGGCTTCGTTCGTCGCGTCGGTGCTTTCTATTCCGAACACCGACGCCATGAGTCGGTCCATCCGCTCGAGCAGCCGTTCGTCCTGGCTGGAGAATCCGATCTCGTGAGCGGAACCGGCGTAGGAGTGGCCCTCGGCGATCAAAAACCCGAGCACCTCCGCGAGATCATCGGACAGTTCCTCCGGCAGCGTCACGTCCCGTTCTTTGCCGCGCTGGGGTTCCCCATCGAGTTCGACTGCGGCGCTCGAATTGGGCAGCTTTCGCGGCGCGGGGACGAACGCTCCCTCCTCGATAGCGCTGGCTTCGACAGTACCGATCTCGCCACCGTCATCGACGAAGATCGGATGCTCGGGCGTGACTGTCACCTCGCGACCGTTCGAGAACGACACCCGAACGAACTCTTCGGGTGCCTCGTGTCTGCTCACGCGATCGACAGGGAGTTTCGTTGTCTCGTTCGTCTCGAAATCAGTCGAGTGAATCCGAGCGTCATCGATCGGAAGGATTTCACAATCGACGCCCTCGGTTACCTGCTCCGGATGTTCCTGCATACGGGTGTCGACGAACTCGCCGATGTCGACGCGACGACCGTCCGCCAGCAGGAGTTCGGTGTCCGAGTGATAGGACTGCTGCTCGAGCGCTTCGTGCATCGCCGAGCGGTCCTCAGAATTATGAATGACCATCCCGTTGGCGACGAAGTTGTGCGTGCCCTCGACGGTGAGATCGTAGACGGACGACCATCGGCCGTCGTTGTCCACCCGACGCGTGCCCGCGACCCGCGAGCGGTTCGCGGTCTTCGTCGCCTCGAAGGACCGACCTGTCGCCCGCGTGCGAGTCCCGCCGTCCGCTCGCGCCACCGCGTCGGTGCCGGGAACGAACACGGTGTCACCGGGCCGGAGCGTCGCTGCCCCTCGCTCGACTCGCTCGCCGCTCTCCTCGACGAGGAACGGATGATCGGGCGTCGCCGTCAGCGACACGCCGGATTCGAGGGTTACCTCTACGAGTTCCGACGGCGCGTCGTACTCGTGGATCGCGGTCACGGGGCGCTCGACGAGCCGTTCGTCGTCGGTCATCGTCACCACGTCTAGGTCGATCCCTCGGACCGTCCGCCCGTTTTCGAGCGTCTCGACGGGGCCGGATTCCACCGCCTCGGCGGCCAACTCCCCGATCGATCGTCTCCGATCCCGGGCAGTCCGCACCTCCGTATCTCCAGTAACACACCGCATCTTATCTAGCTCGTCGACGGCCGCGATCCCCTGGTCGGCGAGCACGAGCGCGCCGGCCTCGAGCGTCCACTGTTGGCCGTCGCCGAAGTCGTCTCTGACAGCCGCAGCGGTAAGTCCAGCGCTGGACGATCCTTTACCGGATGTATACACCGACCGTGGAGCAAGGTTGCGAATGTACTGGAGCAGCTGGGAGTTGTGCGAGACGACGTTGTTGGAGATGTACGTGTGTGTCCCATCGACCTCGAGGTCGTAGACCCACTCGTAGTCCGGGTCGACGGCCTCGATCGAGTCGATCCGGTCCCACCCGATGTCGCTTTCGGCGAGCGCTCTGAGTCGGTCGATGTCGTCCGCGACCGAGAGCGCCGCGTCGAGTCGGTCCAAGACGACCCCGCTTGCGTCCATCACGCGGCCGCCGTCGGGGGCGACCTCGTTTCGCTCGTAGTAGCTGATAGCCGTCTGGGAGACGTCCATGCCGTCGGCCAACGCTGCCTGCGAGATGCCGAGTTCGTCGCGGGCGGTGACGATCGCGTCCCACCCGCCGTCGGTGACCCGTTCGCGGAGCGCCGACAGCCGCTCCGTGCGCGCCTCAAACGCATCGAGGACGGTGTGCAGGGTGGATCGACTCGGGTTTCGGTCCCCGCGTTCGTAGTGTTGATACGTCGTTCGGGGGACGCCGCAGTCGAACTGCGAGAGGGCGAGGGCTTCGCGGATATCCCGGAGCATTCCCCCCACGTTCGGAACGACGTCCGTGTTCGTGTTCGCCTCGACGTCGTCGAACTCGGCGGCCGAGACGGCCTTCCGTTCCGTGACGAACCCGATCCGGTCGACGTAACGCTCGAAATCGGCCCCGCTGATTCTGAGCCGGTAGCTGTCGTTATGACGAGGATGGAGTTGGCTCTGGATCCCGAACGAGAGAAGCAGGCTCCGTACGTCTTCGAGCAGCTCCTCGCTCATCGACGCGACGACTATCTCCCGTTCCTTCGGGGACACCGTACATTCCCCGTCGACGTACGCTCGGAGGAATTCGGCTTTCCGCTGTGGCCTTGCGCGACGCACGATATCCGGCACGCGCTGGTGGGCGGAGCGCTCGAGCATGTTCGGTTCCAACGCCTCAAAGAATCGGGCGAGCTCCACGGACGAGCATCTAACCGTCGAGACGCTCGGCTTCGTGTGATGTGGTTTCCGCCGGTATCGCAGCCCCAAACTCCCGAGTACGGTACTGACGTCCTCGAGGATCTCCTCGTCCGCATTCGTGACCGTGACCTCCTGACTGAACTCCCCGCCGGAGATGTGCCCCTCGCCGACGACGTAGCCTATGAGCCTCGCGACCCCGTCGGTGAGCGTCTCGGGAGCATGTAACCCGTTCGCGTTCGGTGACTCGGACGGCGCGTACTGGATGTCGATCGACTCGTCCGGTTCGCTCGGGAGTTCAGTCGGTGTTGCGATAAAATCGCCTTCCTCCAACTCCGACGCAGTAGTCGGCTCCAACCTCCCCTCAATCTGTATGAAGAGCGGATGCGAGGGAGTCACTTCGAGTTTTTTGCCGCTTTCGGTTCGAATGTTGTACATCCGATCCGGTGTCTGTCGCTTCCAGAGTTTGCTCGCGGTACCGGGAACGATCCGTCGGCCGTCAGTCGTCAGCACCGGTATGGAGCATTCCTGATAAAAACCGTCGTCAACTGGGGTGGGATCATCGAGGTTCCCTTCGACTAGTTTACCGATTTCTCGTTGCGTTCCGTCCGGAAGTGAGACTTTCGTGTCAGATTTTATACACTTTCCTGTACCCGGATCACCGATTAGAAGCATATGCAGATCGCCTCGGGTCCGGGAGCCGTCGGGCAAGTGCTTCGTCACCCCGGAAAACAGCTGCATGATGATGGCGAGTTTCTCCTGGTCGTAGCCGTAGATGGAGGGCGCCATCGAGGCGATCATCTTCTCGTAGATGTCGGACTCGTTGGAGAGTTCGATGATCCGCTTTTTGTCCTCGTCGGTGATGTCCATGTCCTCGAACTGCTCGTCCTCGATTTCGACGGCCATCCCGTCCATGTACACGTCGAAGACCGGCGATTTTTCCTGGTTCGAGCCCTGCTGGTCGAGGTGGAGGACGCCCGTCACGCGGACGTGGTCGCCGGCGGTGACCCGCCCCGTGATGTCGTCGTCGATGTGGACGTCGATGCTCTGGGGCGTCTCGCCGCCTCGGAGGCCCTCGGGGGACTCCTGGATCCGGAGCTTCTGGGCGTCGACGAACTCCGATTGGTCGAAGTTGATGTCGAAGGGCCCCTGCCGTTCACAGCCCTGGCACTCGTGGGGCTCGTAGAACTCCCCGGAGGTCTGTGGGATCCGCGTCAGCGTGCCGCAGCGTTGGCACTCGAAGGCCGCCTCGATCACCTTCGGGCGGACGTCGGTCGCCTTCCGGACGATGCCGGTCACCTCGACGAGTTGGCCGCGGTGGCGCGCGCGGATGTCGCGGATGCCGGTCGTGCGCTGGAGGTTCTGCACCCGGACGTGGGCCTGCCCCAGCTTCACGTCCACCGGCAGATCGTAGAGTCTGAGCGCCTCCTCGGCGTACTCGAGCATCTGGTCGGGCTGGGCGACGAAGTCGTCCGCGAGGTCCGGGTCGAACCGGTAGAGATCGTTCCAGTCGACGTACAGCGATCGCTTCTCGTTGGGGTACTTCTGTGCGAGCTGCCCGATTTCGTTCCGGTAGTAGTCCCGATAGAACGCCTCGAACTTGTCGATGACCTCGGTGTCCTCCGCGCGAGCCATTTGAGTATCTACCCTTGGCGCGCCACCGAATAAGAACCTTGGTTCCGCTCGCGTCCGAGCCCCGATCCCGGGCGGCTCAACCGAGCGGGCGAGCGCCCCCGGGCACGAGCCGTCACGACCGCTCGGGTCGGCGGTCGAACGCCGCCAGTACCGCCTCGGCGTCCGGGAGGTGCGGCAGGACGTACTCGTCGTCGTCGAGTTCGATCGTGACGGTCTCGGTGCCGAGCAGCGCGTCGACGGGCGTCCGCTCGACGCGGAGGGCGCGCTCGTCCCACGCCTCGACGCGCCAAAGCGCCGTCCCGAACAGCCGGTCGTACGCGACGACGGCACCGCCTTCGGGGGCGACGCGGTACTCGAGGGCCCCGTACCGGAGTAGGTGATCCAGACTCACGAGCACCACCGGGACAGCGAGGCTCGCGGCGGCGAGCAACGCGACGGTGCGCCAGACACCACCGATGGCGAACAGCGCCGCGACGGCCAGCCCCATCGCGCCGAGGGACAGCGCGCCAGGGTGACGCGGGAGCCGAAGCGGGCCGCCGAACAGCCGGCCCCAGCGGGTCGGGCGGACACGCCGGGGGGCGTCCGGGAGCGATCGATCGACGATCGTGGGTTCGGAGGGCGGCTCCGCCCAGCCGTATTCGCGGTCGAACGATTCGAAGTAGACGGCCAGCCGGTCGCTGTACGCGCCGAGGAGATCGGAGCCGAACTTGAGACCGACGATCACCAGCAGTATCGGCAGGCCGACCGCGGCGGGATCGAGCGTGCCGAGCTCCGCGTCGGGCGAGTCGGCGCTCGCCGCCGCAATCGCCCCAACGGTGACCACCACGGTGACGAACGCCGTCGCGATCCTGAAGAACACGCCCGCGATCGCCGTCCCGGAGCTGTGGGACCGGTACCCGCCCCGATAGAAGTACTCCCACAGCGTCGTCCCCCCGGTCGCACAGAAGATGCCGGCCGTCGCGAGCAGCACGCTCGCGAGCACGTCGTCCGGGGGCGTGCCGAGCGGGGCGACCGCGACGGCCGCGCCGAACAACAGCGCGACGGACAGGACCGCGGCCGCGATCGGAAGGGTGACGAGCGTCGTGAGATGGATCCGGAGACCGGTCCGCGGGACCGAGAGCGCGGGCCGTCGGGCCGCCAGCGGGCCGACGAACAGCCCGCCCCGATCGAGATCCGGCGGCCGCCCGGCGAACAGCGCCCGAACGAGCGCCCAGACGGAGTCGACGCCGAGTTCGAGCCAGTACAGAAGCACCAACGCGGCGGCGTTCCACCCGAGCGCGACGACGCCGACGACCGGGATCGAGTTCGCGAGGACGATCCCGAGCAGCGCCACTCGCCGGCTGGGCCGCGGCGCCAGGGGGCCTCCGGTGGAGGGCATCGGCTCCCGGTAACGGCGAACGGCACAAGAATGGACCGCTCCGGGATCCGAGGGCGGCGGGGGCGTCGGCGACGATGCCACCGTCGACGGCGGGTTCACTCCTCGAGCGAATCGATCCCGGTGATTTCGAACCGCGCCCCGCCGTCGGACCCCTCTACGACATCGATCTCCCAGCCGTGGGCCTCGGCGACCTGCTCTACGATGCGCAGCCCGAAGCCGGTCCCGTCCCCGCTCGTCGAATACCCCGCCTCGAATATCTCGTCGCGCGCCGCAGGAGCGACACCGGGGCCGTCGTCCTCGACGTACAGCCCGCCATCCACTCGCCCGACGGTGACCGTCACCGCCTCGCCGCCGTGTTCGATCGCGTTTCCGAACAGGTTCTCGAGCAGTTGGCGGAGCCGGTCCTCGTCCGCCCGTATCGTCGCTTCGGGGAGCCCGTCGTCCGCATAGCGTAACGTCGCTCCCTCGGCGGCATCGCTCACCAGCCCCCACGACGCCTCGACCGGCTCGCCGATCGAGACCGGATTCACCGACCCGATGTCCCGATCGTTGCGCGCCAGCCACAGCACGTCCTCGATGATCCGGTCCATCCGGTCGAGAGCGGCCCGTGCCGTGTCGAGATGCTCGCTGTCGCGCTCCTCGCTGGCGAGTTCCAGTCGTCCCGCGGCGACCTGCAACGGGCTCCGGAGGTCGTGGCTGACGATGCTGCTGAACTCGTCCAAGCGCTCCCGTTCCCGAACGAGCCGTCCGCCCCCGTCGAGACGGATGTACAGTCCGAGCGTGCTGTCCGCGTCTTCGTCCGCCTTCCGCCGGGGGACCGCCCGCAGGAGCGTCTCGATCGCCTCGCCGTCGGCGGTCAACAGCTCCCGGCGCTCGTGCGTGAACTCGCCGTCCAGCGCCCGCTCGTACCCGCCGCGATCCAACAGCCGCCGGCGCGACTCGGGTGTGTAGAACGACTCGAGAGCCTCGTCGACGATGTCCGCCCGCTCGTAGCCCAACGTCTCGGCGAACAACCGGTTGCAGTCCTCGACGACCGGCGCGTCCCCCTCCATCGCCGTTACGACCGCCATGACCGGAGCCTCCTCGAAGAGCTGCCGGTACTGGGCTTCGAGGCGGGTGTTCACCGCCTCGAGTTCCTCGGTCCGGCGGTCGAGTTCCCGCCGCCGCTCCTTTCGGTCGGTGACGTCGCGGAGGGTCCCGACCGATCCCTCGAAGTCGTCACCCTCGTACGGGAGCACGCCCATGTGGTCCTCACAGACGATCGGGTCGCCGTCCCGCGGCTGGAGCGTCACTTCGAACGACACCGTTTCGGGGCCGTCGCTCGACAACAGCCGCCCCAGTTGTCGCTCGGCCTGCTCGGCCGCGTCGCCATCCTTGAAGAGCGACGGCGTGTTGCCGATGATCGTCTCCCGGTCGTATCCCACTAACTCGGCGAGCTCCTCGTTCGCGTGCGTGAAGCGGCCGTCCTCGTCGAGCATATACACCGCGTCGGGCAACGCGTCGACGATCGTCTCGTACTCCGCCAGTTCCCGCTTGCGTCGCTCGCGCTCCGTGATGTCCTGAAACTGCGAGAAGATGGCCTCGACGTCCCCGTTCTCGTCCGTGACGACCCGATTGTACCACTCACAGATCCGGACGTCGCCGTCCTTTCGAACGTTTCTGTTGACGACGTTCGTCCCCCCGTCGGCGTCAAGGAGGTCCGAGACGACGTCGGCAACGCGTCCGTGGTCCTCGTCGGCGACGATCGTCTCCCACGACTCGCCGCGCAGTTCGGCCTCCTCGTAGCCGAGGATCTCCTCGGCCCGTTCGTTCAGGCGCCTGAACCGGAACGTATCGTCCCACTGGACCGCCCCGATCGACGATTCCTCGAAGAACAACCGGAGCTGCTCCTTTTGTTCCTCGGTGGCTTTCTCGGCGCGATGTCTATCGACCGCGTTCTCGATCCGGGTCGCGAGAAGCAGGTAGCGCTCGCTACCACCCTGTTTTTGAATGTAGTCGGTGACGCCCGCCGAGATCGCCTTCGCGGCGATCTCCTCGCTCCCTTTGCCGGTGTGTAGAATGAACGGCAACTCCGGATACCGCCGGCGGACTTCGTGTAGGAACCCGATACCGTCCGTGCTCGGCATGTCGTAGTCCGAGACGATGCAGTCGGGAGGCTCGTCCGCGAGCATCCGCAGCGCTTCGTCGACGCCGGTCGCCGCCTCGACGTCGAAGTGGTCGTTCTCGCGTTCGAGGAACTCCGCGGTCAGCTCGGTGATCGCCGGATCGTCGTCGACGTGGAGAACCGTGATCGGGACGGTCATAATACGGAACAGCAGTCATCGAGAGTATAGATGCTGCAGAATAAATATTCTACCCTTCGGGGCGAACGCCTCGCCTTTCGTGGCGGGGCAGACGTCGACGGTGTTCGGGGTCGAGCGCCGCCCGCCCCGGTGACTTCAGTTCCCCTCGGGCCAGTGCCCGTAGGCGATATCGCGCTGGACGGCGTTGGCCCCCTCGTACACGACCG
>Ga0207714_1002398_pt1 | contig 11350 bp, 11 predicted proteins | sample PonA232FremontCA_2_FD_187270 | JGI IMG/M metagenome (GOLD analysis project Ga0207714, IMG submission 187270) | Marine sediment microbial community from Fremont, CA, USA - Pond A23 Sediment 2 (SPAdes) | ecosystem: Environmental > Aquatic > Marine > Unclassified | place: USA: Fremont, California... | reverse complement strand
CCCGCGTCCGCGTCGTCGTCCTCGTCTACGGCGGGATCGTAGTCGATCACCGGGTCGAGCCGGAGCGCCGCGTCGGGGTCACCCACCGGGTTCGTCGTCGTCCTGGAGTCGTGGCCATAGGCGGAGCTTCTCGGCGATCTCGCGCTGCCGACGTCGGAGGGTATGCTCGGCTCGGAGCGCCGGGTTCGCTTTCGTGACGGTGTAAGTGTCGCCGTCGATCTCGACGTCGCGCTCGACGACGAACCCACGAGCGGGACCGTCGCCGTCGGGGTCGCACCAGGCGTCCGCCGACGCTCGCTGCTTCATCATCGACAGCGTCGCGTGCTCGAGGGCGAGCTCGGCGCGCTCCTCGGCGTCGACGTCGGGTGCGTGCTCGGCCGCTTTCTCGCGCCAGTCGGCGGCGATCCGGTCGACGTATGCGCGGTCCTCCTCATCGAACCGACGGTATGCCTTTCGCCAGTCCGAGAATCCGCCGTGTATCTCGGCGTTCGCGTTCAACTCGGGCGCGCCGCCGTCGTTGTCGACGGCGTAGTCGTTCCCGTCGAGGTGCTTGGTCGCCGGGTCGTCCGGCCCTGTCGACGCGCCGCCGTGGAACCGACACCGGCCCTCGCCGGCGCCACCAACAGGGTACTTTTGACACGGTGAGCCGTCCCGAGTTTCGGCACCACAGCGTCGGTACGTCTTGGAATCAGGCTTTTCGGGGGTCTCCATAGGGTTTTGAGTTGAATCGCGAGCGTGTGTGTTAGTGTTTCTCCGGGCGGGTTTCCGCCCCCCGTGTCACGGTCCTGTCGCTGCTCAACCCGGATGAACCTCGGGTGTCGACCGGCGTTATCCTGGCGGGTCCGAGCCGTCACCACCGGCGGCGACGGCGTCGACACCGGCGGGCGTCGTCGCGATCCCCCGTCCGGCGGCGGATCGACTGGGTGGTGTGGGAGTGAAATCGCGAACGACCACCTACTAGGGTCACTAGGGGATCGTTCGCGGTTTCCTCGCCGCCGAGGTCAACGACCGCGTCGTCGGCGTCGGTCGAGGGCATCAGTCGGCGGGATCAGGTGGGCCAGCCACCACTGGGGCCGGAGGCGCACCCACCGGACGCGTACTCGCTGCCGGTGTACCCGCCTCGGAGGCGCTTTCACCACCCATCACCCGGACATTCCACGTATAGTATTCCTTAGACGCGGCGTGTCCGGCCGAGGCGTCGACAGCGTCCTCGCGAGCGGGGAGATCGACCTCGCCGGCGCGGGGTTGGTCGCCTGGGGCGTACACGGTCGCGACGCCCTCGCCGGCGCTCACACGCTGGAGGTAGCCGGCCTCCGCGAGCTCGGCCAGGACCCGGCGAACCTGTCGGCGGGAGACGTCGACCGCGTCGGCGACGTCCGCGACGGTGAACCGACCACCGAGGCGGCGGTACCGCCGCGCGATCGCGGTCGCGGTGTCGGAGTAGGTCTCGACGACCTGGGCCTCGCCCACGACGGGGAGGTCGCCTCGCAGCGCGCCGGTCCGGGCGACGACGGTCGCGCCGGAGTCGCCCCTCGCGAACCGGAGGATCGCCTGCATAACCTGATCCTCGGTCATATGCTGGAGGTACGCGTCACCGAGGTCGGAGTCGTACGACAGCGCTCCGCCGCGGCCGCCGCCGCGGGAGACGTCGACGGCCTCGCCGTCGAGGGCGGCGAACCGTTCGATCGCGTCGTCGCCGTAATGCTGGCACCCGAGGACGGCGCCGAGGCGGTGGGCGCCGAGGTCGTTCGCGCCGGCGAGGTTCCCGAAGTGCTCCCACTCGGCGACGACATCGTCGAGGCGGGCGTCGTTCTCCAGGACCTCCCGAACGCCTTTCGACGTGATCGCGGCGGGACGGCCGACCGCCTGGGGAGCGTCGCCGCGGCGACGCGGCGCGTCAACCCCGGCGTACTCCTCGGCGATCGCCTCCAGGAGCGCGGCGTCGCCGTCGGTGTCTTTCGTTCCGGCGTCGCCGGAGTAGTACCGCGGTCGGTCCGCCGCCTGGAGAACGCGGAGGTCGAGGGCGTCCTCCAGGAACGCGGCACGCTCGGCGGCGGTGTCGTGTATGTCGGCGGTCTCGACGGGCTCGCCGAGGGCGACCCGCCACAACTCGGCGCGGCCGGTGGCGTCGAGGCCGACGACGGGCGTCTCCTCGCCGCCGCCGTGGGTCCGGGCCGGCGGGTTATGCAGCCGGGCGCCGTGGCCGTTCCGGTCGAGGACGACCGTCGCTCGGTCGCCGGTCTCGACGACGTCGACGGTGGTCCCGTCGGTCGCGGTGTCGTCGAACGCCCACGCGTCGGTTCCGACGCGGGTCGCGTTCTCCGGGGCGTCGGCGCCGGTGGGCGTCGCGATCGCCTCTAAGAGGTGGTGGGCGTCGGGGTGGGCGTACCCGTCGTCGGCCCACGCGGCGAGGGTCTCGCACCCCTCACGGCCGCCACGCAGCGCCGTCACGGCGGCGCGGAGCCGGCCCTCGGCGTCGTCGGAGCCCTCGGCGACGCCCTCGACAGCGCCACCGACGAGGGCCGCGAGGTCGCCCGCAGCGGGGAGCGCCTCTAGGTCGATGGCCGCCACGCTGGGGGCGGCGTCGCCGTCGGCGGTCGCCCGGGCGAGCGGTTCGGCGACGGCGTCGGAGACCCACGCCGCCACGCCGGCGGCGGGGTGGTGGCGGTCAATATGCTCGAGGGCGGCCTCCAGGTCCCGGGCCGCCTCGGCAGGGTCGTCGCTCCCGACGAGCTGGCCGAGCGGGGCCTCCAGGTCGAACGTGCCGAGGAGGTCGGCGTCGACCTCGTCGAGGACACGGCCGGCGGCCTCGCGGGCGTCGAACAGGTCGCCGAGGCGCCCCAGCGTCGCGAGGGCGTCGTCGACGGCGTCGACGTCCTCGCCCTCGCCGCGGAGCCACGCGCGGACCCACGCGTCGCCGTACAGGTCGGTCTCGTACATATCGCGGCGGTCGGAGACGTCCTCCCGCAGCGCCGACGCGAGCCACCGGGCGTGATCGTCGGCGTGGTCGTCGAACCCGTGGGCGTACGCCTCGCCGACGAATTCGTCGAGGACGACGGTCCGGGCGTGGCGCTCGCGATCGCCGTCGGGGCCGGTGTCGTACGCGGTCCGGACGCTTTCCACGTGGGCGTGGGTGTAGGAGCCGACGAGGAGGTCGTAGGGATCCTCGACGTTCCGGGCCTCCTCCCACGCCGCGGAATACGGACACTCGGCGCTGTCGTCGTCCTCCCTGGCCTCACCGTGGTCGTGCTCACACGGGAGCGGGGCGCCGAACAGGCCGCGGGCCTGGGCGTGAATCTGCCGCGGGGTGTAGCCGAGCCGGCGGGCGACGTGAACCGCGAGCGCCCACGCGAAGCCGTGGTCGCCGTCGGCGGTCGGGCACGTCTCCCGGTCGAGGTCGACCTCGTCGGCGTCCTCGTCGGGCTCTTCGAATATGTCGCTGGGGTCGACGTCCTCGTTGGCGCCGTCGACGCCGGCCTCTAGGAGGCTCCAGCGTTCCCGGAGCGGCGTTTTGTCCCGCTCCCGGACGTACGCCGTGGCGGCGTCGAGGACCTCGTCGCGAACGCGCTTACTGGCGAACACGGGGAGGACGAACGCGTCGACGTCCCACGTGTCGGCCTTGTCGAGCGCCTGTTCTTGAAGCTCCTTCCGCGGGGCGAGGTACGACAGCGGCCGGTCTCGCGCGGCCTTGATCGTTCCCGTCGTTTTCCCGAGCGCGGGGAGCGCCGTAACGACGGTCGGCGTGTCGGCGTCGCCGGCGGCCTCCCGAATCAGGGCTTCGACCTCCTCGCGGGCGGCCTCCAGGTCGTCGACACCGACGCCGTCGACGTCGCGAGCGTCGAGGAGGTCCTCGGCCGGCGGGAGCTGGGGCGTGAGGTCGCCGGCGCCGTCGAGGGCGGGCTCCCACCGCGGGAGCGGGGCGCCGTACTCGGTCCGGGCGCGGCGGTACGCCTCGGTGAAGTCCTCGCCCTCCAGCGGCTCGGTGGCGTCGGCGAGGAGGCCGGAGTCGAGGGCGACGAACCGGAGGGCGTCGAGGACGCGCTCGGTGTCGGCGTCCCACACGACGCCGGAGTCGAACACGAGGACGGATTCGCCGGATTCCGACAGCCGCCACGCGGGATTCATCGCCCGGACGGCGTCGCCGGACACCTCGGTTCCGGTGGCGGTGGTGTCGGTCGCGATCGCGTCGGGGTCCAGGTCGTCGAACCCGACCTCCCCGATAACGTCGAGGACGCCGTCGAATTCGGCGATCGCGTCGGCGGTGGTGTAGTACTCCGGGAGCGGGGCGCCGTACTCCTCGCGAGCGAGGGCGTACGCCTCGGGGTAGGCCTCGGCGTCGAGGGCGCCGTCGCAGTCGTCCGTAAGGCCCTCCAGGACCGCGACAGCGCGGACGACGTCGACCTCGGATCCACACGTCGGACACGCGAACGCGTCCTCGTCGGCGGCGTCGAGGCGGTCGTCCTCCAGGTCGGCGGGCGTCACACGGCCGGCGGCGTCCCACGCGCGGTGGAGGTCGACCGTGGCGACGACCTCGCGCGGGTCGTCGTCGTACGCCTCGCCGGTGTCGTCGTCCTCGGTGGTGAAAGCGGGCGGGAGCACACCGTAGGAGACGAGCGTCGAGTAGCTCGGAGCCTCCAGCCGGTCGGAGCGCGCCCGTTCATACCCGTACTCGACCCGCTCGGGGGTTCGGTGAACACACCGACACTCGACCTCGGTCTCGTCGAGGTACGCGCCGCTTAGGTCGTCTTTGACCTCGTCGGCGTCGAGCCCCTCGCGCTCACCGAGCGCGGCGGCGAACCCCTCCAGCCGCCAGTTTTGCACATTCGCGTACCCGCCGCCGTTCCCGCCGCCGCGGTAGAAAGCCTCCACGACGGCGTGATAAGCGAGCGGCCGGTCCTCGGGGTGCGTCGCCTGGAGCGTCTCCAGCGTCGGACCGTCGTACTCGCCGGTCTCGGGGTCGGGAACGTGGTCGGCGGAGCCCTCCGCCGCGGCGCCGGCGGCGGTCTCGCCGGTCTCAGGGTCATACCTCCGGTGGCCGGCGTCCTGCTCGGCGTCGTCGTACTCGGTGATGATCGCGTCGATCATCCCCTGGCCCTCGACGACGTCGGTGTCGGTCCCGACGACGTGCTCGCCGGTCATCGCGACGTGTCGGCCGCCGTCGTATATCTCGACCTGTGGAAGGTCGTCGCCGACGAACAGCTCGGAGTCGATCGGGGCGATGAACTTCCCGCGCTTCCGGAGCCCGCCGCGGACGTACTGGTGGAGGCCCTCGCCGGAGCGTGAGACCTCGACGTAGCCGCCGTGCTCGGCGATGTACTCGGCGGCGACCGGATGGATCTCCTCGGTCTCGGGGTCGCGGACGTCGTCCCAATCAATCAGGGTAACGCGCTCCTCCCGCGGCGGCCGCTCCGCCGGCAGGATGATCCCGAGGCGCAGCTCGTCGCTCTTGGCGTCGTCGGGGAGCGCGAGGCCGGCGTCGCCGAGGTCGAACTCCGCCCACCGTCGGGCCTCGTCGAACCCGGTCTCGGGGCGCTCCTCGTCGTCGAGCCCCTCCGCCCACTCGGCCGGGTAGGCGTGGCCGCTTTGCCAGGGCGCGACGGGACGCTTTCGGTCGTGGCCGTCGAGAATCCACGTAACCCAGTACTCCCGGTCCGTAATGGGTGCCGGGTAGGTGGTCTCACCCACCCGAGCGACGCCGTCCGCCGGCGTCGGGGTGTCGGTGGTGTCGCCCTCGGCGTTCTCCCCGGTCTTACCCTGGGGTTCGCGGTCCGAAGAACCGGCTCCTCCGGTGTCTATATCCGCCGAATCCGGCGTTTTCCCGGTCCCGTCGTCGCGGTGCTCGGCGGCGAGTCGAACACCACCGAACGCGCCGGCGTCGGTCTCGACGAGTGGCCCGTCGTCGACCGCGTCGTACACCGCGGTCTGGGCGTCGGCGACGTCGACCGCGACCGCGTCGGCGAGCTGCTCGGCGACCTCGAGGGCGGGCGGGTCCTCGGCGTCGATCGCGTCGAGGATCCGGCGCCACTCGCCGGCGTCGAGCGTCGGTTTCATATCGCCACCTCAGGGTCGCGCTCGTGCTCAGTACTCTCCATACTCAGATCCTCCATAGGGTCGGCGTCCGCCGTGGAGTGCTCCTCCACCGCGTGGGCGTCGGGGGCGTGGAACGCGACCGCCGTCTCTCGCCACCCGGCGCTCGGCGAGGTCTCGATCGGGATCGGGGCCGCGTCTCGGTCGGTGTCGGTGCTCCTACTCGTGGGGGAAGTATCCTGCATTTACCCGTAGACGGCCCGCTAAGGCGCGGACCTGGCCATAGACGGGCATATGGGTCACGACAGACCCGACACAAGCGACATATAGGACGAACCCGTTGGAACTACTCACAGGAACCACCTCGTCGGTGGCCTGTGGTCGTCGTCGTGTCGTCGTCGTGGCCCTCACCGGTCGCGTCGTGCGATACGGCGCGACTGGGTTTGTATGCCCCATTCACGACCGCTACCGGCTCAGGCCTAGGGAACTTGAGGCCGGTGGCGGTTCCATTCGATACGCTCATGAGCGACGGGTCACGCCTCCGCTTCGAGGACGCCGTCCGCGCCGGCTTCCTCTAGGAGGTGCCGGAGCGTCGCGTCGTAGTTCGGGAGGTCGTTTGTGTCGCGGTAGGCGGCGACGGCGTCGCGAGTCGAGCACGCCACCGTCCCGATCGTAGTCCGATCCATAGTCGGCTATGCACACCCTGGCCGCCCGCGGAAAAAAACCTTCGGCCTCCGACGGGTCAGGGGTGTATAGGGGTCGTCTCGGATCCGTAAAACGGTCCGGGATCTGTGCCGCACCGCCTGTTCTCCCGGTCGGTAGTCGAAGTCCGCTTAATGTATAGATGTGGAGAAGTATGAGAGTATGCAGAAGTTCAATCTCCTCCACGTGCCGGCGCCGGCGTACATCGGGGGTTGGTCGTTTCACGACAGTACTACCCGTCGCTATCCTCGTCGAGGAGCGCCCGAACGATCCGCACCGTGGCTTCGACGCCGGGGTGGGCACCGAACTCGCCGGCTTCGGCGCGGGCGAGCCACGCCTCGAGCTCCTCGCGGTCGGCGTCGTCGTCGACGGTCGCGCCCTGGAGCGCGCCGCCCTCGAAGAGATCGGCGAGGTCGCCGGCGGGATCGAGGTGCCGCGGGTCCGAGTCCGGCACACCGTCACCGCCGCTGTCGTCGTCGCTGGAGGTTACCCCACGCTTCCGATCCTCGGTTGAATCTGTGGGGTAACTCTCGTCGTCGGCGCCACCGACGTCGTCGCGATCGTCGCGATGGCCGCCGTCGGTGGCGGTGGAAGGCTCGCGGTCGGGCTCCCGGAGCGCGTACTGGTCGTGGTCTTGGTCCGACGGGCGTTTGTGGAGGTGCGTCGCGCACTCGTAGCAGTACCCGCCGCCGTTGATCGGCTCGGGATCGAACACGGGACGGCCGCACCCGTCGCAGCGCTCCGGGGTCGGGATGCTAGCCGACCGACACGGCCGGGCGCGACACGGTCGGAGCTCGCGCTCGTCGATCAGCTCCGCGGCCGTGGCATCGACGCGGCTCACGAGGTGGCTGCCACACCCGCCGGGAACGTGGTAGCACTCGCCGGCGGCGTCCTCGACCGGCACGAGGACCGTCTCGGTCGCGTCACCGCTCATCGGTGAGCTCCTCGTACACGGCCGTCGCGAGCGTCCGCGCAGCGTCGTGCTCACCGCCGGCGTCGACGAACTCCTCGCGGTAGTACTCGACGCTCTCCTCTAGCCACTCGTAGAGCCACCGGGCGGCGGCAGCGTCCGCGGCGGTGACGCGCACCCGGCGCCGCTCGGTGTCGACGTCGGGGTCGCACCGATCCGCGGCGCCGGCGTCGGCACGGTCGAGATCGGCGGCGATCGTGTCGGGGTAGCCGCGGACGTCGGCCACGTCGACCTGGAGTGTAGCGATGGCGTCGCTCATCGGCCCGTCCTGTCGAGTTGTTCCTCGAGGAGCGCCACCTCCGCGTCGAGCCACCCCGTCCGCGCTTGGAGCGTGGTCAGCCCCCGCTCGACGTCGGCGGTCGTCGCGAGCGCCGTCTGTGCGATTTCGAGGGCGTCCTCGGGCGTGGCGTTGGTGCCGGTGCCGGTGTCTTCGGTCACGCTTCTAGCGCCTCCCGGACGGCGTCGTCGCCGGCGTACCCATACGCGCCGTAGCCGGCGTCGGTGTCGACGCCCGGCGTGTCCTCCAGATACCGACGGATCGACTCCCACATCGCCCGGTCGCTCCCGTAGTGCTCGCCATACTCGGCGTACAGCGCTTCCTTCAGCCCTGCCGTTTTCATCGTTCCGTCCTCTCGGAGGAGCCGGACGACGTCGACGAGCGCGGCGCGACCGTGATCGGTCTTCGGCGGCGCGTCGACGGCGTCGAGGTGCGCCCGGAGGTCGGCGAGAAGCGTGTCCGTCTCGTCGCGCTCCTCGGCGTCGCGCTCGGGCGACGTGCGGGCGCCGGGCGCCTGCCCGACCCGTTGGTCGTCGGAGACCTCCGGCGGCGTCTCGCCCGTCTCTCGCCCGCTCTCGGCAGCCGTTGTTTCGGTGGTTCTCCAGTAGATGAACATCCGCCCCGTCCGGCGCCGGGCGAGTGTCTCCTCCTCGACGAGCCGTTTCAGTTTTTGCCGCGCCGCTTCGGTGGTACACTCTAGGAACTCGGCGACGTCCGTCGACGTTATCACCGGGCCGTCGACGGCGTCGAACGTCCCGAGGACCTCGCCGGGGCCGACCGTCTCGACGTACCGACCGCTCTCATTCCGTTCGCGGGCCATAGCCGCGGTTTCGGGCGTCGGTGTCATAGTTTTGTTGTAACCAATTGGGAGTAATGCCCCTGTTTGGATAAGCCTATTGGATAACACTAACAGGTTTAATACACTTGGCTATTACCAATAGGTAGAGACAGACCCGTTCCTCGGGGCGCTTCTTTTTCAGGAAGTGTCCGGGTGTTGGACCACCCGAACGGGCTGTTTCGTGGGAAACAGCAATGACGCAATTCGCTCCCGGCCGTGAAAACGGTCACGACGACAGCATCGAACTTGAACCGCGAACGCGCCGCGCGCTGGAGCGCTCGGCATCGGTCCTTCACACGGACGGCACGCCGATCCGTGAGGGCGACGACCCGACGATCGTGTCGGTCGTGTCGGGCAACAGCGGACGGGAGCACACGGTCGACGTTCGCGAAGAGCGGTGTACCTGCGAGGATCACCGTCACCGTGGCGTTGAGTGTTACCACCTCCGGCGGGCGAAGATCGCGCTCGGGATCCGGCCGGTCGCGACCGCCGAGCTCGCCGCGGCCGACGTCGCGCCCGCGCTCGCAGAGCACGCGCCGGGGCCGAAGGTGGCGACGTCCGACGGCGGCATGGAGACCGTCGCCGGCGAGGGCGCGGAGATCGTCGACGCCGACGAGCCCGCCGAGTGGGACGGTCCCCATCGAGAGTACGACCGCTACGGTCGACCGACCGGCGCGGAGTTCGTTCGGTGTCCCGAGTGTGGGGTCGAGGTCCTCGACGGCGAGGAGTCGACGGCGTCGCACCGCCCGGCCTGTCGGTTCGACTAACAACCCCGACGACTGCGACTGTTGGGACGCCGACGCCGAGCTCCCGTGTTGGCCGTGCTACCGGACGGTTTCAAGCAATCGAACCCGAGCCGCCGGCGCAGCATTCTGATCATTAATTTCATTCATTTGATATATGGTGGTTTTTTTTAACTCAAAACACATTAATTCCCGTCAGGGTACGGCGTGATGTGGGATTATCAACGGATCGGTAGACGGTATGGAGCGGAGACGGTATGAGTACGGTTCTGCAGTTCACACCCACGCCGAGCGGGGGACAGACCGGCGGCGGTGGGGCGCTCGACTTCATCGGGGAACTGATCTTCCTCGGTCCCCGGCTGGTCGTCGGGGCGTTCCTCCTGGCCGTGCTGTATTTCATCGGGTCGAACGTCGGTGGGCGTGCGAAGCGGTTGAGTCGGCAGATCGAGTTGGACGCCGCCGTGGTGGAGTCGCCGCTCGGGAACCTGTTCCGGAGCGACGTGGCCGTCGGTGACCTGATTGAGTCGCTGATCACATACCTGTTCCTACTGACGGGCGCCGTCGTCGTCGTCAGCATACTGAACCTGGTGCGGCTGACGAGGTACGGGGACGCCGTCCTCACTTATTTCCCGTCGGTCATCGGCGGGACACTTGTCGTCCTGACCGGGTTCGTGATCGCCGGGTATACGGGTCGGAGCATCAAAGGCTCGGAGGTCGTCGGAGCCAGCGGGTTCGCGCCGCTCGTCGCGGAGGTGATCAAAGGAGTGATCTACTTCATTTCGGTCACACTCGGGTTGGAAGCGTTCGGGTTCAGCACTGCGATACTCAATACGCTTGCACAGGCCGTCGCGATCGGCGTCGGTCTCGGCATCGCCATCGCCATTGGGGTGGCGTTCGGCCTGGGGTCACAGGACTACGTCGCCGAGCGGATCGACCAGTGGGTCGAGGGCGGATCCGACGAGTGACGGCCTGGAGCAGTCGCCGACCCCGTATGAGGTACGCCGCTTGCATAAGGTCGCCGGCATTGAGTAGGAATCGGTCGGATTGACTAGACGACTGTCGCCGGCCGTCGGCGATACTCGCCGGTTATTCGTTCTGTCGTTCTGATATGCGGGGGTTTTTCGGGCGTCTCGTACCCTTATTCGGCCGGATATGCTGAGTTAGATGTGTGACTACGGTGTCGACCTCGCGGACGACCTCGGGGAGATGGCCGACGACGTCCGCGGGGCCATCGATGACGCGGTCGAACGGACGGCACTCCAGGTCGAACGAGCGGCCAAACAGAACGCCCCAGTCGATACGGGCACCCTCAGGTCATCGCTTCGATCCGAGCGCCTTATTTTACATTCGAGTTTTGAATTCAAGAAACCAAGGATACGGAGAATTCCGCCGTACGTGTTTACGACGCAGCCGGCGACGCCTAATGTCTGACGCGCCAGACGATTAAGAAGGGATATTTGTCAGAGGAGAGAAATTGTGTGCGAAATACCAATAATTATGTTACAAACGCGTTGGATCACAATCCTCGTTGCTGCGGTAACGATCGTTGCTTTCGTGGGCGGTGGGGCAGTCAGTCAATCAAGTTCAACAGACGATGCCGACCGGCCAGCGAATGCAGAGGGAGTGAATATTAGTGATCTGAATCGCTCGACAACGGCTGTCAGCGATTCGACGGCTGACCCACGGCTCTACACGGTTATCGCAGAGAGCGACTCGGCGATCGACACCGACGAACTCAGTACGTACGGCACTGTCGGCACACAGTTCGAGAATCGGGTCGAGGTGCGGATGAG
>Ga0207714_1002397_pt1 | contig 11352 bp, 12 predicted proteins | sample PonA232FremontCA_2_FD_187270 | JGI IMG/M metagenome (GOLD analysis project Ga0207714, IMG submission 187270) | Marine sediment microbial community from Fremont, CA, USA - Pond A23 Sediment 2 (SPAdes) | ecosystem: Environmental > Aquatic > Marine > Unclassified | place: USA: Fremont, California... | reverse complement strand
CGACTCGAAAGAGCGCAACCTCAAGCAGGCCCTTGGTGAGATCGATCGGATGGCCTCCGCGCTCGGTCTTCCGGACAACGTCCGCGAGACCGCCTCGGTTATCTATCGGCGCTCGCTCGATGAGGACCTCCTCCCAGGTCGGTCCATCGAGGGGGTCGCGACGGCGGCACTATACGCTGCCGCCCGGCAGGCCAACACCCCCCGAAGTCTCGACGAGATCACCGAGGTAAGCCGAGTCGACAAGATGGAACTCACCCGGACCTACCGGTATGTCGTCCGCGAACTGAACCTTGAGGTACAACCTGCCGACCCCAAGCAGTACGTTGCCCGGTTCGTCTCGGATCTCGATCTCTCAGAAGAGGTCGATCGAACGGCCCGTGACCTCCTGGGTCGAGCCCGTGACCGCGGGATCCACTCCGGAAAATCGCCGGTTGGACTCGCCGCCGCGGCTGTCTACGCCGCGTCGCTGCTCACCAACGAGAAGGTTACGCAAAACCAGGTCAGCGAGGTGGCAGACGTCTCCGAGGTTACCATCCGGAACCGGTATAAGGAGCTGCTTGAGGCGGCCGACAGCGACGAAACCGGCACGCCTGCGGCCGCCTGATCTGACGAGCCGACACGACCAGACGTTTCCTTTCAGAGTTCGCGTGCCGGCGGATCGTAACTGAGGAGCCGATCTGCATCGCTTGCGAACCGGACGGCCTCGTCACCAAATGACTCCGCATACCGCAACACGAGTGCAACGACCGTCTCGGGATACTGCACCCGGTAGCCACCGCTGTCGCGCTCGATCAGCCCGGCCTCTGTGAGCGCACTAGCATGTGTGCTTACGGTTGAGCGGGCGACATCGACCTGTGAGACGAGGTCAGCCCCCGTCTGACCGGGAGTCTCAAGCAGGGCGAAGAGCATCTGTCGAGGGGTTTCACGGCGGAGATAGCCGAGTGCCGTCTGCTCGAACGTATCGAATTGATCCGCGGGAAAATACCGACGATAGGCGCCGTCAGATCGACTGGTGACGGTCCCGGAATCCTCGAGTTGCCGGAGGTGGTACTGTGTCTCTCCGGTGCCGAGCTGGAGGTCATCACGGATCTTCGAGAAGTGGGCCCCTGGGGTCTGTGTCACGTAGCCAACGAGTGCCTCTCGGGTGTCACTCTCGCTCGCGGCGGCCGTACCGGTGAGTCCCGTGGAGACAGCTGCACCGGCTGCCGCGAACCGGCGCAATGTCGCGCGCTTGTCCTCGTCGACCATTCAGTATGCGACCATAGGTGGACGGCCGGTTTAGGTATTATTGTCCATCCGCGGAGAAGGAAGTCCTTACTCGACGCTCTTTTCGATATCCTCGCCCTCTGGGTCGACATCGCCGATGATTTCATCCGGACTCTTCAAATTGCCATCGGCCGTTCCGGTCTTGATCGCCTCGGCCTCCTGTTCCATCTCCTCAAGATCCATCTCCGTCTCCTCGTCGATCTCCGAGAGGATGTCCTCAATATCGTCGATGCCAAGGAGTTCACGGGTCTGCTCGTCGAACTCAAGACTGTCGAGTGACGTGCCGTCGGTTTCGACATCTGATCCCGTCAGGTGCTTGCCATACCGGCCGACGAGCGATGACAGTTCCTGTGGCACGACAAACGTTGTCGACTCACCCTGACCGATGTCGGAAAGCGTCTCCATCCCCTTCTCGATCACGGCGCGCTCGCCCATCGACTCGGCTGACTTGGCCCGCAGAACCGTCGAGATGGCATCACCCTGGGCTTCGAGGATCTGACTCTGCTTCTCGCCTTGTGCTCGGATGATGTTCGACTGCTTGTCACCTTCGGCGGTCTCGATGGCACTCCGTCGTTCACCCTGGGCTTCGAGGATCATCGCGCGACGGCGGCGCTCTGCGGAGGTCTGCTCTTCCATGGCCTCCTGAACATCCTTCGAGGGGTTGACCTCGCGAACCTCGACGGATTCGACACGGATACCCCACTCGTCGGTCGGCTCATCAAGTTCGCGCCGGATCTTCGCGTTGATCTCCTGGCGTTTGTTGAGCGTATCGTCAAGCTCCATGTCGCCGAGCACAGCCCGAAGGGTCGTCTGTGCGAGATTCGAGACAGCCTTCTTGTAGTCATCGACCTCAAGAAAGGCCTTCTTCGCGTCCATCACCTTGATGTAGACGACAGCATCGGCCGTCACCGGTGAGTTGTCGCGCGTGATAGCTTCCTGTCGTGGTACATCAAGCGTCTGTGTCCGCATGTCAAAGCGGTAGGTCCGGGAAACAAACGGGGGAACGAAGTTGATCCCCGGTTCGAGGAGCTTTCGGAACTCGCCGAAGACCGTCAGCGCGCGCTTTTCGTAGGCGTCAACGATCTCCACCATGCTGTAGATCGTGACGATAACCAGCGTGAAAACGGCGAGCAGTGCAATGAGCCCGGTTGTACCGGGAAAGGCAACCAGTGGGAGGGCTGAAACCATGGTCGACCTTACGACAGCGCCGGCAAAAGCCTTCGGCCCACAGGCCTATTAGGGGGGCTAGCCACGCGCCGGTATGGTCAGACTCGGACTCGTTGTCGCGGAGTTCAATCGGTCGGTGACCGAGGCGATGGAGGAGGATGCTCGCGAGCGGGCGGCCGCACTGGGGGCGGAGATTGTTGTGACCCATCACGTGCCCGGATCATACGACACCCCACTCGCGGCCGACCGGTTAGCCCGACGGGAGAACATCGATGCCGTCGCAGTGATCGGGGCGATCGTCACGGGTGATACGGATCACGACCAGGTGATCGCCCGAGCGACGCTTGACCAGCTGGCGACCGTTGAACGGGATCGGGACACACCGATCGCGATGGGCATCACCGGGCCGGGAATGAGTGGCGCCGAAGCCCGCGAACGCGTCGAAATCGGTGGCCGGACCATCGCTGATGCCGTGCATCTCGTCGAAGAACTCGGGGAACCTGACACCTCCCGGTAGCGCAACCGGTAAGGCCCTCCCTCACGCACACCCGAGCGATGGAACGCAACTTCGCAGCCCGCGTCGAACGTGTCGAGCCGAGCGCTACGCTTGCGATCAGCACCAAGGCCTCCGAGTTGGAGGCTGAAGGAGCGGATGTCGTCGATCTGAGCGTCGGTGAGCCCGACTTCGACACGCCGGCAAACATCGTCGAGGCGGGCAAAGCGGCGCTTGACGCCGGCCACACTGGATACACGGCTTCACAGGGAATTCCGGCACTCCGCGAGGCGATCGCTGACCGGCTGGCGGACGACGGCTTCGCCTATGATCCCGACCAGATCATGGTGACCCCGGGCGGCAAGCAGGCGCTCTTCGAGGTGGTACACACGCTGATCGACGACGGCGATGAGGTGGTTCTGCTGGATCCAGCGTGGGTCTCCTATGAGGCGGTCGTCAAGATCGCTGGGGGGAGTCTCACCCGTATCGATCTGGCCAAACACGACTTCGCTCTTGAGCCGGCCCTTGATGAGTTGGCGGAGGCGGTCTCGGATGACACCGAGATGCTGATCGTCAACTCGCCAGCCAATCCCTCGGGGGCGGTCTTCTCTGAGGCGGCACTCGAAGGCGTCCGTGATCTGGCTGTCGAGCACGACATCACGGTGTTGAGCGACGAGATCTACGACCGGGTGGTCTATGATGTCGAACCGACCCGTCTGGGGACGCTCTCCGGGATGGCCGACCGGACGATCACGCTCAACGGCTTCTCGAAGACCTACGCGATGACCGGGTGGCGACTGGGGTACTTCGCGGCACCACAGCCGATCATCGATCAGGCCGGGAAGTTGCAGTCTCACTCGGTCTCGTGTGCGGCGAACTTCGTCCAGCGCGCCGGGATCGAAGCCCTCGAAAACACCGACACGACCGTCGATACGATGGTTGATGCTTTCAAGGAACGTCGGGACCTGCTTGTCGACCTGCTGGCCGAGCGAGGGATCGATGTCAACGCCCCGGAGGGGGCGTTCTATCTGATGTTGCCCGTCAGCGACGACGACCAGACGTGGTGTGAGCGGGCAATCGAGACGGCTCACGTCGCGACCGTCCCTGGCAGTGCCTTCGGGACGCCCGGTTACGCACGAATCTCCTATGCGAATAGCCAAGAGCGCATCCAAGAGGCCATCGAGCGACTTGACGCCGAGGACCTGCTCTGATCGGTGACTACCCGCGGCGATCGAGGATCCGTTCGATAATCGCTCCGGAGGAGAGGATCTCACCGTCGGTCGACTCACGCGCGCTCGCCCGGGTGATTGTACAGTCGATATTTCGGCGCGTCAAGTCCTCTTTGAGAGCCGTTTCGTCGTGGTGTTGATCGTGTCCGAGGACGATCACATCCGGATCGATCCGTTCGACCAGCTGTAACATATCGCCCGTCTGTCCAAGGTGCGCCCGGTCGACCACCTCAAGCGCCTCAACCATCTCTCGACGCTGTGCGGCCGGAATGATCGGCGGGGCCTTATGCTCAATGTTGGCTGTCCGTGCGACGATGACGTGGAGTCGATCGGCCGCTGCTGCCGCCTCCCGGAGGTAATGGACATGACCGGGGTGAAGAATATCGAAGGTTCCCTGTGCAAGCGCGGTGGTCATCGGTGCAGATCCTCCTCGTCAAACGCAAGGAGTTCTTCCTCGTCAGGCACCTCGACATCAAGCACCGGAAGGTCGGTCGGAGTCCCGTCGGGATCGAAGGCCCGCCAGTCGTCGCGATGGTAGGGTGCTCCGATGATGATGTGAACCTCGCCGCGAGAGAACGTCTGGAGATCCTGTGTGCTCGGCCGGAGGACGCCGTTGGGGTGAGAGTGGATCGATCCAACGGCGTGCCGGTCGTTTGGCACCATATTCGAGCGCATCGTCGCGCTGACGCTATTGCTTTCGGTTCCTGGAATCACGAGGACGTCCGTGATCACCTGACCGTCGGCGTCCACGTCCAGTTCGTCGGCATCGGTCCCGCGGAGCAGGCCCATGTATTCGTTCGGGTGGGTCTGTTCGCTCGCCTCAAGCGCGAACCGCAGAGTGTCCTCAGCAATCCCAATGACCGGTTGCGAGCGAAACCACCCATCGAACAGGCCCATACTGTGTGCAGGATCGACGCGGGCAAAGGCGCTTCGAAGGCCAACCGGGGCGACATCCCAAAGCGGTTTTACCGGGTGACAGCGAATTCGTTGGTAACATGACGGCTACAGCCGACGGCGACGTGGTTTATGCACTCCCTCCCGAGGCGACGGCCGACGATCTTGAGCCCGAGCAGCCGTATCGGGCACAGGTCAACGGCATCGTCCAGTATGGGGTGTTCGTCGATCTCTCGGAGTCGGTCTCGGGACTCATTCACGAGTCGAACCTGACGGGCGAGTACAGCGTTGGCGACGAGATCGTCGTCACTCTCGAAGCACAGCGCGACGACGGAGACCTATCGTTTCGCGACCACGACATCGAGCTCACGGAAGCGTCGCTTGAAACACTCGATATACAGTCCGATCGTCCACACATCACCGCGGAGACACTCGAAGAGCACGTCGGCGAGGAGGTACGAATCGACGGACGCGTTGTCCAGATCACCCAGACCGGCGGTCCGACCGTCTTTTACGTACAGGATGGGACCGGGACAGCACCGGCGACAGCCTTCACCGATCCGGGCGTCCGGGCCCGTCCCGAGATCGAACAGGGTGATCTTGTACGCGTCACCGGGACGGTCGAACAGCACGACGAGGACTACCAACTCGAAATCGAGGAGGTGACACCACTCGGTGATGATGAACGGGCAACGGTCGTTGAGCGCATCGAGACGGGACTGTCCTCAACCGCCGCTCCGGAGTCGATCGATCCGCTGGTCGACTGGCCGGTGCTTGACGCCCTCATCGACGAGCTCCGGCCGGTCGCCGAGCAACTCCGTCGGAGTATTCTCGATCGACGGCCGATCTGGATCCGACACCACGCCGACGGTGACGGACTCTGTGCGAGCGTTCCGGTACACCGAGCGCTTGAGGCGTTCGCAAGGGCCCATCACGAGGACGGCGACGCACCGGAGCATCTTATCCGGCGACTCCCGAGCAAGGCGCCATTCTACGAGCTTGAGGATTCGACGCGCGATTTAGCACAGGGGCTTGAGGACCGGGCCCGGCACGGACAGCAGCTGCCGTTGGTGTTAATGCTCGACAACGGGAGTACCGCGGAGGACACTCCCGCCTATGAGACGCTCCGCCACTACGACGTCCCGATCATCACCGTAGACCACCACCATCCCGACCCCGAGGCGGTCGGCGACCTGCTTGATCAGCACGTCAATCCATACCTGTACGGCGAGGACTACCGGGTCACCACAGGGATGATGTGTGTCGAACTCGCACGGATGATCGCCCCAGAGCTCTCGGATACGGTGCGTCATCTGCCGGCTGTCGCCGGGCTTGCTGACCGCTCAAGCGCGGAGGCAATGGAGGATTATCTCGCGTTGGCCGCCGAGGCGGGATACGAGCGGGCAGATCTCGAATCGATCGTCGATGCCGTTGATTACACCGCCTACTGGCTACGGTATGACACCGGCCGGTACCTTATGGATGACCTGTTGGGACTTCGCTCAGACGAGGAGCGACACGAGGCGCTCATCGAGTTGCTCTCCGCACAGGCGACCGCCGCCACCGAAGAGCAACTTGAGCTCGCCATTCCGCACGTCGATCACCAGACGCTCGAAAATGGGGTCGACCTCTACATGATCGATGTCGACAACTACGCCCGACGGTTCACCTACCCGGCACCAGGGACGACAACAGGGGCGATCCACGACCGGATGATCGACGAACACGGCACGCCGGCGATCACGATCGGATACGGCCCTGACTTTGCAGTACTGCGCAGTGACGGCGTCCGGTTGGACATTCCACAGATGGTGACAGAACTCGACGATGGGATCGTTGGCGGCGGAATCAGTGGCGGTGGCCACCTCGTCGTCGGCTCGCTGAATTTCGTCTCGGGTCGCCGCGAGGCTGTGTTGGACTCGCTGACCGAAAAGATGGCCGACGCAGCGGTTGACACGACCGTCGGCTCCGGTCAGACCGATTGAGAGAGGGTCTCACAGCGACAGTCGGGGCGTCTCGTCGGTATCGACCGGCGTCCCCCACCGGAGTCGACGCACGAGGAACGTTCCGGTACCAATCCACGCGAGGGCAATAGCCCCGGCAAAGCTATAGGGAAGTCCCGACTGACCACCGTGCCAGTCGGCTTCGAATGCGGCGGTAAAGTACCCCCCGACGGCCGGATCGGTTACCTGGACCATCACCTCGCGGTTGTCATACAGCGCCGTTGGATTCCAGTTGAGTGACCCGACAACGACGTGGCGCTCATCGACGATGATTCCCTTGGTGTGACTCTTCGCAAACCGGGAACGAGGGTCAATCAGCCGAACGTCAAGATCCAACTGCTCGCGCGTCGCGAGACGCTCAAGATCTGTGGCGAGTTGACGGTTGTCCGCCTCGGCATACCAGGCGCTACTCAATAGCAGACGGACGGTAACCCCGCGGCGCGCGGCGGTGAGTGTTTCGTTGAGGAGGCTAAACTCCGGGTCGACACCGACCTGCTGGATGTAGATTGACTCCTGTGCGCCGGCAAGGAGCCGACGAAGTTCGGTATCGGCGTTGTCGGGTGTCACGAGGAGTTTGACACGGCTATCGTGTGTTCTCTCGGGGGAAAAGCGAGAAGAAAAGGTATCGTTGGCAGGAGCGGCGGCGACCGGAGTGAGTGTCTCGCGGTGCGCTGTCCACGCGATGCCGTCACGGTAGTCGGTGTCGGCGGCGTGAATCTCAGCGAGTGCGTCGGCAAACGGGGCCGCGTGTACGAGAACACCCCACCCGCGGCTCGATCGGCCACCGACACCGGCCGGTTTCCAGTTTTCGGTGAGGACGAGTGCACTGTCATCGACAACCGCATACTTCGGGTGGTGGTTCTGATACCGCGCGTGAGGACCGTCAATCACCGTCACGGGAACGCCGGCGGCAGTGAGCCGATCAAGCACACGGACCTGTCGCTCGGTGACGCCGCCAACAGGCTCCCCCTCAAGGACGACACCGACGGTGACACCCCGCCGGTGAGCATCAATGAGCGCGGCACTGACACGTTGGGAGGTGAGCGTATAGCCTCCCAAGAGGAGTCGATCCTCCGCATCGGCAAGTGTCGACGCCACGACCTCGGGGGCATCCGGCAGGAGAAAGCTGGTCACGGTCGCATTAGGGTGTACCGCTGGGTCGAATGCGGTCGCACCGAGTGGCTCCCAGCCCTCTTCTGGGCGGTACAGATCGGCCTCCGGTGCGCGGCCGTATCGGACCGTGTCGACAGTACGACCGGTAGCGGTCCGAAGGGTGATCACGTCACCGTCGTTGGTGAGGTGCATGTGGCCGGAGACGGTCGCGACTGAACCGGGGGCCGCATCGGGCGGGGATGATAGCGCGAATGTGACCGTCCCGGTGTGCGTGCCGGCCGGAAGACGCACAGCGGCTCCAGCATCGTTGTTGATCGTCCAGCCGGTCGTATCGGTCGCGGTCGGGAACGTGACCGTCACGAACTCCCCCGCGTCACCGTAGGCGACGGGATTCGGGTAGAGAGCGGTGATCTCCGCCTGTGTCGACGGCGTACTGGGGGGTGTCGCTGCGGCGTGACCGGTCACACAGGTGAGCGCGAGGATCATCAGAGCACCGACGACGAGACGGCGAGTCACGGACGAAGTCGGCGAGTATCCGCGTATGAACCTGTTGGCGTTTATCTGTCAGAATAAGAATGATAACATTCATACTGTTCGATGGGAAATCCACCGGACAGCCATGAACTGCAGAGTCGTCGTAGAGGCGGCGGTGCCGGTATACGATGTCGAAACACCCGACGAGGCGGTTCGGATCGCGATTTCGAAGACCGGCGAGATGCTCAATCCCGATCTCAACTACGTCGAGATCAACATGGGCTCGCGGAGTTGTCCGCACTGCGGTGAGGAGCTTGAACCCGCATTCATCGCCGCCGACGAAAGTCTGGTCGCCCTCGAACTGGAGATGACGGTGTTCAACGTCGAGCGCGAGGAACACGCCTCCCGAATCGCCCGCAAGGAGATCGGCCAGTGCCTCGAAAATATTCCGCTCGAAGTCCTTGAGGTTGAGGTAATCGAAGAGGACGAAGAAGAGGAGGAGTCAGCCACCACGAGCCGACGCGAGGCGGAGTCGTCAACGCCGGACGACGACGATGAGGAGGTGCTCCCGGAGTTCGAGGATCTCATTGACTGAGGGATCGGGGATTCCCCTAACCAGCCGAACCGATCTAGCCCGCGGGGAGTTCCGACGCCTAGCCGGGAGCGACACGCAACGGCCGAAAGGAATGTCGACGCGGTAAGACACAGGCACCGACGGTGCGACCGTGTGACTCGCACGTCACAGTTGTCGCGAGTACGAGTTCTTTTTTCAGTGCGGACGGCGGTAGGACGCCGGCTCACGCCGAATACTGAATCGTTGCCACCAACGGTCGCGCCGGGGAGAGGGGGAGAGGCGGCCACGCTTCCCGGCGAGCACCGAGGAAGGGCCCCACAATGCTGCCCTACGCTCTGCGGGCCGATCCTTATCGTGAACAGTCCTGCGGCTGGGGGTATTACAGTACGACGGGTCGGCTGAGTATCAGCAGTAGCGAATCAGTCGGCGGTCGCCGTGACCTGCTCCGTCTCGGTGGCGACCGCTTCGAGTTCCTCGGTCAGTTCGTCGGCCAGTGTCGAAACAGCCGCCTTGTGGTCTGTTTTCGACCGGTGGATCGATGTCGGTCGGACGCCGAGTGACTCGTAATCAGCGAGCTCAAAGGTTACGTCGTGATAGGTTGCCAGGTCGTTCGATACCTCTGCGAGGAGTCCATGGAGATGAATAAGCTCCTGCTTCTTCATGATACGACTACCTGTTGTGGCTGCGGGGTTATATTATTACCTTGGCTATCGTTAACATGAGTCGTCGGTAAATCGTGCCACACGGCACCACCCCTCTATAAAGGGTTTTTCCGTCGCATCCCCAACCACACGTATGGACTACGACGAACAACTAGACCGGGCACTTGAGGCGACACCGGACATTGAAGCCGATTCTGAGCGGTTCGAGGTGCCAGACCCACAGGTGCGTCAAGAGGGGAACGTTACTGTCTATGAGAACTTCCAGGAGACGGTCAATCGACTGGGGCGGGATCCCGACCACGTGCTGCGAATTCTCCAAAATGAACTCGGCACAGCCGCCCAGATCGACGAAAGTGGACGCGCTCGGCTGACCGGAGAGTTCGCCGCTCGGCGTGTCAGAGATGCGATCGAGACCTACACCGAGCGGTTCGTCATCTGCTCTGAGTGTGGTCTGCCAGACACCCACCTCGAAGAGCAAAAGGGGACGCTGGTAGTCCGATGTGAGGCCTGCGGAGCGATCTCCTCGACCAGCGGATAACAGCTCCTACTGGTCGACCGTTACCTGCCAGGTCGTACTTGAGGAGTATCCCCACTTTTCGACGGTTGGCCCAATGTCGGTATCGACGAGTGCCGTCATGTTGGTGCCGACCTCCTTTGCTGAGAGTCCAACCTCTTCGGCAATCAGCCGGGACTTGAAGTATGTCTGATCCTCGGCGTGTACACGCAGGTAATCGAGAATCCGCTGTTGTTTCTCCGAGAGATCCCCCTGGGAGCCGTAGGCCGTCGCGCTCATACAGGTATAGCGGGGGCAGCCGTCGTCTTAGTGAGTTTGGTACACGCGACGAACCCGGTTTCGTCCTGTGATTTTCGGTCCACATCGGCGCAGGGGTAGCGGTGACACCGGCTCATTGGTACGAGCGTCAACAGGGCATGAGGGACCAAAGTGCTTAAACGGGCTGCGACTGAATCGGTTAAAAGTCGAACGAGGGGGCGCTGATGGCCTCCGGACCTCCACACAATGAGCGATCACATCCACCCGCAGACGCGAACGAGCGAGCAGGAGACGGAATCGGAGGACGACCAGATCAACTGTCCGGAATGTGGCGGTAACGTCGTCGTTGATGAGGAACATGGCGAATCCATCTGTCGGGACTGCGGTCTCGTCGTTGAGACTGACGAGATCGATCGGGGTCCCGAGTGGCGTGCCTTCGACGCCAAGGAAAAAGACGAGAAGTCGCGGGTCGGCGCGCCGACGACCAACACGATGCACGACAAGGGCCTGTCGACCAACATCGACTGGCGCAACAAAGACGCCTACGGCAACTCGCTTGGGAGCAATCAGCGCGAGAAGATGCGCCGGCTCCGAAAGTGGAACGAGCGGTTCCGCACCCGCGACTCGAAAGAGCGCAACCTCAAGCAGGCCCTTGGTGAGATCGATCGGATGGCCTCCGCGCTCGGTCTTCCGGACAACGTCCGC
>Ga0207714_1002395_pt1 | contig 11353 bp, 8 predicted proteins | sample PonA232FremontCA_2_FD_187270 | JGI IMG/M metagenome (GOLD analysis project Ga0207714, IMG submission 187270) | Marine sediment microbial community from Fremont, CA, USA - Pond A23 Sediment 2 (SPAdes) | ecosystem: Environmental > Aquatic > Marine > Unclassified | place: USA: Fremont, California... | reverse complement strand
ATCTCGACGACGAGGCCCGCCTCGCCGGCCTGCCCGAGAGCGCCCTGGCCAGCCTGCGGGCCAATGCGGAAACCAAGGGACTGACCGGCTATCGCATCACCCTGGACTTCCCCAGCTTCTTCCCGGTGATGACCTACGCCGACGATCGCGAGCTGCGCCGCGAGGTCTACACCGCCTTCGTCACCCGCGCCTCCGACCAGGGTCCGCAGGCCGGCGAGTACGACAATGCCCCGGTCATGGAGGAGATCCTCGCGCTTCGCCAGGAGCTGGCCGAGCTGCTTGGCTTCAACAACTATGCCGACTTTTCTCTCTCCACCAAGATGGCCGAGTCGCCCGATCATGTGATCACCTTCCTCGAGGATCTGGCCACCCGCGCGGTGCCCCAGGCCCGCGAGGAGTATGCGGAACTGGCCGACTTCGCTCGCGATGAACTGGGGATGGACGTGCTGGCGCCCTGGGACGTGGGGTTCGCCAGTGAAAAGCTCCGCGAGGCACGTTACGCCATCTCCGACGAACAGCTGCGTCCCTACTTCCCCGCGCCACAGGTGGTCGACGGCCTGTTTCGAGTGGTCGAGCGTCTCTACGGCGTCACCTTCGCGGAGGACGACACCGCTCCGCGCTACCACCCCGACGTGCGCTACTTCCGCATCCTGGAGGAGGGCACACCCATCGCCGGTTTCTACCTTGACCTCTATGCCCGCGAGGGCAAGCGTGGCGGCGCATGGATGGACGAGTGCCAGGTCCGTCGGCTAGACGGCGGCGCGGTACAGCTGCCGGTCGCCTACCTGACCTGCAACTTCACGCGTCCGGTGGGCGGCACCCCGGCCCTGCTGACCCACGATGAGGTCACCACCCTCTTTCACGAGTTCGGTCACGGCCTGCATCACATGCTGACCCGCCAGACGGTGGCCGATATTTCCGGCATCAACGGCGTGGCCTGGGACGCCGTGGAGCTGCCCAGCCAGTTCATGGAAAACTTCTGCTGGGAACGTGAGGGGCTCGATCTGATCGCCGGTCACGTGGAGACCGGCGCCCCGCTGCCCGAGCCGCTGTTCGAGAAGCTGCTGGCGGCCAAGAACTTCCAGTCCGCCATGGGCATGGCACGTCAGCTGGAGTTCTCGCTGTTCGACTTCCGCCTGCACCGCGAACTGGCCGCCCCGAGCGCCGGCGATATCCAGGCGCTGCTCGACGAAGTGCGAGACGCCATCGCCGTGGTGCCACGGGTCGACTTCAACCGCTTCCAGAACGGCTTCGGCCACATCTTCGCCGGGGGTTATGCGGCGGGCTACTACAGCTACAAGTGGGCCGAGGTCCTCTCCGCCGACGCCTGGAGTGCCTTCGAGGAAGCCGGCATCTTTGACCCCGAGACCGGGCGACGCTTCCGCACCGAGATCCTCGAGCGCGGCGGTTCCCGCGATGCCGCAGCACTGTTCCGTGCCTTCCGCGGCCGAGAACCCAGCGTCGAGCCTCTGCTGCGCCACAGCGGCATCCGTGCCGCCTGATCCCACGCCACCCGTGCCCCCGACAGCTACTCCCCGGCAGCTCTGCCGGGGGTCACCAGAGGAGCCACCATGGCCGTCCAGAAACGCCTCATTGCAGGGGCCAACCGCCCACACTGCGCCGATGTGGACGAACACCGCATCCGCCCCGAGCTCGCCACCTTTCCGTACCGGTAACGACAGGAGGCCAGCATGGCCGTACAGAAACGCTTCATTGCAGGGGCCATCTGCCCACGCTGCGCCGAGATGGACCGTATCCGCAGTTGGGAACAGAACGGTATCCGCTATCGCGACTGCGTCAGCTGTGATTTCTTCGAGCAGTTGCCCATCGAGGGTGACGCCCTCCAGGAGCTCGAGACCCGGGTCAATCGCGAACGCGAGGAGCAGGCACGCAACGACGTGCAGACGGTGAAGATCCTCGACCCGAAGGGAAGCTGACGCGCATGGGCCAGGGCGCGGCCGCCACGCTATTTCCAACGCGCCGCCCGCTGGAACTGCTGGGGCTCACGGCCGCAGCGGCGCTGCTGATGACGCGGCTCGACCTGGCCACGCTGGCGGCCGGTCTCGGGTTCTTCCTGTGGGGCATGACCCACCTGGAAGATGCCATCAAGCGTCTCTCCGGCGGCACCCTGGACCGTTGGCTGCATGCCGCCACCCGTCGAACTTCGCGGGCCATTGCCGTGGGCGCGCTGGCCACCGCGCTGGTGCAGTCGAGTTCGCTGGTCACCCTGCTGGCCATGTCCTTCGTCGGTGCAGGGCTGGTAGCGCTTCCCGGCGCCATCGCGCTGCTGTTCGGCGCCAACCTCGGCACCACCACCGGCGCCTGGCTGATCGCCGGTTTCGGCCTCAAGGCCAACCTCGTCCAGTATGCGATGCCCCTGCTGGCGCTCGGGATGCTGGGTTCCCGGCTACTGCAGGGCAGTCGCGCCGGTCTGGCCGGACTGTTGCTTGGCGTGGGTCTGCTGCTGCTGGGAATCGATTTCATGAAGCTGGGCTTCGAAACCTGGCAGCAAGGCCTCTCCCTGGACGGACTTTCCGGCGAGCATCTCTGGCAGTGGCCGCTGCTGGTGCTTTTTGGCGTTGTGGCCACCGTGGTGATGCAGTCCAGCCACGCCACACTGCTGATCACCCTCACGGCGCTGGCGTCCGGCCAGTTGCCCTATCTGCCGGCGCTGGCCATCGCCATCGGCGCCAACATCGGAACCACCGTGACGGCGGTGATCGGGGCCTTCGGCGCCAGCACGGCCGCTCGACGGGTAGCCGGCGCCCATGTGATCTTCAACCTCATCACCGCCGCCGTGGCCCTGGCCCTGCTGCTGCCGCTGGCCGGGCTGGTGGACCGTCTCGCCGTCCTGATCGGGCTGGCCGCCGATGCCTGGCCACTCAAGCTGGCGCTCTTCCATACCCTCTTCAACGGCCTGGGGATCCTGCTGATGCTGCCCTGGATTCCCCGACTGGCCAGGCATCTCGAACAACTCTTCCCCCCGCCGGCCACATTCCCCCCGGCACAGGCGCGCTATCTGGATAACAACGCCCTTCAGCACGCCGACACCGCCCTCGCGGCCGTCGAACAGGAGTGCCGGCGACTCGACCGACGCACGTATCACCTGCTCGCCTCGGCCATTCTGGTACCCAGCGCGGAGGCGATCGGCCACCCGCCAAGTCGGGCCGTGATTGAGGCGCCCATCATTCCCGAGGAGTGGCCGCTGGTGAACGTGCGCTATCACGAGCAGATCAAGCCGCTGATGGCGGAGATCCTCGACTTCTACTCGCGCATCGACATGCCCCTCACCGCGGCTCAGGAGGCCCGCCTGGAGGCCCTCTATGCGCGCACCTTGCGCCTGGTCGAGGCGGTACGCTTCGGCGAGGTACTGCAGCGCAGCCTGCTGCGCCATGCGTCGCCGTCGAGCCCCTTGCGCGAGGCCCACGATGACCTGCGCATGGCCCTCGCCGAGGGACTCAACCATCTCGCCAACGCCCCGGACAGCCGTGACATCGAGCCCCCACTGGAAGAGGTCCGACGCCACTGGCAGCACGAGATGGCCGAACGGCTGCGACAGCATCGCCTCGATCCCTGGCTTGCGTCCTCGTTGATGAATGACCTGCATCAGGCCAGCCGCCTGACGGCGGCCCTGATCTCGCCGCACGACAACAGCGATGCGTGAACCCTGCCCCTGCGATGTGCGGAAATCCACACATCCCTTACGCGGTGTCGTGTGGGATCCCGGCCCTTTCCGGCGCGTATCCTATCGACAAACGTCGAACAAGACCTTCCTTGTAATTTGAAATTAATGAAATTTTCAGAATATGGAACGTTAATTGCTTAAACAAATGGCGTTGATGCCATCCCGATACGGATCACGGCAGGTTTCTCGACCGGTGACCATACTGGGGACGACGGCACGCCGCACCGGAGCAAGAGACGCCGGGCAGATGACAAAGATCACGACCGCATACAGGAGATACGCCATGCGCAACGCAACTTCACGAATTCTCGCCGGCACCCTGGCAGGCACCCTGCTGATCGCCGCCTCGGCCTCGGCCCAGTCGGACCGCAGTGACTGGCCGGACAACTTCACCGTGGGCACCGCCAGCCAAGGTGGCACCTACTTTGTCTACGGTTCTGGCTGGGCCAATCTGATCGCCGACGAGCTGGGCGTTTCCGGCGGCGGTGAGGTCACCGGTGGTCCGAACCAGAACCTGGCGCTGGTCCACACGGGCGACATCGCCCTGGGCCTGACCACCATGGGCCCGGCCGCCGAGGCGCTGGCCGGCGAGAGTCCGCTGGCTCCCGGTGTGCCCATGGACAACGTCTGTGCGCTGTTCCCGATGTACGAGACCCCCTTCTCGATCACTGCCCTGGAAGGCAGCGGCATCGAGTCGATCTCCGACATCCCCGACGGAGCCCGCATCGGCTTCGGCCCCGCGGCCTCGACCTCCGATACCTACTTCCCGGCCATGCTCGAGACCCTGGGCGTGGAATTCGACCGCCGCAACGGTGGCTGGTCCGATCTGGGCGGTCAGCTGCAGGACGGCCTGATCGACGTCATTGCCTTCGCCGCCGGCATCCCGATTCCTGCCGTCAGCCAGCTCGAGGTGCAGACCGACGTCAACATCATCGAGTTCACCGAGGAAGAGCAGCAGACGGTGCTCGAGGCCTTCCCGGTCTCCGAGTTCCAGATTCCTGCCAGCACCTATCAGACCCTTGAGGAGGATGCCCGCGCCGTCTCCATGTGGAACTTCACCATCGCTGGCTGTGACCTGCCGGAGAGCTTCGTCTACGAGGTCACCAAGCTGAGCCTGGAGAACAACGACCGCATGCGCGACGTCCATCGCAGCGCCGCGACCAGCATCCCGGAAAACATCAAGTACAACACCGTACTGCCCTTCCATCCGGGTGCCGTGCGCTGGTACGAGGAGAACGGCTACGACGTTCCGGAAGATCTGAAACTGTAAGTGGTAAGCTGTTGATCTGATCGACTGCCCCGCATCGCGCCACGAGAGGGCGATGCGGGGCAGTTCCCTTGCTACTGCGCCATACCCCAAGGGTGCCTTTCATGTCCCATACCCCCTCTCAACGTGACGATGCGCCCGTCGACGACGTCGTCTCGACCGTCAACGCCGAAGGCGTCGACGAAGCTGCCGTGGAGTCCAACCGACGGCTCTATACCGGCTGGCAGTGGCTGATCTTCGGGACCATGGCGATCGCCTACTCCCTCTTTCACCTGATCTCGCTGAACGTCTATCCGCTGGAGACCTGGTCATTCCGCATCGTGCACATCGCCGGTGCCCTGATTCTCGGCTATGGCCTCTATGCCGGCAGCCGCTTCGCCGACGAGGAGCGGCGCCCCTCGGCCAGCTGGCTCGCCTGGGTGAGCTATACCATGCTGGTGCCCGCCCTCTATGCCCTGGTAAGAGTGATAATGATGTACCAGGCGATGAACGATGGCGTCATGCGCATCGCACCGGAAATCGAGGCGTGGCATTTCGGATACCCGCTGATTCTGGCCACGGTGGCGGGGATCCTGCTCGCCTGGAGCTATCGCCAGTTCCGCGACCGTCTCTCGCCGGCCGACCTGGTCCTGATGGTCTGTGCCCTGGCCGTGGCCGGCTATCTGCTGGTGATGTTCAATAGTCCGCTGCGCGCCTCCACCGGCACCTCCTTTGCGCCCATGGGCATCTCCTATGCGGCCATTGCAGGCTCGCTGCTGATCCTCGAGCTGACACGCCGCGTGGCCGGCCTGGCGCTGGTGGTGATCTCCGCGATCTTCCTGATCTATGTCTTCGCGGGCCCCTTCCTGCCAGGCTTTCTCGGCTATCCCGGGCTCTCGGTCGGGCGATTCTTCAGCCAGGTCTATACCGATGCCGGCATCCTCGGCCCGACCACGGCGGTCTCGTCAACCTACATCATCCTGTTCATCATCTTCGCCGCCTTCCTGCAGGCGTCGAAGGTAGGCGACTACTTCGTCAACTTCGCCTTCGCGGCCGCCGGCCGCGCCCGCGGCGGCCCCGCCAAGGTATCGATTTTTGCCTCCGGCCTGATGGGCATGATCAACGGCACCAGCGCCGGCAACGTGGTCTCCACCGGCTCGCTGACCATCCCGCTGATGAAGAAGGTGGGCTACCCCAGCCGCAGCGCTGGCGCCATCGAGGCTGCCGCCTCCACCGGCGGTCAGATCATGCCGCCGATCATGGGCGCGGGCGCCTTCATCATGGCCGAGATCACCGGCATTCCCTATACCGAGATCGCCGTGGCGGCGCTGATTCCCGCCATCCTCTACTTCCTCTCGATCTACTGCATGGTGGACTTCGAGGCAGCCCGCAAGGGCATGCGCGGCATGCGCAAGGACGAGATCCCGCTGTTCTCGAAGCTGGCCAAGCAGGTCTACCTGTTCGCCCCGATCATCATTCTCATCGTCGCGCTGTTCATGGGCTATTCGGTCATCCGCGCCGGCACGCTGGCCACCGCCTCGGCCGCCGTGGTGAGCTGGTTCACGCCCCACAAGATGGGCATTGCCGCCATCCTCAGGGCCCTGCAGCTGGCCGGCACCATGGCCATCCAGATCATTGCGGTATGCGCCTGCGCCGGCCTGATCGTCGGCGTGATCTCGCTGACCGGGGTAGGCGCACGCTTCTCCTCGCTGCTGCTCGGACTGGCCGGCGTCAGCCAGCTGCTGGCACTGATCTTCGCCATGTGCATCTCGATCCTGCTGGGCATGGGCATGCCGACCACGGCTGCCTACGCGGTGGCCGCCTCGGTGGTCGCGCCGGGCCTGATCAATATCGGCATCCAGCCGCTGGTGGCCCACTTCTTCGTGTTCTACTTCGCAGTGGTCTCGGCGATCACTCCGCCGGTGGCACTGGCCTCCTATGCCGCGGCGGGCATCTCCGGCGACAACGCCATGGGCACCTCGGTGGCCTCCTTCAAGATCGGACTGGCGGCCTTCATCGTGCCCTTCATGTTCTTCTACAGCCCGGCCATGCTGATGGAGGGCAGCGGCATGCAGATCCTGCGCGTGGGCGTGACCGCCACCCTGGGTATCATTCTGCTGGCGGCCACCGTCCAGGCCTGGTTCTTCGGGTCGGTGAAGACATGGCAGCGCCTGCTGATGCTGGTCGGGGCGGTGTGCATGATCTACGGCGGCATCTATTCCGACATCGCCGGCCTCGCGATCGGCGCGCTGATGGTCGTGATGCAGCGCAGCCGCCGTGGTGGAGGAGGCAAGGCCGTCACGTCCGGCTGAGCGTGATACCGCCCCAACGCAATGGGCCCCGCCAACGGCGGGGCCCATTGCGTTGGGGCGAGAGACCTATCAGCCGGTGATGTTGTCGAGAATGCGCAAGCAGGGAGTTGACTGGTTGAGCGTATAGAAATGCAGGCCAGGCGCGCCACCATCGAGCAGCCGCTGGCAGAGTCGCGACACGACGTCCTCACCGAAGGCACCGATGGCCTCGCTGTCGTCACCATAGCTCTCGAGCTGCTTGCGGATCCAGCGGGGAATCTCGGCGCCGCAGGCATCCGAGAAACGCGCCAGCTTGGTGTAGTTGGTGATCGGCATGATGCCGGGCACGATGGGCGCTTCAACGCCCAGGGCGCGCACCCGTTCGACGAAATGAAAGTAGGCCTCGGCGCTGAAGAAATACTGGGTGATCGCGAAATCGGCGCCGGACTTCATCTTGCGGACGAAGTTGGCCAGGTCCTTGTCGAGGTTCTGGGCCTGAGGATGCGACTCCGGATAGGCTGCCACGGCGATCTCGAAGTGGTCGCCGGTCTCCTCGCGGATGAACTCGACCAGTTCATTGGCGTAGCGCAGCTGACCGGTGCCGCCGCCACCGGTGCCGGAGGGCAGATCGCCACGCAGGGCCACCAGGCTGTCGATACCCTCCTGCCGGTAGCGCGAGAGCAGCTCGCGCAGGACCCCCTTGTCGCTGCCGATGCAGGAGAGGTGCGGCGCGGTGGTATAACCGGCCTCCCGCACCGTCCGCACGGTATTCAGGGTGCGATCCTGCGTGGAACCGCCGGCACCGTAGGTGACGGAGAAGAAGCGGGGCGCGCGGGTGGCGAGCGCATCACGAACACCGAACAGCTTGTCTCGCCCGGCGTCAGTGTTGGGCGGAAAGAACTCGAAGCTGATTCCCAGCGGGTGTTCCTGCGTACTCATTGGCCTGCCTCATGAAAATAGTGCATTTTGAGGCTAGTCTGACGCCGGATCAGGCGGCAGACCAATGAAAGATACGCGATACTGCATCAATTCTGTTCATGTAGGGGCGACCCCACGGCCGCCATGACCCAGGGAAGGACATGACCACCCTCGACCCCGGCACACTGATGGGCCCTCTCTGGACCCTGCTCGCCTATATCGGCCTGGGCTGGCTGGCGGCACGTTGGCTGGTAGTGGATCCACGCCCCGTCGCCACCCTGCTGATCTACCTGGTCGCCCCGCTGACGTTCTTTCGCGGCCTGATCCTGGGCGGTCCCACCCCCGCGTACCTGCTGCTGACCCTGGCACTGTTCGCGGTGGCCAGCCTGATCGCCGTAATCGTCCATCGGCTGACGATACACGGCTTCCCCCCTCAGGAGCGGGCCCTGCTGGCATTCTCCTCGGGCACCGGCAACACCGGCTATTTCGGCCTGCCAATCGCCCTGGTGCTTCTGCCGCCCCAGGGCGTGACGCTCTATCTCTTCTGCGTGCTGGGGGTGACCCTTTACGAGTTCACGGTCGGCTTCTACTTGAGCGCGCGGGGGCAGTTCTCGGTGCGCCAGAGCCTGCTCAAGATCGCTCGCCTGCCGCTGATCTATGCCTTCCTTGCCGCCCTGGTGGTGAGCGGCCTCGGTCTCCAGATGCCGGACGCGATGATGCAGGGGATGGACACCTTCCCGGCGACCTACACCCTGCTCGGCATGATGATCATCGGCATGACCCTGGGACGGGTCAGCGTCAGGGAGGTGGACCTGCGCTTCATCGGCACCTGCGTGGCGATCCGCTACGGTCTCTGGCCGCTGCTGTCGCTGGCCGCGGTGCTATGCCTGCAGGCGCTCTTCCCGCTGCCGGGGGAGCTGGCCCTGGCGCTGCTGCTGATCGGCGTGGTGCCCATGGCCGCCAACGTGGTCGTGGTGGCCATGGAACTCGGCATCGCCCCGGAGAAGGGCGCCCTGGCGGTGCTGATCACCACCCTGGCCGCCCCGCTGCTGATCCCGCTCTACCTGACGCTGATGATGCGCCTGGCCGGGCTCTCGTGATCAGTAGCGATAGGCATCCGGCTTGTAGGGCCCGTCGACGGCGACGCCGGTATAGTCGGCCTGATCCTCGGTCATGCGGGTGACCACCCCGCCAAAGCCCTGCACCATGTAGCGGGCCACCTCCTCGTCGAGATGACGCGGCAGCACCGTCACGCCCATGGCATCGCGCTGATCGCCGTCGGGCAGATCGGCGAAGCGGCCATCGAAGAGATGGATCTGCGCCAGTACCTGGTTGGCGAAGGAGCCATCCATCACGCGAGAGGGGTGGCCGGTGGCGTTGCCCAGATTCACCAGGCGGCCCTCGGAAAGCAGGATCAGGTAATCGCGGCTGTCGGGGTCGAAGCGTCCCGGCGTGCTGTCACGGTAGATCTGGTGCACCTGGGGCTTCACTTCCTCCCAGTGCCAGTGGCGACGCATGTAGGCCGTATCGATCTCGCTGTCGAAGTGGCCGATGTTGCAGACCACCGCACCCGGCTTGAGTGCCTGGAGCATCGGGGCATCGCAGGCATGGATGTTGCCGGTGGCGGTCACGACGAGATCGATGCGCGAGAGCAGCTCGCGATCGATGCTCTCGAGGCCGAGGTTGAGGCCGTCCCGGTAGGGCGAGACCACTTCGAAGCCATCCATGCAGGCCTGCATCGCACAGATCGGATCGATCTCCACGATGCGCACGATCATCCCCTCCTGGCGCAGCGAGGCGGCCGAGCCCTTGCCCACATCACCATAGCCCACAACCAGCGCCTGCTTGCCGGCCAGCAGGTGATCGGTGGCACGCTTGATGGCGTCGTTGAGCGAGTGGCGGCAGCCATACTTGTTGTCATTCTTCGACTTGGTGACGGCATCATTGACGTTGATCGCCGGCACCTTCAGGAGGCCGTCGCGCAGCATCTCCTGAAGGCGATGCACGCCGGTGGTGGTCTCCTCACTGATCCCGTGAACGGCGTCCAGCAGTTCGGGACGCTTCTCGTGGAGCAGCGCCGTCAGGTCACCGCCGTCGTCCAGGACCAGATTGGGCGTCCAGCCGTCGGGGCCTTCTACCGTCTGCTCGATGCACCACCAGAACTCGTCCTCGCTTTCGCCCTTCCAGGCGAACACCGGGATGCCGGCGGCGGCGATGGCGGCCGCGGCATGATCCTGGGTGGAAAAGATGTTGCAGGACGACCAGCGCACGGTCGCCCCCAGATCCACCAGCGTTTCGATCAGCACGGCAGTCTGTATGGTCATGTGGATGCAGCCGGCGATACGCGCGCCGGCCAGCGGCTGATCGCCGCGGTACTTGTCCCGGATCGTCATGAGCGCAGGCATCTCGGTCTCGGCGATGCGGATCTCGCGACGCCCCCAGTCGGCAAGGGAGAGATCGGCGACCTTGCAGTCGGTGGCCACGGGAGCGGAAACGGCAGGGTGGTTCATCGGGCGACACCTCTATCTGACGAAAAACACCAACCCACTATAGGCAGGGTGGCGACTTCTGGACAACCACCGCGCACGGTCGCCTAGAATCCATCGATGCCGGCCTCGCGCAATCGCCGCGCCAGCGCCTTCACCTCGGGATGAACGAAGAAGGCCCGGAGATCCTTGGCCCGCCGAGGCCCAACGCCCGACAGCGCACGCCATTGCCCTTCTCCGCGACGCTCGAGGGCGCGCCACGTGGTGGCTTCCGCCGCCTCGCTCCCCGCGGGCACGCCCAGGGCCGCCAGCCAATCCGCGAACGGACGTTGCCTTGCCAGCAGGAAGGCCTCCCTCAGCCGCTCGGCCCGAGTGACGCCGATGCCCGGCACCTCGATGAGCCCCTCGACATCCAGGACGAGCCAATCCAGCAGTCCCGTGACCCGTTCCGCCTCGACCAGCGAATGCCAGGTGCCCTCCCCCACGCCAGACAGATCGAGTCCCCGCGAGCCACTCAGCCAGGCCAGACGCGCGAGGAACTGCGCCTCGCAGCCCGGCAGCGATCGAAAGCAGCTCAGCGCATGGTAGTCCGCCGCCTCGGGCGGGATGATCGCCGGACGTTCGACGGCTCGCCAGGCCACGCGCTCCAGTCGAGGAATCGTCAGGCCGGCCAGGGTGATCACCACCTGGTCACCGAGGCGAATATCGAGCGCCTGCCAGCGCGCCA
>Ga0207714_1002394_pt1 | contig 11355 bp, 13 predicted proteins | sample PonA232FremontCA_2_FD_187270 | JGI IMG/M metagenome (GOLD analysis project Ga0207714, IMG submission 187270) | Marine sediment microbial community from Fremont, CA, USA - Pond A23 Sediment 2 (SPAdes) | ecosystem: Environmental > Aquatic > Marine > Unclassified | place: USA: Fremont, California... | reverse complement strand
CTCGATGCGGACGTTCGGCCGCCCCTCGGCGGCGAGGCTGGCCTCGGTCGCCTCGAACTCCGCATCGAGGAGTTCGCCGAGGCCGGAGCCGCCGAGATACGACAGCCCTTCGAGGTCGGTTTCGGGGATGCCGACATCCTCACGTTCGCGCGGCCGGACGAGCGTGACGAGTTTGTCACGAGGGCCGGCACGGTAGAGCTGGAGCTGGGAGTGCTGGTCGGTCGCGCCGAGCGCGCGCGCTGGCGTCTGGCCGCGATCTTCCTTGCCCAGACTCTCGGCCCACAGTTGGGCGAACCACTCGGCGAAGTATTCGAGCGATTCCGCATACGGCATCATGGCGTTGGTCAGCGCGCCGCGCTCGGCCAGCGCGTAGCAGACCGCGCCGTAGGCGTACCCCGGCGAGTCGTACAACGAGGGCGAGCAGTCGTCCATCGCCGTTTGGGCGCCGGTGACGACGCCCTCGATGTCGAGGCCCTGCAGGGCGGCACAGGCGAGTCCGACCGTCGAGATCGCCGAAAAGCGGCCGGGGACGCCCTCCGGCACCTTGAGCGACGGCAGGTCGTGCTCGTCGGCGAGATTGCGGAGGTTGCCCTCGTCGCCAGTCGTGACGAAGGTCTGTTCGGTCCAGTCGACGCCGGCGTCGGCCATCGCCTCCCGCACCACGAGGAAGTTCGACAGCGTTTCCGCCGTGGTGCCCGACCGGGAGACGACGTTGACGACGGTGTCGTCGAGCGGCAGGGAATCGAGGAGTTCGGCGGTGTCCTCGGGGTCGACGTTATCGAGGAAGTGCGCATCCACGTCGGTCTGGTCGGCCAAGGCGGCGGAGATGGTCGCTGCGCCGAGCGCGCTGCCGCCGATGCCGACCGTCAGCACGGCCTCGGGCGTTCCGAAGCGGTCGACCGCTGCCCGGATCTCGTCGGTGTCGACCGTCTCGGGGAGATTGAGCGCGGCGTAGCCGTGTTCGTCGGCCGCGCGGCCCTGTTCGATGCGCTCGTGAGCGATCTCGACCCGCTCGTCGAGGTGTGAGAGGGTGTCTTCGGTGAGACCGGGACTCCCGCCGAGTGCGTTGCCGATATCGAGTTCCATACGCGTTGCCGCGTCCGGTGGGACCAAAACCGTTGTTGTGTGGGTTTTTTTAGTGATGACGGGGCCACCCCACAGCGAATGGTCTGCTCGATCCGGTGGCTTGCGGCCCCAAGCGTTTTGCGTGCGACACGCGTCTCACAACTTATGAGTACCGACACCGACGACACCGGGAGCGAGCCGGAAACGACGAAGATCGACGTACGGGTACCGACCGAACTCCTCGATCGGATCGACGAGGAGTACCATTCCCGTGGCTATACCTCTCGTTCCGAGGCGATCCGCGACGCGCTCCGAGCGTGGATCGATCCGCCGGTGCGACTCTCCGACGAGGTGCTGGCGGACCTCGCTGCGAGCCGTGAGCAGCGCGAGGAGGGCGAAACGGTACCGCTTGCGGACGTGATGGAGAAGTACGGCGTCGACACCGACGAGTAGCAGCGATGACGACAGTCGAGATCACGCCGCAGGCCGACGGTCATCTCGCTGATCTCGACGCGGAGCCCCGCAAACGAATCCTCAAAAAGCTCGCTGAGGCCGAAGAATGGACCGAACACCGGCTGGATCGACTGTCGAACTATCCGTACTACACACTCCGGGCCGGCGACTACCGGGCTATTATTACGTGGGACCGCAACGAGGACCGGCTAATCGTCGAAGCGGTCGGACACCGCCGCTACGTCTACGACCGACATCTCCCGCCCTGATCCCAGCGGTACCAGCGACACCAGCCACATCAATCTCTTTGCCCGGCCACGACGAGACGCGACCATGCCCAAACACGTCGACCTCTCACACCCAATCGAAGCCGGCATGCAGACCTACCCCGGCGACCCGATAGTGGAGCGATCCGCCTACGCAACTCACGACGCGGACGGCTACCACGTCGAAACCCTCTCGTGTGGCAGCCACACCGGTACCCACGTCGACGCGCCGCTACACACCGAACCCGATGGCGACCCGCTGTCGGCGTTTCCGCCCGACCGGTTCGTCTTCGACGCTGTCCGCGTCGACTGCCGTGACTGTGCGGCCCGCGAGTCGATCACGCCGGATCGACTGCCCGATGGTGACACGCTCGCCGACGCCGACATGCTGGTCTGCTGGACCGGCTGGGACGCTCACTGGAACAGCGACCGCTATCTCGACCATCCCTCCGTTGCACCCGAAACCGCGGCCCGCTGTGCCGACCACGACCTCGCGGTTGGGATCGACGCGCTGAGCCCCGATCCGACGCCGAGCGAGCGGGCCGGCGACGACGAACCGACTGATTTCGAAGCGCATCACACACTCCTCGAGGGCGACTGCTTGATCGTGGAAAATCTGACCAATCTCGACGCTGTCGGCCAGCGATTCGAACTCCGGGCGTACCCGCTCGCGCTCGGCGGCGACGGCGCGCCGGTGCGGGCTGTCGGATACACAGGCTAGGCTGCGTTCTGGTCAATTGCGGTAGTTGGGATCAAAGACTGGGCTTACCGATACCGAATATTGATTAGTATGCGGTTTCGGAACTATGGCAAGGTAGCCCAATGCAAGTAACACATCGGGTCTTGGGCATTGCTGTCCTCGTTGTGTTACTTATCGGACTCAACTTCGCTGTCGCGGCCGTTGATTATCGATCATATCCGGATAAAGAAGCCATCCATTCTGATCCTGCAGGTTTCGATGGTGAACAAGTCTTCATTTTTAAAAAGGTTGAAACAGTGAATCGTCCCTCTTCACAAGTGGTTGTACTACGAAAAGAAGACCGCGTTGTCGATATCGGTTCTGATGGGATAACAAAGCAGTTCGATTATCGTGAAGAAGTAATCGTCGATATAAGTGATACGACTGTTTCCAGCACAATCGGTGAAGACTCACAAATTCAGGTGTACGGGCAGCTACGCGACGAATCGAGTGTAATCGACGCAGACCGCGTCGTCGTCGACTATCAGGACTCAGCCGACTACACCTACATGTACGGCACGTCGATTCTCGGCTTGCTCGTTGCGGTTGTCTACTTCTTTTCTCACTGGCGGATCAACCTTCGTGCCGGTTGTTTCGAACCACGGGGGGAGCAATAATGTCGGAGTGGCTCACCCACGTTTTCATCGCGTACGCTGGATTCACGATCTTCAGCTGGAAGGTCGACTGGCTGACCGACCGGTGGATCGCTGTCGGCGTGATCGGATCAGCTCTCCCCGATCTCAGCCGAATCGAGCTGCTCGTTTCACATGATATCGTCGAGTATCTCGCTGGGATTGATTTCACGTGGGCTGGCATCCACACCCTGATCGGCGTTATCCTCCTGTCGGCGATTGGCGCACTCTGCTTCGGTGATTCGACAGCCCAGTACAGAGCCTTCGTCTCGCTCTTTGGCGGGGCCGTCTCGCATCTCGTCGTCGATCTCCCACAGCGATACGCCGATGGACGGATGATTCTGGACACGTACCTGTCACCGATCCCTGTTCCGCGGCCACCGACACCTGGCTGGTACGTCACCCCAGACCGGTGGGTTGTCGGTGTCGCGTTCGTGGTCGCCCTGTTTGTGTTTGGGATCGATCGATACCGAGGGCGAGCGGTTGCGCACTGATCCTGTCGAGACGGTGTGTCATCGTGCCACCGACGACCGAGAGGCCGGCATCGACGCGCTGTATGGTGACGTACCGCGAACCCACAGGCTGGCGACACGGGTCCAGTCAGCGGTGTGCATCCCGTCGGCAAGTTTGGTCCAGCTAATCCCGCGACGTTTAATCACACCGCGTGCGTAGGCGTCGCCAATGGCTGACGGCTACCGCGGCGTCATCGGTGCCTTCCCCTACGCCCTTCGCAACGGGGATTCGCTGTTCTTCCGACTCTACGTCGTCGTCGGGACGCTTGTCGCGCTGTTTCTCGGCGGGCTGTTCACGCTCTCGATTATCGTCCAGATCGGCAACACGGCCTCCGCGCCGGGCGGCTCGCTCACGCTCTCGCGGACGTTCGTCGCGGTCGTCGGACTGTTCGTCGCCGGGCCGTTGCTCGCGCCGACGCTGCTGGTCGCCCGGAAACACCGAAAAGGGTTGTCGTATCATCCTCGCTACGACACGATCATGGCGGCGACGGGGTTCGCGTTCATGCTGTCGATCTACCTCGCGGCGATCATCTCCGTGCCCGACTCGCTGCGGTCCGGCCCGCCCACCGGCATCCTCGCGCCGCTGCTCTCGCTGCTGTACGCCCTCCCGCGGCTCGGCGCGCTCGTCCCGCCGACCGGCATGCTCGGCGTGATGGCGGCCACCCACTATCTGCTGTCGCGGTAGCCGGTGGTCCTGTTGTCTGCCCGGCGAGCGGTTCCATCCCGAAACGGGCAAACCCCTGTCCCGCATACGGCCGCCCATGACCGACGCGGCCGACGCCGACGACGCGGCCGAGCACAGCGAAGGCAAGGAGAGCACGTTCCTCGTCACCCACGCCGACGACGAGTCGGCGGTGCTCAAAGACGTTCACGACGGACAGGTCCACACGCTCGCCTCAAACCCCGGCGTCGAGGTCGACGACGCCGTCGAGGGGACGGTCGCGCCCGATCCGCCGCTGGAGGTGTCGTGGCAACTCGTCGAACTCGACGAGCGCCGACCGCTCAGTATCGAGAACAGCGAGGAGCCACCGACCGCACGGGAACGCGACCTCGCCGCCGACCAGCCCGTCGGCGACCTCACGAAGGAACCCCGTGCCGGCACCGGCGAGTATCACGTGATTACTGTTCCCGACGAGGAGACCGACGCGGCCGTCGCGGATGTCTACGAGGACCGAGAGACGACCCTCGCCCGCGCCGCCCGGCTCGGCGTCAATCGCGTCGAGATCCGGTCGGAACCCGGTGTCGTCAGCGTTCGCTATCTACCGTAGCCGCCAAGCCGCGGTTTACAGGTTGGCGAGGCGGATGCCACGAGGCCGTACGGAAATCTTCGATTTCCGTGATGTGGCCAGAAATCGGAGATTTCTGGCTGCCTGCCAGACGCAGTCTGGCAATGACGAGAGACGAAGTCTCTCGAACCACTTGCCCCCGAGGCAGTTCACTCGGCGACAGATTTCGGGAGACGAGGGCTGGCTCAGGAATATGAGAAGGCTTATTCAACACTGCAGTACACCGACAATATGGCTCAACTCTCGGTACCGACCGTCGACTACACCGAGTATTCGAACCGCCAGCTACTGGCGATCCCGCTGGCGTTGCTCGCCTTCGCGCTGATCGTTATCGGTGGCTGGTACGTGATGACCGGCGCGCCGGCGAACCTCGGCCTGCAGTTCGTCGGCGGCTCGGAGCTCCGTATCACCGATTCCGGGGCCACCGACAAGCAGACGATCAGGACCGCGTTCGACGCCAGCCCGGCCTCGATTCGACAGGTCCCTGCCGGCGACTACATCGTGACGTTCGCACAGGACACCGTCGACACCACCGGTGACCAGACCCAGCTCACCGCGTTGCGTCAGCAGGCCGAGCAGGCCGGGCTCTCGATCGAGTCCGCTGCCAGCATCTCGGCGAGCTTCGGTGCCAACGCCCAGCGGCTCGCCCTGCTCGGCGTCGTCGTCGCCTTCGTCGGGATGAGTCTCCTCGTGTTCGCCATGTTCCGTAGCATCGCGCCATCGATTGCGGTTGTCGCCTCGGCGTTTTCCGACGTGATACTACCGCTGGCGCTGATGAACCTTTTCGGCATTCAGCTCACGCTCGGCACGGTCGCCGCACTGCTCATGCTGATCGGGTATAGCGTCGACTCCGATATCCTGTTGAACAACCACATTCTCCGGCAGTCGGGCGACTTCTACGAGTCGACCAGCCGGGCGATGCGGACCGGTGTGACGATGACGCTGACGTCGGTCGCGGCGATGTCGATGATGGCGATTGCCGGCTTCTTTTTCGGCATTCAGATCCTGACGGCTATCGGGTTCGTGCTGGTCGTCGGCCTGCTGGCCGACCTGATGAACACCTACCTGCTGAACGTGAGTCTGCTTCGCTGGTACGTCAACCGCGGGGTGAAACGATGATCGACTGGCTGAAGTCGAACTGGCGGCTGGCACTGCTTGGCGTGGCTGTAGTGATCTCACTGTTCGCCCTGTTCTCGCCGACGATGGCGTCCTCGCCTGAGGGGTCGGTCGCCAACGGCACAGCGACCGAGGGGGTGACGAACCTCAAGTTCGGGATCGGTCTCGCCGGTGGGACCCGCATTCGCGCGCCGCTGGTCGGCCAGACCGCCGAGAGCGTCGCTATCGGTGACGAAAGCAGGGGTGCGGTCACGCGGGCGGTTGCGGCCGAACTCTCCGGCACGACAACCAACGACGTGATCGTCCGGCGAACCGACGTGGTGAACGGCCCGACCGTCGAGCTGGTCAATGAGAACGTCTCTACGGCCGCGTTCGGCGAGGCGTTGACCGCCGCCGGCTACGAGTACGAGCGTATTCGCGACGGCGTGACACAGCCAACCCGCGACGAGACGATCAACGTTCTCCAGAGCAAGGTCAATCAGGCCGGTCTCTCGGGCGGGACGGTCCAGCAGGTCAGGGTCGGCACCCGATTCTTCATCCAGATCGAGGCTCCCGGGGAGGATAGCGCGGAGCTGGTTGAGCTCATCCGTGAGCGCGGCACCGTCCGCGTCGATGTCTACCACCGAGAGGGCGGCGAGTACGTCACCGAACGGAACGTCATCGCACAGGATGACTTCGCCAGCATCAGCGGCGCCAAGCAGGGTGAACGTGGCCTCGGGCCAAACGTCCCGGTGGTGATCGCGGAGAGCGAGGCCGGGCGCGTACAGTCGACGCTCGTCGAAACCGGTGTCGCCCAGTCCGGCGGCTCTCAGTGCAGCTACGAGGAGCAGCCGAACGGAACCGATCCGTGTCTCCTGCTCGTCTCCGATGGCGAGATCATCAACTCCTTCGGCATGGACGGGGACCTCGCCAACACCATGCGGAGCGGCGAGTGGGCACAGAGTCCGAGTTTCGTGCTGACGACGACCTCCTTCGAGGAGGCCCAGGGGATCGCCATCGACCTCCGGGCCGGCTCGCTGCCGGCGGAACCCGACATCGCCGCCGGCACGGTCACCACCGTCTCGCCGGCACAGGGGCTCAGCTTCCGGACGAACTCGCTGATCATCGGGATCATCGCGATCCTCACCGTCTCGGGCGTCGTCTTCGCCCGCTACCGCGAGACCGAGGTCGCCGCTCCGATGGTCGTGACGGCATTCTCCGAGGTCGTGATCCTGCTCGGTTTCGCGGCCTATCTCGGCTACCCGCTGAGTCTGTCGGTCATCGCGAGCTTCATTGCGGTGCTCGGGACCGGGGTCGACGACCTCGTGATCATCGCCGACGAGGTGATGGCCGAGGGCGAGGTCTCCAGCCAGCGCGTCTTCAGCTCGCGGTTCAAGAAGGCGTTCTGGGTAATCGGCGTCGCCGCCGCCACCACGATCATCGCCATGTCGCCGCTGGCGGTGTTGAACTTGGGTGAACTCCGTGGGTTCGCCATCTTCACGATCCTCGGCGTCCTCGTGGGTGTGCTCATCACCCGCCCGGCGTATGGTGATATCCTGCGATACCTGTTGACGGATCGCTGATCGTCGCGACAGGATTTTTATCGCCGACGTGAAAGACCCGTGTATGCCCTCCACCGATAGCGACGCCGAGCTTGATCCGGAAACCGAATCAGCGATCAGGCGTGTGGTTCGCGACGAACTCCGCGGCCGTGACGACGCCAGCGGTCTCCGCAGTGCGGTCCGCACGGTCTCACAGATCGCCGGCGGGGTGCTGGTCGGCTGGCTCGGTCTCTCGGCTGTCGCCGGCGGACTGATCGCTGTCGACGCACCGTTCCTGCCTGCCGTCGCACTCTGTGTCGTCGGGTTCCTCCTGTTGATCGCCTACGGCTGGCGGCTCCCGCCGTTCCGCTAAAACTCCTCCAGTCCCGACTGCTCGGCGGCCGACAGCACGTCCTCGCAGGTCGACCACGACCGGCGGGCACAGTCGGGGAGGTCGCCGTACTCGTCGACGTAGTCGGCGAGAAAGTCGCGGGTGGTCGGGTCACTCGGATAGCCGCTCCCGATGTCGCTGTCGTACTCCTCGGCGATGGCGGCGATCCGGCTGTCGCGTTCGACCTTGGCGACGACGCTGGCCGCACCGACCAGCCGGCTCGATTCGTCGGCTCCGTGTTCGGCCGTCACGTCGATAGCGACACCGCTCTCGCTGTCGCCATCGGTCTCAGCTCCGCCGTCGGCGACGCCCTCTCGAACCCGGCGGGCGAACCGTGATTCGGACACGTCGCCGGCGTCGACGAGGGCGCGGTCGCCGTCGCCGGCAACGTCGCCGAGTGCGCGAACCTGTGCGGTCACGGTCAGTCCGTTCATATCGGTCTCGGGAGCGTCGATCTCGTCGGTCGTGACGACGCCGAGCCCGATGTCGACTGCCGCCGACTCGCGTAACGCCGCCGCTATCGATTCGCGTGTCGATTCGGTGAGATCCTTCGAGTCGGCAACATCGGCGGGCAGGTCGTCCTCGTCGGCGCGGACGGCCGCGGCGACCATCGGTCCCAGCACGGGGCCTTTGCCCGCCTCGTCGACGCCTATCTGATACTCGGTCATAGCTCGCTACTCGCTATCGTTGCTGCGGTTTTCGCTCTCGCTGTTGTTGTCGTCTTCGCTATCGCTCTCGCGGTCGTCGATGAAGAATTCCTCACGCTCGAACGGTTCCTCGCGGCCTTCGACGGCGAGAACGTCGAGTGCGGTCACGGTTGCCTCAACATCGAGCAGGCCGGCGAGACTCGGCTCCGTGCGGCCCTCGTCACTGGAGATGAGTTCCTTGATGTAGAGGCCGCCCTCGCCGTGGATATCGACAGTTGCGTGGCGGGCATCCTCGCGGTCGACACCCGCCGACAGCACCTCGCGGGTGCGGGTCTTGCTCGCCCGCCGGTGGTCGACGCGCTGTGGGGTGTCCTGTTCGACGGTCGCGCCGTCGATCTCGCCGATGGCGTCGATCAGTTCGGTCTCGCTCACGTCGGCGTCGAACTCGACGTCGGCCCGATAGGTTTTCGAGGCGTCGAGTTCCTTCACGCGTTCGACCATCTCGTAGTCGGCCAGCCGCAGCCCCTCGACTTCGACCTTGCCGTTGGCAAAGGCGTTGATATCGCCCTCAAGCCGTTCGACATCGATCCGGCGACGGCGTGGCTCCGCAACCTCGACGACGAACGGCCGACCCGTACCGAGCATCTTGGCGTCGACGTCCTCCCGACCCGCGCCGTGGAACGTCGCCGCGGTGCCGCCCATCACGTCCTCGACGACGGGCGCGGTCAACTCCTCGACGCTCTCGGGGTAGAGATACCCCTCGCCGTCGCAGTGCTCGCAGGCGCGGCCGCCCTGTCGACCGCTGCCGTGACACTCCCGGCAGGGCCACTCGGTCTGGGGGATGCCGCGTTCGAGTTTGCGGTACCGGCCGTAGACGAACGCGGAGTTGAGTTTGGTGTCGACGCGGTCGGCGTCGAGATCCAGCGTGAACTGCACGTCCGGGCGCTCGAAGTCGACCTCGGCCCCGGTCAGCCGGCCGATCCGCTTGCCGACCTCGCGGTTGAAATTCGATTTGAACAGCTCGCCGGCGTCGGCCGCGAGACCGGCGTCCTCCCGGAGCAGGCGGTCGTTTTCCTCGACCAACGGCGGCGTGCGCGTGCCGACCTGATAGGTGTCGAACGCGGGGTCGCCCAGCGCGTCGACGGCGCGTTCGGCCCACGCGTCGAACCGCCCGCAGACCCCCTCACAGACCCAGCAGTCTTCGGGGGCGACCGGCTCGTATGGCTCGTCGTCGGCGATGGCGACGGCGGTCCGTAGCCCGTTGCCGCGGTCGGCGTTCGAGAGCCCGAAACTCCGGTCGGCGAACACACGGCCGAGACAGCTATCGCAGACCGGGCCGGCGTCGACGACGGCACGGGCCGCGGCAAGCGCGTCCATACAGGCGGCAACAGCGGCGGCGATAACTGTCTTGTCTTTCGCCGCGATGGTCGGTCCGCCACCTATCGACAACCGCTGAACTGTCGGTGATTCAGGACTAAAATACTATACGTACTGGATTGCGTCGCTCAACCCATCGGTAAATAGCGACAATTCAGTTTTTACCGTGAGCAAGTCTTATTCGCTGTGAGGGGTTCAACAAACCATGGTATCGATTCCTGACCATTTCGATTCGCTGGAGGTCGGGATTCTTCTGCACGATCCGGAGACAGGCGAGGTACGTTTTGCGAACGAGTTCGCCGCGGAGCTGTACGGCTACGCTGTGGACGAGCTTATCGGTATGCAGGTGGGGGCGTTCAGTTCCGAGTCCTTCTCGCAGACGGAAGCACAACAGCGGATACGGGCTGCCGCCGACGGGCAGTCACAGCGGTTCGAATGGCGCAACAAGCGATCGACGGGGGAGCTATACTGGGTCGAGGTGCGACTCTCGGATATCACCATCGAGGGCACATCGTACGTGGTTGCCCTCGTGCGTGATATCTCCGAGTACAAGCTGAATCTCCGGCATCTTCGCGTGCTCACCCGTATTACGCGTCACAATCTCCGGAACAAGCTCAACGCCATCGACGGCTTCTTCGACCAGCTCGATATCGACGATACGACCGCAAACGGCGATGTGGCCGGTCGCATCCGGCGCAACATCGGCGAACTCCTGAATCTGACCAGCTGGATCGATACGGTCAAATCGGCCACGAAGGTGGCCCCGAGCGCGAAGACCCGTGATATCTGCCAGCTGGTGGCTGATATCGGCGAGACGTACCGGCGCGAGTATCCCGGGATCACGTGGCAGTTCGACTGCGAGGAGGCCCACGCAACCGCCGACTCGACGCTCAAGACGGCGATCGACGAACTCATCGACAACGCTGTAACACACAACCCACACGAGGATTTGGCGATCACAGTGTCGGTCACGGAACGTCCGGACGACGGGCAGGTGTGTATCTGTATCGAGGATACGGGACGGCCGATCCCCGAGGTGGAAATCGAGCCCATCGTCGGCGGCTACGAACCGAATCCGCTGGAACACGGTGATGGCATCGGACTGTGGGAAGTTCAGACGATCGTCAACGCTCACGGCGGTCGGCTCTCGATCCCGGCGAACAGCGTCGACCGAACGGCCATCGAGGTCGTGCTTCCGGAACAGCGGGGGTAGGTGCTGGTGACTGCTGTCGCGCCTGCCGATCAGACGGAAATCGCACGGAGTCTGATTTCGTATACCGGCCTTAGCGAAACAGTAGCCATCGCGTAATCACAGAAATATTATATTCCAGAAAATGTAATCTATTATTGA